>Ga0209761_1001166_pt1 | contig 16847 bp, 15 predicted proteins | sample GraSoi013_1_40cm_4_FD_185818 | JGI IMG/M metagenome (GOLD analysis project Ga0209761, IMG submission 185818) | Grasslands soil microbial communities from the Angelo Coastal Reserve, California, USA - Sample 09_25_2013_1_40cm (SPAdes) (version 2) | ecosystem: Environmental > Terrestrial > Soil >...
GACCCCGAGGATGTCCGAGGCGCGGCGCACCTCTTCGGACTGCTTCCGCACCGCGTCGAACGCGGGTTTGCCCGCGGCGTACTCGAGGCGCACGACGCCATCTTGGATCCGCGTGGACCGGAGGATCTTGATCAGGGCGACGTCGCTCGTCCGAGCGACGTGGGTGCCGCCGCACGCCTCCGCGTCCCATTTCGCGATTTCCACGACACGCAGCTCGCCGCCCGGGACGGAGCCACCTTGGTAGAGCCGGAATCCGAACTTCCGTTCCGCCAAGTCGCGGGGCAGGACCTTCACACGCACCTGCCGAGCCGCGAGGACCTGGTCGTTCGCGAGTTCCTCGATCTTGTTGAGCTCCGCGTCGGTCAGGGCGTCGTAGTGCGTGATATCGAGCCGCGCGACGTCGGCCGCCTTGTGCGCGCCGGCTTGCCACACATGATTCCCCAGGGCTTTCCGCGCCGCCCCGAGGACGATGTGGGTCGCGGTGTGATTCCGCATCAGTGCTTCTCGGCGAGGGGCGTCGATCGTGCAGGCGACCCGCTTACCTCGCAGCCGGCCTGCGTCGCCGCGGACGAAATGCAGGACGGTCGGCCCGACCCGCTGTACGTCGTACACCTCGAACTCGTCCAGGGTTCCGTGATCCGCCTCCTGGCCGCCGCCTTCCGGGTAGAAAAACGTCTGGTCCAGCGCGACGGCCTCACCTTCCACCGCGAGGACCTTCGCGCGGAACGTGCGCCGCCGGCGGTCCTCGTACACTCGGAGTTTCGTCGGCGGGAGATCCTTCGAGATCTCGATTCGTTTCGCCGGTTCCGTCGCCGGCCGTTCGTGTCGCGCCGCGACCCGCGCGTAGAAATCGTCGGGCACCGCGATGGGAAGGTCCGTGAACTCCTGCACGACGTCGGGGTTCAAGCCGTGGCTGTCGTACAGCTGCAACAGCGTCTCGACGTCGAACCCCTTCCCGGTGGCCGTCAGGTCTTCTGCGATCTTTGCGACCGTCGCCCGGCCCTTTTCGAGTGTCTCCTTGTACCGGGCCTCCTCGACCTTCAGGAGCTTCACGATGTCGCCCTTGTTGAAGAAGAACTCCGGGTAGTCCTCCCGCATCTGGTCGATCATGAACGAGACCGTGTCGACGAGGCTGTACGTGATGTTGAGGTCCTTCAGCGCTCGGAGCCCGCGGCGAATCAGGAGGCGGGCGAAGTATCCCTCGCGGCTGTTCGACGGGACGACGCCGTCGCCCAAGACGAAGATCAGAGCGCGCGCGTGGTCGCATAGCGTGTAGAGCTTCTCGAGGGGCGTGACTTGCACGATCAGGTCATCGACGGAGATGCCGACGCGGGCGGCGGTCTGCTCCCGAATCGCGCGGATGTCACCGAGGCTTTCGATCTTCAACAACGCCGCGACCTTCGAGTATTCTCGCAGGATGCGGTCGTCCACCCGTTTCGCGCCGGTGGCCCGCTTCAGGTAGGCGAGGGCGTCGCCGAAGACGGCCTCGTATGCGGAGGTCGTCGCCTGGGAGAGCCACGTGAGCCGCTCGAGCCCGTATCCCGTGTCCACGACCTGCGTATCCATCGGGACGCGGTGGCCGTTCACCTCGCGATTGACCATGAAGACGAGGGTCGCGGCTTCCGCTCCCCCGAAGACCACCTCGAAGCACGGTCCGCTGTTTCCTCCGCCTTGCCACCACGACTCCTTGTATCTCGGGAGCGCCGGATCGACGCCGAGCCGCTCCGTCAGGAAGAGGTGGCACAGCTCAACGGTTCGATCCTTGAAGTACAGGAACTTCTTCGGGAAGTTGAACGCGTGATGGGCCATCATCTCGAACATCGTGAAGTGCTGGCCCGTCTTCCCCACGTTATCGAGGTCCGTGAACCGGACACACGGTTGGCTGATCGCGAGCGGGTTCGCTGGCGGGCTCGCCTCGCCGCTGATCACCCACGGCTGGAACGGGTACACACTCGCTTGGACGAAGAAGACGTCGTCCCGCCACCGAGCGACAATCGGATAGCGTTTCACGCGGACGTGGCCGTTCTGTTCGAGAAACGAGAGGAAATCCTCGCGCATTGAGCGGTAGGTAAGCTTCTTCTTGAACGGAGAGGCGCCGATGAAGTCGTATTCCTGGCACGGGGCCTCGCCGCACGTCTCGTGATGTCCAAGAGACCAGAACGGCGTGCTGCACTTCGGACACGTCTGGCGGGTGAACCCTTGCTTCCGGAACAGCTCGACTTCATACTCGCTCTCCGGCATTTTCGGCATCCGAACGAGCCGCGGGCCTTAAAGGTTCTCGGGACGCGCTTGCCGCCTCCCGTAATGGAGAGGTTTTCTGCGTCCGTGTGACGCGGCCGCGTGAGGACGAGCCGGCCGAATCCTGTTGTTCCGCACGGTTTGGGCTAAGGGCTCTGCAGAGGACGGATCCGACGTTTGCCTAGGCGGGGCGGGCGGTCCAAAAGTTCGGATGGATGCCTTTCCGGCAATCAATGCAATAGGCGGATTGGTCCTTCTGGACCACGAGGCGCTTGCCATGGCAGCGAGGGCACTCGCGTTCTTCTGGATTGTGCACCTCGGGCTCGGGCAGGGGCGGAGCCTGGAGCCGCCCCAACTCCAGCTTGGCGCGCACGCGGGGGGCCGCCCAGTGGGCGCCGATGGCCTTACCCAGGAGGCCCGCGATGAACGCGTAGATCACCGTAATCACAATTCCGGCGGTGCTTTGATCCGACGGTGAGAGGCTCCGGAGCGGGTCGGCCAGAAGGAGGAGGGGGACAAATTCCACGAAGAAGAGGCTCAGCCCGAGAGCGAGACCCTGTCCCAGATAGACTCTCCATCCGTGCCGCACAGGGAACCATAGCAAGCTCGTGACAACAGAGTTCGCGAGCCCAATGAGGATGTACAGGAGGACGAAAGCAATGAGGATCCCAAGGAGGGCACCGACAAAGGAGAGCCCAAAGAAGAGAAAAACCCAGACGGGGGTGAAGAGCGCGATGACTACGGAGTATAGGATTCCGTGGGCGAAATACTTCGCGACCTTAATCAGGATGTCCTCGACTTGGTCAATTCTACGCGCTTGCTCTCCAGCCATCCACTACCGCCGTGGCCTCGTCGGGATGATTCGTACTCGCTACGCCCTCGCAAGGGTTTGGATCGGTATCCTTCCTAAGCCCCTTCAAGGTTTCGTGCCGGCCGTCCGCGGAACGGTCTCGAGGTCTAGCCCTGTAGCAATTCTCGCGCAATGACGATTCGCTGGATTTCGCTCGTCCCTTCGCCGATCTCGGTCAGCTTCGCATCCCGCAGCATCCGTTCGACGGGGTAGTCCGAGATGTATCCGTAACCGCCGTGGATTTGCACCGCCTTGTTCGTTACAAAGGAGGACATCTCGCTCGCATACAGCTTCCCCATCGCCGCTTCTTTCTTGAAGGGCAGGCCGCGGTCCTTGAGCCAGGCCGCCCGGAGGACGAGCGCGCGCGCCGCGTCGATCCTCATCGCCATGTCCGCGAGCATGAACTGAATTGCCTGATGCTCCGCGATTGGCTTGCGGAACTGGATCCGCTCCTTTGCATATTTCGTCGCTTCCTCGAATGCGCCTTGCGCGATCCCGACGGCCATGGCGCCGATGCCAATTCGCCCCCCGTTGAGAATTTTCAACGCGTTCGCGAAGCCTTCACCCTCTTTTCCGAGCAACGCGTCGGGCGGCACATGACAGTCCACAAGGATGACTTGAGACGTCGGGCTTCCACGGACCCCGAGCTTGTCCTCGACTTTTCCGATTGCAAGGCCCGGATTCCCGCGCTCAACAATGAACGCGCTGATTCCGCGACTGCCTTTCGTACGATTGGCGATTGCGTGGATCACGAACGTCCCCGCCACGGGAGCGTTTGTGCAAAGCGTCTTCGTGCCGTCGAGGACCCACCCGTCCTTCACCTGCTTCGCGGTCGTCTGCATCGCGGCCGCGTCCGACCCGCTCGTTGGCTCGGTCAAGGCCCACGCGCCAATCTTCCGCCCGCTCGCGAGGTCCGGGATGTACGTCCGCCGCTGATCTTCGTTCCCCGCGAGCCAGATGTTCCCGGTGCACAGGGAGTTGTGCGCCGCCATGATGAGCGCGTGCGAGCCGCAGACGCGAGCGACCTCCTCGATCGCGACCACCAGGGCCACCGCGTCGAGCCCGGCACCTTCGTACTCCTCGGGAATCGCCATGCCCAAGAAGCCGAGCCCCGCCATCTTCGCGATGGTCGCCTTCGGGAACTCGCCCGTCTTGTCGACGTGGGCCGCGACCGGCCGGATCTCCTTCTCCGCGAAGTCCCGCGCGGTCTGACGGATCATCTCGTGTTCGGGAGACAGGTCGAACTCCATCGATTCGCCGTTGGCCTGGAAAGGCGGGATGGCTCTTAGGGCTTCGCCCCGACGGGCTCGGGGGTTCTCCGCCGTCGATCTCCCAGGGCGGCGAGGACTTCGCGGCTCTCTTTCAACACGTCAACGAGCGCATCCCGCTCTCGGGTGACGTACTCGATGATGTCCGCGTACTTGCCTTCGCGGTACATCTTCGGCACCCGCGCGCCGCTCTCCTTGTCCGCGAATGTTCCGAGCGCCGAACCCGCGAACGCCCCGCGGTTCAACATCACGAGGATCGGTGCGAGGTCCAGGTACGGCTTCGTGAACCAGTAGTACTTCAGCTTCCCCATGTCCCAATCGACGAGCTTCCACTTCGTCGCGCGCTCGATGAGGAACGTCACATCGAACCGCAGGCGATTCCCGACAGGGACGAAGTCCCACGTGGGCTCGAGAATCCCCTTCTCGAGGACCATCTGAATCAGCTGCTTCTCCCCCCACTCCCACTCCGCGATCACCTGGAGCGTACCCATCGGCACGAGGTCGTCCGTGAAGGGCTGATACTGGGCGGTCACGATCCGGTCTTGTTGTGGGTCGTCCCCGGTCGTCTCCACGTCGAAGTAGTAAAGGGGCAGGAAGACCCCGTCCGGCTCATCGAACGGCCGGAGGGAGCTTAAGCCCTGCGCACGCGACAGTCTTTTGAGCGGTCCCGGTCTTCCCCGCGTGGGCCGCGACCCGCGGAAGGGAGGACGTGCGCGTCGGAATCATCGGGGTCGGGATGACGGCGTTCCGTCCCGCGACTCCGGAATACAGCTGGAAGGAACTCATGTTCGAAGCCGCGTCCCGCGCGTATGCGGACGCCGGCGTGGACCCGCGCACCGACGTGGACTCATTCATCACTTGTGCAGAGGACTACTACGAGGGCTTCGGGATCTTCGACGAATTCGTCCCGGACCAGCTCGGGGCAGCGCTTCGCCCCACGTGCACCGTCTCTGGGGACGGCCTCCAGGGCCTCGCGAACGCGTTCATGCAAATCGAGACGGGGCTCGTCGACGTCGCGGTCGTCGAGGCCCACAGCAAAGCCTCGGACATCGTCACCCTCGAGGGTGTCATCGAACACGCTCTGGACCCGGTTTGGAACAAGCCGTTGGGAGCCCACCCGTTCGTCATCGCGGGCCTCGAAGCGGATGCGTACTTGCGCGCGACGAAGACGCCTCGGAGGGCGCTCGCTGCGGTCGTTCGTAAGAACCGCCAAAATGCCTTAACGAACCCCCTCGCGGCGTATGCCGCCAAAATTGAGATGGACGAAGTGCTGGGCTCGGATGAACGGTTCGCACCGCTCCGGTCGCTCGACATCGCGAACTCGGCGGACGGATGCGTCGTCCTCGTGTTGGCCTCGGAGACGGCCGCGACGAAACTCCACGCGAACCCGGTCTGGATTCGCGGGGTCGGATGGGCAAGCGACTCGCCGAGCCTCGAGACGCGCGACTGGGCCGGCGGGGAGTACGCTCGCCTCGCAGCCGCGATGGCGTATCGTCTCGCCAAGATCCGGCGGCCCTCGGTGGAAATCGACCTCGCGGAAGTCGACGATCGGTTTTCCTTCAAGGAGCTCCTGCATCTGGAGGCGCTCGGGCTCGCGAAGAAAGGCGAAGCCGGGAAGCGGGCTCTCCGCGGCGACTACGGGGCGGACGGATCCCTGCCGGTGAACGTGTCCGGCGGATCCCTCGGATGCGGGAACGTGTTCGAGGCGACCGGGTTGCACCGCGCCGCCGAGGTGGCACTCCAACTGCGAGGTGACGCGGGGATGCATCAGGTCGACGGGGTCCAGGTGGGCGTCGCCCAGTCGTGGCGGTTTGTCCCCAGCGCAACGGGCGCGGTCGCCGTCCTGGGGGTCGGTCGGTGAGGAAGGTCGGCGTCATCGGGGCGGGCATGACGCTCTTCCGTCGCCGCCTCCAAGAGACCGGCAAAGAGATGTGCTTCGAGGCCACGAAGATGGCGCTCGACTCCGCGGGGCTGACGCGGGCCGACGTCGACACCGTCGTCTGCGGCACCGCCCCGGACGCCTTCGATGGCGTCGCGATGAAGGGCGAGTACCTGCTCGACGGGTGCGGCGGCTACCGCAAGCCGTACACCCGCGTCTTCACGGGAGGCGGGACGGGCGTCTTCAGCACGATCGCGGGCTGGTGGCACGTGGCGTCCGGGCTCGCGGACGTCGCGCTCGTCGTGAACGAGGAGAAGATGTCCTCCTGCCAGCCCCACCCGCAATCCGTCTTCGCGCACATCTGGGACCCGATCCTCGATCGGCCCCTCAAGCCGAATCTCGTCTGGATCTTCGCGATGGAGATGAATCGGTACATGACCGTCTACGGCGTGAAAAAGGAGGACATCGCGCGCGTCGCGGTCAAGAACAAGCGGAACGCGGTCGGCCATCCGTGCGCGCAGCTCGCCGACCCGAACATCACGGTCGATGACGTCCTGAACAGCGAGGTGATGGCGTGGCCCGTGCAGCGGCTCGACATCAGCCCGCCCAGCGACGGCGCGTCCGCCGTGGTCCTCGCCTCGGAGGATTTCATCCGAAAGCGGCGGATCAAAGACCGCGCATGGATCTCAGGCGTCGGGTGGTGCATCGATTCGACGATGTGGACGGACCGCGACCTCGTGTTCCCGGAGTACGTGGCCCGCGCCGCGAAGATGGCGTACAAGATGGCGAAGATCGACGAGCCACGCCGGCAGATCGACTTCGCGGAGCCGTACGATCCGTTCGACTACAAGGAATTGCACCACCTCGAAGGGTTGCTCCTGGCGGACAAGGGAGAGGCGCCCGTGTTGACCCGGGAGGGGGTCACCGAGCGGGACGGCAAAATGCCCGTGTGTCCGTCGGGCGGCCTCCTGGGAGTCGGCAATCCGATCGCCGCGACGATGGGGATGAAGATTGGCGAGCTCTTCTGGCAGCTCACGGGCCAGGCGGGCAAACGCCAGATCCCGCGTGAGGTGCACACGGGCGTGTCCCAGGCTTGGGGCGACCTGATGCAGTACGGGAGCGTCGTGGTGATGCGCGCATGACCGCTCGGATCTCGCGATGGCCCGGAATCGAGCTCACCGCGGCGGACCTCCATGAAGGCAAGGTGACCCAGACCCGATTCCGACCCGACGCGAAGTACGCCTGGTCGGCCGGCGAGGCGATGTCGCGGTTCCTCGAGGAACTGCAGAACGGCCGCCTCATTGCACGCACGTGCCGAAAGTGCGCCCGGGTCCTGTTCCCGCCGCGCATGTTCTGCGAGGAGTGTTTCCGGCCGACGGACGCCTGGACGTACATTCGGGACACCGGGACGATCGAGACGTTCTCGATCTCCTATCTCGACACGGACGCCCGGCGGATTCCGGAACCCATCCTGGTCGGCGTCGTGAGCCTCGACGGGGCGTCGCCGAAGATGGGCATGATGCATTACTTCGGCGGGATGACGAAGGACGAGATTCGGATCGGCATGCGCGTGAAGGCCGTGTGGAAGCCAAAGGAGGAACGCCGGGGGAGCGTCCTCGACATCCTCGGCTTCCGGCCCCTGGGGGAGGGGGAGTCGTGACGTTCCTCGACCGGACGACGGACGCCCGGCGGTTCCGCCACTGGGAGGGCAACGTCGAGGCGGACTACATCTACACCTCCGGCGTCGCGGGGGAGCGATTCTTCGTCGCGCTCCGCGACGAGGGCCGGATCCTCGCCTCCCGGTGCACGAGCTGCGACCTCAACTACCTCCCACCGCGGATGTTCTGCGAAGACTGCTTCGCGGAACTCACGGAGTACCTCGACGTACCCAAGACGGGACAGCTGGCGGCGGTCACGGTGGCCTACGAGGATCGTACGGGGGCGAAGCTGTCCCACCCCCAGGTCTGGGGGTTCGTCGTCTTCAAAGGGATCCGCGGGGGCCTCCTCCACCGGCTCTTGGTTCCCCCGGCCCGGGCCCGCGCCGGTTTGGCGGTGCGCCCCAAGCTCAAGCCGCGGGAAGCCCGTACCGGGACGATCGCGGATATCGACGGATTCGAGCCGGTCCGTTTTTGATTCTGAAAATCGGGTCGACGGCTTGATTACCCCCTTCCCGGCTATGACGCCTAGATGATGCGAAGGCCCTCGATGGATACGGAGTCGAAGACCTTCAAATTCAAGATCTGCCTCGTCGGGGAGGAAGGCGTCGGCAAGACGAGCCTCATCCACCGGTTCGTGTCCGGCGCGTTCGACGAGTCCTACATCCGGACCCTCGGGGCCGTCGTCTCGAAGAAGACGGTCGCACTCGGCACGCTGCATGGCCGGCCCGTCCAGGTCGACATGATGATCCTCGATATCATGGGCAAGCGCACGTTCCTCCAGCTGTTCAAGGAGGCCTACTTCCACGGAGCGAAAGGCGTCCTCGCGGTGTTCGACGTGACCCGCGCCCAATCGCTCCGAGACCTGACGAAGTGGATCGACGGGGTTCGCGATTCCGTGGGACCCGTTCCGGTCTACGCGCTCGGAAACAAGACGGACCTCGCCCACCGCCGTGAAGTGAACCCGGAGGAGGCTTCGTCCACGCTCCTTTCGTACGAGTGCCCGGTCCTCTACACGTCCGCGAAGACCGGCGAGAACGTCGAGCAAGCGTTCCAAGGGCTCGCCAAGACGATCGTCGAGTCGAGCTCCTCCGAGTGAGCGGCGCAACCGTCTTATAGCATCGGACCAATTGAAAGGACGCAGGGCGTTCATGCGAGACGAGGACGGGCGGAAGGTCCTCGAGGAGGAGTTGAAGCGGTGGCAAGAGACCACCCTTCGCGAGGCGCTCGAAGCGCTCCCGGAACGCCGCAAGGAATTCATCACGACCTCCGGTCGGCCCGTGAAGCGGTTGTACACGCCGCTCGACGTCGCCGGGAAGCCGGACGAGCGGCTCGGCAACCCGGGCGGTTTCCCATTCACCCGCGGGATCCATCCCACCATGTACCGCGGCCGGCTGTGGACGATGCGGATGTTCGCCGGGTTCGGGAGCGCGGAGGACACGAACCGCCGATTCAAGTATCTCATCGCCCACGGCGAGACCGGCCTCAGCGTCGCCTTTGATATGCCGACCCTGTACGGATACGACACGGACGAGCCGGAGGCGAAAGGGGAGTTCGGGACGTGCGGCGTCGCGGTGTCGTCCCTGGAAGACATGCGGATCCTGTTCAGCGGGATCGATGTCGGCGGCGTCAGCACGTCGATGACGATCAACAGTCCGGCGTCCATCATCTGGGCGATGTACCTCGTGATGGCGGAAGGCCGTGGGGTGCCGTGGACGAGGCTTCGGGGGACGATTCAGAACGACATCCTGAAGGAGTACCAGGCCCAGAAGGAGTGGATCTATCCGCCGGAGCCGTCGATGCGGCTCGTCGTGGACACGTTCGAGTTCGGCTCGAAGCACGTTCCCGAATGGAACACGATTTCGATCAGCGGGTATCACATCCGCGAGGCGGGCGCGACCGCGGCCCAGGAACTCGCGTTCACCCTCGCGAACGGCATGGAGTACGTCCGCTGGGGGGTCGACCGCGGTCTGAAAGTCGACGACTTCGCGCCCCGCCTTTCGTTTTTCTTCAACGCCCACAACGATCTCTTCGAGGAGCTCGCGAAGTACCGCGCGGCGCGTCGCATCTGGGCGCGCGAGATGCGCGACACGTTCGGCGCCAAGGACCCTCGGGCCTGGCGTCTGCGGTTCCACACCCAGACGGCGGGCGTGAGCTTGACCGCACAGCAACCGGAGATCAACATCGTCCGGACGACGATCCAGGCGCTCGCGGCGGTCCTCGGGGGCACTCAGTCCCTCCACACGAACGCCTTCGACGAGGCGTACCAAGTTCCGAACGAGAAGGCCGCGCGCATCGCGCTGAGGACCCAGCAGATCCTCGCGCACGAGAGCGGGGTGGCCAACACGGTCGACCCGCTCGGCGGCTCCCACTTCCTCGAGGCGCTGACGGACGAGCTGGAGGCGGAAGCATACCGCTACTTCGACCGGATTTCGGAACTCGGGGGCGTGATCCCCGCGATTCGGAAAGGGTTCTTCCAACAGGAAATCGCCAACTCCGCGTATCGCTACCAGCGGGAGGTCGAGGACAAGGAGCGGATCGTCGTGGGCGTCAACGATTTCGTCGTCGACGAGCAGACGGAGATTGAGCCGCTCCGCGTATCGGAGGCGTCGTTCAAAGCTCAGGTCGAACGCCTTCGGAAGCTGCGCGGAACGCGGGACGCGAAGAAGCACGAGCGGGCGCTCGAGCGTCTTTTCAAAGCATGCGAGTCGGACGAGAACACGATGCCACTCATCCTCGACGCCGTACGCGCGAAGGCGACCCTCGGCGAAATCTGCGATGTGATGCGCCAGGTCTTCGGCCCCTGGGAGGAGCCGCTCCTGTACTGAGGTGGTCCGATCCCGAGGAAGATCCGCGTCCTGATCGCGAAGCCGGGCTTGGACGGGCACGACCGCGGCGCGAAGGTCGTCGCGCGCGCCCTCCGGGACGCCGGCATGGAGGTCATCTACACCGGCCTGCGGCAAATGCCCGAAGACATCGTCGAGGCCGCGATCCAGGAGGACGTCGATGCGATCGGCCTGTCGTCCCTCAGCGGTGCACACATGACCCTGTTTCCCGAGGTCGTCCGTCTCCTGAAGAAACGGGGGTCCGGCGAGATCGTCGTGGTCGGAGGCGGGATCATCCCCGCGGACGACATCCCGCGGCTCAAACGGGCGGGCATCAAGGCGGTGTTCGGACCGGGCACGCCGCTCGGCGAGATCGTGTCGTTCTTCAAGAAGGCGGGCAAGGGAGCGTGAGCCGACGGCCCGCAAGCCGTCGCGCCCTCCCGAGTCCGTGCGGGACCTCGTTGCGGCGCTCCTTCAGGGGGACAAGCGCGCCGCGGGAAAACTCATTTCGTTGATCGAAGACGATGAACCGGAGGCGGTGGACGCCCTCCGGCGAATCTACCCGCACACGGGGCGCGCCCACGTCGTTGGCTTCACAGGCCCGCCGGGCGTCGGAAAGAGTTCCCTCATCAATCGCTTGGTTCGGACCTTCCGCGCCCGGGGCAAAACCGTCGGGGTCGTCGCGGTGGATCCGACGTCGCCGTACACGGGCGGCGCGGTGCTGGGCGACCGGATCCGCATGGCGGACACGGGCGTCGACCCGGGCGTGTTCATCCGTTCGATGGCGACGCGGGGCCACGCCGGCGGCCTCGCCTTGGCCACGTTCGATGCCGTCCGGGTCCTCGACGCGATGGGATCCCAGTGGGTCTTCGTCGAGACGGTCGGAGCGGGACAGAGCGAAGTCGAAATCGCGACCCGCGCCCACACGATCGTCGTCGTGGAGATGCCGTTGTCCGGGGATGTCGTCCAGACCATGAAGGCTGGGATCCTGGAGATTGGCGACGTCTATGTGGTGAACAAGGTCGACCTCGGGAACGCGGACGTTTTGGTCGCGAACCTCAAGTTCCAGCTCGCGGCCCGCGAGGGGTGGACGCCGCCAATCGTCCGCACCGCAGCCCTGGAGGGGCAGGGAATCGAGGAGCTGGCGGATGTCCTGGACCGGCATGCCGTCTTCCTCGAGCGCTCCGGAGTCCGCCGCCGACGCGAGGTCGCCCGCGCGCGTCAGGAAATTCTGGAGACCGCACAACGGCTGCTCCTCCGCGGGGTCTCCGAGGGATCGCCGACGGGCGACCTGTTCGATCGACTCGCGAACCAGGTCGCGGACCGCAAGACGGATCCATACGCCGCGGCGCGAAAGCTCCTTGAGTCCCCTCCGAAGAAAAGGCGACCGCGCTGAGGCGGGACGCTCGGGAGGGGATTCGAACCCCTGAGACCCGGCTTAGGAGGCCGGAGCCCTATCCAAGCTAGGCGACCCGAGCCCTCCGGCAAGAGCATGCCTCGATAAGAGGTCACCGCCACGGGTGGCTCGGCGTGCCGGATCGCCGCTTCGGACTCTTGGCATCCCTGTGCTCACTTGTGGTCCGAAACGGTCCGACCGATTACATGCCGGATAAGTGCCCACGGAATTCTCGGCGCAGCGGTGTCACGTGCAACCCCCTCGCGTGGCCTTTATCATCCTTCCCCTCGCGGTGCTCCTCTCGGCGAGCTCCCTCGCGTTAGCGGAGATTCAGCCGAGTCCGGAGGCGTGTTCCGCAGCCGGCGTCATCACGTTAATCCGTGTCGTTCGGACCGGGTGGCAGACCGCGAGCGTTCTCGGCTCCTCGACGAGCATCAATTGCGGGATCGACGTCCGTGTGGACGGAATCGTCGTCCGGACGGGTTCAACCATCTGGAACGGAGATTACTGGTTCCTGTACGTGCCGGTCGGTAGCGGATCGCACGTACAGACCTGCATCGTCCTGAGCTGCTCGGACGTGGTCCTGGTACCGGTCTATGTTCCGCAGCCGGTTGGCCCTCCAGGCTTCATCTATGCACACGAGTCGAACTTGACGATCAACAGCACCGTCGTCCAACTCTTCGGGGTCAACGAGCAGACCGCCTTCATCTACGCAATGATCGCATCCGGTCTGTGGGGGTACCCCGATCCGAACTCGTACTGGGGTAGGAACGCCCTGTTCCCCGCGGGTCCCGATGGGCAGATTCCCGGCGTATCGAGCGTCGATTCCCTGTGGCGCGAGTACTTCCGATATTTCCTCCATTACAACCAGGTCGCGGGCGATCCCGACAACCCGAAGACGAACGTGCTTCGCATTTGGGTCGCGGACGACACCTGGTTCCCCGACGGGACCTACTTGACCTACAAGACGTACCCCGTCGCGTTCTGGAACATCTTCGACCGGATGGTCTACTGGGCCGACCGCGCCGGCGTATATCTCGTCCCGGTGCTCGGCCACTATGCGAGTGATGTCGATCACAGCTTCTTCGATCGGCAGTCGACGCACTACGCACACCAGGTCGAACTCGTGAGCGCGATCATGAATCGGTACAATCTGAACGCCCGGATCGCGATGTGGGATCTCTGGAACGAGCCGGACATCGGCCACGACGCATACTGGGCCAGCGTCGGAGGAATCGACGGCTTCAAGGCGTGGGCGGGTGGGTACATTGCGGATGTGAAGCCGCACAGTTCGAACCACCTCGTCACGATGGGGATCGGCGGCTCGACGACGTTCCCGGGTGTTCCCCCCTGGAGCTGGCGGTATCACTTCTTCTACAACGACATCCCCGGGCTCGACGTTTCAAACCATCACACATATAGTACGGCCGAGGACCAGTACCTGGTCGACTTCGAGACCGACTGGCACCAAGCGCTCTGCAAGCCTCACTATGAAAGCGAATTCGGATACAACCTGTGGGATCCCGGCAACAACTCCCTCGGCTACGGTTATTGGCCCTGGTACGCGAACCACACGCGCACCGCGGGATGGCCGGCGATCTCGACGATGGTCTTCCTGAACAACTCGAAAGGACCCTACGCGGACTACCCGTACCTGGGGCCGCTGCCGCCGTATCCGTTCACCTTCAAGCCCTACGGTTTGGACGAGCCGATGGGTTAACCGAGGGTCCGCGCCGAAGCCTAGAGCTCCTCGGGCGCCTTCTCCGTCGGCGGGATTTCCTCTTCGGACGGAGCTTCGGTTGCCGGCTTCGCCTTCGTGGCGGTCGCGCGCCGAGTTGCCTTCTTGGGCGCGGTCCGTGCCGCCCGCTCCGGCTTTGCTTCTTCGGCGGGTTTCGGTTCCGCCTTCGTCTCCGTTTTCGGTTCCTTCTTCTCGTACTCCTCGATGAACCGGATACTCTTCAGATCCGAGAGCTCGCGGAGGTCCGCGACGACGCGGAACTTCGAAACGAACCACTTCTCGTCCGTCTTGCACACGTCCGGGAGTTGGATTTCGGCGGCGTCCGACTTCAGGTGGATCTTGAACTGCTCCGCGAGGCCGTAGTCCATGTCGATGATCGCTCGGACGCGTTCGTCCGGCGTCTTCGCTTTCCGCGTCGCCCTCACGGCGTACTTGAGTGTCTTGCCGGCGAGCGGGTTGTTGAAGTCTACTCGGACACGACCCGCACTCACGGCGGTAACGATGCCATGCTTGCCGCTGAGGTGGACCTCCATCCCGACCTCCGGGTTGATCTCCTGACGTAGGAACTCCCGCTCCGTCCGGAGTTCGACGAGTCGCGGGTCCCGTGCCCCGGCACCCTTCTCGGCGGGAATTACGACCTCCTTCGTGTCGCCGATGTTCATCCCGACCAACGCGGCTTCCAAACCCTCAAACAAGCGCCCCCGGCCCACGACCACCGGGATTTCGAGGTACACTTTCTTCTCATCGAACTTGCCCTCTTTCTTCGCGACCTCATCGTGGGTCGTGTCGAAGAGGGTCTGGGTTCCGTTCGGATTCACGGTCCAAGCGTCGTAATCGATCCAGACGATGTCCCCTTTCTCAATCGCTTCCGACGCCACAGGCTCACTCCAGGATGGCCATGGAAAAGATGCTTTCCCTTAAAGGTTGCGGGCCACCGGCGCGGAATCGATGATGGCGAAGGAGCACCGATCGAATCAACTCGGCGTCACTTCACCATTCCGATGGCCACGGAGATTCGCTTGTACCGATTCCGGATCGTGACCTCCGTCACACCTGCGACCTCGGCGACTTCCTTCTGCGTGCACGGTTTGTTGCAGAGGATCGCGGAGATGTAGATCGTCGCCGCGGCGACTCCGCTCGGCGCGACCCCGGAGGCGAGCTCGTCCTTCTCGACTTTGTCCAGGATCTCCTTCGCTTTCCGTTGGACGTCCATGTCGAGCTCGAGTCGGTTGCAGAATCGCGCGATGTAGTCCCGCGGGCTCTGCGGGAGGAGTTTGAGTCCGAGTTCTCGCACCAGCGTCCGGTAGGTCCGTCCGATCGACTTGCGGTCGACGCTCGACTTCGATGCGATTTCGTCCAGGGTCCTCGGGACGCCGGATTGCCGGCAGGAGGCGTACAAAGTCGCGGCGACGACTTCGTCGATCGATCGACCTCGGACGAGGTTCTTCGTCGAGGCGCGCCGATAGAGGACGGCGGCATTCTCGCGCACGTGGCGGGGCAGCCCCATCTTCGAAGCCATCGTGTTAATTTCCGTCAAACCCTGGGCGAGGGACCGCTCCCCACTCTTCGAGGTCCGGATTCGGTGCTGCCACTTCCGCAGCCGGTAGATTTGGGCCCGCGACTTGTGGGGGATCTGCCGTCCATACGCGTCCTTGTTCCGCCATCCGATGGAGGTCGAGAGGCCCTTGTCGTGGGCCATGATCGTGCTCGGTGGCCCGGCCCGCTCCCGCGACTCCCGCTGGTCCGAGTCGAACGCGCGCCACTCCGGCCCTTCGTCGATGATCATGTCGTCGAGGACGAGTCCGCAGTCCTCGCACACGATCTCCGCACGGGAGTAATCCCGCACGAGATGATCCCCGCGGCATTCTGGGCACTGGGTTGTGATCTCTACCTCTCGCACCTTACCAGCTCCTCCCCCGAAAGAATAATGTAAACCCTACGAAACAGGAATTATTTAACCCTTCGTCCAGACGCTTTGCGCGAACCGTGCGGCAATGCGCCAAATGATTGCGGGACCGTGTGCGCGTCGGGTCGTTCGTCACGCGTGGAATTCGACGTATTCCCCGTTCCGGAACATCCGCCATCGGCCCGGCAAGGTTGGCAGAACTTCCGAGCAAACGACCTCGAGGCCGTCGGCCGACGTCGAATGGAGCGTATAGTAGGGAACACAGGTGCGGGCGTCCCGGTGTGCGATGAGACGATTCCCGTCGAGCAAGAGGAACGTGTACGACTCGACTTTGCGCGGGAACTCCGCGTCGATCGCCGCCTTCGCCTTTGCGATCGCCTGCTTCAACTCCGGGAGCGGCCTTTGTTCCGTCCCGAGCGCTTCGACGAACCGGTCGTAGATAAACTGCGAGTCGATTTTCCCGTTGCGGACCCCGAACTCGTCGATCTCGCCGTTATGCGCGAAAAACATCACGCGGCCGTCGACCTCGCGACGGAAGGGGTGTGCGTACTGGTCCTGGATCGTGTCTTTCTTGGATGCGTAGCGGACGTGGGCGACCAAGGCCAAGGGTGGACTGCAGACCCGAGCAAGCCTCCGGACCGCCTCGTCGTACTTCGGGTCCGCGGTGGCTTTGGCCCGACCGCGCGCATAGAACTCCCCCTCTTGCCCGACGCACGCGATTCCCCAGCCATCCGGATGGCCGGTTTTCGGGTTCGGCTGCGGGCACCCGAAATCCCGGTAGTTCCGGCCCGTATCCGCGAGTTGCCGGAACGCCATGAGCGTCTCGACGGGCACCGGCTTGCGGCTCACGAGCGCGAGCATTCGACACATGTCAGCCCAGCTTGTACCCGATCTTGCGGAGGAACGCGATGCGCTCCGCGCGATCCTTCTGCGTCTCGACGCCTTTCGCCCGCTCGCCGTCCACGACCCCGAGGACGCCTCGGCCCCGCGGGGTCTTCGCAACGACCACGTCCACGGGATTCGCGGTCGCCGCGTACACGGTCACGATTTCCGGCACCTCGCGGAGCGCCCGCAGGACGTTGATCGGATAGG
>Ga0209761_1001173_pt1 | contig 16801 bp, 16 predicted proteins | sample GraSoi013_1_40cm_4_FD_185818 | JGI IMG/M metagenome (GOLD analysis project Ga0209761, IMG submission 185818) | Grasslands soil microbial communities from the Angelo Coastal Reserve, California, USA - Sample 09_25_2013_1_40cm (SPAdes) (version 2) | ecosystem: Environmental > Terrestrial > Soil >...
GAAGTGACCTTCCCGTAAGTTAAGTTCCTCTGCTTCCATGCCTGGGAGGGGAATCGAACCCCTACGCCCCTTGCGGGGCTCCGGATTTTAAGTCCGGTGCGTCTGCCAGTTCCGCCACCCAGGCCGGCAAGTTCGCCGCGCTAAATTGTATCCAATTGAATATAATTTTTTCGCTTCCATGATGGACGTCATTTCGAGGAGGGTCCGATGAAATCGAACAGACTTCTTCGACGCGGCCCCGCCTTGGCCCTGGTAGTGGCTGGGACACTCGCTGCGTCGATCTTACGTGTGCAGGCACAAGTGAAGGGAACCGTTGAAAATTTCACGGCAACGGCTGTAAATGTCACCGGCGCGCCCGATCCCGTAAAGATTGATTTGCTGCGCTGGTCTACGGATGCCGAACGCGAGCAGGTCTTCAACGCATTAAGTGAGAAAGGCGAAAAGGAATTCCTGAACGTTCTCTCGAAGCAGCCAACGTTAGGCTACGTCTGGACATCGGAGAGTGCCGGTTATTCCGTAAGGTATGCCTATCAAACGGTGGCTCCCGACGGTGGGGAGCGTGTCGTCGTGGCTACAGACAAACCACTGGGCTCCTGGAATCCCCAAATTTGGAAAGCCACGGTAACGGCAACCGCCAATGCTTATGAATTCACAGTGATTGAGTTGCGATTGAACCGAAGAAGGGGAACGGGTGAAGGCAAGTCGTCAGTCTTCGCCAAGGTGACGGCCGACAAGACCGCAAAAACCATAATCCTCGAGAATTATACTGGCGCTACAGTCGTGCTCAAAGATGTGAAAGCCCTGCAAAAGGCTGGCGCGGCAGCGGCTCAGACCGGTAAACCGCAGGGCCGTTAGACGTCCAAGCCGCTTCTCGCCCTCCGTCAAGTCACTGTTGCGGCCGGCGCATCACTTAAGACATGATGGGGGCAGCTTGATCAAGAAGGCTGTTGTTGCTTTTATCTGCGTTGTCTTTTTGCCGATTTGCTCGCCGGCGCAATCGATACTGAACTTTCCCCACGTTCTCGGACCTCTCGAGTTTGACACCACTGGATTTGCCGTAGTCAACCCTGGCGCGACCGAAGCCATTGCCACGTTCACTCTCTTCGGACCGGACGGCGTTGCTTTGAAAAGTTCAGATCAAAGGATTAGAGCGCGCGGCCAGATCGCCAAGCTTGCCAGCGAATTGTTTCCCGCCGCACTGGTCGCCGCATGGGTTCAAGTGAGCAGCGCAACAGCAGGGCTGCAGGGGTTCTGGTTCGGGGGCGATTTCGCCAATATCGGCGACGGCTCGGAACCTGCTGCTTCTGCGCCGGAGCTCGTTGTGCCGATGATCACCCCGATTTCAGAGATTCATGTGGCCAATACGGGTAGTCTGGACGTGACTGTCATCATGGATTTGCTCAACGGCGACGGCTTAAACATCGACGAACGATTCCCGCAGCGAATCCGGTCAAACGGATTCTTCAAAGCGAATGTTGCAGACATTTTCCGCAAGGCGGATCTGAACCAGGCCACGCACATGCGTTTAAGGTGTGCGTGCGCAACCAATACGATTGCGGCCGTTGTCGTTGCGCGCGACTTTATCGCAAGTCCTTCAATGGCCGTTTTGAATGCGCTGCCCGCATCAACATCAACCCCAACGATCGTATTTCCCCATCTCGTGGACGGCGTCCGAGGGACTACAAATTGGAAGAGCGTACTCAGTCTCACGAACTTGAGCGTGAGTACGCCGAATGATGTAAGCATCGTCTTCACTGCCGAGAATGGAACAACTCGGACTGCGCAACGCACGGTTCAACCCAACGGAAGCATTCGTGAAACGGCGCGCGACATGTTTGGTTTCACGACCGGTTTTCAAAATGGCTGGATTCGCGTCTCGTCCGCGTCATCGCTTTCAATTACTGGTTTTCTCGCATACGCGGAAACGGTGGCCTCGGGCGTCGCTGTCGTATCGCCGCAGGTCGATGCGCTGACCAACCTGCTGTTTCCGCAGATCGTGGATCTGGCTCCCTGGTGGACGGGTCTGGCGCTGCTAAATGCAAACTCGCGAGGAACGGCTAATGTGAAGCTCTACGCATTGAATCCGGACGGCTCTCTGATCGGCGAAACGGACTTTTCGCTTCCGTTTGGTACGAAGGTCGCCAAGCTCCTCAGCGAATGGATCCCGGCCACACAAAACCGGTCTTCCGATGGGGGTTTTGTCTTTGTCCTCTCGGATATCCCGCTGTTTGGAGCCGAACTCTTCTTCACGCGAAACATGCAAATTCTCGGTAATATCCCAACTGCCAAGATTCCACCCGGCACCTACGTTCCGCCCTCGTCACAATAGTTGTAGCGGCGGTCTATGACCGCCGACAATCCTGCAATTTGCGGGATCACCGGGGTCGTAGACCGCCGCTACAGCCGCCGGTTGCTTCGGCAGCCGTTCGTTCAAGGAGAGTGCTATACTGCGCGCAGCTTCATGGGATCAGGTGAACAAATAGGTCAAGGAATGGACCGGCTTGTTCTCGCGCCCGCGGCCCGTCGCGATGCCGTTCTGGAGCTTTTGCGCTCTGCTCGGCAGACGATCACACTCTCGATGTTCCGGTGTGATGACTTCACTATTCTCGATGAAGTCGCAGCTGCCGTCCAACGGGGAGTCCAGGTCCGAATCCTGATTACACAAAGGGCCCGCGGTTGGAAGAAAAAACTGCAAGAACTGACTCTCTTGCTCAGGAGTCTTGGCGCCGACGTCCAGCCTTACCAAAGCAGCGTGATGAAATATCACGCGAAATACATCGTCGCCGATGACGGACCGGCACTTGTTACTTCATTGAATTTCACACGCAAATGCTTCGAGAGCACGCGCGATTTTCTTGTATTCAGCGAAGATCCTGACGTTGTCAACGGATTAAAGATGCTCTTCGAGCATGACTGCCATACTCCAACGGCACCGCTCAGCGGTATAACAAACCGGCTGATTGTAGCGCCGGATCAGGCGCGCCAGCGCCTGACGGAGCGGCTTCGATACGCGCAAACCAGTATCGGAATTCTTGATCATCGAGTGACGGATCCGGAGATCCTCGCGCTGCTTCGCGAGAAGCAAAGCAACGGTGTTCCGGTGAAAGTGATCGGAGACGTTCGTATCGACGGCCTGGTCGCGCATGGCCGGATGATTTTAATCGACGGCGTCACGGCCATCATCGGCAGCATCCCCCTCTCGCCTCCAAGTCTTGACGCCCGCCGTGAGGTCGCACTGGTCATTGACCAAGCGCCCCTGGTGGCCCGGTTGTATGATTACTTCCAGACAATGGCCGGTAATGAAGCCAACATTATGAACCTCTGGCCTAGCGGGCTGCCCGAGGAGGATGAGGAAGACGAAGAGGACGAATGAATCGCCGGAATTTCATCACAGCACTAGGCGCCGTCGCGACTGGAAAGCTGCGCCGGTTGCGGGATGAAGATGGCGATTTTGGTTTGCCAGACCCTGGACTGGGCACGGCCACGCCAACCATCACCACCACACGATATCCCTATATCCAAAACGTCCGAAACGACAGAATCTCGGTGCTATGGGCGACTCTTGAATCCGGTGCTGGAGTCGTTGAGTGCAGCTCGGACGGCATCAACTTCAATCGCGTAGCGGCGCAGAGCCGCATTTTCACAGCGGCCGACACAGGCATGGCTAAGGACTTCGTTCAGTATCAGGCCAATATTACCGGACTGCAGCCGGCGACCGACTACGTCTATCGGGTTTCTGTGAATGGATTGGAAGTAACGCCTGGGGGCGCCACGCATTTTCGTACTGCCGGTCCGGGACCGTTCAACTTCATCGTTCTCGGTGATAGCGGCTATGCCTCGGCGGAGCAGTACGCAATTGCGCAAAGAATCCTCGCCGAAAGCCCTTCACTGGTGATCCATACCGGCGACGTTGTCTATAACCCTGGAGGTGCTCCCGGAACTACTATCGGTTTGTACCAAAGGAACTACTTCAACTATTACTACCAGACCATGAGTTCGGTGCCGTTCTTTCCATCGCTCGGCAACCACGATTATGGACCCACCGCAGCCCCTTATTTAGCCATTCACGCGCTGCCGACTGAGAACGTACCTTTTGCAGATCGTCACAAGTACTATTCGTTCGACTGGGGAAATGTCCATTTTGTGTCACTCGACGGACACGAATCGCTCGAACGCGATTATCCCGATCCGCAAATCGGCCGGCCCGCTGGGCCAATGCTGCGATGGTTAGAGAACGATCTTCGGTCGACTCGACAATTTTGGCGCGTAGTTTATTTTCACTATCCGCCGTTTGCGGCGGGGCCAAATATGAATGATTATCATTCTGCATTGGTCCGACTGTATGTGGTACCGATACTCGAGGCTTACGGGATACAAGTCGTCCTGACAGGACACGAACACAGCTACCAGCGAAGCCGGCCGACGCGGAAATCCGCCTTTCTAACGTCCGATATCGGGACCAATTACATCTCTTCCGGCGGGGGCGGCGCGTTTCTCTATCCCGTTTACGACTTTCCGGTCGTCGCGTTCGGCAAATCCGATTATCACTATTTGCGCGCGGAGGTCCGCGGTACCCAGATTATCTTTCATGCTATCCGCCACGATGGCGTCGAAATCGACAGTTACCCCGTGGCTCCTCGTCCAGTGTTTTCAGATGATCCAGCCGTTCAACCCGTCGTCATGACCCCCGGGCCGATCGCGGGTGCTACGGTGCGAATCCTCGGCCGCGCGCTTGCGGGCGAGGAGGCATTCGCATGCACTCCGGTGCCGCCGACCGATATGGTAGGCACCAGCGTGACGGTAAACGGCAATCCGATCCAACTGTTGTATGTTTCCGCTTCTCAGATCTACGCCCAACTTCCCTTCAATGTCGACGGCAACGTCACGGTCCGTGTGACAACGGCAAACGGATCATCGGAGATGTCATTCTAGGACACTAGAGCGAGCGGCAGCGCCCGCGTCTCTCGAGATCGTCGAAATAGGAAGCAAATTTCGGCCGGAGGTCCTGCCCGATTTTGCTGGAACAGAATTCGATAAAGCCGGTAGTCGGCGATGCGAGTTTAGTGGAAGGGCGTGTGGTCAGGCGATAGCTTTCCTGCGCTTTCGGCGCAAATCGAAACACTTCATTCAGCCACTTGCGCGGCAATCCTGCGATCGCCCCTAGCGCGAAACCTGTCTCCAAATACGGAACAGCGACCACACACTTGCCTTCTTGGAGCGCGGGAAGGATTTCCCATCGCAGGCGAAAAGAGACATCAGCGGCGTACAAAAAAACAAGGGTTCGTGGAGACGGGCGTTCGTCAATTTCGAGACCGTGCATCTCGAAGAAGATGCTGGACGCATCCCAATTCGAGATTCCGGTTTCGCCGGCGCATGATTTGAGAAGCCTCTTTGCTCCATGAATCGAGTCGCGGCCGTCGATCACATCGAGACTGAGAAGTTGCCCCGATGAGATAGTATTAGGATCCAATACCCACCTCACGGCCGCGGGGGAGCATGTTCGCCCAATCCATGATCGCTTCTTCGTTCCACTCCAGCCAGGGACGTTGGCGAGATTCTTGAAACAATTGCCTGATCTGAAGGTGCTGATCGTAAATCGGCGCCTCGGCGTCAATCGGAATGAATTTGAAGATCACCGCCAAGGCCTCGTACTCCTGGATGACACGGCCGATGAATTGACGATAGCTTTCAAAGGGGTCGCTGATGTTCGTTACGTCCTGCCCGGCCTCGTAATACTTGGGAGTACGGGTGGCCGCTATACGCTTTCCGCTGGTTTCAGGCGAAACCGAAAAATAGAACACAATATCCGGCCAATACAGGGGAGAGTAGATATGCAACAGCCAATCCAAAGGCAAACCTCGTGCCGCGTCGCGCGCCAGGGCCGTGAACAAGAAACGATCGGCGACGACCATCTTGCCTTTAATAAGAGCCGGTACGATTTCATTCTCCAACCGGTGCCGGAAATCGGCGGCATGCAACAGGCAGAACTCCTCAGGATTAATGGACCGCATGTTCTTACGCGCCTTGATGATCGGCTTGATCAGGCGCGACGAACTCCACTTTGTCGTCGTAACCTCGTAGCCCTCTCCTGCGAGCCATTCTTTGAATAGTTTTCGTTGTGTGGTTTTACCCGACCCGTCCGGGCCTTCAAACGCAATCAGCAGACCGCGGTCTTTTCCCTTTTTCTGGATTTCTTCGCATAGTCGTTTAGCCAATTGCCTCGCGCTTTCCGGCATCTCTCCGCTCCACTCCAAAGTTCGGCGGCCACTATACAGAAGTCACTCCGGATTTTCCAGGGTGCGACCGCAGCGGCCGCGGCGGCCGGGGCGGGTCCGTCGTGCCGCCATTCTATGTCAAGTTGTATAGAATAGTTTAAGCAGCATGAAGCACCTCCGAAACGTAGCAGAGGAAATCCGGCGACTTCTCGAGGACCGCATCCTCATCCTGGATGGAGCCATGGGGACGATGATCCAGGCCTTCAAGCTCGATGAATCGGGCTATCGCGGAAAGTTTAAGGATCATCCCGCCGAATTGAAGGGGAACAACGACCTTCTCAACATCACGCAACCCGAACTGATCAAAAACATCCACCGGCAGTACCTCGAAGCCGGTGCCGACATCATCGAGACGAATACGTTCAATTCAAACGTCATTTCCCTGTCGGATTACAAAATGGAATCGATGGTGTATGAACTGAACCTCTCGGGCGCGAGACTTGCGCGTCAAGTTGCCGATGAATTCATGACGGCCGATCCGAGCCGCCCTCGGTTCGTCGCCGGATCCGTCGGGCCGACGAATCGCACGGCCTCGATGTCACCGGATGTTAATAATCCCGCGTTCCGTGCCGCCACGTTTGACGCGCTCGTCGCTGCCTATTACGAGCAAACACGTGGTCTGGTCGACGGCGGGACCGATATGCTGCTCGCCGAAACGATCTTCGATACTCTCAATGCGAAGGCTGCGCTTTTCGCTTTCGAGAAATATTTTTCGGAAACAGGGCGCCGGGTACCGGTGATGGCTTCCGTCACGATCACCGATAACAGCGGCCGCACGCTTTCGGGCCAAACCATTGAAGCCTTTTGGAACTCGATATCGCACGCAAGTCTTCTTTCGGTTGGCATCAACTGCGCTCTGGGCGGCAAACAGATGCGGCCCTATGTCGAGGAACTTTCCGAGATCGCGCCGGTTTACCTGAGCTGCCATCCAAACGCCGGGTTGCCGAATGCCTTCGGCGGCTACGACGAGACCGCCGATGAAACCTCGGAAATCCTGGGTGAGTTCGCTCGTAACGGATGGCTCAACATCGTTGGCGGCTGCTGCGGAACGACGCCGGAGCACATCAGAGCCATCGCCGATGCAGTACGCGCACTGAAACCCCGAGCGATTCCCCGCCCCGAGCCGTACTTTCGACTGAGCGGTCTGGAGCCATTGACCTTCCGGCCCGACTTGAGTTTCGTCAATATCGGCGAACGCACGAATGTCACGGGCTCGCCGAAGTTCGCGAAATTCATTCTCGCCGGACAGTATGAGGAAGCGCTCAGTGTCGCGCGCGACCAGGTGGAAGGCGGCGCGCAAATCATCGACGTCAATATGGATGAAGGGCTTTTGGATTCGGAAGCCGCAATGACGCGATTCTTGAATCTGATTGCGGTCGAGCCGGACATCGCGCGCGTTCCCATTATGATCGACAGCTCGCGTTGGCCCGTGATCGAGGCCGGACTGAAATGTATTCAGGGCAAAGGTATCGTCAATTCCATCAGCCTGAAAGAAGGGGAAGACGTCTTTAAAGATTACGCCAGAAAGATCCGGCGCTACGGAGCTGCGGTCGTTGTGATGGCCTTTGACGAAAAGGGTCAGGCCGATACCACGGACCGCAAAGTGGCAGTCTGCTCACGGGCGTACCGCATCCTGACCGAAGCAGTGGGCTTCCCGCCGCAGGACATCATTTTTGATCCGAATGTCCTTACTGTTGCGACCGGTATCGAGGAACACAACAATTACGCGGTCAGCTTCATCGAAGCGACGCGCCGCATTAAAGCCACTCTTCCGTTGGCGAAGGTCAATGGCGGCATCAGCAACATCTCGTTTTCGTTTCGTGGAAACAAAGTGGTGCGCGACGCGATGCATTCGGCGTTTCTTTATCACGCCATCCGTGTGGGCCTCGATATGGGTATCGTCAATGCCGGCCAGCTTGCCGTTTATGAGGAGATCCCGAAGGATTTGCTCGAGCTGGTTGAAGATGTTCTGTTGAATCGCCGGCCGGATGCCACGGAACGGCTGCTGGCATTCGCCGATTCCGTCCAAACGAGCGGGAAATCCGAATTCAAGGAGGACAGTTGGCGGCAGGGAAGCGTCGAGGACCGTTTGAAACACGCCTTGATTAAGGGCGTCGTCGATTACATCGAACAGGATGTCGAAGAAGCGAGACAGAAATATGCTCGGCCGCTGTCCATCATTGAAGGTCCGTTGATGGATGGCATGAACGTCGTCGGAGATCTGTTCGGGTCCGGGAAAATGTTTTTACCCCAGGTCGTGAAAAGCGCGCGTGTGATGAAGAAGGCAGTGGCGCAGCTCATCCCCTATATGGAAGCTGAAAAGGAGGGTGCTGCCGCTCAAGGCAGAGTGTTGCTGGCCACGGTTAAGGGTGATGTCCACGATATTGGAAAAAACATTGTGGGGGTTGTGCTCGCTTGCAACAATTACGAAATCATCGATCTCGGTGTGATGGTTCCCTGCGACAAACTACTTACCGCGGCCAGGGACAAGAACGTCGACATGATCGGCTTGAGCGGCCTGATTACACCGTCGCTCGATGAAATGGTGCATGTAGCCAAAGAAATGCGCCGTCAAGATTTTCACACGCCTTTGCTCATCGGCGGAGCAACAACCAGCGCCATTCATACCGCGGTGAAGATTGCTCCCGCCTACGATCACGCCGTTGTGCATGTGGCCGACGCCTCCAGAGCCGTTGGCGTCGTGGGAAATCTGCTCAACGCCAAAACGCGCGTCGCATTCATGGCGCGAGTCCAACACGATCAGGCAGAAAGCCGGGAAAAGTACCTCCGGCGTCGTGTTGACGTTCCACTGGTTACTCTGGAAGAAGCGAGAGGCCGAAAACTTCAGCTGAATTGGACATCAAACGGGACGCCGCCGCAGCCGGCCTTCACCGGTTCACGCGTTCTCAAGGAGGTACCATTAGCCGACTTGATTCCGTTTATCGATTGGTCGCCGTTTTTCCATGTCTGGGAATTGCGCGGAACGTACCCGAAAATACTTGAAGATAGGATCATCGGCAATAGGGCCAAGGAATTGTTTGCTGACGGACAACAACTCTTGACCGAAATCGTCCAGTATGGGCTGCTTCACGCCTGCGGCGTCTACGGCTTCTGGCCCGCTTCTGCTGTCGGCGATGACATCGAGCTCTACTCCAATGAATCACGCGGACAGGTAGTGGCCAGATTTCATACGCTCCGCCAGCAGCTTCGAAAGGCCGCCAGCGAGTTCAATCAGGCGCTGGCCGACTTTGTCGCCCCAAAGTCTGCGGATGTGCTGGACTACATCGGAGCGTTTGTTGTGACAGCCGGAGCCGGTCTCGACGAGCTCTGCGCCAGATTCGCAAAAGAACACGACGATTACAATTCGATCATGGCAAAGGCCCTCGCGGACCGCCTGGCCGAAGCGTTTGCCGAGTGGCTCCACAAACGAGCCCGCCAGGATTGGGGCTACGGACGCGGCGAACAATCGACGCTCGGGGACCTCATCAATGAACGATACCGTGGGATACGGCCGGCGCCCGGGTATCCCGCGCTTCCCGATCACACCGAAAAGGGGACGCTGTTTGATCTGCTCCATGCCGAGCAGAAGGCCGGTATCCAACTCACCGAAAATTACGCTATGATTCCGGCAAGTTCCGTTTGCGGCTTGTACTTCTCGCATCCCGCCGCGCGGTACTTCAGTGTCGGAAAAATTGGCCGGGACCAAGTGGAAGATTACAGCGCCCGAAAAGGCATAGCTGTCGCGGAAGCCGAACGATGGCTCGGCCCGAACCTGGCGTATTAGCGTTAAGACCCGCCCTCTCCCTCTGGGAGATGGCGGCGGGGCAGCCAGCGGGCTGGCAAGGCCAGTTCCGGGAATGTGAGGGTTCTGCCGATCCGCCTTCCTCCAGCCGCCATCGGCGGCTTCTGCTGCATGGTTTCGGTACCCGGACAGTAACTTGTTGAACAACCACAACCGTGCTGAAACACTTGCAGCTAAAGAAGGAAACGAGCCAACGCTTGATGGCGGGTGGTCACCCGCCCGGAAACTAAGTGTTTCCCAAAACGACCTGAATTTCCACCTCCCTCCATTGCGTAGGCACGCGCTCGTGCAGCTCGCCTCATTCCCCGCTCTGTCGGCGGCTATTGGCGCAGGATGGGTACCTCTGAAGCGAGGATCTTGTCTTTAGGAACGCTTAGATATCCACGGATCCGGTCCTTATCAACCGAATTCACGACGAGTTCGTATCTGAGCTGATCGCGACCGACAAGAAATTGCACCGGTTCGTTGTTCGTCCGATCCTTTTTCTCAAGACGATTATCGTCGACCTGGATTGCAATACTGTACTTATGGTTTTTAGGATCAGCCTTCGTAAGCGCTAGCTGAACGTCGCCCACGCGCTGCATTGGGCGCTTCGAATCTTTGCGAATATCGAACTCGAAATAATCGCGTTCGCCTTTTTTACGGAGATCGGCCAATTCGCTGGAATTACGTGCGATGCCTTCATTAAGCACGTTCTTCACATCGACCAATTGCCGCCCAAAGTCTTCCTTGGTTGAAATTAAATCCTGCTTGATACCTGTAACTTCACCAGAAACGGTTCCGAGCTTTGTATTAGCATCTTCCTTGATCTCAGTCATTTTGGCCGCGGCTTCTAGCCTATAGCTCTCGACATCGCTCGAATTCGCCTTTGCCGCCAGAACCTTTGCGGCCTCTTCCTGCTGGCGTTTCAAACTTTGTGCCGCCTGTCTTGCCTGATTCAATTCGTCCGCTGTTACACCGACACGCTTGTTTATCAGGTCGAAATCAGAGGCGAGATTATCTGTTCTCTTCAGAGCTTCTGTCTGAGCCTGTCTGATTTCCTGGCTCATGGATTCGAGTTTCGCAATGTGGTCGCTGAGATCGGCACGTTGAGAAAATAGTCCAAAACCGAGGATCACGATCAACACGCTATTCGTAACGAGTACAACAGGCACCCACCCGATTCCCTTTCTCATGGCATTTGATGGAATGGATTGATCACTGGAATTACTGGAATTAAACATAGTTTTCCCCCAAGTCTTAGAATTGGTTGTTAAAGCATCATGAAAGCACCGGGGCAATTCGCTCTCCATCAGCAACCGTGGGACTCCGTCCGAGTGATGTAAAGGAATTTGTAGAGATCTCCGCCCCCAACCATGGCCCCAGTGATGACCTATGCCCTTCTATGGATCGCCTCTTATCCAAGATTTTTTCCACGTTTTTGCACAGAGGTTTAGAAGGCCGAGTCGAATCGGGTCAAAGAGAATTTCGGCTCGAGGTCACTTCCGGTAATCACACGTCTGCAGCGACACAGAAATAATTGCCAACGTAACATCGCCCGCTTCATGTAAGTCGTTGGGATGTCGTTGACTGCAACCGCGTAATGATCGGTTGGCGTTGGAACTGAAAGGAAGTCTGAACGAATAACCGGGCTACACTCGGCCGGTTAACGGTTCGACGCACCCAAAGCATCCAATCGAGCGGAGCCGATGTGTCCGCCGTCGCACAAAACCGATCGTTCAGGGTTCGCAACGGACCGGCAACAATTCCCTAATTCGCGCGTCTCGTGGTCTTTGGGATACGTTCAGCGTTCAGGATTCCACCGCCCTTTGATCTTTTCTCTTGTTGAAGTTAATTGAACTCTGGCTTTCCGCCGCCGCGTTTTGGTTGGCTCTGTGCTCCTTTTCGTTTTTCCGAATGGGAACGAAACGATGAAAGCAATGAAACCCTTTGTTCCAAGTATCCCGCTTGTGGCAGCGATAACGATGCAAGCGGGGCACGCATACAATCCAACCCAACTTCAGGTTCACGGCAGTGCGAACAAGCCTGTCCATAAGATCACCGGGAATGTCGAACGAGCGACAAAGGCGGTCAACTATGGGAAACGGACCGGTCTCACCAACATGGATGTCAGGGGTACGGCGCTGTAACGGCAGAAAACGCCCGAGTGATCGCTCTCAAGCGCTGTCCAGAAAACGCGTCTCTCAGGGGAAGGCCGTCGTGCGTGGTGCAACAATGGGCGTAATCGGAGGCAAAATGTTGACAACGGCTGACCTGACCGCTGCGATCGCGGACTTGGCAAAAGCAGGAATGGCTTTCACGACCCACATCGGGAGCCATGGTAAGAAAATTTACATCATCGATTCCGTAGCTTTAGCAGAAGACGAACTCGCTCTTCTGCATAGAAAAGGTGCACTGACGCGGGCCGGCATTGGCCATTACCTTGTGTATCGCGGTTTGAAACGCAGATAGATCCAACGCTGCACATCCCGTTTATCACATTTTCCAGTATCTGCTTCAGGCAGCGCCGCTCAGTGATGGTAGACGCAAGCCTCTGTGGAGAATTGGGCTGAGTGTCAGGCGATAGCGGAAGAATTCAGAGTGATTCAAGGACGAAGGGTACTGTGACGGGCCCGCAAGGAATGCACATTAGTCCGGATTGAGGAGGTTCTATGTTTGTTGAAGCGAAATTCCATTTTTATCGGACTGCTGTTCCTACTCGCTATGTTCGCTTTTGCAAATCCATTGGCGGCGCAGCAATCCAAAGAATCAGCTGAGGCCGAACGTGCGGCCAATGCTGCTAAGGTTCTGACAGCAATAATGAACATTCCCGAAAACGCTATCCCCGATGAATTGATGGCACGTGCACACGCGATCGCGGTGATACCGCACGTTGTGAAGGGCGCCTTCGGATTCGGCGGTCAATGGGGTAAGGGCTTACTGTCCCAGCGCCGCGAGGATGGCAGCTGGAGCGCGCCGGCTTATGTTGAGATCGGAGGAGGTAGCTTTGGTCTGCAAATTGGAGTGCAAGCCATTGACGTTGTACTCGTATTCACGGACGAAGATGGCATTAGGGGTCTGTTGAAAGGGAAAGTAAAACTCGGTGTGGATGCATCTGCGACTGCGGGACCTGTTGGTCGAAAGGCCGAGGTCGGTACGGACATACTTCTCCGCTCGGGTGCGTTCGCATATTCACGAAGTAGAGGTCTCTTTGCCGGAGTTTCACTCGACGGTTCTGTGGTCGGGATGGATGACAGTGCGAATCGCAAAATTTACGGAAACGAAGTAACAGGAGAGCAGATTCTGTTGGGCAAAAGCGTGCGAAGCAACCCCACTGTGGAACCGTTCCTGCACGAACTCCAGAAAGCCTCTCCTCCGCACGTCCATGAAAAGAAAGTAACTCAGAAATCGTAACCGTCGATGTGTATCGCAGTGGTTTGTGAACGATGGCAAAATCCTTCTCCAATCACTGCTATGACTGGAGAGGGCGCACTGTTTCGTTGCAGCCTTCTCCAACAGAAATCTTGAAGGCAGACCACAACCACAGGCCAATCCTCAGTCGCCATCGGCTGAGCGTCCAGCGCAGACGGGAAGCCGAATGACAGCCGCCGGCAGGAAGAAGTTGTCGGACTTACTTTTGTCCGCCTGTCCCTGCCCGCTTTGACCTTTCCTGGCGGGCCAATTCTTCTCCGATCTTTGGATCTCGAAACGCTTTGGGCACAACCATTCTTCGTCCGGCCGCTTGGAAAGTAGACGCGGCAAGGGTTTGTGCCGATTGACCTACGGATCAGGGATCTGTTGTGTTGCATCAGACGGACATATTGATTGCCGAAAGAGTGGCTGGGGCTCTTCGATACGGGAGGAAGAGTCCACCAACCACCAAGCCAACTATCAGCGTGCTGGTCGGGTGATAAAGCAAAGCGGCATCTGAGGCCGCGCGGCTGCGGGATCGACTTCGAGCCAACCATCCCATGACGAGAGCCATGAGAACGGACCAAACAATCCATTGAACGGCGTATCGCACGCGGCCTCCTTCGGTTGTGCCGTTGACTGCATCGGCTTCCGGCGCTCAGCCCAAAAGTCGCGGTGCATAGATTCTATGCTGCACTTCCCTTTCGACCAGGAATCCGCTCCGTGACCAATGACCTAAACCGCGTCGCTTCGTCGTCACTTTTGAAGGCGCGTTTCGGAATCACAGAGTACATGCGCGCACCGTACACCAGGAGCCACAACTGATCGTCTTCGAGCACTTTTGTAAAATCATCCCAAGTGATGTGAGAGTCTATCGAGTTGGTCCGGAATTGCATTCCGGTCCGATCGAACTTCAGGTGATACGTCTCACTGAACTTTGGGTTCCGGCGGAACGCGTATCGGTTCACGAGCGGTCGGATAGTGAGCAAGTTGAACCATTCGAGGACGCCAACCGGTAAAAAGACGAGAGTCCACCACTGCACGCCTGCCCCGAAAGTGCTGAGTACGCCAAAGAGCAGCAAAATTGCCGCCACAACCTTGTCGACTTTTGCCAAGGTAGTCGACTTATAGTACAGCCGCTCCGCAGCGAGATGCTCGGCGAGAACGTTGTCGAAGCTGATACTGATGGCGCCTTCTTCAATCGCTCTCATTAGAGGCCCTCGACACACTCCACGGCCACTATTCCGGCTTGACCGTCACTGAACTGCTTTGGCTCACATCTCACGATCGCTCCTGCCGGAAACTGCCAGGTCTCGTCACTCACATCGGCTTCTACACCGACAATGCGAAACAGGTTGTCACCAAGTGGGCGCGCCTGAACAGGCCGCCAAGCATCAATTCCTTCGTCCAGAAGCGCGATGAAAATAGTGAAGGGATCCTGAAGGTCCCGCCAGCCCGATCGAACCAAACTCGCACGCGTGCCCCCATTGCCGGAAAATCGTAATGCTCCGGCGAAAGTCCTAAGTACTCGACAATTTCCTTGCGGAGTCGGCTTCCGATTTCAGCCTCGGTTGCACCCGACTCCAGTAACGTCAGTAGCGGCCCCACCAGCCACTCGTATTCGTCGCGCGGCCAGTTCGGGTCGCGCATGACTCCGATAGGATCCCAATCGTGCATCAGTGCATTCAGTTCAGAGGAACGCTGCTTCAACTCTCGTCTGCTAAGAGGCATGGGAGTTTATGTTCTGTCCCGGCTAGGTATCGACCACGGGATCCTGCGGCGAGTCGCCGACAAAAGGAACCGTGATAGCCAGCCATTTCTCGCCGGTTGTCTCGAACATGACGTCCCAGGTGATCGGCACACTGTTAAGTGGCTCGACGCCGAATCCAGATAATCGAACGTCTTTCCAAAGGTCCGTATCGAGTGGCCGTCCAATCCATTCGCGAAACACACGATCCAGAGCCGGCCAAACCTGTTTTACAACGTGATCGAATTGCGTCGAGAGCTCCAGGTAAAAAGCCCTCGCCTTAATGTCCGGACCGTCGAGCCCGCCCGGTAGCGCAATGGCCACCTTCGTTCGAGTTGCGGGAAACAGCCACTCGCCTTCCCAATAGGAGTTCGCCGGCGCATGGGGTATATGCATATAGAGAAGCACACCAAAATCCGGATCCTCCATTCGGGGAGGCCGAAAGCGGAGTCGGAGTTCCTTCAACAATCCCATCGCGAAGCCCAGTACGTCCTTCTTGCGTCGCCTATCATTGCAGCGCGCCGTGACGTCTGCAAACGCTTTGTTAGCCCGCCGCGGATTCCTCGACGAACCTTACAATTGATCGCCAGCATTCCTTCGGCGATATCTGAAGCAGCATGTGCGGACCTGGAATCCCGACAACCTGAGCGTCCGGGCGAATTGTTTGAAGCTCTTTCCAGCTGCGTTCCGACACCAGCCTATCATTGCGCCCCCGCAAATAGAGAATGGGCTTGGAAAGCGATCTAACTGTCCTCCGTTCGTCTGTCTGTAGAACCTGTCGAACCCTGCGCGCAATAACATCTGCAGGCAGACGCCGAAGTACAGAATGTACGTTCTCCACGAGCGCTGGATGGGATTTATGACCTAACAGAACGGAGCGAATTACGAGACTCGGGAGTGGAATTGTAAATAGAGGCGGGATTACCAGATAACGAAGCGCCGGAAAGATGGGGCTGCTGATGAACGAGTTACACAAGACTAGCGCCTGAACCCGGACATCCGCTGCGATCCGAACACCGATTGGCCCGGAAAATGATTCCGCAATAACAATGCAGTGATCTGTGATTTTCTCTCGCGCATGCCGCTCAAGGATGTCGACCGATGCCTCGCTCGTCGGGTAGTCCGCCACAATCGTGCTGACCCCAACGGGAGCAGCATCGACGAACGGCGCGAAAAGCTCACCCGTTCCATCAAGACCGGGTAGAAGCACTGCAGTGATGACTGCCATTCAGGAGCGGCCCTATGCCTGGCGGCGTTAGGGTTTCTCACCAACTGCCAGGAGATGGGCACTGACTCCTTGCACCGAAGGTTCGTGTTCCAGACGCCGCGCAATCATTAACAAACCCTGCTGCCGGCGTGGATCCCGCCAGCGGTTCTCGAAATCAGGCAATATCCACACTGGCCCCTCAATACCAAACACTTCGACTTTTGCGAAGCCGGCTGCTCAACCTCCGCCTTCAATTCGTCCGGACGATGGAGGCTTCGCCGTTGTGAAATACTGCAAGCGGCCGGTTTCATTCCGATGAATGCCTTCCTCGAGATCTGCCGTCACAATGCTCTGGAACGCTTGGTCAGCGAGCAAATCTC
>Ga0209761_1001177_pt1 | contig 16747 bp, 23 predicted proteins | sample GraSoi013_1_40cm_4_FD_185818 | JGI IMG/M metagenome (GOLD analysis project Ga0209761, IMG submission 185818) | Grasslands soil microbial communities from the Angelo Coastal Reserve, California, USA - Sample 09_25_2013_1_40cm (SPAdes) (version 2) | ecosystem: Environmental > Terrestrial > Soil >...
GGAGAACGTTTCGCCGGACTCCGTCGAGCGTCTGTCGCACAGTCAGACGCCCCCTCTCCGTATCCACCGACGCGAGGACCTTCTGCTCCCGCAGGCGCTTGTGCAGTGTGCGACTCGTGATAGGGAGGAAGTCCCCGCTCTCGCGGGCCAGGCTTTGGACGGCGGCGTAGGCGGCTTCCGGCTCGAGATAGAGATTGTCGTCATCGAGCCAGCCGATGCGCTCGCCCTGCGAGACGTATCCTTCTCCGAAGAGGCGATAGCCCCATCGAGGCGCGCGTGGGTCTTTGAAAGCACTATCGAATCCCACGTGTGTGCGGCCGCTCGCGAACACGGTGGACGCGGATCTTCCGGCTCAGGAGCCCAGGCAAACTCATGCCGAGCATCGCGCACACCTCGGAGATACCGATCTCGAGCCTCGAGTTCATACCTCAATTGTGACCCCAAACCTCGCAGGGATTTCACCAATCGCACGCCCCGGTCCTAATTTGCGGAACCAGATCGCGCCCATACCTCTCGCAGTCATCGGCGACGACAGGCTGCTGCTCGACCTCACGGGACCCGCCCGCGCGGAAGCCCTGGCGAAACTGCTCGAGCGCGAACGATCAGGTCGACGGGGTCGGGATGCGGTCAGGGTCCACGAACACGCTGTGCCCCGAGAACCCGCCAGCGAGCGCGCGCTCGCGCACCCTCTCCAGCCGCTCCGGGTGGTGGCACGCAACGTGGGCGATGAGCCACCGCTCGGCCAGCTCGCTCGAGGGGAACTGCGGCGAGCGGGCCGCGCATCCGCAGTTCCCCTTGTAACCCCAGCGCCTCATCCCTCAATTTTACCGCGCGGGCGTCGGCGCCTCGGTGGGCTGCGTCTCCGGCGCCAGCATCTTGACGTTGTCCACGTCGTCCACCGCGGCTGACCCTGCTGCTGGCGTCGCGGCATCAACACCGGCTGTGGCGTCGGCGACGTCCATGGGCAGGTCGTCCATGAACGCCTGGCTCTTGCGGCGCTCCTCATTGATCGCGGCCAGCTCGGACCGCGCGGCCTCCGCAGCGCCCAAGTCGCCAGCGATCCTGGCGCGCAGCAGCGTCCGCTTCCACCGCCACCGGTCCTTCGGCGGTGCGTCCGCCGGCATGCCGATCTCCGCCCGCGCGAGCAGGATCAGGCGGCCGTCGGCCACCGGGTCGCCGTGCAGCGCGACGACCTCGGCGTCCGTGAGTTGGTCGTCGTAGACGCCTTCCGCGATGTCCCGGTCAAGCTCCCTCGTCCACTCCTCCAGGATCTTCTTCTTCTCGCTTTCGTCCCAGATTCGTTTCACCTTGGCGGACTCCTCCTCGATCTCCCTCGCCTCGCGGAGCTGCCTTTCCTCCTCCTCGGCGCAGGCCTCGAGCTTGACCATGGCAGAGTCGCATCCCGAAGTCTGCTTCTCTTCGAGCTTGAATCCTCGGATGTGGTTCCTCAGGCAGATAAGTTCGTAGGGATTGACCTCAGCGCGCCCGACCAGACCGGGGATCGCGAGGAGCCTGCGGGCGCGCCCCCTGGACAACGGGAACTCCAAAGTACTCGGCGCGTCGTCTTTTGCGTCAGGTATTGGACTCTCCCCTTCCGGATTTTGCGCGGGGGTTTTTATGCTCTTCTCCTCAGGTACTGGTGTTTTATCCCTAAAGGGATATATATAGGGACCTCGCGAGGTACCTCGAGGTACCTCGCGCGTTGTGTTTTCATGCACTTGAGCTACCTTTGAGGTCGGACCTGAGATACCTCGAGGTCGGACCTCAGGTCGACCTCGACCGACCTCGTTTTTCAACCTCCCCGCGCACCTCCTGAGGTGACCGCAGACGGCACGCTCGTTCTTGAACGTCCTGCCGCAGTCGGGGCAGAGGGTCGCGTTGTCGGTGGCGGCGGGCTGGTCATCGTTCATCGTTTGTCCTCCCGATTCCTCTTCAGCCCACGCCCCGTCAAGTCCTCTTCGGAAGAGGAGCTGGCACCGGGATGGCAAGAGCTATGATTCGACTATATCCCCAGACTCAGCGGATACCGCGGACTCGCGCCTATCGGCTTCATCGCGCGCGCCGGTCGTCGCGTCCCTCGATGATCGCCGCCCGCTTAGCTCTCGCTCTTGGTATCTGCTGCCCTCGCCAGGGAAGTTGCCGCCGCTCGGCGGCCGTGCCACGCTGGAGGGCATGGGAGGATCTAAATACGATGACCTCGTTGGTTGAGCTGGGGTGCGTGAGGACCGTGAACCCAGACAACGCGATCTTGCCGGTCTGTCGCGTCGACACGCAGCACGGGACGGTCAAGTTCATCGGCACCGCCTTCTTCTTCTCGCCGAGGCCGGCGGTCTTGAGCGTCGCCCACGTGCTGGGCGTGCGGCCGGAGCCCGGCGAGATCATCGCGGTGCCCAGGCGCGAGCCACCTGACGCCGAGCCGGGAGTGGCGAAGCGGCAGCTGTGGTTTGCGCCCGTCGTCAACGTCCGCGCGGACCCGCGCCACGACTTGGCCGTCGCTGACGTCCCGGGCGTGACCCACTTCGAGCACTTCCGGCTGCAGCGCGACGACCCGCCGGGCGCGCGGACGCTCCTGACCTACGACCTGGCGAGCCGCGTGGATCTCGAGAGGCTGGAGAGCGGCGACGTACTCCCGACGATCACGCCGTACACGTGGAAGGGCTACCTGCACGGGGTCCTCGTCGCCCAGGAGCCGGGAATGAGGGCGCCTGCGAAGATCCTCGAGGTCTCGATCCCGGTCATCGAGGGGATGTCAGGGGCGCCGCTCGTCGACGAGCGAACGCTGTCGGTGGCGGGCGTCCTCTTCGGGAACGTTGCTCGCTCGTTGGCGCCTGCCCCGCAGTCGATCAAGGACGGCGAGCGTTGGTACCTGCCCGTGGGGCGGGCGCTCCATTGGAGCCACGCGAGAGACCTCCTCTCGTCCCTCGGCGAAGCGGCCTGAGGGAGGCGCGGTTAGGACCACGGCGCTCGGTTCGGAGGGGCGGCGAAAATCCCTCTTTCTGAGCTCGTTCTAAGTCAACGCGACGTCGGGCGTCGCTGAGCCGTCTTGTGCCCGTCGCGAAGGAGATCCTTTGCGACAGTAACTTATTACTGGTCTCCTTTACCTAACGCTCTGAATCTGACGGGAAGTGATCCAGCCGCTTCAGCACTGTGAGCGTGCATGTCGCCTGGTATCGTTTAGATTGATCGTTGTGGCTTGACAGTCCCGGTAGTTTCAGCACGTCGCCCGCAATGTCCTGGGCAGTCAAACCCCAGAATTGTACGCTGTCTGGAGCGAAGTATTTGTTCGGATTCTTGATCTCTTCCACCATCTCAGAAACATTGATTGGCCGACGCACGAAGCCGTAGCGTGAATCGTTCCGCTTGGTGACGTTGTGCCAGTGAACAAGCTCGCCTCTGTACTTCGCCGGCTCACGAACATGATTCTCGAAACAGATTCCCTCGACTTGAAGAAACTCGACAAGCTTGTACGTGTCTTTGGGGGACTGCTCGGAACCGCACGCGCTGGTGGCCAGTGCAGCGATAACTGCGAATTCGGCGAGCCTTCGCGTGACGTCCCGAGTGCCTTCAACAAACACTATGGACCCGCTATCGGACAGAGCGAGACGGAGAGACAGCGCCGATCATGGAGATGTCAGTTAGAAGGGCATGCGTAGCGCATCGGCGGTACCATTCGACAGGGTTTCGACAGGATAAGGTAACACACTGTCGCAGCCGTTACGGAGGGGTTGATGGTCCAGACGGATTTACCGAGGGTAAACTCCTGAGTGTGACTGACCGCCGCGCCCGGCTGCTCCTCGTCACGTTGGAAGTCGTCCGCCTCAGCACTGACCGGTCGCCTGACGGCTCCTGAAGGCTAAGTGAGCAGCACGGTGCTCGGGCGTTGACTAACCACTTCGCCAAATCATCGGTCACTATCTCTGGTGTCCTCATCGGCCACGTCCAATGGCTCCACCGGTATGCGGTAGAAGAAGTCACAAAACGAGAGGGTGCGGTACGTCCTGACGGGTCGCACTACACCACGCTCGCCTGGTCTGCGATCATCCTTGCAGCGAGTTCAGTGGAGGCATTCGTTAATGAGGTATTCCTCAGCAGCTTTGGAGAGATGGTGCTTGGCGTGTCACTTCTGAGAGAAGCGGGGGAACCGTTAGAGAGGCTGGACATCCCGGCGAAGCTACTTCTACTTCCTCATGTCGCCTTCGGACGGTCGCTGGAGGCCGGCAAGCAACCGTACCAGGACATGGTGCTCTTGTCGCAGCTGCGGAATGAGCTTGTTCACTACAAGATGGGGGATAAGCCGCCAAATGCAGTGAACGTCCTTGCTCGACGTGGTATCGCCGTGCGGGTGCCTCCCGAGCAGGAAGCGGGCGGCCCCCATGCTTGGGCGGAGCGACTGTGCAGACTGGAGGTGGTGCAATGGGCGCATAATTCCGCCTGTGACACTGTGGGTGCCCTAGTGAGCCTCGTACCGGAGGATAAGCGCAGAACGCTGGACGCCCTCGTTCGCTCGAACTTCCAGCCCATCGCGCCTCCCGTGGCGACGCAATAACGATCAGGATGTGTGAAATGACGGAGCAAACTCCTGACCGTGACTGATCGCCTTACGAGGCTGCTCCTCGTTAGGCTCGAAGCCGCCCGGCTCGACATTAACCTGCCCGAGAGGTTCCCCGAGCGTCTCGTACTCCACGCCCTCCGCTCGTGGCTCAACTCGTGGCGCGGCATCGGTGACGTTGAGCGCGGCATGTACGACGAGCGAGGTTGGTGAGCGACGTTCTACACAAGTGGGATGGAGCATTCACCCACGAGTGTCACAGCATCAGCGTGGAAGCGGACACCGTGGCGAGCGGTACAGGGTGCGGCGGGGGAGGCGTTGAGGAGCAGTTGGCGCTGAGGGACTGGTGGCACTCACTCACCATCAACACGGTAACGGCGGTGATCATCGCCGTCGTGTCCGGCGTTCTTCCGCCTGCTGCGGTACTTTGGGCCTACGGACTCAGCTTTTTCAAGACGACACACCAGGTCCCTGGATGGGTGATCCTGAGCAGCGTTGCCGTGGCTGGGCTGTTCATGTTCATCGTAGGGTTCAACATCCGACAATGGAGCAAGCGGCGACAAGCGGCACGAGGAACCCTAGCCATCGTCGCCGAGGGATACCCAACATCACTCTGGTGGCACATGGGCGCTGTCGGCAGTGCCGCAGCCATGCAGGTGGTGGGCGACTTCCACATCACCAATCTAACTCCCCACACCCTCACCGTCCCAAGAACGATCCTCGTAGCCTCATACAAACTGTGGTGGATCGTCCCACGGCGCTTACGCATTGAAGGTGCTGGTGTTTATGAAGCCGTTCCCGGGGACGCGCTAACGCGGGACCGCTTTTCCTGGTGGATCGAACCACCGATTCTCCAGGCGGGCCGAACTCTCCACGCCAAAGTAGGGCTTATCGACAATCTTGGGCGCACCAATTGGGGCGAGTGGCTCGAATGGAAATCTGACGCGAGCAAGTGATGCCGCTGGAGGAGGGCACCCCAATGATGGGACTCACACGAAGGGCCTCGCTGCTCGTCGCGTTCTCCCTGCTCGCCCCCGCTGCAACGGCCTACGCCGAGTGCGCGTGGGTGCTGTGGACAAAGCAGGCGCTAGTGAGCGAAGGCGCGCACGCTCCCGAGCTAGAAGCCGCCTACAATAGCCGTGAGGACTGCGTTGGGGTGCTTAACCAAAAGGACCCGGGCCGTAGGATGACGGCAACCATGCTCATCCTCGGCGATAAGGCGTGGATGTGTCTCCCCGACACCGTGGACCCGCGCGGCCCGAAGGGAAAGTGAGCACGGATGGCGAGAGAATCGTTTCTAGACCTCGCTGTGAGCCGCGTGTCGCTCGTCGCATTGGCTGCCGCTCTGGTGCTAACCCACGAGCTAGCCTGGGCCGAGAAGAGTTGGTACTTACTCGTACCGCCCTTGAGCAACTACGACGAGGCCAGTAAGTACCTCGAAGGGTACAAAATCCTTACCAGCGAGCCACTGTCAAAATGGGATCACGCTGCTTCGTACGACACCGCCGTCGAGTGCGAGACGGATAAAAGCACGAGAACGCTCGTTGAGGGCAACCGCTATGAGGCAACAACCCAAGAGCACCACCGACTCATTTCGGCGAACGCTGACAAGAATCAATTGAAGTTTCAACGCCTCATCGTCGAGCGCGCGAATGCGCAACACTGGGCGTTGATATCGAGTCGCTGCATCGCCAGCGATGACCCTCGGTTGCGATGATGCCCCGCTCAATAGGAAAAACTTCGCTTCCACCAGCGGATCATCCTCGGTTAACTCAACGTCTCACCTGACTTCTCTTCTCTCCTAGTCCTTTCACATGTGGAAGGTTCCCGTCAGCGGATGGTGTTTCGCTCGGCATCGTGTAGCGTCGCCCGTTCTGCTGGTAGTTGAGGACCAGGGCGTCCAGGAGGTCATGCATCAGGACCTTCTCCTCCTTCGGCCCGATGAACCGTCCGCGCCCGATCTGCTTCCATCGGGCTTTGAGCAACCGTTCGGCTTCCAGCAGTCGCTCACTGCTGGTGGACTCGCGGTACTCCTCGCCGTGATGGTGATAGCGAATAGACAGTTGCTGTTCGATTCGGGCAACTCCTCCTAGCGCGACCGCTCGAGTCAGCGAGATACCGCGCCTTCGGCTCGCGTCACCACCTCTTCTTCATCGTCATCGTCTTCTTGGCTCGACTCCACCGGGCTTGGACGGCACGTCGGAGGATTTCGCTCCGCTTCTCTGGCGGCACGTCCTTCCGACTGAAGGTTGACAGAGTAGGCATCGACGCACCACTATCGAGCCGAGGAGGGACACATGACCGAAAAGGCAGCGGACAAGGTGATTAGTCAGACGACAAAAAGGATGATCGAGGGCCAGAAGACATACCGCCCGCCTGAGCCGCCAAAGAACAGCGCTCCTCCGCCGCCACCGCCGCCACAGAACAAGAAGAAGTAGTCGCGCGCCCGATGGTCTTCATCAAGAGGAAGTTGGCTGCGGCGGTCAAACGGAAACACATGGCCGTGGCACGCCCGTCGCTGCCGGCGAAGCATCCGGACCCTCCACCACCGCCGCCGAAACGGAGACGAAGGGAAGAGCGTAAGAAACGGTGAAATTGGCTTGATAGATGCCAGCGACGATTGAAGCGCTCTTCATCGTGCTGGTGTTCATCATGCCGGGGTTTGTCACCCTTCAAACGAAGAGCATCTTCGTTCCCTCGGTGTCCAAGCCAGATCCGATCCAAGTAACGCTCCACAGCATCACGGTCAGTTTGTTCTACCTTCCGCTGTGGCTGTTATCACTTCCCGCCTTGCTGAGAATCCGGTCTGAAGTAATGGCAGCCGCCCAAGGAACGCTCTCGCCAGTGGCTGTGCGTAGCGTGACGTGGGATGTCTGTGCGCTTGCACTCTTCCATTCGCTTCTTCTTCCGGCGGCGCTGGGCGGTGTGTGGGCCATTGCTATCTGGAACGACCTACCCACACGCCTTACGGCACGGTTTTACCGTCGGCTCAACATTCCTGCGCCGTCGCGGGGTGTCGGTGACAACCTTTGGGACCGCGTGTGGGTGAACCGAAAAGAGGTGCCGTGGCTCACCGTTTACATGAAGGACGGCAGAATCTACGTCGGGCGCGGCGTGGAGTTTTCGCTTGCGTCGGAGGCGCGCGAGATTCTGCTTGGAATCGACACGTCGATGTACGACAAGGACTGGAACCTGATTCGACAGCTACCGCGTGGCGAAGGTGTGTGGATACCCGTATCTGAGGTCTCCTCCATCGACATCCATGAATGACCCCCAATCGGCGCCTCTCCGCTCCTCAGGTCAATAGTGAGTCCCAAGGAGGGGAGACGACGGGGCGGCGAGGCCGGCTAGGGAAAATCAAATGAAGCGCTACGCATTGACGAACCTTGCGAAATGATTGGCGGATCACCCGACGATCTGAAATCGTAAGCCTTGAAGGCTAAGTGATATTCTGGAAAGCGATATGAGGTGCGGAGTTTGCCACCGAGATGATGGCCACAACGCTCGGACTTGTAAGTACAACGGGCCAAGAATCCCGGCGTCCCCTGAGATTCCGAAGAGCAAGCGCTGCGAGTGCTGCGGGCAGTATGGGTACCCAATCGAGCGCCATCACACGCGAGGGCGCTCAGACCCTACCGACTACCTGGACGTGTGTTTTCATTGCCACGTGGAATGCTGCCACGACGGCGACCTGAAAATCCTGCCGATCAAGCCCCAGTACTGCCGCGTTCTAGGCGGCGCCAGTTGGTGGCGTGGTTAGCGACGGCCCACAGGGCGGTGCCGTCGAGCTTCCGCCTTAGGGTGAGCCTGGCTCCCACTCGCTCACGAATGGTGGCACTGGCTGCTGCGCGTGGTACCAAATGATTTCGTTTCTAACACGACTTGGGAGTTCGCTTGTTGCTGTAACCTGCACTCCTGGCGACCACTGGTATGCTCGTTTAGCTTCACCTGAATCGCGCGTGTAGTCAGCTTGCCAGTCGATCCTGAGGGCTCCAGGTGGAGCATCCGCAACAATTTTCGTACCACCGGTACTCCAGCTCCAGCTCGATTCATCCTCCGGTCTTGGACAATTGAGTTTTACCGATGCGGTCATGTTCTGCCCCACAGATCCTGGGCCATAGCAGTCTCGGCTCCTGCCACTGAGCGTTACGAGTTTCTTGTGTACTTGAGTCTGAAGATTGCTTAGCTTCCTGTCCTTTTCAGGGTGAGTCTCGCTTGTTAACTTGACGCGCCAAGGGACATAAGGGTTTCTGTCGAGCACCTTCCTTCTGCAGAAATTCACTTCCTGCCACAGTTCGCGCCCATCGCCTTGCGGGTCCTCGAAAGTCGCCACCTTTCCCGGCATAGGTTCCCACCCAGCCTGTGTGGGACATTCCTCCGCAGTTCTACTCCTGCTTACGGATTCTCGTACCCACTCTAGGGCACGAGATTTGTTGAACGGTTTTCGGTCGGATACAAGGTGACCGGTGAAGAGAGTGCCGCGCTTATCGACGGAGACGCCCTCGCCATGCACGCGCGCCGCCACGAACTTAGGGACCGTTAGTCTCAGAGCGAGGCCGCCAACCACCACGCCGAGGGCTCTTTCACCGATAACATAGACGGATGTCCCATTAAACAGTCCAGAGCGCAGGACGGCCCAGTCGACCTTCTCAGTTAGATCAAACTCAAATACGATAGCCGCGGCATTGCCAGTCCATTTCGCGACAGCATCGCGCTTCTCAGCCACAAAGCCGGGAGGGAGTGGTCCGGCGTGATCAAGCACGACCACAGGACCCCCCGTTTGACCGAATGCAACTCCGCACCCTAGGCACAAGATCCCAAGCATAGTAGTCCAGAGTATTGTCCGTATTGCGGTATGCATTATCATCTTCGCCCTCTTTGACGTCGCGCTAACTCCCGGCGCCAACCAGTTTCGCCACGTATGCCCCAAGTTCCGACGCCTGCGCCAAGGCGACCAACAAAGCCGTCCACAAAACCCATCCCAAAAACCATCCAGACCTCGCGGCGGCCCGTGGCCAGGTCGACGCTGTGCCATAGCGCGCACCCAACGACAACCCGGTCACTACGACCCAGCTCAGGGTTGCCGCATCTCTCAAGGTCCATACCGACCTGCCGTCGACTGCTGCAGGCAAGAGGTCTTGGTCCAATGTACCCCTATCAACATCGAGCGGTATACCTCCCCGCTGAAGCTTCCATTCGCCGCCACGCGTCTTCCTGACCTTCGCAATGAACATAACTATCCCGAGCGCGAACCAAAGGAAGAATGCGTTCCGGAAGACTCTCATCCAGCGCAACCAGCAGCCGAACACTTGGTCACCAATGACGCCACACCACGCGTCTTTCACTAGGCGATATTTAACCCTCGCGCTCTCAGCGATCTGACCGCTGTCACGAAGGTAGCGCTCCGCCGCTCTCAGAAATCGCACGATTGGGGACAGAACTCCAGAGTTTGATGAAACTGTTAGCCGAAGAGCAGGTGCAGCTCCGAACCATGCGAGCCACCAGCGGCCGTCATCGAACCCGGCCCAGTCTACTTTAATGAGATCTATCACGCTGCTGGGTGAGAGATGAATGTGCTTCGGGTACCGTTGAACCCTCGCGTCTACCTCTCCGGAGAACACCGCGCCCCTTAGGTTTACCTCCGCTGGCAGCGAGGCACCATAAAGGTTGAGGCCGCTGAAACCCCCTGAGAGTGCCAGTTGGGTCTTGATGTCTTCAAACGCGGCGTAGGATAGATCCAAATGCCGGGAGACACTCAATCGTTCGCCGACTAACGATCCACTGAATCTAGTCCTGGCGAAGTCGGCTCCTTCATTAAAGGTCACGTCCCTGATCCACGTAGTTCTTGGTAGCCATGCATCCTGCGCCACTAGCGGTCTCTCGAAGACCGCGCGGTCGATATCCAGCGACCACGTAAGGCCCGTGCTCTGGGGATCCCATCCTCGATTCGCGAAACTCATGTTGACTGTGCCACGGAACGTCTGGTTCTGAAGGAACACCTGCCCACCGAAGTTTGTTCGGCGCAGTTTTAGGTCAGACTCAAATGTCGTCCCGATCATTACGAGTTTCCCGAAAATACTTGTAGCAGAGAGGTCGAGCACGCTTTCAAAGATGAGCGGCCTCGTGCTGCGAACACTCCCACATATCGTGGACCAGATGATCACTAGAGGCGCCTTGAGCACCCGGGCCTGGCCCATCGGTGTAAGTTTCGTCGCAAGCGATCCTGTCGCACTGTCGAGGTCCAAGTCGCCGGTGATGTGGACGTCGCTAAGGAACACCGGCTGTTGGCGTGCGACAAGCCCGAGGACAGCTTTGGGAGAAACTGGTTGGCGCGTATTGTCAGGGCATGCGCTGAGCGGTCGTGCGACGCCATTCGCTTGCGAGACCGAAACCAGGCACATCGACAATAACACCGCGAGGATGAGCTCTCGCTTAGCCACGAGCAGCTCGACCGCTCGCGTCGTGCGGGTAGATCCTTCCAGTCGTCCAAGCTCCAGATGGACGCAAGGATATGTCATCTTCGCGCCGTCGCTGGCTAGTCGAGCGGCCACAGCTGACGCGGCTCCGCCCATTCGGGTGCCGGAGGAGGTTCCCTCGTCTAAGTCGCCTATCTTGGGTAGGAGAAGATCGACCAGCCGCGCCTGGAGGGTAGTCAGCGTCGACTCCGACCGCAAGACTTAGAACCACCAGGAGCCGGGAGCGGAAGCCACCGCCGCATGGGCTGCAACCTAAAGCGGGCGGGGAGTCTCGTCAATGCCTATGTTCTGATACAGCAGGCTGGGTAGTCTCTGGGTCGTGGCGGGAGTGGAGTTAATAGGGCGATGAGCTGCCAAGCCATTTCGCCACGCTTGAACCGCCCTTTAGACTGCCTTGCGTCCACCGTAGCCCAGGGCGAGAGACCCTGTTGACATGCCGCTCCCAGGCATGGAAGCGTGATGACTCGCATGGAGCTTGCTGACTTTATCCGCGACTTCGCCGCGGCGCTGACAGCAGTAGACGCTCGCCGTCCCGTGTTCACAAGCCGCACGGGACGCGTGTACAAGCCGGGGATTGGCCCGTATTCTGAGGACCGCGCCGTCGACCTAATTCTTGCGGAGATGAAAACGTCAAATACTCACGCATACGGCCGGCTTGCCTGTCGAGTCCCGTACGCAAAATCCCGGCAGACATGCGACGTCGTGCTCCCCAGCGAATGGATGATCGAGGTCAAGATGGCCAGGTTCTACGGAGACAACAGCAAGCCTGACGACACGTCGCTGAAGGACCTGCTCTCACCGTTTGACGTTGACCGCAGCGCGCTGACCGACTGCACAAAGCTTGCTGCCGCGGATGGCCCAGCACGGAAGGCCATCGTCATCTACGGGTTTGATGCTCCCAGCCGCCAGCTCGCGGTCGCGATCGAGGCTTTCGAGACCCTTGCCAGGAGGTTGGTGAGGTTGAGCGCACGGATCACCATGCCGTACTCGGGCCTCGTCCATCCTGTCTTTCAGCAGGGGGCCGTCTTCGGGTGGGACGTCCAGCCGCTGGGATAGCAGAGCACCGGGCGCTCGACAACGACTTCCCCCTTCCGATCGTCGGACTCGTTCGCGTACAATGTGATCGGTGCGCCGTACCATCAGCCTGTTCACCGGGGTCGGTGGGCTCGACTTGGGGCTCGAGGCTGCTGGCTTCGACGTGGCGGTGGCGGTCGAGTGCGACCCCGATGCCGTCGACGCCATCCGCAAGAATCGGCGATGGTGGCCCATTCCAGAGGATTGTGGCCATCCTCTTCCGATCGAGGCGATCGACTCGCCCTCGCTGCTGAGGATCGCCCAGCTTCACGTGGGAGAGGCCGCGCTCCTCGTGGGTGGCCCGCCGTGCCAGCCGTTCTCGAAGTCCGGGTACTGGGCGTCAGGCGACGCGCTCCGTCTTCGCGATCCGCGCGCGAACACGCTTCGTGAGTACCTCCGTGTGCTGCGCGACACGCTTCCCGAGACGTTCCTTCTGGAAAACGTTCCTGGTCTGAAGTTCGAGGGGAAGGACGAGGGGCTGCTGTTCATCGGCCGCCGGCTGCGCGCGGGGGAGAAACGATGAGCATGATGTTCGGCCCGACCGGAGACCCGACCCTGGACCGTCTCGCCGCCTTCATCGAGGCGTACCGCAGCCGGATGGACGACGAGAACACCAACCTCTTCACGGCGAGCGCGGGGGCGTGGTCGAGGTACCACGCGTTCCTCGGCCACGTCCTGGCCCGGCACGACCGCTCGAACGCCGAATATGTTGAGGCGCAGAAGCGGTGGATCGGATTAGCGATGCGACCAGAAGCGGCAGGGACGTTCCGGCCGATGACTCCGGAAGACATGGTGGCGTGGAAACAGACGGCCGACCTCGCGACCGTCCTTCACCTCGACATCGAGACCTTCTACCTTTTCGCCAAGATCCTGTTGGACCGGACCGCGGACACCTTCGGGCTGGTGTTCGGGGTGAAGTGGAGGAGTGGTGGCTCGTCGTACAGCGACCTGTCCAAGCGGTTCGCGGGCTTGTGCCGAGAGAAGGGCCTTGAGACGCGGCCGGACAACCTGCCGGCGCTGATCTCCAAGCTCTGGGAGGCCGTCGTCGACTACCGGAACAAGATGATCGAGCACCTCGTCGAGCCGCTCATGCCGGGCACGCTCACCTCGCCAGGGCAAGCAAGCAGCATCGCCACCGGCCGGGGGCGGCAGACGGAAGACCCGCACGCGCTCCTCCGCACGTTGGAGGAGTACGTCGAGGCCATGCTGACGCTCTTCGAGGTGAACGCGAAGAAGTCGCCGCCGATCGTGTCCTGACGCTCTCATTTCCCCTTCGGCCCGCGCGGGTCCACCTTTATCGTGTTTCCTTCTGCCACCATCCGCGCCAGACGCCGATTCGATGCAGCGTCCAATCGCAGAGGCTCATCCAGAGAAAGGACCCGATGCCCCAGAACAGAAGCATGATGACCCAGTCTGATGCCGCCCAGCGGCCAAGCACGGCGTCGCGAACGTTCTCATACAGCGCCCCCAGCACCGGTAACCAGACCGCGAGGGCGTACAGCACGCCCATCCACGCACGAGGAAGTTGCTTCATCGGTCTGCGAAGGCGGTTGCCCGAGGTTACGGCATCTCCGCGGATGCGCTGAAGCTCTTCTTCAAGGATCCGAGCCGGCTTTTCTCGCAGGGCACGGAGCGCGGTCATCCTGCATCGTAAGCTGCAAACCCACGTCTCGGTCACTGTGTTCCGCCACGAAGTTGGCCTCCCACAGATTTCACAAGGTCCCTCATCTGCAACGCGCTTGATGCCCGGCGTAGGTTCGTCGCCCGCCCGCGCGTTCGGAAACGCTTTGTCCCAACGGACTTTGTTGAGGCCGACGGCGTATAGGATGTCTTTCAGCATTTTGGGCCACTCCTAGCCGAACATCGGCGGCGGGCCGGAACCGGACTCCATGTGCTTCCCACAACACCCACACGCCCTCCGCGGAGGCCGTCGCAGCCGAGGCGCGCAGGGAGAACGCCAAGAGCTGTAGGGCTCCACGCGTGAGTCGCATCATCGACAACCCTCCGCTTCGTCGCTCAATTCGCTGTGCTCAGGATGACGGCTCAGACTCTCCACGCAATCTCAAACCACAGCTTTGGCAACGCCGTCTCAAGAGGGGGCTCCAGACGAAGCCGGTGAAGAAGAATTGGTCGCAGCGAGGACAGCGACTCCACCACAAGACGTACCACACGATGTTCGGCACGAGAAGCCATAGCAGGACCGCCGGAAAGAAAGAACCGAGACTCCACCACACCAACAAAACCAATGGCGAGCACGATCCAGAACAGCCACCGACGCCTCCGGAGACGGAGTATCCCGCTGGTGAGGTCCCGCTGGCTGATGAGCCGGATTGGCTCTTCGCTCATCCCACGCCGCACCCAGACGGCAGTCCTGGCGGGCCATCACTGGCTGTCAAGCGTCCACCCGCGGATACGATACGAATCGCCCGGCGTCAGACCGGGCAAGATCAGTCGGCGCGCGACAAGGTCGTCGAGGACTGGATGCAACTCGGAAGCAGAGAGCCGGAATCGGTCAGCGAGGACCATGATGCTGACAGATGCTGGGACATCGCTGCCGTACGCGGCGCGGCGAAGTTCGAGTAGAATTCGATTCTCTAGCACTTCGCGTCGTCGCTGCTCACGACGCTGACGACGGAGCCTCCACCACGACCGCAACCCTGTCAACCAATCAGCCCTCGTCATGTCAGCGTCACTCCGGGCTCGCCTTCGGCGGCTCAATTGTGTCGTTCTTCAACGCCTCCCACGCCGCGCTCTGCACGGCTCGCCACGGTGTCCGTTCGTACGTCGTGCCTGTGGCGCTCGTCGGTGAGTGCTCCCTCCCGCTCGTGTAGAAGGTGGCCCGCCAGCCCCACTCGTCGTAGCGGGTGAGTTGTAGATCGTAGCCCTGCCGCGCCATGCCGGCGACGACGGCGCCGAGGCCCGGCCAGGAGTCGAGCCAACGGTGGAGGGCTTCCAAGACGGGTGGCTGCGGGCCTTCAAGGCGGACGAAGCACTAGCGTGGCAAGCATTAAGCGGGCTCGACGGTCAATTCGACGAGGTGCCGTTTCTATGGGATCACCTCTCCGGAATCGCCGTTGTAGCCAACTGCATAGAGGTTATATTGGATTGGCCCTGTCCGTTCAACTGACGGATCATGGAGCGCTCAATGCGTGTATGTTGGCTCAGACAGACTCGCCAGATTTCTTTTCGCGCCTCTTCGTCATTCGTCGTGGGCCTCCTGTGTGTCTCGGTCAATTCGATGGCTTGGGCCGACGCGTTTACCGATCGCTTTCAGGCCGACGCACGGGAAGGACTCCAGAAGCCATACCGGAGGACACCATACCCTTGTTCCGCCTTCTACTCGTCCTCGGGCAAAGACGGTTACGTTGTCGATATGGCGCCCTGGGCAGCGGCCGCCGGCCTGCGCCGCGGTGACCACCCTGTCGCCTACGGTGGAACTCGCCTGACCGGCATACCGGATTCCGACTACGAAATCTGGTCGCGGGTACCGTACGGGGAGTATGTCGGGTATGTCGACATTCGTGTCGAGCGCGCGGGGAAAGAGATCTCGCTTCGGCTGCCGTGCCGCGACGACCGTCAAAGATGGGAGGCGTCTGTTGGTCTATTGCGAGCGATTGCAGAAGGCCGATGGCAGGACTGTGTCGATGCGGTCTCGCGCGCGGTCAAGATAGCCGGGTACGCTTCATCTGTAGCCCTTCATACAGCCATCCTGTGCATGCTAGAGAAGGCCAAGTCGGAAAAACAACGCCTTCCGGACGAGTATTGGCGAAGGCTTCACGGCTGGGCGACCAAGGCCATCGAGGAGGCGCATTACAGCTCGACGGGGCTTGCTCCAATTCGGACACGTCTGCTGGATGCGACAGAGACATTGGAGAAGGCAGGACACAACGCTCTCGCCAATGACATCAAGCAGCAGATTGCGACGTTCAACCAGACGCCTCCCGCGACGAGCGCTCGCGCAGCGAGCAAGATCACCCAACAAGTCGGCACCGCCTTCGTGGTCCGGCCGGACGGATTTCTTCTCACCGCATTCCATGTAGTCAAAGGCGCCAAGGAGATCGAAATCTCCTGCCCCGAGATCGGGAAGGCTACCGCACGGTTGGACAAATTTTCGGAGGCGAACGATCTGGCAGTCCTGCGAGTGGCCGAAGGCAAGACGCAGACGTATCTCAGTTTGGCCGGTCAGAAGTCCATCAGCCTCGGGGAGCAAGTCTTCACAATCGGCTATCCAGCTCCTGACATGTTGGGTAGCGAAGCCAAGTTTACTGACGGCGTCATCAGCTCCCTCTCGGTCGGTGGCGACGCCGGCTATATGCAGATCTCAGTTCCGGTGCAACCGGGTAACTCGGGCGGGGCTCTTCTCAACGGGTCGGGTGACGTTGTAGGTGTGGTCATTGCGACGGCGTCAGCGCTGGCCTTCTTGAAAGGAACGGGGACCTTGCCCCAGAATGTCAGCTGGGCTGTGAAGGGAGCATTCGCCGTTCCGCTGTTCGACCAGCCGGCACCTCCCCCGCGCATTACGGATCGTGGCGCGGTCATCCGCCGCGCCCAGAAAGCGACCTGCTCCGTCACGGCTTCAATGGGGGTGGACCAGTAGGTCAAAACCCACCTCAATGCGAATACCCTAGCCTCCTCAACCTCGGTGGAC
>Ga0209761_1001179_pt1 | contig 16731 bp, 16 predicted proteins | sample GraSoi013_1_40cm_4_FD_185818 | JGI IMG/M metagenome (GOLD analysis project Ga0209761, IMG submission 185818) | Grasslands soil microbial communities from the Angelo Coastal Reserve, California, USA - Sample 09_25_2013_1_40cm (SPAdes) (version 2) | ecosystem: Environmental > Terrestrial > Soil >...
GCCCGGATTCCGCGTACTTAGCGGGTCCGGGCTTTTTCATGGGCGTTGCCTGACAAGGCGACGCCGCCGGTTCACATCCGTTCCAGCCGAGCAACTTCGGGTTCGAGAGCAATCACCCGAGTTGGGGCTGTGCACGTGTGGCCACGCTTCGCTTTGCTGGAACAAGGATGGAACATTCGCGGGAGCCCTCCTCCGCCTGACCGCAGCTGTGCGGCCGCGATTGACCGACTCCTTGGGATGTGCCCCGGTGAGAAGTTGCGCGGTAATCATGACGTCTTCACACGGCGGTCACGGAGTCGCAGGGAGCACAGGCTCCATGATTCGCAGCACGGGATGCCCCTCGACGTCCTTCAGCGGCAAATAGATGAGGTGGCTCGCGGGATCTACCAGCACGACGTGAGCGTTGGGGCCGACCTGCGGATCGCCTTCCTTCACCAGGCCCGTGTCCGTCTCGCGAAAGACGGAGAGCGTTCCGGACTCGCTCGCAACATAGAGACGTCTGTTGCCGGTGTCGAACGACAGCACGTCCGGCCCTTTTCCCACAGGAAACCGGGCAACGATCTCGCGACGGGCGAGGTCCAGCACCAGGAGCTGATTGGTATCCTCGCTCGCGATGAAGGCGAGATGCCGTGGGAGGTCGAGGTAGAGCCCGTGGTTGCCCTTCACGCCCAGCGCGATTCGCTCCTTCACCTCGAGCTTGACCGGATCGATCACCACCAGGTCGCCGTCGGTCTGATCGTTGGTGTAGACGAGGTGCGCTTCGGAATCGGCCTGGGTGTTGCCGGCCTCGCCGCCGAGCGGAATCTGTTTCAGGACCTTGAGCGCTGAAGCGTCGATGGCAATGACCGCTCCGCCCTTCTCGTCGGAAACGAAAATCCTTCCCGAACCCGCTTCGAACGCGATGCCGTCCGGGAATTGTCCTGCAGGGAGCCGTGCCAGCACCGCATGCGTCTTGCCATCGAGCGCGACCACATGGCCGTCACCGGGGGTGCTCACGAAGATGCGGTCGAGGGTCGGTACCGCAAGGGTCCCCGTGCAGCGCGGGAAGCCCTTGAGCACTGCTTCGACTTTGCGCGCACGGATGTCGAAGACCACGACCTCACCCGCGCCCATGTGGTTCAAGTAGAGGCGCCCTCTTCCGGGATCGAGGCTCGCGTAGTCGAACCTGCTGGCGGCGCCCGGCAGGGGGACGTCGGCCACCTTGCGCAACAACGGCGCCGCTGCAGCCTGGGCATGGCAGGCGATCGAGAGGAGCAGAAAGGCCGTCAACCATTTCATTGGAGTGGACCTCCGAATAGCCCCGGCGCGAAAGCGCGCACGAGGCCAAGCACGCCACCGGCTAGGACGACGACTACGACGTTCAGGCGCCACTTCCAGAATGTGAGCGCCGTGAAGGCGGCAAGGCCGAGGACGACGGTCATCGAATCGATCTGCCCCGTCGGCATGAACGCGACCTTCGCCAGTGGAATCGAGATCGAGAACATCAGCCCCACCACGCCGCTCGTCACTCCCTTGAGGAACTCCTTCACGCCGGGTCTGGAAGTCAGCCAGTCCATGTGCCGCGCGGCGGCGAGCACGAAGACGAAGGACGGCAAGAAGAGCCAAAAGGTTGCGGCCGTCGCGCCGAGCCACGGCACGCCGCGGCCGTGCCCGGCGAGGTAGCCGACAAAGATTCCGATCGAGATCAGCGGCCCGGGCGTCGTCTCCCCGAGCGCGAGCGCATCGATCATCTCGCGATCGCTGATCCAGCCGTAGCTCGCGACGGCTCCTTCGCGGATGTACGGCAGAACCGCATAGGCTCCGCCGAAGGAGAACAACCCGACCCGGAGGAAGAAGGAGGAGATGTCGAAGACGCGCCGCCACGCTGACTCCGCCGCCTCCGCGCGCCCCGGCAGCAGCAGCGCGAGCGCCGTCGCGACGGGAACCAGCCTTCGCCAGCCGATGAAGCAGAGCCCGCAGCCCAGCAGGACGACGAGAAAAGGCAATTGCCCGAAGAAGAATGCCAGGAAGGCAGCGACCGCGAGGACGACGGAGAAGACACCCTTGAGTGCCGCGCGCGAGATCCGCACCAGCGCTGCCAGAAGGAGCGCTAGACCCACCGGCCTGAAACCCCAGAGCATCCCGAGAACCTGCGGGGTCTTGCCGTAGTGGACGTAAATCCATGCGAGCGCCGTCAAGGTGATGAAACCGGGGAGGATGAACAAGAATCCCGCCAGCGCCCCTGCGAGATAGCCGCCTTTCCTGTAGCCGATGTAGATGGCGAGCTGCAGCGCCTCGGGACCAGGCAGTACGTGGCAGAAGTTCAGGGCGCGGACGAATTCCTCCTCGTCGATCCATTTCTGGCGCTCGACCACTTGAAGATGCATCAGGCCGATCTGGCCCACCGGACCGCCGAATGCGAGCCAGCCCAGCTTGAGGAAGTACCAGAAGATCTCCCGCATGGAGACGTGCCCTGCGGCGTCCTCTGCGCCCGCTCTCTCGTTGACCTTGGTCGGATTCAATTGCAGCACTCACTGTTGACTCTAGATACGCCTGCACTATAACCCGCCGTCGTGCCGGAGAGAGACAAAGGTGGCTGGCTGTTGCTCATCCACCAGATTCCGCCGAAGCCGAACTACTTCCGCGTGAAGATCTGGCGGCGGCTGCAGCGCCTCGGCGCCGTGGGCATCAAGAATTCGGTCTATGCGCTGCCCAGCAACGAGCAAGCGCAGGAGGACCTGAACTGGGTGCTGCGCGAGATCGTCGAGGGGGGCGGCGACGCCTCGCTGGTCGAGGCCCGGCTCGTAGAAGGGCTCAACGACGAGCAGGTCAAGGAGATGTTCCGCGCCGCGCGCGACGCCGACTACCAGGCCATCGCGAACGATGCGCGTGAGCTCTTGCGCCGCCTTCCGCGCAAAGGAGAGATCGCCGACGAGAAGCGCAGCGAGTTGGAAGGCGCGCTCGCGCGGCTGCAGAAGCGGGTGGGCGAGGTTGCGACCATCGACTTCTTTCACGCGCGCAGCCGCGAGTCCGTTGAGGGTCTGCTCAAGGAGATGGCAGAGAAGCTCGCCGCGCGTCCGGAGAAAACTGATGACCCTCCGACGCACGCCCTGGAAAAGCCGCGCGGCGCAACCTGGGTCACGCGAACCGGCATCCACGTCGATCGCATGGCGAGCGCGTGGCTCATCCGCCGCTTCATCGATCCGCAGGCGAGGTTCAAGTTCGTGACCGCGCGCGAGTACCGCCATCAGCCCGCCGAGCTTCGCTTCGACATGTTCGACGGTGAGTTCACCCACCAAGGCGAGCTTTGCTCTTTCGAAGTGCTGCTCGCGCGCTTCGAGATTACGGACGCAGCGCTGCGGGCGATCGCCGAGATCGTCCACGACATCGATCTCAAGGACGAGAAGTATGGCCGGCCAGACAACGCGGGTTTCGAGCACCTGATCAACGGCATCGCCATGGCGCATCCGGAGGACGAGGTGCGCCTGCAGCGCGCCAGTTTCGTGCTCGACGATCTCTATGAGTACTTCAAACGCAAGCGCCGAGGAGCCGAGACATGAAGCACTGGATCTCGATCGTCGCGCTGCTCGCCATGGCCGCTTTCGCGCAGGAGAAGCAAATGACGACGTTCAACTTCGATTCGGATACCGCCGGACAGCCGCCCAAGGGATTCGAGTTCGCGCTCACCGGAGAGGGGAAGCCGGGCAAATGGGTCGTGCAAGCCGTTGACGACGCGCCGAGCGGCAAGAACGTCCTAGCCCAGACCGACGGCGACGAGACCGACTACCGCTTTCCGGTCGCGTACACCGGTCCGGAGATCAAAGATCTGCGCCTCTCGGTGAAGTGCAAGCCGGTCGCGGGAAAGGGCGATCAGGGCTGCGGAATCGTCTGGCGGCTCAAGGACAAGGACAACTACTACATCACGCGCGCAAACGCCCTCGAGGACAACGTCCACCTGTACCATGTCATCAAGGGCCGCCGAGTCAGGTTTGCCGGGTGGAACGGGAAGGTCGCCTCGGGCGTCTGGCACGAGCTCGCCATGGAGATGGTCGGGGACCACATCCAGGTCTTCTTCAACGGCACGAAGGTGATCGACGACCACGACGGCACGTTGAAGGATCCAGGAAAGTTTGGCGTCTGGACGAAGGCAGATTCGATCATCCAGTTCGACGATCTCACAGCGACGCCGAAGTGAGTCGGCCATGCATACCGTCAAGCCATTGCCCTTCGATGCGTCGAAGCTGCGCGGATTGTCCGAGCGGCTAATCGTTTCGCACCACGAGAACAACTACGGTGGCGCGGTCAAGAACCTGAATCGCACCGAGGGGGAACTGGCGCGGGTCAGCAAGGACACGCCGCCGCTTCTGGTCGCCGCGCTCAAGGAGCGTGAGCTGACGTTTGCGAACTCGGCGACGTTGCACGAGCTCTACTTCGGCAACCTCGGCGGCGACGGGAATCCGTGTGGGCCGGTGGCAGATGCGGTTTCGCGCGCGTGCGGATCGTTCGCCCGCTGGGAGGAACTGTTTCGCCTCACCGGCATGGGCCTCGCCGGCGGTAGCGGCTGGGCGGTCCTGGCGTGGGATTTCCAGCGCGGTGAGGTGCGCACCTACTGGTCCGGCAATCACACCCAGGCGTGCGCCTTCGGGCAGCCGCTCCTGGTGCTCGACATGTACGAGCACTCGTACGCAATCGACTATGGCGCGGCGGCTGCCAAGTACGTCGACGCCTTCTTCCAGAACATCCAGTGGGACGAAGTCAACCGGCGTCTCGAAAACGCCCAGAGGAGAGCAGCATGATCGCCGTCGTAGCCGTCCTCATGGCGGCGCATCCCACAGCGAAGCTGGACACCGCCAAAATCGAGCAGCTCACCGGGCTCAAGGGAAAGCTCGACGAGAAGGAAGGCGCGTTCAAGGTCTCATATCCGCGCAACGATATCGGCTCGACTGCCGCCGGGGTGAAGCTGACGCCGCCGCTCGGCCTCACCGCGTGGGCGGCGTTCAGCGGCGGCGGGGCGCACACGATGGTGATGGGCGACGTGGTCCTTACCGAGGACCAGGTGAACACTGCGATGAGCACGGCCCTCGACAACGGCCTCGAGGTCACCGCGTTGCACAACCACTTCTTCTGGGATTCGCCCAAGGTGATGTTCATGCACATCGGCGGGATGGGCGATGAGGAAAAGCTCGCGACGGCCGTGGGCAAAGTGTTCGCCACCCTGAAAGAAAAGGGCCAGGTTCCGGGAGCGGACATCGATCCATCGAAGAGCACCATCGATCCCGCCAAGCTGGACGCGGCCTTCGGCAAGAAGGGTGAGTTCAAGGACGGCGTCTACAAGGCGACCTGGGGCCGCACCACCAAAGTGCGCGGTATGACCATGGGCAACACCATGGGCGTGAACACCTGGGCGGCGCTGGCGGGCTCCGACGACAAGGCGGTGATCGACGGCGACTTCGCCATGCTCGAGTCGGAGATGCAGGACGTGCTCAAGGCGCTGCGCCACGGCGAGATCAATGTCGTCGCCATTCACTCACACATGTCGGGCGAGCAACCGCGTGTGCTCTTCCTGCATTACTGGGGCATCGGTCCGGCGGAAGAGCTCGCGAAGACCGTGGTGGCCGCACTGGGCAAGACGAAGACGAAATGACGCTCCGCCCTCGACGCGCGGTGCTCATTTCCTTTGCCGCGTTCAAGCGCCTCGCCAAGCCGGTACTCGCCGAGGTGGGCATTCCCCACTTGGGCCGAGCTTGCGCTCGCGGCTTGTCCGAGAATGGGATGCGCGATCCCGAAGCCGAACGCAGTTAGACCAAATCGTCCGTGATTTCAAAGTTGAGAGCTGGCACCACCCTCGCTGCATTCTGAGACATGGACAAGGTGCGCTTCGCCCTGCGGACCCTCTTGCGTGCTCCAGGGTTCACCGTCGCGGCCGTCCTCGCTCTGGCGCTCGGCGTGGGAGGGAGCACGGCGATTTTCAGCGTGTTGCGCGAGGTCGTGCTGCGGCCTTTGGCGCCGCCACACCCCGAAGAACTGGTGCGCATCTACCAACGCCCTGCGGGGAGCGAGGCGCGTTATCCATTCTCCGCGCCCGACTACATCGACCTGACAAAAGGGAACGGTGCGTTCCAGTCCATCGCCGGCATCCGCGCGGAGCGGCAGACGCTGACGGGACGCGGTTCGCCGATTCAGATCCGTGTCGCACGCGTCACTGGAAGCTTTTTCTCGACCCTGCGCCAGTGGCCCTCGCTCGGACGAGCGCCGGGCGCGGAGGAAGACGTCGCCGGCGGCCCGAGCACCGTCGTGCTCACCGACGGATTCTGGCGGCGGGAGTTCGGCGGCGATCCGTCTGCCGTGGGCCGCACCCTCGTTCTGGATGGCCGTGTCTCCGTGATCGGCGGCGTGATGCCGCCGGACTTTCGCTTTCCACTGCTCCGGCAGGCCGAGATGCTGGTGCCGGCTGCGTTCGAACCCATCGAGCTGCAGCGCCGCGACCATTCCTGGATCACCGTCGTCGGCCGGCTCAAGACCGGCTTCGGTGTTCGGGAAGCGCAGGCTGACCTCGACCGCCTCGCGCCGCGCCTGGCGGAGCAGCTCGAAGAGCACAGCGGGTGGCGCCAGGAAGCGCGGCCGCTCCTCGACGACCTGGTCGGTCCGTTGAAGCCGGCGCTCATCGCCCTGCAGGGCGCGGTCTTGTTGGTGCTGCTGATCGCCTGCGCGAACGTTGCGAGCATGCTGCTCGCGCGCGGCATGGCCCGGCAGCGCGAGCTGGCCATTCGCGCGGCGCTGGGGGGCGGCCGCAGCGAGTTGGTCGGGCATCTGCTGATCGAGTCCATGCTAGTGGCTGTGGCCGGCGGCGCTCTCGGGATGGTGCTCGCTGCCTGGGGCCTCGATGCGCTGCTTGCCCTTGCGCCCAAGGGAACGCCGCGCATCGATGAAGTGCATCTCGATGCTGCAGCGCTCGGGTTCGCGTTGCTCATTTCCATGTTGGCGGGTCTCCTGGCGGGCCTCGCGCCGGCCCTTCAAGTCACCCAGCCCCGCTTGATGGACGTGCTCAGGAACGGAGCGAGCGGCAGCGGCGCGCGCGCAAGCGCCCGCTCGGCGCTGGTCGTGGCGGAAATGGCGCTCGCCCTGGTGCTGGCCGCAGGCGCCGGGCTGATGATTCGCTCGCTGGCTGTGTTGCTCGATGTGCGCACGGGACTGGCATCGCCGGAGCGCGTGCTGGTGGCCGACCTCGACCTGCCAGAAGCGCAGTACGGAAACGATCGCGTCGCGGCTTTCGCCCAGCAACTCTTGCAGCGGGTTTCCGGCGTGCCCGGTGCGCGCAGCAGCGCGCTGCTGACGAATATTCCTCTCGATCCGCGAACGCAGTCCGCATTGGGCTTTCGCCTCGAGGGCGGCGAACAGCTGCCTCCCGGTCAGACACCGAAGGCGGAGGCGGTATGGGCCACGCCCGGATATCCGGAGACGATGGGTATTCCCCTTCTTCGCGGCCGTGACCTGCGCTGGACGGACTCCAGGAGCACTCCCCGCATCGTGCTGGTCAACGAAGCGTTCGTGCGCCGCCACATTCCGAACGGTGAGCCCCTCGGCCGACGCGTGTTGGACCTGCTCGCGCCGAACGACGCATGGGAGATCGCGGGCGTGATCGGCGACGTGCACACCAAGGGACTCGACCTGGCGCCTGCGCCACTCGTCGTGATTCCCCTGTTGCAGTTCCCGGTGACGTTCTTGCGGATTGCAGTCCGGGCCGAGAAGGGTGATCCGCTGCAGTTGCTGCCGCCGCTCCGCGCCGAGGTGCTCGCGCTGGACAAGAATCTGCCCATGTCAGCGCCGCAGCCCTTGTCGCGGGTCGTGGCCGACTCGCTGGGCGAACGGCGCTTCCAGATGACACTGCTCAGCATATTCGCGCTGGTGGCGCTCGCGCTCGCCGCTCTAGGCATCTACGGAGTGATGGCTTACTCGGTCGCCCAGCGCTCGCGCGAGATCGGTATTCGCATGGCACTCGGAGCGGCCCCTCGACGCGTGCTGGGGATGGTGGTCGCCCGCGGTTTGCGCCTCGCCGTGGCCGGTGTCGGATTGGGAGTTATCGGCGCGCTTGCGGCTACTCGCGTTCTCTCATCGTTGGTGTACGGAGTGAGCACCACGGATCCGCTGACGCTGGCATCGACTGCAGCCGTGCTCATCGTCTCGGCGGCTTTCGCGAGCTGGGTCCCAGCCCGCCGCGCGACGCGGGTCGACCCGATGCTCTCGTTACGAGCAGAGTAGGCTCCAGGGGTACACCAAAAACGGTGTCACAGCTGCTGTAGGGACGCAGCCGGGGCGTGGTGAGGCAGTCCCGATCAGATCGCGACTCTACGTCATGAGAAAGCCGATTCCATCCCGAATCGCTTTCTCGTAGACCAATACTGCCGCAGCCGCGTCCTGCAGCGCCGTCCCCGTGCTGTCGAAAACGATGGTCTCATCGTTCGAACGGCGGCCGGACTTGCGGCCTGCGACGATCTCGCCCAGTTCGGCGTGAACGCCCTCACGGGTCATGAGACCGGCTTCGAGCGCATGGTGAAGCTCGCCGATTGTCGCGCACTGGTCCAGGACATCGACCACGACCGTTCCCGAGGACAGGATGGATGGATCGAGCTCCTGCTTGTCCGGGCTGTCGGAGCCGACCGCCGCGACGAACGCGCCGGGCCGCAATTGCTCGCGCAGCAGGAATGGCGCATGCGAGGGAGTGCAGGTGACGCAGACGTCGCTCATGGGCACAGCGCGGGCCAGGTCCTCGGTCGACTCCATTTCGATTCCCAACTCGGCAGAAAGCTCGTCCGCAAGTGCGCGAACTCGCGAGACATCGAGGTCCCAGGCAAAGGCCTTCTCCAGCCTGAGGACGCGGGAGAGGGCCCGCAGCTGGATGCGCCCCTGGTTTCCGCAGCCGCAGACAGTCGCGACTCTGGAGTTCACGTGCGCAAGATGCTTCGCGGCGACGGCTGTCGCTGCTCCGGTCCGCAGGACGGTGATCTCAATCGAGTCCATCACCGCGAGCGGCTCACCGTTCCTGCCATCGGCCAGGAAGACGACTCCCTGAATGGTGGGCAGTCCGAATCGCTGTCCGTTGGCCGGGAAGTTGCCGTTCACCTTGGCGGCAAAGTAGTCCCTAGCCAGAGGAAGGATGGCCGTCTTGATGTGGAAACCGCCGCCAGCGACATGCGTGCCGAGGATTCCACTGACGACGCATCACAACTGTATCAAACAGATCGCCGACCCGCGATCAATTCGGCCACGGCCGAGCAGGGGTTCGAGTCGGTTGGCTGAGCTGCCTTCCATCCGTCGAGCACAAGCGATTTAGGGGGACGTTTCTGCGCTCGATGCGTAGCGTGCGGTTGCGTCCGTCGTCATCGAGCGAAAGCAGTACGGCACGTCCTCATGCGCGTATTGCGGTGCACCGAGGGTGGCTGCAGCGCCTCGACCACCATCGCGAGCGCCACCACAGCAGTAAAGCCGCGTTGCAATTGGACGTGCGCTCCTGTCCAGGTCGAACTCCGGAGCGGTGGGCTCCGGGGCTCTCGCCGCATCAGGGCCGTCGATCAGCCTGACCGGATCAACGCGCGCAAGCGTGAAGATGCCCAACCTGGATCCGTCGGGATTCGCCACGGTGCCCGCAATGCGCGCGCCCCTGGACCTACCCGTCGAATTGCAGCTTCTGCAGCTCGAAGTGCATGGCGTCGCCCGCGCGCCGCACGGTGTCGAGCATGATGCCAGGTTGATTGTCGAGCGACATCCAGCTCCCGGTGTGCGTGCCCTCCTTCTGCGCCGTGACGGAGAGAGCGAGTGATCGCTGCTATCCGTCTCAATCGATGACCCCGGCCCACATCGCCGCGAGCGGGTTATCGCGCGACTTCTCCAACTGAGTCGAACCATCCGCGCATGCAGTTACGGGAAGCGCGAGCGCCATGATCGTCCTCTTCACGTGGCTTCGGACGCCCGCGATGAGCCTCCTTCTAACCCACCGTGAAGCTCAGGTGCCGGACCTGGCCCGCGCAGTAGTTCGCCGTCGCCTCGGACGTAACGAAGACGATGTCGCGAGGCGTTCCAAGGTCCGGGTTGCCGGTTTCGCCTACCACCATGAAGTCCTTGATGGGAATCTTTCCGATGGGGAAGCTGGTGTGAGCGCCGTTGTCTGGGTTCATGATCCAGCGCCCGACTTCCGCAGTCTTGAAGTCAGTGCAGGGTACCGGAAGCTGGGAAGACGCCGCGGAGCCACAAGTAACGCCCGTCCCCCAAGGCGGTGGCAGCAGCTTTGTGCGATCGACGATCTGCATGACTCCAGTGGAGCCGGTCCCATAGGCGAAGTAGACGCGGTCGAGAGTGGCACCCGTTCCATAGATCGGGTTGGTGGTCGCGTTGGGGCCCGTCGAGATAGGGCCGTGGATGCTCGGCACCGTGGTGAAGTGGGGCGGAGGGACACTGCCCGGCTGCTGGCCGTCGAGAGCCCAGTCCCGGAGGAAGACAGGGTTCGCCGGGTCGCTGAGGTCGAAGACGAAGATGTGGTTGCCACCCTTCCACCCTGACGTCGTGTCATTGCCGCGCCGGCCGACGATGTAGGCGATGCCGGTGTCGCACTCCCACCAACTCTTGTGCGTGCCGGCCAGCGCACCCGGCTGTCCGGTCTGCGCGCCGATGACCGGGTTACCTCCCGCAACGGTGCGAACGCCGACGGGGCTGCTTGGGTCCGTCACGTCCCAGATCTCGTGGGCGGAGTTCGCGTAGGACCGCAGCACATAGACCTTGCCGTTGTGGATCGGCAGGGAACTGCCGTCGCAGACCCGCACCATTTGTGACCCGCCGCCGCTCCCATTCGGCACTGGGATGTGGATCATGTACTTCGGGTGCCGCGGATTGGTGACGTCGACGATCGAGGTGCCGTTCTCCTCGTTGTTGACCTTGGGCAGCGGTGGCGTTCCCGCCGGCGCAGATCCTTCACCCGGTGCCCCATACGCATGGTGGCCGGCGTAGATGTAGTAGCGGCCGCCCTGTTTGTGCAGAGTCGGCTGGTAAGTCGAACGGGCTTGCAGGTCGTTGGAGCCGACGAGCTTCATGTTCCTGCTCGCCCCATCGGCTGCGTCGCCATCTTGGTCTTCGTGCGCCGCAAGTCGTCCTGCTCCAACGACGGGCAAACCTACAAGCACTGCAAGACAAGCGTACTTCACCAGAAGTCTCGTCATGACGATTCTCCCCTCCGTGACTGCGGTTGCGATCCGGGGCGTTGAGGATGATGCGCCGATGAGATCCGGACCCGCCCGCTACAACGCTCAAAATCTTTCTAGGTCAAGACGCGGCGCGCGAGGGAAGAGAGGCCGTGTCAGCCGATTGTTGCGAGCTCGTTTCGGTACTCGAGCCGTCCGAGTTGCGACACCGTACAACGGCAGCACTACTTTCGTCCTAAACACCGCCTGTAGAGCTCGGTACCAGATACCACTACGACATTAGTCTCATTGGGTGAGGCGGATCTGTTGGCTTACCTCGCGGCGAAGCCAGTGCCGCGGAAGTGAAGCAGGATGCCGCCGAGCGGGCCATGCCCACGAGCATGGCCCGGCCGGCCGCATCGAGTGGGAAGACCACATGGTCGAGGTCAACCGGATGACGACGCCAACCAACATGCGCTGGAAGATCGTCGACCGCACCACGGGCGCCCAGACCACGCGATCGACTGGCAGTTCCATGTGGGCGATCAAGTGAAGCCGCGGCTCGTCAATGAGTTGGACTCCGACCACCCGATGCAGCACCCGTTTCATATCCATGGCGCAGGCCGTTCCTGATCCTGAGCCGGGACGGTGTCGTCGAGCCGAATCTCGTGTGGAAGGACACGGTACTGGTGCCGACGGGGGAGACTCTGGACATCCTGCTGGACGTCAACAACCCCGGTGTCTGGATGGCCCACTGCCACATCGCCGAGCACCACCAGAGCGGGATGATGTTCAGCTTCAACGTGACGAACAGGGCGAACCCGAAGGGCGGACGCAGTTGAGTGCGGGCAACGAGGCGATTCTCACATCACATGCCACTCATATGCTTGTGGGCCGTCGCCATTTTCGGCGGCTGCACGCCGATAAAGACGAACGCCCCGACGGGCACGCGGGTGCCGTATTCTGTCTCGAGGGAAGAGGGAACGAGACCGACGTCGACGCTGGCACCGATGAACGGCACGACTGGGCCGCCGATGAATCGGTAAAGGTATCCGAACTGCCCCTGGAACACGTGATGCTTGGTTTCCGGGTCCCCGGGGATGACCAGATCGTGGCTGAGTTTCTGCACGTATTCGAGCCGTAGAAAAGGCACATTCCTGCCGTCGAGGTCGAGCGTCGCTTCGGCGAGAGCACTGTCGGAATCATGATCCGCCTCGACGTTCCGCCCCCACAACGCTGTCATGGCAAGATTTCCCTGCGAGAAGACGGGCGAGGTGTAGCTGGCGGACGCCGTCACACGGTGAAGACTTACGTCGGGCTCTAGCGCTTCAGGACTGTGGACGTACCCGTAGGAGACTTGGAAGCTGGTCCGCTGCGTCGGGTTGAGCGACAGACGTCCGGACCACGAGTCGAGAGGCCCGAAGTCGAAATTCCAGCGGTCCTCGTCCGGTTCGCGACCGTGGAAGACGGAGCCTTCGAGCTTTGCCCATCGCGTGTAGAGCGCGCCGGTCAGGACTCCGAAGGAGATGTGCGTCGAGTCCTGCCAATGATGACCGATGGGTGGGAATGGGTTGGACATCCCAGATGGGCGATGCATGAAGGCCGGCGGACCCAGTGCGGGTTCACCGGACGCAGCGGCGTATAGTTCGACGCCGAGCGTCTCTCCGAGAGGGCGCCGGTAGATTGCTGCCGTTTCCATGAACAGGTCGTGCGGGTGCTGTCGGTCATGGAGCGGAGTCCCGCCGTACGTCTCACCGCTCTGAAGCAGCAGCGGGAACTGGAGGCTCCCGCCCATGGTTGCCGGCTCCGCAGATAGCATCGAACGCAGCATGAGTTGTCCGCCGAGAAACGGGCGCGACGCCATGCCCATGATCCAGTTCACCGAAGTGAACCTGCGCGAGCCTCGATCGCTCCACTGGTCGTCGTAACCGACTACAGCGGAGTAGTGGAGCATCAGCATCCAGTCGCCCGCTGTGAAATGGTGCGCGAGTACGGGTGATGAATCCGGCAGCCAGCTCGTTCCCGACCCTTCTCGTCCGTGCGGTATGACCAGGCCGCCGGAGGCTTCGCTCATCGCGTCTTCGGCGCTCGCGTGCTTCGCGTGGTCGTGTTCCTTTTCGGTGTGCTCCGGGTCATCTGGTTGGCGGGGCTCGTGCTGATGTTCGTGTGATTGCGCCACAAGCGCGCTCGGCAGCGCCAACAAGACCATTGAAATCAAAGCCGCCTTGCTCATGTCTCACCAACCTCCCGACACTGCACGCGCCGAAATAAAAAGTTTTCGGATGCGCCGTTCGACGCCGCCCGATTTCGACTGACGGATGCCCGCGCGCCATCACGGCGGCGCAGGACGACTCACACTTAGATGCGGAGCGCTACTGGTGGGCCGAGGGGTGGGGCTGGAGCTACTCGGAGAAGGACAGGCGCGGGTCCAGCGACCGCTGCGACAGGTTGAGTCAGGACGACGTGCTGCGGAGTACCGATGGCCCGAGTGGCTAACGACGACGGTGTTCGCTCATCCCCACGAGGAGCGGCCGGAAACGCAGTCAGCTCGCAGCAGGCGGAGCGTCCCACAGCGATCTTCTGTTCGCTCGCCCCGTTCTGATTGGTCGAGCAGCACGCGTGCGCCGAGGATACTGCGCACGGGAGCGTAAGCACGCACGGCAGCAGCGTGGCCGCGGAGAGCACTCCGACAGTGACCAGTGCCGTAATGCGACGCACGGCTAACGATTGTGGCCCTCGGCGTACGGACCTTCAAGTGAATTTTCGAGATCGAGCGCTTCTGCGGTGCGGTGCCGGACGTCGAACGGTAAGAAAACCGGTGGCCGCGCGTCAGCAGCACCGGAGGGCCCCAATGGACGTCGAGGAGCATACAGCACACGAGACCGCAGCGAACGCACACGGCATGACCGACCACGGCCGCCACGCGGGCCACGAGATGCATGCAGAACACCGAATGCCGGCCGGCAGCAAAGAGCATCGCGGGCACGACGCGCACGCCGGCCACAGCGTCGGAATGTTTCGCGACAAGTTCTGGGTCTCGCTGCTGCTCACTGTGCCGACGCTCGTCTGGGGACACATGCTGCAGCGGGCGTTTGGCTACAAGGCCCCGCACTTTCCCGGGTCCGTGTGGATCGCACCTGCGTTCGGGACCGCTGTTTTCGCCTTCGGTGGATCGGTCTTCATCCAGGGTGCCGTCCGTGAGTTGAAGGCGCACTTGCCGGGCATGATGACGCTGATCGGCCTCGCGATTTCCGTGGCGTTCCTTTTCAGCGCAGTCGTGACGGTGGGCTACCCAGGCATGCCGCTCTGGGAGGAACTCGCCACGCTCGTGACGATCATGCTCCTCGGTCACTGGATCGAGATGCGGTCGATCTCACAAGCTCAGGGCGCGCTCGGGGCGCTGGCCAAGCTTCTGCCGGATACTGCGACCCGCATTCTCGGAGATCGCACAGAGGAGATCCCGGTCGACCAACTGCAGGCCGGCGCCATCGTCCTTGTGCGCCCCGGCGCGAGAATTCCCGCGGACGGCATCGTTCGGGAGGGCTCGAGCCAGGTGAACGAGTCGATGATCACGGGCGAGTCGCGTCCGATTCCGAAGAACGCCGGCGACAAGGTCATCGCAGGTACGGTGAACGGCGCAGGCTCATTGCGGGTCGAGGTCACCGGCATCGGTGACCGTACGGTCGTGGCTGGGATCATGCGGCTCGTGGAGCAGGCGCAGGCGTCGCGCTCGCGTGCCCAGGCTCTCGCCGACCGCGCTGCTTTCATCCTGACCCTCGTCGCTCTCGGTGCGGGTCTGATCACGCTCATCGCGTGGCTCGCACTGCGATCCGGCGACATGGCGTTTGCGGTCGAGCGGGTCGTGACCGTACTCGTGATCGCGTGCCCGCACGCACTCGGGCTCGCGATTCCGCTCGTAATCGCGATCTCGACGACGCAAGCGGCCCAGAGCGGCCTGCTTGTTCGGAATCGGCGAGGCCTGGAGGAGGCCCGGAACCTGAACGCGGTCGTCTTCGACAAGACCGGCACGCTGACGAAGGGCGAGTTCGGGGTAGTCGACATCGCAACTACCGACGGCCTTGCGACTGACGATGCGGTCCGTCTCGCAGCGGCGGTTGAGGCGGACTCGGAGCACACGATTGCTCAGGGAATCGTCCGAGGAGCACAAGAGCGCGGCCTCGACATTCCACGAGCGGAGGGTTTTGAGTCGATTCCAGGGAAGGGCGCGAAGGCGCGCGTGGACGGCCGGGAGCTCTACGTCGGTGGCCCGGCACTCTTGAGGGCGCGCTTACTCCAGCTACCGCCCGCGCTGCGGGAGGCAGCGGATCGCGCTGCGCATCGTGGGCAAGCGGCGATCTACCTCGCGGACGAACGGAAGCTACTCGCCATGTTCGCCGTGGCAGATGTGGTTCGTCCGGAATCGAAGGAAGCAGTGCGCGCTCTCCACGAACGCAATGTTGAAGTGGTGATGATGACGGGGGATGCTCGGCCGGTCGCTGAAGCGGTCGCCGCCGAACTCGGAATCGACACCGTGTTCGCCGAGGTGCTCCCCGAGCAGAAGGCGAGCAAGATCGAAGAGCTGAAGCGTCGCGGAAAGCGCGTGGCGATGGTTGGTGACGGCGTGAACGACGCGCCAGCTCTCGTTACGGCTGACGTGGGCGTCGCGATCGGTGCGGGGACCGACGTCGCCGTCGAAGCCGGAGACATCGTGCTCGTCCGCAGCGACCCGCGCGACGTGCCGCGGCTCATTGCATTGTCTCGCGCAACGTACCGCAAGATGATCCAGAACCTTTGGTGGGCGGCAGGTTACAACATCGTCGCGATTCCGCTCGCGGCAGGCTTGCTGGCCGGGTACGGGTTCGTACTGTCTCCTGCAATCGGCGCGGTGCTGATGTCCGCGAGCACCATCATCGTAGCCATCAACGCGCAGCTACTGCGACGCGCACGGATATGATTTCCGGTGAGGTCTGTTGATGCAGAGCGCCGGGCCTCAACTTAGCTCCGAATCCGGATGGATGGCCGCGAATGGCATCTCGCTGTTGCGCGTGAGCCTGGGCATCGTTTTTCTCTGGTTCGTGCCCTCAAGTTCGTCCCGAGCTTCAGCCCGGCCGAGGAGCTCGCGAGCGCCACCATCGCGAAACTGACGCTCGGAATGGTGGAGCCGAGGACCGCTGTCGGAGTCCTCGCGGTGTGCGAGACTGCCGTGGGTGTGGCACTCGTCTTCGGGGTTCAGCTCCGCATCGCCATCGGTCTGCTCTTTGTCCAGATGGCCGGCACGCTGACTCCGCTCGCTCTGTTTCCATCGATCCACGTTCACCAGGTGCCCTGACGTTGGTGTGACCGACGCATAACCAGCGTGTGCTCCTGCATACGCACGTCGGCCTTGTGCAATCCGAAGAGTTCGCCCTTGCGGAGGCCCAAGTAGAGCGCCGCGGCAAAAAGGTCGCGGCACTGGTCGGTTGCGGCGGCGAGAACCGAAGGGACCTCGGTGGCGCGAAGGGTCTCGAACACACGCTTCGGTACCCGCCGTGGCTCGACGTCAGCGATAGGGTTCTTTCCGGTCCACTTCTTCGCATCGATCGCG
>Ga0209761_1001183_pt1 | contig 16698 bp, 13 predicted proteins | sample GraSoi013_1_40cm_4_FD_185818 | JGI IMG/M metagenome (GOLD analysis project Ga0209761, IMG submission 185818) | Grasslands soil microbial communities from the Angelo Coastal Reserve, California, USA - Sample 09_25_2013_1_40cm (SPAdes) (version 2) | ecosystem: Environmental > Terrestrial > Soil >...
AGTCGCCTTGGACACGTCAGGCCACCAAAGGGATCGCCGCGGGCCTCGGCTGTCTCATCACCCAGGCGACGACGAGACCGGAGACGAACGTGAGCGCCGCCACGAGGTGGATCGCCGCCCCGAGCCCCACGAAGTCCGCGACGGCGCCGGAGAGCAGCGCGCCGATAGCGTAGCCGAGATCACGCCAGAAGCGGTATACGCCGAGGCTGGTCGCGCGCCATGTCGGGTGTGCGTGATCCGTGATCGCAGCCAGGAGCGTCGGGTAGACCATTGCCGTGCCGAGTCCTTGCAGCGCCGCGGCGACCAACCAGGCCGCATACGCTGGAGCGAGCACGGTCAACCAGATCCCGACGGCCTGCACGATCATCCCGCCCGCGATCAGCTCCTTGCGCCCAACGCGATCTGACAGCGGCCCCGTCGCCACCTGGAGGACACCCCACACGATGGGATAGACGGCCTTGATGACGCCGATGCTTGCTACCGCGAGGCCGTAACTGGCGAAGAACAAGGGATAGAGGCCCCACGACATCCCGTCGTTGAGATTGTTGACGAGCCCCGCCTGGCATGCCGCGAACAGGCTCACGTTGCCGACGCTTGTCACGAAGAACACGTGACCGAGCGACGGACGGACGGCGCTCGCCGCCGCCGGCGCGGTGGCCGCTTCGATGTGCGCGTAGCCGCGCGTCTCCCTCACGAACAGCACGGAGACGGCCAAGCCGATCAGAGAGATCACAATCCCGAGATAGAACGGCTGCGGACGCAATGCAGAGTGGGCGGCGATGTAACCAGTGACCCACGACATCACCCCAACGGCGAAGTACCCCGCGAACTCGTTCAGGCCCAGCGCGAGGCCGCGGCGCTTCGGCCCCACGAGGTCAACCTTCATGATCACCGTCATTGACCACGCCATGGCCTGGTTGGCGCCAAGCAGGACGTTAGCGAGGTCGATCCACCACCATGCCGGCGCATAGATGATGAGGAACGGCACCGGAAGGGCGAACAGCCACCCGACCACGAGGATCGGCTTGCGGCCGATGCGGTCGGACACGCGCGCCGCGACGAGGTTGATGACCGCCTTCGTGACGCCGAAGCTGACGATGAATGAGGTGATGGCGGTCTTCGAGGTGAGCCCGAACTCCTGCTCGCCGAGAAGCGGTAGGACCGTTCGCTCCAAACCGACCATGGCGCCCACGAAGGCGTTCAGTACAACAAGGAGGGTGAACTGCGGAAGGTTCTCCCGCAGTCCGAGCCGCATCTCGGTCATTCGCCGGTCAGGTTGCGCCGCCGGTTGAGGGCGAAGGCCTCCGGCTGTGGCGGAAGGTCCGCCAGCACGAACCGCACGAACTCCGCCTTCGACGTGAACTGCAGGGCAGGATTGAAGCGGCGCTCGAAGCCGATCGTCGACCCGGGCTTCCCGCTCAGCCCTTTGCCGCAGGCCGCGCCGCCGAAATGCGCCGGATAGACCTCGATGTGATCGGGGAGTTTCAGCAGCTTGCCGTAGATGCTCTCGTAGAGCTGCTCGGCGAGCGCCGTCTCCGCCCCTTGACCCAGGAGGTCGGGCCGTCCCACGCTCCCGGCGAAGAGCGTGTCCCCGGTGAGGACGAACCACGGCTCCGGCCCCCGTGTCCGGTCGGTCACGATGATCGACACACCGTCGGGCGTGTGCCCCGGCGTGTGAAGGAACGTCATACGGACGTTCCCCATCACGTGCTCCTCGCCATCGACGACGCTCACGTGTGGGAAGTGGACGTCAGCCGACTCGTGGAAGAGCACCGGCGCGCCGGTGGCCGCCGCTAGCCGCCGGGCGCCGGACACGTGGTCGGCCTGGACGTGGGTCTCGATGATGTGGGTGACGCGCATCGATTTCTGCGCCGCCGCTTCGAGATACGGCTCGATCTCCAGCTGTGGATCCACCACAGCGCACGCAGCGGCGCCGCCTCAGCCGAAGACGTAGCTGGCACACCCGGTCTTGGGGGCGAGAAACTGGCGGAAGATCATGGGTCGCTCCTCCTCTCCCCTTGTGTTACGCCGGATGCTGGTATAGGGTCTAATACTTAGTTTGGATGAAGACCATAGGGAAAACCCGAAGGTGACTCTTCGCCAGTTCGAGGTGTTCCTGGCCGTTGCCGGCGAGAGGAGCTTCAGCCGCGCGGCAAAGAAGATTCACTCTTCTCAGCCCACGCTGTCCGAGCATGTGTCCGAACTCGAGCGCGAGCTCGGAAAGAAGCTCTTCTTCCGTCGGGGCCGCGAGGTGACGCTGACTGAAGCCGGGCGAGTTTTCGAGGAATACGCGGCTCGGGCGATCTCAGCGGTCGACGGTGCTCGTCAAGCGATCACGGAGCTCGACGGGCTGGGTCACGGCTCAGTACTGGTCGGCGCGAGCACCACTCCTGGACTGTACGTGATGCCGGGAATCATCGCCGCGTTCCGCGCGCGGTACCCCAGCGTCGAGCTCAAGCTTCAGATCGCCAACTCGCAGATTATTGAGGAGCGCGTGAAGGACCGTGAGCTGGACCTCGGCATCGTCGGCGGCCACACCATCGGGCGCGGCGAGGAGTGCCTGGCCGCAGGCCTTCTGGATGAATTGGTTCTCGTCGTGCCGCCCGGGCATCGGTGGGCGAAGAAGCGGGACATTGCGGCCGATCAACTCGCCGTAGAGCCGATGCTCATGAGGGAGCCGGGCTCGGCGACGCGGACCCTAACCGAGCGTGCGTTGCAGCGAGCGGGTGTGAAGTTCCAGGCCGCGATGGAGCTCGACCACACGGAAGCGATCAAGCAGAGTGTGATGGCCGGCCTTGGTGTCTCCCTTGTGTCGATATACGCGGTCCGGGGCGAGATTGCCACTCGGCGTTTATATGCGCTTCGACTGCGGGGCATGCGCGTCCAGCGGCACTTCCATGTCATTCATCACGAGGCGCGACGTGTGACGGCGAGCGCGAGAGCCTTCATGGAACTTATGGAGCACACGGGGCGCATACCGCCAACCAACCGTAGGCCCGCGTGACACGGTTCGTAACAACTTCCTGCAATGGTGTGGAATAGGTGTGGAGTTTGACGTTGTTTGGCACGATTTGGCGCGGTAGGAGCTTATAAGCTTATAAGTATTGAGGAGTTATCACGGTGTTTCTTGGCTTTTAATCAGGTTGGCCAGGGTTCGAGTCCCTGACGGCTCACCAATAAAATTAGGCGCTTCCAGCGCATCGGAAGCGGCCCCCTTTGTATCAATCAGGTGGTCCACGTTCGACCCTCAAGCCGGTTGAGGCCCGAACGTCTGAGCCGAATGGTCGCGGAAGCCGAAAATTCGGGCGAGGATCTTCTCGACGTCATCGCCTTCGGGGCTTCTCGCGCACGTCGGCGAGGTCGCGGAGCGGGACTTTGAGCGCCACGGCGACGGGGTAGAGGCTGTCGAGCGAGATGGACTTCTCGCCGCGCTCCACCTCGCCGATGAACTTGATGGAATTCGCGACGAAACACGCTACAGCTCCGGCCGGGCCATCAGGACCGCGGTCTCGATGCTCCGACTCAGGTACTGGAGGTCGATCGGCTTGACCACGTAGTCGAAGGCACCGTACGCGAGTGCCCGCTTCGCGGTCGCGGCGTCCTCTGTCGCGCTGACCATGATCACGACTGCCCGGGGAGCGACGGCGCGGATCGTGGGCAGCGCGTCGGTTCCACTCAGCCCGGGCATGTTGATGTCGAGAAGCACCACGTCCGGCGGCGCCGCGACGACCTCGCGCACGGCCGTGGCTGCGTCGGGAACCGCTCGGGCGGAGTACCTGTCGCTCGCCAAAACCTCATCCGACTCGCTCAGGAGAGCCCCGGGATCCGTCAATCCGTCCACAGGCCCAAGACCCCGAGCCTGGTTGGAGGTAGGGCGACCGGTATCGTTAGACCGTCGGCCTTGCACGGTCACACGGGAGTCGCGAGGGGGGCGGGCGGCAGAGCTTGCCGTGTGACGCGTGTTCGATAGTACTGAGGATCGTCAGTGTTGGACTACGCCGCCTGGCGGAGGTAGCGGTGATGCAGGCCACCGACTTCGGGAATCTCCACGATCCTGCCCGCGTCGGAGAGCTCGACGGGCCTGACGTCCGGCGCATCCTTGTCGAGCGCGAGATGCGTGTGAGCCCGGTGATAGTAGGAGAAGTAGCGGGCCAGGATGCGGCGCAGGTGGCTTTCGCCGAGAACCAGAACGTGATTCAGACACTCGCGCCGGATCGAACCGATGAGGCGCTCGGCGAAAGGATTCTGCCAGGGGCTGTGCGGCGCCGTGAGGACTTCGGCGATCCGCATGCCCTTCACTCGGTGCCGAAACTGCTGACCGTAGACCTGGTCACGGTCGCGCAGGAGATAGGGCGGCGCGGAGTCGTCCGGGAAAGCGTCCACGATCTGCTGGGCGGTCCAGTGGGCGGTGGGGTGCTCGGTCACGTTGAAGTGGACGACGCGCCGGCGATGGTGGGCGAGCACGACGAGGACGAAGAGGACGCGGAGCCGAGCGGTGGGCACGGTGAAGAAATCGATCGAAACCAAGTCCCGGACGTGATTGGTCAGAAACGTCCGCCAGGTCTGAGAGGGCGGGCTGCCCCGCTTCGGGAGCAGCCGCGAGACGGTGCGTTCGGCCACATCGATGCCGAGCTTCGGGCTCAAGAACGACGCGAAGGCGGCGGAGCGTCGGGCCACGCTCCGCGGGATCGCCGACGAGATTTTCGACTTCACGGAGATCTCGCAGCGGAGCCTCGGCCGTCACTGGCAGGGACGGACGCCGAGCGAGTGCGCGGAGTTCGTCGCGCTGTTCGCTGACCTCTTCGAGCGCACGTACATTTCGAAGATCGAGACCTATTCGGGCGAGCGGGTCGTCTATGCCGGCGAGACGCTGGACGGCGACCTGGCCACGGTCCGGACGCGCATCGTCTCGGAGCAGGGGACCGAGATTCCGGTGGACTATCGCATGTTCGAGCGTGACGGCCGCTGGCGGGCCTTCGATGTCAACATCGAGGGCGTCAGTCTCGTCAGCAATTACCGCTCCCAATTCAACGCGATCATCGTGCGCTCGTCCTACTCGGATTTGGTCACGAAGCTCAAGGCCAAACAGGATGAAGGCGCGGCGCCGGGCCGCCGCCGCATCGAGGCGCCCTGAAGGCAGCCGCCCTGGAGGCGGCCTCCCCCGAGGTGAACGGCGCGGCTATCGGATTTCCTCCGCGACGACCCGGGCGCCGTCCTTCAGCCCGTCCGGTGGACTGACGACGAGCCGCTCCTGCCCGGTGAGGCCCGAAACGATCTCGACCGACTGCCCGAGGTCGCGGCCCAGCTGAACGCCGACGAGGTGCACGGTGCCATCGCGGTGCACGGCGATGACTTGAGGTCCGGCTGCCCGGGTGATGAGGGCGGTCGCGGGTACCACCCACACGGCGTCTGCTGGCACGAGGCTGAACTTGACCTGCGCATACATCCCGGGCATGAGCGCGTGGTCCTCGTTGCGGAGGCGCACGTCCGTGAGAAGAGTGCGCGAGGTGGGATCGAGCGCGCCCGCGGTGCTCGCGATCTTCCCGACGAATGGCCGCTGCGGGTACTCGGGCACGAGGATCCGAACCTCCTGGCCCGGCACGATGGAGCGGACGAACGTCTGGGGGACGTTGACGAAGATGCGGAGGTTCTCGACGTGGGCGATCCGGAACAACGGGCTCGCGCCGCTGCCGCTCCCCGCGGTGATCAGGGCGCCACGCTCGATCCCACGCGCCGTGATGATCCCCGCGAACGGCGCCTCCAGCTTCTGGAAGGACTGGAGCGCCAGCAGCCGCTGCACGTTGGCTTCGTTCGCGGCCACGTTCGCCTGCGCCGCCTCGACGCTGGCCTCGAGCGCGCCGATGTTGGCCTGCATCGCCTCGACGTTGGCCTGCGACACCGCCGTGGTCGCGTGGGCGGCGGCGAGCCCTGTCCGCTTCTCGTCGGCGTCTTGATGGGCGACCAGCCCGTCGTGCTCGAGCCTGGTGAAGCGCTGGGCGGTGATGCCGGCGAAGTCTTCGTTCGTCTTCGATTGATCGAGGCCCGCGCGGGCCTGGTTCAGAGTTGCCTGCGCCTGGACGAGGCTCGCCCGAGCCTGCGCCAAGCCCGAGCGCGTCTGGGCGAGCGCCGCGCGGGCCTGGCCGAGCTCCTGGTCCAGCTCGGGCGTGTCAATCTGGGCCAGGACCTTGCCCGCCGCCACGCGATCGCCGATGTCGACGTAGCGCTCGCGGACGTAGCCGCTGGTGCGCGCGTGAATCGCCGTCTCCTCGATCGCCTGGATGTTGCTCGGCAGCACGAGGTCGATCGGCCCGTCGGCGCGCTTGGGCGGCACCACGCCCACGGACACGACCCCGGTGCCGGGGGCCGTGGAGGCCGCGACGAGCTCGGCGTTCTGGCGTAGACGCGGCACCACGCCGATGACGAGCAGCCCGACCAGCAAGGCCAGACCGATTAGGAGGCTCCACGTCGTTTTCGTCTCAGGCATTGCTCGACTCCTGGGTTAACCCCGTTGGGGCGCCGTGGTCCGGCGCGGGATCGGTGAGGAAGTCCTCCCGCGGTGGGCGCCGGCGGAGGACGCTATAGACGAGCGGAACGAGGAAGAGCGTGGCGAAGGTCGCCACCAACAGGCCGCCGATCACCGCGCGGCCCAGCGGCGCATTCTGCTCGCCCCCTTCGCCGAGGCCGAGCGACATCGGCAGCATGCCGAGGACCATGGCGAGGGCGGTCATCAACACCGGGCGCAGGCGGGTCGCGCCGGCGGCGAGGGCGGCGGTGCGCGAATCGTGGCCTTCCAGCATCTGGTCGTTTGCGAAGGTGACCACGAGGATGCTGTTCGCGGTGGCGACGCCGACGCTCATGATGGCGCCCATGAGGGCGGGCACGCTGAACGTCGTGTGGGTGACGAAGAGCATCCACACGATGCCGAAGAACCCGGCCGGCAGCGCGGTGATGATGATGAACGGATCGAGCCAGGACTGGAAGTTGACGACCATCAGCAGATAGACGAGCAGGACGGCGAAGATCAGGCCGAGGCCCAGGCGAAGGAACGCGGAGTTCATGCTCTCGACCTGGCCGCGCACGGCGATCGTGTGACCGGGCGGCAGCTTGGGTCTGAGCTCGGCCGCGATCTGCTGGACGGCGGCGGCGACGCTGCCAAGGTCGCTGTCCTGCACGTTGGCATAGACGTCGAAGACCGGCTGCACGTTCGAGTGGCTGATGACGGCCGGAACCTCCCGGCGCTCGAGGGTGGCCAGATTGCTGAGGAGCTGGGGCGGGCCCGCGGTGCCCGGGGTGACCGACGTGTTCATGAGCGTGTTGACGGAGTCGACCCGGCTCTGGGGCGTCTGGACGGCGACGATATAGTTGATGCCGTTGCGGGGATCAGACCAGTAGTTCGGAGCCACGACCGCGCTCGAGCTGAGCGTGACGAGCATGGTGTTCGCCACGTCGCGCTGGGTCAGACCCAGCTCGGCGGCGCGCGACCGGTCGACGTTGACGAGCAGGGACGGCGTGTTGACCACCTGGTGCAGGTGGACGTCGGCCGCGCCGGGGATGCGCGCCATTCGGGCGGCGACCTCGAGCGCGATCTCGTGGGTCGCCTGCCGGTTGAACCCCGTCACCTGCACGTCGATCGGCGCCGGCAGCCCGAAGTTCAAGATCTGGCTCACGATGTCGGCGGGCTGGAAGAAGAAGGTGACGCCCGGGAAGTCGCGCGGAAGCGTCTCGCGAAGCGTCTTCATCCAGTGCTCGGTCGGCCGATGACGCTCGGGATTTAGCGAGACGAGGATCTCCCCGTCCGAAGGTCCGAGGGTCACGCTGTCGGTGAAGGCGAGGTTGATCGGCTGGGGCTGGCCGATGTTGTCGATCACCAGCTGGACCTCGTCCTTCGGGATGAGGCGGCGGATCGCCGCTTCGACGTCCGCGAAGACCTGCTCGGTCTCCTCGATGCGGGTGCCGGCCGGCGCTCGCACGTGGAGGCGGAACTGACCGGTGTCCACCGTGGGGAAGAAGTCGCGCCCGATGAACGGGAGGAGGACCGCCCCGCTTACCGCGATCACGGCAAAGACGCCGAACACGCGCCGGCGCCGGGCGAGCGCGTTCTCGAGGGCGCCGACGTACGCTGTCCGGAGCCGCTCGAACCGTCGCTGGAATCCGCCGTGGAGCCAGCGGAAGACGCTCGGCGCAGCGCCGGCGTCGACGGGGCCGTGTGCCTCGCTAGCCAACAGGTAGCGAACCAGCGTCGGGACGATCGTGCGCGAGAGCGCGTATGACGCCAGCATCGCGAACACGACGGCCATGGCCAGCGGCGTGAAGAGATACTTCGCGGGGCCGGTGAGAAACACCACGGGGACGAAGACGATGCAGATCGACAGGGTCGAGACGAAGGCGGGGGTGGCGATCTGCTGGGCCCCGTCGAGAATCGCCTGCACCAACCGCTTGCCCAGGCCGAGGTTCCGGTGGATGTTCTCGATCTCCACGGTGGCGTCGTCGACGAGGATGCCGACGGCCAGCGCGAGCCCGCCGAGCGTCATCACGTTGAGCGTCTGGCCGATCGCGCTCAGGATCGCCAGCGACGTGAGGATCGAGAGCGGGATCGATGTGATCACGACGAGGGTGCTGCGCCAGCTCCCGAGGAAGAGCAGGATCATCACGCCGGTCAGGAACGCCGCGACCGCTCCCTCGGTCAGCACGCCGGTGATCGCGGCCCGCACGAAGAGCGATTGATCGAAGAGCTCCTTGACCTCGAGTCCTGGGGGCGCCGCGGCCCGGATGGTCGGGAGCAGCTCCTTGAGCTGTTTGACGATCGTGAGCGTCGAAGCGCCGCCCTTCTTGATCACGGTGAGCAACACCGAGCGGCGGCCGTCCTGGCGAACCATGTTGGTCTGGACCGCGAAGCCGTCGCGCACGTGTGCCACGTCGCGCAGGTAGACGGTGGCGCCGTTGACGACCTTGACGGGCAGATCGTTGAGCATAGCCACGGCGTCGGGGCTGCTGTTGAGGCTGACCCGGTACTCTCGCGTCCCGAGCTTCACGCTGCCGGACGGCAGCGTCAGATTCTGGAGGCTGACGGCGGTGCTGACGTCCCCCGCTGAGATCGACTTCGCCAGGAGCGCCTGAGGATCGAGATCGACCATGACCTGGCGCGGCTTGCCGCCGTAAGGCAGTGGCAGCGTGATGCCCTGGATCGGGGCGATCTGCTGACGGACACGGTAGATGCCGTAGTCGTAGAGCTCGGCCTCCGAGAGCGTCTTGCCGCCGAGGGCGAGCTGGATGATCGGGACGCTGGAGGCGTTGTACTGGAGAATGAAGGGCGGGACCGCGCCGGGGGGCATGCGACGAAGGATGGTCTGCGACACGGCCGTTACCTGCGCTAGCGCCCCCTCCACGTTCACGTTCGGCTGGAAGTAGATCTTGATGACGCCGACGCCCGGGTACGTCTGTGACTCGATCGACCGCACGTCGTTGACCGCCGACGAGATGGTGTACTCGGAGAAGGTCGTGATGCGCGAGGCCATGTCTTCGGTGGTCAGACCGTCGTAGTTCCAGATCACCGACACAACCGGTATGTCGATCTCCGGAAAGATGTCCGTCGGCGTCGTGACGATTGCGAACACGCCGAGCAGCAAGATGACGAGCCCCATCACCACGAAGGTGTAGGGCCGGCTGAGCGCGAGGCGGACAATCCACATGAGACTGGGCTTCCTCCTTCGCTCAGAAGATGCCGATAGGCCTCGGCGAGATTCGCGGGGCGAGGGCCATCAGAACGCTTCGACGAGTCATAGGGACCTCCCTCAACCCTTCTTCGGGCCGTTGAGCTCGAGGTTGAGTCGGGCACGGGCCTGCTTGGCCAGCACCTCTTGGACGAGCGAATGATCCGAGCCAAGCCGCGGCGCCAGGATCGCCACGACCCTTCCGTAGAAGTGCTCGGCCTCGGCGTACCGCCCCTGGGCAGCGTAGGCTTCGGCCACGTGATCGAGGGTCATTGCCACGTGGAAGTCGTCGGCGCCGAGCACCCGCTCGAACACACCCGCGAGGCGCAGAGAGAGCGTGGCGGCGTCATCCCACCGTTCCGACGTCCGATAGAGCCTGGCCAGGTTGGCCAGCGGACCAGCTATTCGAGGGTCCTCCGACCCGTACGCCGTCTCGACGACGGCGAGCGCACGCCGATAGAGGGTCTCGGCACTCGCGAAGTCCCGCCGCTCGGTGCGCACGTCGGCTAGCGCCGTCAAGCTGTCGGCCAGCCGGGGATCCGTGGGGCTGAGCGCCGCCTCGACAAGCGCCAGCGCGCCGCGAAACGCGGCGTCCGCGTCGGCGAGCGCGTGCTGCTCGATGTAGTGCTCGCCTAGCCCGGTCAGGCGCTCGGCCACGTCGAGGTCGTCAGGGAAGATCGCTCCATTCACCGGGGACACTCCCGACGACCCGCCGAAGCCGGCGGCCGGCGGTGAGGGCAGGGCCGCGACTGGACTCGCGCCGAGTCCGAGCACCATCCCGAGCGCGAGCGCCCCGAGCGCGACCCACGCGCTGCGCCGGCGCGGGCCACGGTGCGCACGCCTGTCGGACGTACTTGCCGATCGAACCATGGGCTCTCTCCCGGGCGTCGGATGCATTCGATTCATCGTGGGCTCCTTTCTGTTCCTTACGACGTCGATCGGAGTCTTCGGATTCGCTGGTCCAATGTGAACGCATGGATGCTCATGTATCTACATACAGTCTCTTGCACTGGCGACACGGTGGCCGGTAGCCAAGCAGGGCGTGTCGTCGACCGAGTAAGGGTTCGCGTGGATCCTCTCGGCCACTCCGCCATTCCGGCTCGAGCTGGGCGTCATCCTCAGTGCGCCTCTTATCCACTAGGATGTCGGCCCGAGCCAGCAGGATGCGCGGCTTCTAGTGGGGACTCAGAGGAATATAATGTATGTACATGTAAGTGCTCGCCTGGCACGAATATCGCTGATAGGATGATGTCCATGAGTCGACAAATCACCAAGCTGACGATCGGACCGAACCGGGGACGCCTGTCGCCGTGTGTCTGCAACACGCTCCGCATGGTCAGCCGCGTGGTAACGCAACTCTACGACGATTGCCTGCGGCCGAGCGGCCTCCGGGTGACGCAGTTCAGTATTCTCGCCGCGGTCGCACGCCTAGGTGAGGCGAGCCTGAAGCAGCTGGAGGACGAGCTCGCCAATGACCAGACGACCCTGACGCGCAGCCTTACCCTCTTGGAGTGCGACGGCGTGCTCGAGCGTGCTTCGCACCCCGATCAGCTCCCTGTAGGCCCGGTATGAGTTGCGAGCGAGTCCGTGCAGGGTCGGACATGCCGCGTACACTGACCGTGTGCCCGGAGAATGCGCGCGCGTCAGCTCTGGCGATGCATGCAGCTCAGGCGCCCACGGCCGAAATGGCCGTGACCCCGCCGTCGATCAGGAAGTCTGCCCCGACGACGTACGCAGAATCGTCCGACGCGAGGTAAACTGCCAGCTTCGCGATTTCCAACGGATCGGCCATCCGCTTGCTTGGATTGTTGGTTCGGAGGACGTCCTTAACCGCCTCGCCCTGCTCTTCGCCTGGGAAGCGACCGAACATCGCCGTGTCCGTCGGGCCTGGGCTTAGGGAATTCACGCGAATCCCGCGGTCCACGAGTTCGGCGCTGAGGATTCGAGCGAGATGGACGACCGCGGCCTTGCAGGTCGAGACGGTCGAGGTTGTCGGCCACCCCTTGCGCGCGCCAACGGACGCATTGATGATTACAGACGAGCCTTGCCTGAGTAGCGGCAAGGCTTTTTGAATCGTGAAGTAAGCCCCTTTGAAATTGACGGCTATCACCTTGTCGAAACTTTGCTCTGTCACCTCTTCGAACAACAGGAACTCGCTGTAACCCGCATTGACGAAGACGCCGTCCAGGTGCCCGAACTCCCGCCTGATCGTGGCGAACATCGTGTCGAGGTCGGTGAGATTGCTGACGTCCGCGCGAACGGCGAGACTTCCGGCTCCAAGCGTCTTCTTCGCCGCCTGCAGCGACCCCTCATTCAAGCCGCAGATGGCGACGCGCGCTCCCTCTCTGTCGAATTCCTGCGCCGCGGCCAGCCCGATCCCGCTGTTGCCGCCGGTGATAAGGATATTCTTGTTCGCTAGTCTACCCATTGTCGTCACTCCTGTAGATCAAACATGTCCGTGTCGGTGACATTTCCGGGAAATTTAGCCGACGCCGCGTAGCAGCTCCGCGAGACTCGTTTTGCTAAGAGCCTGCTCAACGGCGCTGTTACATTCGAGCGTCGATCCGTCGAATCGGTCACAGCTCGATCCTTTAGTCCGCAGCCCAGCTGCTGAGATCAAGCAAGGGCTTGCCTTCGCGCGGTGCCCCATCCGCGTCGCGCAGGGCATCCGCAATGTTCCGTGGCCGATGACGTTTCGCCGGCGGGAGGCGCAGCGCGCCGGACGCCAGACGGTCGAGGACCTTGGCAAAGATGGCGCCACATTCAGCGAGCGGTGTCACTTCAAGCCAATGAAGGAGATACCAGCCTTGCACAGCCGCCGCACTGTAAATCAGGCTCGGCGCGAAGACTGGCATCTCAAGTGCCGAAGGATCGGTTTGCCTGTGGGACGACAATGCCCCATAGACCAGCATACGGCCACCAGGCGCGAGATGCCGCGCAACCGTCGCTCCGATCCTGCCGGGCACGCAATCGATCGCCCGAGATAACGCCGTTCCCGCGCTTGCTGTGGCGAGTTGCGTGCCCCAATCATTGTCCTCGCTGGAGATCACTACTTCACCACCAAGTGCCGTGATGTCCGGAACTTGCGCGCGACGGCGCACGATATTGACCGTGCGGAAGCGTTCCGAACGAGCGAGTTGCAGCACAAGCTGGCCCACCGTCGAACCGGCGGCGGTCTGGACCAACCAATCGCCCGGTTTAAGATCGTGCTCGACCATGGTCATCACCCAGGCTGTAACCGGATTCACCAAAGCCTGCGCAGCGTCCTCGTCCGGGAGATCGCCAGGTACGGGTATGACCCGTTCCGCTGGACTCACGATGAGTTCGCGCCACGAACCGCAAACGTTCAGAAGAACGACGCGCGTGCCAGGTGCGGGACCGGCAACGCCCGACCCAAGCGCCTCGACGACACCGACGCACTCGATGCCGGACTGGCTGGTAGCGTCGGCTGCCGACCGAAGCGGCCGCGCATGATGTGCATGTCGCTAGGATGAACCGGCGAAAGTCGCACGCGGACGAGAGTTTCACCTGGACCGGGCTTCGGTTTCGGCAATTCTCGTACGGCGAGGACGTCGTTGGGGTCGCCGGTGCGTTCCAAAACAAATGCTTTCATAAACGTCAGCTCAGCTGACGTCGGAACCGCCAGGCGCTGATGCCTACGAAGAGGCTGGCCAGGGCGATGAGCGCGAGCAGGTTCGGGTAGACGACGTCAAGGCCGGCGCCCTTCACGAGCACGCTGCGCGCGATCGTGGCGAAGTGCGCGATCGGGTTGAACAGTGTCAGGGGCTGGACCCACTTCGGCATCGCCTCGATCGGCGTCAGCCCTCCGGACAGCATCGCGAGCGGCGGGTTGACGAAGAAGCTGATGAGTTGGCTCTGGTTGTCCGAGCGGGCGAGGGTCGAGATGAAGGTGCCCAGCCCGATTCCCGTGAGGACGCAGCACGCGCAGGCGGCGAGCACAAGGGCGGGGTTGCCCCGAAACGGGACGTGGAACACCAGCCGGGCCACCATCAGCACGAAGGCGACCATCGTCATGAGCAGGACGAAGAGCGGCACGATCTTGGCCGTCACCACCTCGAGCGTGCTGGCCGGCGTCATCAAGAGCTGCTCGACCGTGCCGCGCTCCTTCTCGCGGATCATCGTGGCCGCGGCCACGAGCTCGCCATTCAGGATGATGAGCACGCCGAACACCCCGGTGACGATGAACCACGCGTTCACCAGGCCCGGGTTGTAGAGGAACGCCGGCCGCAGCTCGAGGGGCGCCGCCCGCGTCCCCGGACCATCTCGGTTGAGAAAGGCGACGGCGCCCTCCACGTAACCCTGGGCGATCTGCGCGGTGTTCGCGTTTGCGGCGTTGAGGAGCACCTGGACGGTGGCGGGCCGTCCGCGCGCACGCCGCCGGGCGAAGTCGTAGGGCACCACCACCCCGACGTCCAGCCGGCCCTTGGCGAGGTCCTGCCCGAGCAAATCCGAGGTCGCATAGGAGCCGGCCAGGCGAAACGTGGGATTCTGCGTGAGCACCGAGATCAGCTCGCGGCTCTCGTACGTGCGGCTCTCGTCGACGACGCCGAGCTTCAGGTTCCTGACGTCGGAGTCCAGGGCGAAGCCGAACAGTAGAATCTGCAGCATCGGCGGTACGATGAGCGAGATCGTGAGCCGCCGGTCCCGCCGGATCTGCCGGAGCTCCTTCAGCGCCAGCGCCCAGAAGCGCCCGGCGAAGAGCCGGCTCCAGGCCCGCCTCATGCCTTCACTTGCATGGCACGCATCGCGCGCCAGGCCAGCCCATAAAAGACGAGGCCGATGGCGCCGATTGCCAGTACCGCCCGCCACACCGCCGGCCAGCCGCCGCCCTGCAGGAAGGCATCGCGCACGACGAGCACGTAGTAGCGCGCCTGAACGAGATTCGAGATCCATCGCAGCGAGTCGGGAATGTTCTCGAGCGGGAAGATGAGTCCCGAGAGGAGGAACGCGAGCAGGAATCCACCGAGCGCGACGGCCTGCACGGCGGCGGCCTGGTTCGGAATGGCGGCGCCCACGAGCGAGCCGAAGGCCGCCATGCAGAAGACGAACAGCACGCTGCCGGCGACGAGCGGCGTGGGATCGCCGGCAAACCGCAGGCCGAAGAGCGTGAACATGAGCCCGACGGCCAGCAGGCACTGCGTGAGCCCGATGGCCATGCCGGCCAGGATCTTGCCGAGCAGGAACTCGTGCGCCGAGATGCTCGAGACGTAAACTTGCAGGATGGTCTTCTGCTCGCCCTCGCGCGACATCGCCAGCGCCGCGAGCACCGTCGGGAAGATGGACAGGCCCAGCACGAGAAATCCGGGACCGTAGAACTTCCGTGGCTCGCGGCCGGGATTGAACCAGAGCCGGGTGGCTGTTTGGATCGCCGGGGTGCTCTGAGCTTGGCCGAGCTGAAGCGCAAAGGCGCGCGTGATCTGAGCGGCGCTGCCCCGAATGAGCTTCGCGGTGTTGCTATCGGTGGCATCCACGAGCACCTGCGCCTCGGCCGGTCGGCCGCGGCGGAGCTCGCGCGTAAAATGCTCCGGGATGATGACGGCCGCGCGCACCCGGGCCAGGCCCAGCATCGTCTCCGGCGACGTCGCGGGCGGCAGGGACACGACGCGGAACGTGAGCGAGGCGCGGAACGCGTCCGCGTACCGTCGCGACAGCGGCGTCTGATCGAGATCCTGGATGACGATCGGGATGTCGGTCACCGTCAGCGAGATCGAGGTGCCGAGCAGCGCGGTGAGGCCGACCGGCAGCACGAGGGCCAGCCCCAGCGCGAGCCGGTCGCGGAAGAGCTGCGTCAGCTCCTTGCGGGCCTGGGCGATGATGCGTCGCATGGTGCCAGCACCGTCAGGCGGCGAGCGCGCCCTTCTCGGCAATGGCGAGAAAGACGTCCTCGAGCGAGTAGTCCTGCTCGATTGCCTCGAGGACGCGGATGCCGTCGCGGGCGAGCCGTTCCTCGAGCCGGCGCACGGCGGCCTGCGCGTCGCCGTCGACGATGACGTGGAAGCGGTCGCCGAACAGCGACACGCGCCACGGCTCCATCTCCTGCTTGAGCACGGCGACGGCGCGCAACGGGTTGTCGGCGCGAATTTCGAGCACGCGGCCGCCCTGGGCCGCCTTCACGCCGCTCGGCGTGCCCTCGGCCACGAGCTCGCCGGCCACCATGAAGCCCAGCCGGTTGCACTGCTCGGCCTCTTCCAGGTAGTGCGTGGTGACCAGGATCGCGGTGCCCTGATCGGCGAGCTGGTTGATCATGGCCCAGAACGCACGGCGGGCGATCGGGTCCACTCCCGACGTCGGCTCGTCGAGGAACAGCACGCGTGGCTCGTGCATGATCGCCGCGCCGAACGCCACGCGCTGCTTCCACCCGCCCGGGAGGCTGCCCGTGATCTGACCGCCCCGGTCCCCGAGGCCGGCGAACTCGAGCACCCAGCGCTTGCGGGCCGCGCGCCGCTCGGGGGGCACTCGATAGACGCCGGCAAAGAAGTCGAGGTTCTCGTTGATGGTAAGGTCATCGTAGAGAGAGAACTTCTGCGACATGTAGCCGACCTGTTGCCGCACGTTCTCGGAGCGTAGCGCGCCGACCTCGCCGGCGAGCTGCACTTCGCCCGCGCTCGGCTCCAGCAGGCCGCAGAGCATCTTGATCGTCGTCGTCTTCCCCGCCCCGTTCGCGCCGAGCAGGCCATACACCTCGCCGTAGCGCACCTCGAGATGGATTCCCCTGACGGCCTCGAACCCGCCGAACACTTTTCGCAGGCCGCGGGCGCCAATGGCCACCGCGTCCTCGGATGTCCCGTTGTCGCGGCGGCCCGGGAATGGAGGAACGCGCGCCTCGCCCTGCAGCCGGCGCAGCAGCGCGACGAAGGTGTTCTCGAGGGTGGGCGTCGCCCCGCGCACACCCCCCACGGCGAGCCCCGCGCCTGCCAGCGCTTCGCGCACCGCGCGCTCGCCCGCTGGGACGTCACGTACCAGTACG
>Ga0209761_1001185_pt1 | contig 16689 bp, 21 predicted proteins | sample GraSoi013_1_40cm_4_FD_185818 | JGI IMG/M metagenome (GOLD analysis project Ga0209761, IMG submission 185818) | Grasslands soil microbial communities from the Angelo Coastal Reserve, California, USA - Sample 09_25_2013_1_40cm (SPAdes) (version 2) | ecosystem: Environmental > Terrestrial > Soil >...
TCAACAAGGCCGCGAAAGAGCAGAAGCTGAATGCGAAGATCTTCGCCTACTCGGTCGGTCCTTCCACACCGGACTTCATCGCCGCGCTGGGTAAGGACGCCGACTACGTCTATGACGGCTCGCAGTGGACTCCACAGGTCAAGTACACGCCCGCGTTCTATCTCACCGTGGCGCAGTACGTTGCGGCGTACAAGGCCAAGTACCCGGGGCTGGGCGATCCGGACTACCACGTCGCCGAGTCGACGGCCGCATGCCTGGCCCTGCAGCGCGCCATCGAGAACGCCGGCTCGCTCGACGCGAAGAAAGTTCGCGACGCGCTTGCGGCGCTGGACGTGACGGTCTTCTTCGGGCAGATCAAGTTCGACACCCGCGGGATCAACATCTACAAGCCGATGGTCGTCGAGCAGATCCAGAGCGGCGTGCATCACACGGTGTTTCCCTCGAACATCGCCGACGCCCAGCCGATGTACCCGACCCCCAACTGGGACCAACGCTGATCCGAAAGAGCCTCTAGGCAATTGGCGGACTTCGTCCAGCTGGTCGTTCTCGGCCTGCTGGCCGGAGGCGTCTACGTCGCGGTCGGCATTGGTTTCGGGCTGGTGTGGGGCGTCCTCAACATCGTCAACCTCGCACACGGGGCGCTGGTGATCATCGGCGGCTACATCACGTGGCAGCTCTTCTCGGCGTTCCACATCGATCCGTTCCTGAGCCTGCCTGTTGACGCCGTCGCGCTGTTTGTCCTCGGCTATACGCTCCAGCGAGGGGTGATCAATCGGATCATCAGGGCGCCGCTGCTGTTCACCTTCCTGCTGACGTTCGGGTTGAACCTCGTGATCATCAACGTCCTGCTCCTGATGTTCGGGTCTGACTTCCGCTCGGTCACTCCCTCGTATTCAGGCCAGGGACTGGAGCTCGGGAATGTGGTCGTCCCCTACACCAGGCTCGCATCGCTCGGGGTCGCCATCCTGACGGCGGCGGCGCTGGCGTTCGTGCTCAACCGGACCCGGATAGGACTGGCGATCAACGCCATCTCGGCTGACCGCGACGCTGCCCAGCTCGTCGGCATCGACCTGCGTCATGCGTATGCCATGACCTATGGATTGGGGGCCGCCTGCGCAGGCGTCGCAGGCGGTCTGATCGCCATGATCCAGGCGATCACCCCGACTGCGGGCGAGCCCTACACGCTGCAGGCATTCGTGGTCGTGATCCTTGGTGGCCTGGGTCGGGTGAGCGCCACCGTGGTCGGAGGCCTGGCTTTCGGCCTGGTCGAAGCCTTCGGGCAATCCATCCCTGGCTCGGGTTCGGTCTTCGCCAACGCGATCGCCTTCGGCCTCATGGTGCTGGTGCTGGTGACCCGTCCGCAGGGCTTGATGGGCCGCCTACGTTGAGGGCAGGGATCGGTTCGAGCCTCGCCTGGCGCAGGATCTTCTTGATCGCGGGAGCGATCATCGCGACTTACGCGTTGCTGGCGCCGCTGACCTCGCTCGACGCCGTCCAATCGGCCGGCGTGCCGCTACTTGCCGACAAGCTTTGGTTTCGCATCGCGACGTACATCGCCATGTTCATGGTGATGGCGACCGCCTGGAACATCATCGGCGGGATCACCGGATACGCAGCATTCGGAAACGTAGCGTTCTTCGGCATCGGCGCTTACACGACGGGCATGCTCGTCGCCAAGGCGAAATGGCCATTTCTTGCCGCGCTGCCGCTGGCGCCTGTCGTCGCATCCGCATTCGCCGCGCTGATCGGGCTACCTCTGCTCAGGTTGCGTGGCCACTACTTCGCCGTGGCGAGCCTGGGCGTGGGCGTCGCTGTGGGCGAGCTGGTGCAGAACATCGACTACGCAGGGCAGCCATTGTTCGGCGGCGCTAGCGGACTCTTCCTCCCCATCCTCTCGATCGACAACCGCGGGCTTTTCTTCTTCTATCTAATGCTGGCGGCGGCGGCCATCGCGATCGCGGTGACCTGGTGGGTGCTGCGCAGCAGGTTCGGGTACGGACTGATCGCCATACGCGAGAACGAGGAGGCGGCCTCCGTGATCGGTGTCAACACAACCGCCTACAAGGTCGGCGCTTTCGCGCTCGCCGCAGCCCTCACCGGCCTGGCGGGTGGGATCTTCTCCCAGTGGAACGTATTCATCAACCAGGACAACGCGTTCCCCATCGAATACAACGTCCAGATGATCCTCATGGCGCTCATCGGCGGCACAGGCACGGTGTTCGGTCCAGCGGCAGGCGCGGTCCTCCTGCAGCTCCTGATCCAGTTCCTGGGTGGCAGCCTGCCGATCTCTTTCGACATCCCCTTCGTCTCGACCGACGCGCGACCGATCGTGGCGCAGGTCATCCTCGGTGTCCTGTTGGTAGTGGTCGTGATCTTCATGCCCCGCGGCGTGATCGACTTCTTCGGCGGCCGCAGCCGGTTGAGCCTGTCCTACCTACGCCGGTCGCTGAGGGAGACGTCCCTTTGAGCGCGCCCCTGGCGTCCCAGCTCGAACTGCGCGACGTCACCAAACGATTCGGTGGCGTGGCCGCGGTCGACGGTGTCACTTTCGATATCGCGAAGGGCGACATCGTCGGCATCATCGGTCCCAACGGCGCCGGCAAGACGACTCTGCTGAACTGCATTAGCGGCCTGCAGCGCCTCGACGGTGGTGACATTCGCTGGCAGGGCGACTCGATTAGCGGCCTTGCGCCGCACAGGATCGCGAAGCTGGGGATCGGCCGCACGTTTCAGATCGTCCGGCCGTTCGGCTCCATGACCGTGCGCGAGAACGCCGCGATCGGCGCGCTGTTCGGCAGCGCGGAAGCCCGCCGCCGGCCCAAGGAGGCGTTCGAGCAGGCCGACGAGGTGCTGGAGCTTGTCGGACTGAAGGCCAAGGCAGGGCTCGCGGTGTCCACGCTCACGATCCCAGACCGAAAACGACTGGAGGTCGCGCGCGCGGTGGCGACGAAACCGCAGCTGCTGCTGCTTGACGAGGTGATGGCCGGCCTCAACAACGTGGAGATCGACGAAGCCCTCGATATGGTGAGGGCAGTACATGCGACCGGCGTGACAGTGCTCCTGATCGAACACGTCATGCGCGTGATCGTCGGCGTCTGCCGGCGGGCGATCGTCCTCGACTTCGGCCAGGTCCTGGCGCAGGGAGAGCCCGAGGTCGTGCTCCGTGACGAGCGCGTGATCCAGGCCTACCTGGGTGAGCGATATGCGAAACGGCGTCAGCCCTGAGCCGCTGCTGGAAGTCCGCCGGCTGACAGCCGGATTCGATGCCGGGCCCGTCTTGTTCGGGATCGACCTCGAAGTGGCCCCGTCCGAGCTCGTCGCGCTCGTCGGCGCCAACGGAGCAGGCAAATCGACGCTGCTTGGCGTGCTCAGCGGACTGGTCCGCGCGACCTCGGGGAGCATCTCACTTGCCGGCGAGGACGTCACCAATGCACGCCCTGAGGTGCTCGTCCGGAAGGGCGTCGCTCACGTGCCCCAGGGCCGGCGCCTGTTTGGGACGATGTCGGTCGAGAAGAACCTACTCCTCGGCGCATACCTGCGGCGCGATGGTGAGATACGTGGCGACCTGGTGCGCGTGCTCGATCTCTTCCCCGCTCTCAAAGACAAGCTGTCCCGCGAGGCGGGCACGCTGTCGGGCGGAGAGCAGCAGATGGTGGCCATCGGGCGGGGCTTGATGGCGCGGCCCAAGCTGCTGATGGTCGACGAGCTGTCGCTCGGTCTCGCGCCCAAGGTCGTCGACCACCTGATCGAGGTGATCCAGCAGATCAACCGCGAGGGAACCGCGCTCATCCTGGTCGAGCAGGATGTGCTCGTCGCGCTGGACGCGGCGAATCGCGCCTACGTCCTGGAGAACGGACGGGTTGCATTGAGCGGCAAGGCCGCCGATGTCAAGGAAGACCCGGGAGTCCGGCGCGCTTACCTGGGCCTCTGACCGGCTCCCGCTTATCGGAGCTCGAGATGAAGGTCGATCGCGGGCGCGTCGTCCTGCCTGCCGAGGATGACCACCGCGGCGCCTTCGGCGGGCCCGATGGTGATCGTCGTCGAGTTGTTGAAGAAGTTCTGGTTGCCGCCGAGCCGTCCTTCTGTGTAGTTCGGCAAGACTGCGACGGTCTTGCTCTTGGCGCCGAGCGACCCGGCCAAAGTCAGATTGCTCTGCGTGAAGGGAATTCGCAGCGACACCCCGACGCCGACGCCGGCATTGAAAAGGCTCAACAGGATTCCGACGGTGAGCACGAGGAAGAAACCACCAGCGCCGCAGCCCCAACCCCGATTGCGATAGCGGGTGCGAATCACCGTCCGCTCGGGAGCCGGGTGATCTTCCATAGGGGACTACAACCGACGTTGTGCTGGGCGCGTGCCGACGATCCGATCGCGGCCCGGCATGTAGTCGGGGATGACCCGTGCCGTGAGACCGGCGCTCTCTACAGCCGAAACGTAATCAGCCGTCGGAGTCAACGCCAGCCTGTGGGCTTCCGAGAAGTGCTCGATTCCGGAATTCGTTCGCACCAGGTGGTGCATGTCCAGCACCGTGATGTGGCCTTCGCGGCGGCTGAAAGCGAGCCGGACCACCATGACCTCGTCGTCGTGGGCGATGTCCGGTTCGCCCCGGTAGTCGTCGCTCCAGGCCTCGGGACGAAGCCAGCCGTCGAGTATCAGGACTCCGCCCGGAGCGACGTGTGCCGCCAGCCGCTGGATCGTTGATTGCATCTCCGCCGGATCGGTCACGTAGCCGATGCTGCTGAAAAGGCACATGACCGCATCGAACGACTTGCCGAGATCCAGCGTCCGCATGTCACCCATGTGCAACGGAACACCGACGAGGCGCGGCCGCGCCACGGCGAGCATATCTCGACTCTGGTCGAAGCCCTCGACCTTGTACCACCGGCGCAGCTCGACCAGGTGGGCGCCGGTGCCGCACGCAATATCGAGAAGCGTCGTTGCGTTCGGGTTTGCGTCCTGAATGATGGCGTGCAACTCCACGGCGTCAGCGGCGAAGTCCTTGATTCCGGCCCCCGCGTATAAGAGCTCGTAGATGCGAGCGCTCTTGCCGTACACGAGGGCATCATGCGACATCGCCCGTTGTCGCTTTGATTGGCTCACCCGAAGCCTGGCCATGCGCCCTCATGAACAGCGGAAGCGCGAGCCCGAGCAGTCCTGCGCTGGCCACGAGGGCGGCGCGAATCGACACTCCCGAGGCGACGGCGCCGATGATTGGCCCTCCCACGATCTGGCCGAGCGCATCGGCTTGCCCATCGACCGAGAACAGGGTCGCGCGATTGGCGGGGTCCAGCGACTGGTTGAGCCATGCCCGCTGCACCGGCCCGAACGCCTGCCTCATGACATTGGCGACCCAGATGAAAGCGATCGCGACGGCGAGGTTGGTGGCGAGCGCAAAGCCGACCAGCGCGACCGCCCGGGCGGCCGTGAACCCAAGCAGCGATCGGGTCACGAGCTGGTGGTCACCAAGGTCGAGGCGCCGCCGGATGACCTGGGTGATCGCGATGCCGACGAATGCGGAACCGCCGCTTATCAACCCGAACCACAGCACCGGCGACAGCCCGGCAAACCTCGGCAGGCCCACGTCCTTCAGGAAGTGGACCTGGTACAACCGATCGACGCCCTCGCTGGAGAGGCCGCCGACGACCGTGATCGCAAGAATCATCAAGAGCAACGGCCGCGCCCGGATCGCGCCGAGCGAGGAACGCGCGCCGGCGGCCATTCCGGCCAGGGTGCCCCTTGAATGGCGGGGGATCGCCCGAAAACCGGCCTCGGTCATCGCCAGGAAGAGGTAGACGGCCAGCAGCATGAACAGGACTCCGCCGACCACGACCGGAAGGTTCAACCTGATTGAGGCCAGGCCGACCCCGACAAAAATCCCGGCCAGTCCGGTCACCTGCCCGATTTGCGACCCTCGGAGAAACAGGCGGCCCGCAGGCTCAACGCCAACCTCGTCTGTGATCCAGGCGTCATCCGCGCCGTCGGAAAGAGTCGCGCCGGCGCCCCAGATGACCTGGGCGATCAAGATCGCGGTGAACCGCGGGACCATTCCCTCGAGCACGAAGCCGGCCCCGATGAGGGCGGTCCCGACCGCGACCGCCCAGCGCCGGCTGAAGGCGTCGGCGAGCAGCCCCGTCGGCACCTGGAGGACGAGGCAGGTCAATTCGAGGACAGTCCCCACCAGCAGCAGGCGGAGCGGATCGAGGTGTGCGACTTCGACCTGGTAGACGAGATTCGTCGTCGCGAGCACGCTGAAGAAAAGCGGCCCCGCGGCCCGCGCGACGAGATAGACGAACGTTGGGTCTTTCGAACGGACGGACAACGGAGGTACCTCCCGCCGGCCCGAGGGCACGGCAAATCGACCGGAATCGGGAGGGACTCCAGCAGATGGCCCGGGGGCCGGGAGGCTAGAGGTCTCCCGCGACGTCGAGGACGCTCGCGGGTGCCTTCATGACGGGGAATCGTAACAGGCCGGGCGTTTGTCTAAAGGGGGGACGGACTCCAATCCACGAGTAGGAGCACGCATATGCCGGGAAGGGGAAGTCGATCGATCAAGAACCCGAAGACCTACGAGGCGCTCAAGCGTAAGGGTATGAGCAAGGCGCGAGCCGCTCGCATCAGCAACGCCCAGAAGAACAAGCAGAAGTAAAGCGCCCCAGTGCGTGTCGCTCGCGTAGGTCGTCGGGTCAGGCGATCGAAATACGATTTTCGATTGCTCATGTTGTGGGTCGGGTTGCTGGCTGTCGCCCAGATCGCCGATCTCATCACCACCGAGGCGGACCGCCTTCGGGGCGGTGTCGAAACCAACGAGTTCGCCGCCTTCGTCCTCCTGGTCGGCGGTCCCGGGCTGTTCCTGATTCTCAAGCTCGCGGTGGTGCTGGGGATGGCGGCCGCGGTGCTGATTGCGCTCCGGTATCGCCAGGACTATCCCGGCGAACGCGCGGAACGATGCCTGGACATCGTGGCCCGGACGCTTCAGGGCTCCGTCGTGCTGCTGACGGTAACCGCCATCAACAACGCCCATGTTTTCGTGGAGATCGCCGCATCGGCGGGGAGCGCTTAACCCCGGCCGCGCTCCAGGACCGCGATCAGGTCTCCTGCCGATAGCAGTCCGATCGGAGAGCCCTTGTCATCGACCACAGGCAAGTGCCTGATCCCCAGCGCCATCATCTTGACGGCGACGACATCGACGTCCTCGTCAGCAGTCACGGTCGCCGGGTCGGCGGACATGATGACCTCAGCCCCGGTCTGTTGGGGATTGACGCCGTCGGCGATGGCACGGACGAGGTCTCGCTCCGTGACGATGCCGACCAGCCGGCCTTCGGACATCACAGCGACCGAATCGGCGTCTTGACGTCGCATCAATCGGGCTACGTCGGCGAGGCTGGTTCGCGGATCGACCGAATGCAGGCGCCCTGGGGGCAGATCTTTGACCTTCACCTTCTCACTCCACCTGGTAGCGGACTGGGACCATTCGCTGCGAGCTCTTCGGAGGCCGGTTGTAGCTGCGCTTCTGTCGCGGCGGAAGCTTGATGGCCTCGTGCGGCACATCTTCGTACGGAATCAACGACAGAAAGTGAGTGATCAGGTTCAGATGCGCGGCGCGCTTATTGTCCGTCTCGACAACATGCCACGGCGCCTCCTTGATGTCGCAGTAGGCGAACATCTGGTCCTTCGCCTCTGAATAGTCGACCCACCTCGCGCGCGCCTGCAGGTCCATCGGGCTCAGCTTCCATCGCTTGCTCGGGTCGTTGATCCGGCCCAGGAACCGCCTCTCCTGCTCGTCGTCACTGACTGACAGCCAGTACTTGATAAGGATGATTCCGGAGCGAACGAGCATCCGCTCGAACTGCGGGCACGTGCGCATGAACTCGTCGTATTCCTCATCGGTGCAGAAGCCCATGACACGCTCGACGCCGGCGCGGTTGTACCAGCTCCTGTCGAACAGCACCATCTCGCCGGCTGACGGCAGATGCGTGACATAGCGCTGGAAGTACCACTGCGTGCGCTCCCTTTCCGTTGGGGCCGGGAGAGCCACGACACGGCAGTAGCGAGGGTTGAGCAGCGCCATGATCCGCTTGATCACGCCACCTTTTCCAGCCGTGTCTCGTCCCTCGAACAGGACGACCACCCTCAGGTTTCGATTTCGAATCCATTCCTCGAGCTGGACCAGCTCGACCTGAAGGCGCCTGAGCTCCTTTTCGTACTCCTTGCGTCCGATGGTGACGAATCGCGACGCCTTCTGCGGCTTCTCCTTCTTTCCGGTCGCCATTTGGTGCAGCACTGTAGCAACCGAAGCCGCGTGGTGCTAGGGGCCTTCCAGGTCCTTCGTGCACAGGTTCTTGAGCGCCTGGTCCGCGGTGCGTCCGTCGGCGACCATGGCCTGTCCGCCTTTTGCGAACTGTGACAAGCCGTTCCCAACCTCGCCGCGCTGATTGTCCGTGTAACCCTTCAGAGCGAGCTGGATCCCAGCCTCCATGGTCACGATGTCCGCCCTGAAACTCTTCATCGGCGCGGCGATGCAGGGAGGAATGGTTCCGTGGTCGATTGCAGCAAGGACTTTCTTGAGCTCCGGCTCGGTAGCGTTGATTGCGTCGTAGCAGCTGTTGGACAGGGTTCCATTGCACGTCTGCATCTTCTGCATTGTGTCAACCAGTCCCGCCAGCGCCGGGCCGACTGATCCATTCAGGAAACGATCGGCGCGCCCGAATTCTGAGCGTGTCTGATCGACAACCGGCGACGGCTGAGGTGACACCACCGGGCTGGATGACGACGAGTTGAGCCACGCGAACTGAAAGAAATTGAAGGAGTTCAGAAGCATGATCGCGATCACGACCACCACCAGCCCGGCACCCGCGTACAGGTAGTTGGTCTTGCCAGAGCGGGTCGGCTCCTGCCAGAGCGGCGTAATCGGCTCGTCGACCTCGTATGCGTAATCGATCACGGGAGGCGCTGGCTCCCGCACCAGCATCGGCGGTTGAACCTGCGGTTGAAACTGCACCGGCTGGGCCGCTGCGGCGGGGTCGGCAGGCTCGACCTGGACCGAGTTCCAGGCCGCGAAGACGGCTTTGTGAACCGGCTGAGCGGGATCCGCGATCGGCTGCCACTGGCTGCCGTCCCAGACGTACCTGCCGTCGGGCGACAGCTGGGGTGGTTGGATCGGGGGCGGACCTGGCACGAGTGGTCAGCCTAGGGCTCGGATTCGCGCTCGTTTCCAAATTAACCCGTTAAGAGTTGTTAAGCGGCTCCTCGGACCTCACACCGTCAAAGGCGACTTCGATGAGCGGGCTCTGGCGGACCATCCTCTCGAGGTCATTCCGGCGCCAGTTCCTGGCGATGGCTGGCAGCACCTGCCGCCGCTCCGCCTCGTGCTCTATGATCCGCGCCCGAGCCGGAAGATCTGCGCGCACAGCGCCCTTCAAATGCAGCGTGAACGCCGGCTGCGCCTCCAGGTTCGCCAGCCAGCTGCGGCGCCTGGGCGAGGGAATGCCGCTGATGTAGATCCTGCCGTCGATGTTGTGAAAAACGATCTCGATGCGCCGAGGCCGCCCGCTGGAGCGCCCGATAGTCGTGATGTCGATGGTCCCGCCGCGAGCCAGCGCGCTGCGAACTTTTTCGTCTATCCCATTCATTGCTGCAGTTGTCCCACCAATGACGATACGTAGCTGTCCATTGCCGCGTGCTGCTTGGGGGTCTTCGCCCACTCCGGGCCGAGCGTGAGCGCCTCCCAGAATGGGTTCGGCTGCTCACCGCTGATCTCCCGGTAGAGCTGTGCGAAGCGCTCTGCCGCTTCATATCCAAAGTCGCTCAGGAGGTTGTGGCGAAAGTGGGCGAAGTCCAGCTCGACCGGTCCGATCGAGGCGTTCAGCCAGTCGACCACCCCGGTCGGCCGACCGCGCGACCACAGCACGTTGTAGTGCTGGAAATCGCGGTGAATGAAACGCGGCTCGTACTGGGGCCAGGGACGTCGAACCATCTCGATCAGGCGCTCCCAGTCGGCCAAATTTCGTGACCATGTTGGTGGCTGGGCTTGCCGCAGGTCCTCCCAAAGCTTCCATTCCTGGACCTGGCCGCCTCGGGGTTTGACGGAATGGATGGGCGGCAGCAGCTCGGCCATTCGACGCAGCCAGAGCTCGACATCGCGCGGCGTCAGCTCGAGATGTCCGCCGAGGCGGGTCATGAGCACAGCGGGCACATCGCACTCGGCTCCATCGGCATCGACCGCTACCAAGCGCGGGGCTGCGATGCCCGCGTTTTCGACGAGCTGCAAGATCCGCGCCTCGCGCGCTGCCAAATCAGGCTCGTCCGCCAGATAACGAAATAGCAGATGGCGGCGCAGCGCGAGCTTTATGACCGCACCGCGGGAATTCCGCACGTCAACGGCGTGCATTGCAGATGAGGTGCCTCCTCCGAGCCGCCGCACACGAATAACACGAGAGCCCGAGCCTACGGACTTCTCCACCCATCGCCGCGCGCGCGGTGTCGGAGGAAGGAAGTACACACCCGGCCAGCCCACCCCGCTACTGGCGGCAGTTCCAGTTGCCAGAGAGCTGCAGACCCGATTTGCCGGTGGTGGCATTGGTCAGAGTCGCATCCACCGTGCCTGCTTGCTGGCTGCGATCCAGGGTGAATGTGACCTTATCGGCGCTCCCCGTCTGCCACACCTTGGTGGTGTCCGTGCTGTGCACCTCGATCGTGATGCTGGATCCCTGGTAGGTGCCCGGGCCGCGGAAGTTCTTGATCTGGAACACCACACCCCACACCTCGCCACCTGCCTCCACGGTGCCGTAGAAGAAGTTGGCCCACGTCTCGCCGTTGTGCGTCCTGCCACCAGTGCACTGGCTGTGCTGGTCGCCGATGTCCGGAACAATCGCGGCCATGTGCCCCGAGATCTCACCGGAGAACGTCAGGTTCTCGGTCCAGCTCCCCTGCGCCACGATCGGCGTCGGTGACGTATGCGGATTCGCGGATGTCTGGTTGCAGGCGGCTAAAACGATGAGGGCGACGATGCCCGCTGCCCGAAACATGTGGTCGAATGTTACGCATGGCGGCCGGCCCGGAGCGCTTGACCGAGGCGATGCGATCTCTGGAGGCCGTATTCCTGATCGGGGTCGAAGGCGTGACGGAGATCTGGCTTGTTCGCCACGCCGATTGCTACCAGGACATGTCGGAAGGCGCCGATCCGCCTCTCAGCTTGCTTGGCCGCAAGCAGGCGGAGCTGCTCGCGGCGCGCGTCCGCGAGCTCGACCCTAAGGCCGGGGCCGTGTATTCGAGCCCTTATCGCCGGGCGCTCGAGACTGCGCGAACCATCAACCACGACGTGAAGATCGATGAGCGACTCATTGAGATGGACATGGAGGTTGGTGACGATGGCACGCTGGAATTCAAGGAGCTGCCTGCGAATGTGATCGATCGCATGAGCGCCGCCATCGACGAAATCGCAAGCGCGCATCCTGGCGACCGCGTGATCGTCGTCACGCATGGCGCTGCGATGATCACGTACCTCACGCATGTGCTGCGGCTCGAGCCCGGCGGGCTGCGCTTCCTTCCTTATTACACGTCGGTCAACGTGGTGAGAGTGCTCGGCGAAAGGCAGGTTGTCGGCACGCTCGGCGACGTCGCGCACCTCGGGTGAACGATCGAATCCGCGAAGACCTCGAGTCGGAATGCCGCAAGCGGCTCGGCCGGCCGGGATTGCGCGTGAGCGCGGTCGATCCAATACCGGAAGGGCACTCTGGTTTCACATACTTCGTGACGATCGAAGACGGCGAAGGCCCGTCCCGTTACGTTCTCCGCCTCCCCCCTCCCGGCGCGCGCATCGCCGGCCCCGCCGACGTTATTCGCCAGGGCCGCATCATGGCCGCGCTGCACGTCGCCGGCCTGCCGACGCCGGCGATACCGGTGCTGGCCGCCGAACCAGTCGTCGACGGCCGCCCATTCGTGCTCATGGAGGCGGTCGACGGCACGCGCATCGAGAGGGCGGGAGCTGAGGAACGGCCGCTCGACATCTCAGATTCCGCAGTGCGGGTGCTGAAACAGCTTCAAGCGCTGCCGCTCGATCAAACTGGCATCGGCGACGAGGAACCGGTCAGCCTGCAGGCCGAGATGATGCGCTGGGCCTGGCTCATGCAGCGGGCACCTGAAGAGCTCACCGCGCGAGCGGGCGAGCTGGGCGGCCTCCTTGCACGAAACGTCCCCGCGGAGCGCACGCCCACGCTCGTGCACGGCGACTATCACTACGGGAACATGCTCTTTCGCGGCCCCGAGGTGGTGGCCGTGCTCGACTGGGAGATCGCCCAGATCGGCCAGCCGCTCCTGGACCTGGGCTGCCTGTGCATCGTCTCGGTTCGCCGCCAGTACCAGGGGGCGCCTAACCCCGGAGGCGCGATCGACGTCGCGGTCGAGGACCTGTACCGGCTCTACGGCGCGGATCCCGACGAGATGCGCTGGTACCTTGCCCTAAGCCTCTACAAGTACGCATCGATCTTCGGCTACAACCTGATGCTGCACCGCCGCGGCAAACGGCCTGACCCCATGTACGAAGGCCTGACGGATACGATCACCGGCATGATCGACGAGGGCATCGCCGTGTTCGAGCGCGACAATTAGCCATGGCCTGGGACTTCTCGACCGAGCCCGAGTTTGAAAAGAAGCTCGCGTGGATGCGTGAGTTCGTACGTGAAGAGGTCTATCCGCTCGAGATGCTCGAGACGGACGAAGCGGGCTTCATGCGCGCGATCCACCCGCTGCAGGCGGAGGTGAAGCGGCGGAGGCTCTGGGCGACCCACCTTCCGCCGGAACTGGGCGGCCAGGGCTACGGTCAGGTGAAGCTGGGCCTGATGCACGAGATCGAAGGCGCGACCGTGTGGGCGCCCACGGTCTTCGGAAACCAGGCGCCGGACTCGGGCAACTCCGAGGTTCTCGCCCACTTCGGAACGGAGGGGCAGAAGAAGCGCTGGCTGCAACCGCTCCTCGACGGCCAGATCCGTTCGGCGTTTTCCATGACCGAACCGAACACAGCAGGATCCGATCCCACGCTGCTCTCCACTACTGCGGTGCTCGACGGCGACGAGTGGGTGATCAACGGCCATAAGTGGTTCACGTCGAACGGCATGATCGCGGACTTCCTGATCGCTATGGTCGTCACTGAGCCGCAGGCGGATGCCTATGAGCGCGCGTCGATGATCATCGTGCCCGGCGACGCGCGCGGTTTGAAGAAGCTGCGCAATATTCCGACGATGGCGGGTGAGCACGAGCGGTTCGGCTACGGCCACGCCGAGGTCCTTTACGAAGACGTTCGGGTGCCGAAAGACAACCTGGTCGGCGAACGCGGCCAGGGCTTCCTCATCGCGCAGGCGCGGCTTGGGCCGGGGCGCATCCACCACTGCATGCGCTGGCTCGGCCAGGCACGCCGGGCCTTCGACATGCTGTGCGAGCGCTCCTTGCAGCGAGAGGCGTTTGGCAAGAAGCTCGCCGGCCACGAGACCGTCCAGAACTGGATCGCGGACTCCGCGGCCGAGATGCAGGCGGCGCGACTGATGACGCTGCATGCGGCGTGGGTCATCGACACCCAGGGCGCGGCGGCCGCGCGGAAGGAGATCTCGCTCATCAAGTTTTTCGGCGCGAAGGTCCTGCACGACGTGATCGACCGAGCCATCCAGATCCACGGATCGCTCGGCTACTCGTCCGACATGCCCCTTGAGGAGATGTATCGCCACGCGCGCGCGGCGCGCATGTACGACGGGCCGGACGAGGTCCATCGGGTCTCGGTGGCGCGGCAGATCCTGTCCGGCTATCAGCCGCCCAAGGGCATGTGGCCGCGCGAGCACGTCCCAACGCGCCGGGCGGCGGCGCAGCGCAAGTTCGCAGCCCTGCTGGAAGCCGCCACGACCGACGCCTAAGGGTGGACCTCCGCGAGGTGCAGCCGGTCCCAGTCCGAATACTGTCCGTTGACGTGGATGATGCGTGTCAAGCCCGCTTGCTCCAGCAGGCTCGCCGCGATCCCGGCCCGGTAGCCGGAAGCGCAATGGACCGCGACTGGCGCCTCGCTCGGAATTTCCCCGGCCCGATATGGGACATCAGGGACGTACAGGTGAACGGCGCCTGGGACGTGGCCGGCCGCCCACTCGTGCTCGTCGCGCGTGTCGACCACAGTCATCGGCTCCGCGCTCAGGATCCATTCCGCCATGTCCTCGACGTCCTTCGTCTCGAAGGTGGACTTGGTACGACCGCTCGACTGCCAAGCGTCCATGCCGCCGTCGAGAGCGCCCGCGATGCTGTCGAACCCGATGCGGTGCAGCTGGCGCTGCGCATCGGCGTGCTGCGAGTCCGTTCCGCCGGCGAGCACGATCGGCCGGCCACGCGGAATCAGCCATCCCACCCACGCGCTGAAGGGGCCGTCCAGCCCGATGCTGTAGCTGCCGGGGATGTGGCCGCGGTCGTAATCGCGCCCTCGGCGCACGTCGACCACGGCCGCGCCTTCAGCCATCAGCCAATCGACATCTGACGCGCTCAGCTTCCTCGGCGGCGCAGGCCTCCGGCCGAGCAGGGCGGGACCTACGGAGTTGATACCGGCCATGTCGCGGTAGTAAGCCGGAAACCGCTGCTGGTTGAGGGCTCGCGCGAGGAACGGCATCACCTCGGTGGTCAGAAAGAATGGGTTCGTCGACCGCTCGTGGCCGAGCGTGGTCTCGTGCCCGCTTCGTCCTCCGGTTCCGCAGAACGAACCGCTCCCGTGCGTAGGGAAAATCGCGAGGTCGTCCGGCAACCCGCGGAGCCTTACCTGCAACGTTCGAAGCGCCTCGAGCGCGAGATGGACCGCGAGGTGAGGGCCGAACAGATCCGTGCGAGCGATGGCGCCAACCATGACCGCGCCGCCGGAGAACAGGGCCTGGGGCCGACCGTCCTCGACCAGCAGGTAGCTCTTGTGGTCAGGTGTGTGGCCCGGCGTGTGGAGCGCTCGGAGCGTGGCCCCGCCGAAGGCAAGGTCCTGCCCAGCATCCAGCTCACCGATTGCAGTCCCTGCCTCGCTCGCTAGCTCCCCCCGGCCGGTTGCGAAGTCGTTGTGAAGGTGGGTGTCGAGGGCGTGGGTCAGCTTGATGCCGAGAGCGTCGGCGCGGGTCAGGTACCCGTCAACGTCGCGATACGGATCGACCACCAGTCCGACGCCGTGATCCTGGTCCGCGAGGAGGAAGCTTGCGTTGCCGAGCTCACGGGCGGGGAAAGCTTCGACGGCGACCATCGACCATTACCCGAACGACAAGGGCGCGGTAGTCAGAAGCACCCAGAACGTGACCCCCGTGATCACGACCGCGCCGCCGTAAAAGACCGCCTGCGCCGGCAGAGTACGTGCCGCTGGCACACCCAGGTCGACGAGCAGGTAGCGCAGGCGATGGGCGAAGTGGAAAAAAGGAGCAGCGATGAGGACGAGCAGGTAGAGCTTCACGATCGGGTTGCCCAGGAATCTGATCCAGGTGTCGTAGTGGCGGTCGACCACGGGCACGATGTGCAGCGGTCCCAGAATGCCCTGCACCAGGACATGCACCGGGATCAGGATCGCCGCGATGATCCCCCCCTGGGCGAACAGGAACCACCAGATGAGGTGCGTGAAAGCGGGCCTCCGCTTGCGCGCCACGTCGTGTCTCATCTGGCGAATCCGATGAGAACGGCGGCGATCACAACCGAGGCCACGAACCACGCGGCGAACTGGGACAGCACGATGACCCGCGACGGGATCGGCTTGTCCAGCAGCTTGATGTTGATGATCACGCCGGCGAGGCTGAGGAACGTGTAGCTGTGGTACAGCGCAAATCCGAGGACGATCACGCTGAAGACCACGAACGCGGCCGATTCAGGCGGGTAGTAGCCCTTCGGCCCGGTTGATGCGCGTTGGATCTCGAACAGAAGCCACAGCAGCCACAAGGCGAGGGGCAACGCCGTGAACTCGCGGACGATGTAAAGGAAGTAGTGGCGCTGGCGCAGCCACCAGCCGAGCGGCATCTCAGGTTTGTAGACGCGGGGGGCGCTGCCGGCGCTCGCCGCCTCGGCGCTACCGGGTGGCTCCTTCACGACGTCACTCGTCACGGTTTCCATAAGGCAGCACGAATCGCATCGTGGTATCGAGCTTGGTCTGCTGGATTGCCTTGGCCGGATCTACCCCTTTGGGGCACACGACCGAGCACTCGCCCACAAAGCTGCACTCCCAGACGCCCTCTGCATCCGCAATCACGGGCAGTCGCTCCTTGATGCCCTGATCGCGCGAATCGAGGTTGTAGCGCCGGGCCAGCGCGGTCGCCGCGGGGCCTAGGAACTCATTGTTGAGTCCGTACACAGGGCAGGCCGCGTAGCAGAGCATGCAGTTGATGCATTCGCTGAACTGGCGGAACTCGTCGATCTGGTCCATGGTCTGACGGTGCTCGCCGGCGCCAAGCGGATACTCCTGCTTGCGGATGATCCATGGCTTGATGGACTTCAGCTTGTGCATGAAGTCCTCCATGTCGATGACGAGGTCGCGCACGATAGGGAAGTTGCTCAGCGGCTCCACCGTGATCGACCGCGGCCAGTAGTCGCGCAGGAACGCATTGCAGGTGAGCTTCGGAATCCCGTTGACCATCATTCCGCAGCTGCCGCAAATGCCCATGCGGCACGACCATCGGTAGCTCAGGCTTCCATCGACATGCGCCTTGATGTGAT
>Ga0209761_1001186_pt1 | contig 16684 bp, 15 predicted proteins | sample GraSoi013_1_40cm_4_FD_185818 | JGI IMG/M metagenome (GOLD analysis project Ga0209761, IMG submission 185818) | Grasslands soil microbial communities from the Angelo Coastal Reserve, California, USA - Sample 09_25_2013_1_40cm (SPAdes) (version 2) | ecosystem: Environmental > Terrestrial > Soil >...
GAGCGTGAGATGCGGATGAAACGGCCGGCGTTCGAGCGCGACACCGAGCCGCTGTACGCGATCGGCGAACTCGCGTTGAAGCTCGATGCTTTCCTTTTCGCCTGCCGCGGCGCCGAGCCACAACACGTTGGGCGCACCGCGCGGCGGAAAGACGCCGATGCCGCCCAATCCGAGATCGAATGGCGCCTGCGTCACTGGTTCACCGATGGCGTCGACGATCGCCGGTGCGTGCGCCTCCGCCACCTCGCCAAGAAACACGAGCGTCAGATGCATGTGATCGGGGCGCACCCACTTGATCGCCGACCGCGTCTCGCCGATCACGCTTTTCAGACGCCTCTGCTCGTCGGCGATCGCTGCGCGCGCAGCCTCATCCAGGTCGATCGCGATAAACAGACGCATATGAGCGGGACGGCCTCTAGCACCGCGAAGGTACCGGTAGGGGACGGCCTTTAGGCCGTCCCGCGTATCAGCAGCAACCGCAGCATGTTCATCGCGGCCTGCGTGGCCTGGAACTTCACCATCTCGCGGCCGCCGAAAAACGGGAACGTGCGGACTCGCGTCTGATCGTCCACGATGACGGCGATGCACACCGTGCCGACCGGTTTTTCCGGCGTGCCGCCGCCGGGCCCGGCGATGCCGGTGATGCCGATGCCGATGTTGGTGCGCGCGTGCTCGCGAATGCCCGCCGCCATCGCTTCGGCCACCGCCTCGCTGACCGCGCCGTGTTCACGAATCAGCGCTTCGGGGACGCCCGTCATCTCGATCTTTGCCTGATTGCTGTAGCACACGGCGCCGCGGTCGACGTACTCCGAGCTGCCGGGGACATCCGTCAACCGCGACGTCAGCAGTCCGCCGGTGCACGACTCGGCGACGGCGATCGTCAGCTTTTTCTCACGTAGCAGGTCGCCGATCACCGCTTCGAGCGGGCGGCCGTCGGCGCTGTACACCGCCGGCGCGAGCGCCTCCTCGAGCCGGCGTACCGCCGCGTCGAGCGCCGCGTCCGCTTCCGCCTGGCCGGACGCGTGCGCGGTGAGATGCAGCTCGATTTGTCCGAGCACGGCGAGGATCGTCGTGCTGATCGGGACGGGTTCGGTCGTCCACTGACCGTAGATCGGCTGTGCCTGCGCATCGACGTCCGACTCGGTGCGACCCGTAATCTTCAACACGCGGCGGAATAGTCCGGCGCCGGTGGAGGCGGGCGCGAGGCGATCGCGCACGAGCGCCTCGAACATCGGCTTCATCTCGCGAGGTGGACCCGGCAGCAGCACGATCGCCGTATGTCCGTGCTCGAGCCACAGACCGGGCGCTGTGCCGTTGGGATTGTCGACCACAGTCGCACCGCGGGGCACCATCCCCTGCCGGCGATTGATCTCCGGCATCGCGAGATTGCGCCGTGCGAACCGCTCGCGAATCCGATCGACGATCCGCTCGTCGACCTCCATCGGCACCTTCAGCACACGCGCAACCGCGTCGCGTGTGATGTCGTCCTCGGTTGGTCCGAGGCCGCCGGTGATCACGATCAGGTCGGCCCAATGCAGTGCGCTCTGCACGACGTCCGCGAGCTCGCCGACCTCGTCTGCGACGACCGCTTTCAGACGCACGTCGTAGCCGATGGTGTTCAGCCGCTCAGTGATAACGAGCGAATTCGTGTCGACGCGAAACGGCGTCAGCATTTCGCTGCCGACCGCGAAGATGCAGGCTTTCATGGATTTGGTAATCAGGTGATCGGGTAATCGGGTGATTGCGATTACTCAATTACCAGATTATCCGATTACCAAATGCGAGTTACCAAATGCGAGGATCGCGCGCAGCGCGAGGTTCGCGTAGATCGCCGCCATGCCGTCGTCGGCCATCACGCCGATGCCGCCGTGCAGCTGCTCGAGCCGGTTCGACGGCCAGGGCTTGACGACGTCGAACACGCGAAACACCAGGAATCCCACGGCCGCGCCCAGCCAACCGACCGGATTGAGGAACAGAGTGATGAGCATCCCCATCACCTCATCGATCACGACCTGCCGGGGATCGGTGCGTCCGAAATGGCGCTCGGCGATGCCCCCGCACCACGATCCGAGCGCGAACACGGCGACGATTGCCACACCCTGCGCGACAGCCGACGCGGGCAGCAGCCACCACACCAGAAGGCCCACCGCGGATCCGAACGTGCCCGGCGCGAACGGAATGTAGCCCACACCAAAGGCGGACGCGAGAGCCAGCGCGACGCGCGTCATGCGGCTATCGAACGCCGTCAGAAAACCGAGGCCGGCCGGTACGGCGAGCACCAGCCACACCAGCGTGCGGAGAAACGCGCGGCCAACATCGAGCGTCGCGTCCGCATCGGCCGGCACGACGCGAATGCCCGCCGCCATTTTGCCAAGCGTCTGACCGCCGGCGGTGAACGCGACGAGATAGCCGCCGTTCTGCACGAGCAGGAACGCCAGGAGCGGCGCCTTCGGCAGCAAGTTGATTTCGTTGAGCGTAATGCCGCAGATCTGCATCGTGAAGTAGATCACGATGGCATCGATCACCGCGAGGATCAACAGATCGATGACGGCAGCGATGACACGCGCCCCAACGGCGGCGTCCTCAGCCGTCTCGCCGATCTCGCGGTTCGACCAGGAATCGATCGTGACGCGGGAGGGCTCGTCGTCGAGCGACAGATCCAGCGAGGCTGGCCGGGGCGGCTCGGTACGCACGCGGGCGATTTCCGGGGTCGCGCGTCTGACAGCCAGCGGCGCCCTCGGCGGCGACACCTTCGTGATGAGCGGCTCGTCGCCGGGAATGGAGGCGCCGAAGAGCGGCAACTCGCCGGCCGTTGAATACGCGGGCTTGGCCGATCGCGCCGACACGGGCGCGCCGAGCACGCCGTTGAGGTCGGGCGTCACGGTGACCGGCCGCGACTCGTCGCCGACGAGGGCCGAATCGAGAAGCGAGAGATCGTCGAGCGGCTTTTCGACAGCAGAGTCGCGGTGAATCGACAGATCGGGAGGGGCGGCCGGTGACGTCAGCGAAAAATCATATCCACAATTGCGGCAGCGGTCGACGTGCTCGAAGCCGAGATAGCCGCACTTGGGGCATTTCATGGCACGCGACCATCCCCCTTCTGCCCTTTCTCGCGATCGATTTGCGGCCGCGGTGCCGGAATGAGCGCGAGCAGTTGCCGCTGAATGTCGGCGCGCAGTCGATCGGCGTCCGCCCGCTGCGCATCAGTGGGCCGCACCAGATCCAGCGTCGCGAGCGCGTCGCTCAAATGTCCACCGGCCGCCAGCGTCCGCGCCCGCGCCAGCGCCATCTCACCGCGGCGCGGGAGCGCCAGGGATTGCTCGCGCACGACGGGCGCGGCGGGATTCGCCTGCGGGACGGTCTGCAGCGGCAGCCACGATCGCCACACCGCGCCACTTGTCGACGTCGCGGCGTAGCCCCCCAAGGCGAGCACGCCCGCCACGACCAGGACCGTCGCCGCGACGCCGAGCGTCGACCGCGATCCGGCCGCACTCGCGCGCGGCGCGCCAGTCCGGTGCTCGCGGCGAGAGCGCGGCGACGCGGCGGACGCAACCGTCGTGTCCAGACGATCCAGCCGCTCGAGCACGGCGAGCGCTTCGTCGGTGGGCGCGCCGCCGTCGATCGCGGCCTGCAGCAGGCGGCGGGCTTCGTCGCCTTCGCCGCGCTGGAACGCCGCGACGCCGGTGTGCAAGAGCTCCTCGGACTGCCGCTGGCGCTCGGCGACGGCGCTGCGCGCGCGCTCGATGTAGGCGCGTGCGCGCGGATGACTGCGATCGAGGAAGAGCGCGCGGGTCCAGACGTTGATCGCCTGGTCGTACTGCGCCGCGAAGTAGTGATCGAGGCCGACCAGCAGGAGCTGTTCGATCTTCGCGTCGCGATCCGCATCCAGCGCGGGATCGTGCGCGTGAGCGGTGTCGCCGCGGTGCGCGTCAGACATGTCGAACGCGTCAGATTATAGCGTGAGATTGCAGATTTCAGATTGCAGATTTCAGATTGATTTCAGATTGGCGGCCGAACCTTCCAATCTACAATTCAATCTGAAATCTGAAATCTGCCATCTGAAATCTCATGGCGCTTATCGAGTGTATTCCGAACATCAGCGAAGGACGGCGACCGGACGTCGTCGCGGACATGGCGAGCGCGATTCGCGCGGTGCCGGGCGTTCGGCTCCTCGACTTTTCGTCGGACGCGTCGCACAACCGATCGGTGTTTACGCTCGCCGGCGACGCAGCCGGCGTCGAACAGGCGGTGATGGCGTTATTCGAGCGCGCGGTCGCTGCGATCGATTTGCGGACGCATCATGGTGAACATCCGCGCATGGGCGCGGTCGACGTCGTGCCGTTCGTGCCGATTGAAGGCGTGACGATGGCCGAGTGCGTCGCGCTGGCGAAAAAGGTCGGCGCCGCGGTCGCCGATCGCTTCAAGATTCCGGTGTATCTGTACGAGGACGCGTCTACCAATCCCGCACGCAAAAACCTCGAAGACATCCGGCGCGGCGAGTTCGAGGGCCTGGCCGCGAAGATGGCGACCCAAGGGTGGGCACCAGACTTCGGTCCGAGCGCGCCGCATCCGTCAGCGGGCGCGGCGGTCATCGGCGCGCGGATGGCGCTCATCGCGTACAACATCAACCTCGCGACCGATCGTCTCGACGTGGCGAAGAAGATCGCCGCCGCGATCCGGCACAGCAGCGGCGGATACCGGTACGTGAAAGCCGCCGGCTTCAAGCTCGAGGATCGCGGCATCGTCCAGGTGTCGATGAACCTGACGAATTACGAGAAGACGCCGATTTTTCGCGTGTTCGAGACCGTCAAGCGCGAGGCCGAGCGCTACGGCGTGTCGATCCTAGAAAGCGAGATCGTGGGGCTCGTGCCGTCAGCGGCGCTCAATGCCGCCGCCGAGTTCTATCTGCAGATTGAAGGCTTCAAGTCAGATCAGGTGTTGGAGAACAAACTCAGAACTGAGAACTAAGAACTGAGAACTGAGAACTGAGAACTCAGAACTAGAACTCAGAACTAGAACTCGGACCGTTCTGAGTTCTGAGTTCTGAGTTCTAAGTTCTCAGTTCTATGTTCAAACCGCCTCGGTCTCCTCGTCCGCTTTCCTTGACGGCGCAATCCCGAACGCTTTCATCTTTCGATACAGGTTGCTGCGCTCGACGCCGAGGACCTCGGCGGTCCGCGACATGTTGCCCTGCTGCTCGGCGAGGGTCCGCAGAATCAGGTCGCGCTCGAAGCGATCGCGCGCTTCGTGCAACGTCATCCGCTCGGCCGGCGCATCGCTGATGACCGGGCGCGTGAGACCGCTGGGATCCAGGAAGCTGAGATCGGCGGCCGAAATCGCGTCGCCCGGCACCATGATCATCAGCCGCTCGATGACGTTGCGCAGCTCGCGGACGTTGCCCGGCCATGGATAGTGCTGCAGCACGGTCACGGCGCCGGTCTCGAAGCTCTTGACCCGGCGCCCGTACTCGCGCGCGAAGTCGGCCATGAAGTGATCGGCCAGGAGCGGAATGTCCTCCTGTCGGTCGCGAAGCGGCGGCACGAAGATCGGGATGACGTTCAAGCGGAAGAACAGGTCTTCGCGAAAGCGCCCGGCGCGAATCTCCGTCTGGAGATCCTTGTTGGTCGCGGCGAGCACGCGCACGTCCACCTTGATGCTGCGACCGCCGCCGCCGACCGGCTCCATCGTCTGTTCCTGCAGCACGCGGAGCACTTTGGCCTGCGTCTTCACGCTCATGTCGCCGATTTCGTCGAGGAAGATCGTGCCGCCATCCGCGACCTCGAACTTGCCCCGGCGATCGGCGACCGCGCCCGTGAAGGCTCCGCGGACGTGACCGAACAGCTCGCTCTCGATCAACTCCTCGGGAATCGCCGCGCAATTGACTTCGACGAACGCGCCCGTGCGCCGGCGGCTGAGCGCGTGAATGGTCCGCGCGACCAGCTCTTTGCCGGTCCCGTTCTCGCCGTAGATCAACACGCGGCCATTGGTCGGCGCCGCCATCGCGACCTGCTCGCGAAGCTGGCGCAGCGAGTAGCTCTCGCCGACCATCGTCTGGTGGCGATCGACCTTGGCGCGCAGCGCGCGGTTCTCCGCTTCGAGCCGTCGCTGCCGCAGCGCGTTGTTGACGACGAGGACCGTTTTGTCGAGGGAGAGCGGCTTCTCGACGAAGTCGAACGCGCCCATCTTGATCGCGCGCACCGCCGACTCGATGTTGCCGTGGCCCGAGATGAGCACGATCTGCGCGTCAACCTGGCGCTCGCGCAGCCGCGCCAGCGTCGCGAGGCCGTCCATCCCCGGCAACCAGACGTCGAGGACGATCAGATCCACCGGGCCGCGCGTCACGCGCTCGAGACACGCTTCGCCGCTCGACACGGCTTCGACGCTGTAGCCTTCGTCGTGCAGCACGCCGGTCAGCGCCGTGCGCACGCCGGGCTCGTCGTCGACAATCAGGATGGTCGGTTTCATACGTTTAACCGCAGAGCGCGCAGAGATCGCAGAGCAAAACCGCTCTCTGCGCACTCAGCGAGCTCCGCGGTTGCTTCAACACGGTAGCTCGATTGTAAAACGTGTCCCGCGCGGCGTGTTGTCGCCGACGTCGATGCTGCCGCCATGCTCCGCGATGATGCGCCGGACAATCGCGAGCCCGAGCCCGCTGCCCCGCCGCTTGGTCGAGTAGTACGGCAGGAACAGCTTCTCCCGCTCTGCGGGCGAAATCCCCGGGCCATCGTCGGCCACGACGACACGCACGAGGCTGTTGGCCGCGTCCAGCTGCGTCTCGACGACGATGTGGCCGCGGCGCTCCATCGCTTCGATCGCGTTGTCCACCAGGTTGATGATGACGCGGCGAATCTGCTCCGGGTCGAGGCGCACGAGCGGCACGCCCGGCGCGAACCGCTGCTCGATGGTCACGTCGGTGAACAGGCCGTTGTACAGGGCGATCGTATCGGTGATGAGCTGTCCGAGATCGCTCGGTACGGTGCGGGGCGACGGCATGCGCGCGAACTGCGAGAACTCGTCAACCAACCCCTTGAGCGACTCCACCTCGCCGATGATCGTGGCCGTGCACTCGTCGATGAGCGCCTTGGCCTGCGGCGGCGCCCCGCCGAAGTGGCGCCGCAGCCGCTCGGCAGAGAGCTGAATCGGCGTCAGCGGATTCTTGATTTCGTGCGCGAGCCGCCGCGCGACTTCGCGCCACGCCGCGACCTTCTGTGCGCGAATCAGCGGCGTCACGTCGTCGAGCACCAGCACGACGCCTTCGGGCGCGCCGCTGTCGCCGACGAGCACGGTGGCGGCGACCGCCAGGTGTAGCTCCTGCCCTTCGCGGACGATGGCGATCTCGTGCGCGGTCGGGTCGGTCTTCGCGCGTCCGGCGCCCGCGACCAGCTTCGCGATCGGTTGCAGGTCGATGCGGTCGAACACCGCGAACGCGGGCTGACCGATGATTTGGCGATTCAAGGTGAGCAGCCTGGCCGCCGCGCTGTTGATCGTCGTGATCGTCCCCGCCGCGTCGACCGAGACGACGCCGGTCGTGATGCGCTCCAGAATCGTCTCGATGTAGCGCCGGCGCCCCTCGACTTCGACGTGCTTCCGCTCCAGCTCGATGGTCGATCGTTCCACTTTGCGGCGGCTGCTCGCCAGCTCGCTCGCCATCGAATTGAACGCCTCGACGAGCGATCCGAACTCGTCGTGGCTCTGCGGCTCGACGCGCTGATCGAGGCGTCCGGCGCCGATCTCGCGTGCCGCCGCGGCGAGCATCTGCACGGGCCCGGTGATCCGCTTGGCCATGTACAGACCCATCCACGTCGCGCCGACGAGAATCATCAGCGTCACGCCGAGGAAGAACGACAGGTACACGCCCGCGAGCGGGCGCTTCAAAACCCGCAACTGGTTGTACTTCTCGAACGCCTGGCTCATGCTGCGCGATCGAACCGCGAGCTCGCCCGTCAGGTAATCGGTCGCCACGACCACACCCGTCGGCTTGCCATCCTTGCCGCGAATCACCGCGGCCGAATGCAGCAGATCGCCGGAGCTGCCGAGCGACTCGACCGAGCTGGTGTCGGACGGGGTCGACGCGCCCGAAGCGCTGGACGTGTTGGACGTGTTCGCCAGGGCCTGCGCCGCGAGGCGATCCGCGGCGGCACGGCTGTAGCCCGGCGGCAGCGCGGGCGCAGCGACATCCACCACAGGCTCGATGTTGGGCAGCGACCCCGACGTGGTGCCCGGCGGCGTGACGCGATAGACCTCGACCATCTGGACGCGCTGCAACGTCACGTCGGGTGCGAGCAGATCGCGAATCGGCCGCACGTTGGTCCCGGACAGATCGACGGACGCGAGCGCACGCGCGATGCGCGCCGCGTGATCGCTCACGAGCATCTGGCGCTCGTGGTAGTAGTCGCTCGCGATCTTGTTCGCCGAGGTCAGGATCTCGTCCATCGGCGTGTTGAACCACCGGTCCACGCTCGTCCGGATGATCTCGCTGCCGACGATGAGGACCAGCACCGACGGCACGAACGTCATCACGAGGAGCAGCACGACGAGCTTCGCGCGGAATCGCGCGAACGGCAGCGCCTTTCGGCGCTCGACGACGAGCTTGACGATGTTCCGCGCGAGGACGAACAGCAGCGCGGCCAGCATCGTGAGGTCGGCCGCCGACAGCGCGTACAGCACGAACTCGCTGAGGAAGTCCGGCGAGAACCGCGACGTCCCGTTCGCGATTGCGAGAAGCGCAATCAGCACGCCGACGAGCACCGCGATGCCGGCGAGAATCAGCTTCGGGCTGTCGCGGAACGGACGGCGACGCGGTGGCGGCTGGGCCCGGCCCGGTCCGCTCGTACGCCTCGGCGCGATGGACGTGACGGTGGCGGGCATCTAGCGGACCGTATGAGCTGAATGGTTACTATTCACAACGAACCTTCGACCGCCGTTTTCGGGCCGCGACAACGCGGGGTCCCCGCCGCGCACGCCTGCGCGGTGGGGTGCGAGCGGAGCGGCCCGGTAGTGCAATTCGAGAAGACACGCCACTAGGGGATGAACGTGAATTTCGCGTGGCCGAGGGTTGTCCCGCCCCAGGGCCAGAAGAACAAGGCGTTGCGGGGCCGCGTGTGCGCCCGCACGCGGACGTAATACTCGCCGTTGGCCTCGAGCGCCGAGGTCGTCGACACCGGAATCCGCTCGAAATGCGTCATCCACGCCTTCACGGCGTTCTGATCCTCGGTGGGACGCGCGTCCTCGACGCGGCCGTCGAGCGACCGCGACATCTGATACCGCCGCGTCAGATTGTCGAATCGCACTGTCGCCGTCATCGTCACCGATGCGATCGTGCGGTCGAACAACGTCGCCGCCCGCCGCAGCTCGACTTCGTACGAGAAGGTGGTCGACAGACCGCTCTGGATTGCGTCGCGCACGTCGTCGGTGAACGCGTCGCTCAAGTCGAACGACACGAGCACCTGTCCGTCGCGCGCGATCGGGGTGACGGAGATGTCCGAGTCTTGGGCGAAGGCGTTGCAGACCGCCACGAGCATCACCAGGAAACACACGAACACACGAAAACACGAAGTCACGAAAACACGAAAACCTGAAGATCGTTTGGTTTCGTGGTTTCGTGGTTTCGTGGTTTCGTGACCGTGTGCGTTGATACATCCGGCTGTCACTCCTTCACGTTCAGCAGATCTTTCAGCTCGGTCATGAACTCGCCGATGTCCCGGAAATGCCGGTACACCGACGCGAACCGCACATATGCCACCTTATCGAGCTTTTTGAGCTCCTCCATCACGAACGCCCCGACGTCCTCGGTGGCGATCTCCTTTTCCGGCCGCTCCTGCAGCGTGGCTTCGACTTTGTCCGCGATCGCCTCGAGCGCCGCGACGCTGACCGGACGCTTCTCGCACGCCTTCAGCAGTCCCGCAATCAGTTTCTGTCGTTCGAAGCGCTCCCGCGTCCCGTCCTTCTTCACCACCATGTAGGGGATCTCGTCGATCCGCTCGTAGCTGGTGAAGCGCTTCGCGCATTCCAGGCATTCCCGCCGCCGCCGGATGACTTCGCCTTCCTTGCTCTCGCGCGAATCGACAACCTTGTCGCCGAGGTGGCCACAGTAGGGACATTTCATACGGTCAGGCCGTGTGCCCCTGCTCCGCCTGGCGCGCCAGACGTTGCATGCCCGCGAGGTTCAGCCCTTCCTGCGCGGCGAAGAACAGCCCCAACAGCAGCGACGGCCCCTGCGACAAGACATGCGCCACAATCGCGGCGCCAACCGCCGCATCGTCGGGCGCCCCGAAAAACGCCGTCGCGCCGTAGCGAAAGGCGGCGTGAAATCCACCGACGGCGCCCGGCGTCGGAATCGTCACGCCGATCGAGAGCAGCGCGATGATGAGAAACGACCCTGAAAACGGCATGGCGATACGAAACGCGACCGCGACGGCCCAGATGCCTGCGGCGATCGCCAGCCACAACGGGAACGACCACATGAGGGCGACCAGCAGCCGGCGCGGCCGACGAATCGCGCCCAGACCGCGCGCGAATTTTTCCGCGACGCGTGCGATGAGGCCAGCCAGTGTCGACGGGACCACGCGCTCGAGGCGCTCCAGTGTCCGCCTGAGCCGTCCCGGATCGCCGGCCACCACGAACAGCACGACGAGCGCCGTCAACGACCCGAGGGCCGCGATCGCGCCAATCCACTTCAGCCAGACGATCGCTTGCGGATTGGTGACGGCCAAATCGCGATCGAAGACGAACACGTACAACGCAAGGAGCACGAGAACCGTCACGAGGTCGAGCAGACGCTCGAGGATGATCGTGGCGAACGCACCGGTTGCGCTCATCCGTTCGTGCTGGCCGTGCCGGGACTGGCGCGCGAGGAAATACGGACGAATCAGCTCGCCGGCGCGCGCCGGCAGCACGGTGCTCGCGGCAAAGCCGACCGCCGTCGCACGAAACGCGCTGGCGAAGGACGTCGGACCCAGCGGCTCGAGGAGGTACTTCCACCGCAGCGCGCGAATCGCGAGGTTGATGTACATCGTCGCGAGCGACAGGATCAGCCATTCGGGCCGCGCCCGAAGGATATCCGCCGCCACGCGCCGCAGATCGACGTTGTGGAGAAACCACGCGATGAGGCCGACGGCAAGCGCCAGCACGATGATCGTGCGAATGTGGGATCGCATCGCGGCTTGAGCGTCCACTACTATACCGCCCCTACATGTTGTTGTTGTCAGTCCGGCGCACACCTTGTAAGATGGCAACCTTCTCCGACAGAGGATCGTGTTGTCGCTCGCCTCGCCCATTCTCCAGACCACGCTTGCCGACCGGCGTCCGGATCGACAGGGCAAAGTCCGCGACATTTACGATTTCGGCGATCGGCTGGTCATCGTCGCCAGCGATCGCATCTCGGCGTTCGACTACGTGCTCGGGTCGGGGATTCCCGACAAGGGCAAGGTGCTGACGCAAATCTCCGCATTCTGGTTCAATCGGACGCAGTCGATCGTCTCCAATCACCTGCTCTCGGTCGATCCCGCATCGTACCCGCTGCCTGCGCAGGCTTCCGCCGACCTGTTGCGCGGCCGCTCGATGCTCGTGACCAAAACAGAGCCGTTGTCGATCGAATGCGTCGCGCGCGGATACTTGGCAGGGTCGGCGTGGAAAGATTATCGAGCGACCGGCGAGGTCTGCGGCGTTCGATTGCCGGCCGGACTTCAGGAATCGGACCGACTGCCCCAGCCGATCTTCACGCCGGCGACGAAGGCCCCGAGCGGCCACGATATCAACATCAGCGAGTCGGACGCCGCGAATCTCATCGGCCGGCGTCTGCTCGATCGCGTCCGCGACCTGACGCTGCGGGTGTATGCCGAAGGTGCCGCGCACGCGGAATCGCGCGGCATCATCGTCGCGGACACGAAATTCGAGTTCGGCCTGCTGCCCGACGATGGCCGTCCCGTTGAAGAACGCGTGATCCTGATTGATGAGGTCCTGACGCCGGACTCGTCGCGCTTCTGGCCTCAGGACGGCTATAAACCCGGTGGAGCCCAGCCAAGCTTCGACAAGCAGTTCGTCCGGGATTATCTGGAACGGATCCGATGGGACAAGCAACCGCCCGTGCCGTCGTTGCCCGACGAGGTCGTGACGAAGACGCGCGAGAAGTACGTCGAGGCGTTTCGCCGCCTCACGGGCCGGGAGCTCGAGTGATTAGCGATCGGTTGGAGAGGCTCGTCGAGGAAATGGTCGACAAAGAAGTGCAGTTCAACGACGCCGTCCGCGAGTTCGAGAAACGGTTCATCACCCGCGTCTTGGGCAAGTGCGCCGGAAGCCTGACGAAAACCGCCGACACGCTCGGCATGCACCGCAATACGCTCACCCGCAAAATGGGCGAGTACAAGATCAACCGGACGTAGTGTCCGGGCTCAGCCGGGCCCTTGCACCGACCCAGAGCTAGCACTCCCCCGTTGACACTGCCAGCCCGGGCCATATAATTAGCAGTTGCCCAGCGAGACTGCTAACGCACAGTAGGGCGATCTTTCCAATTTACAAGACGGAGCACAACGCATGAACGTCAGACCGTTGCACGACCGCATCATTGTTCAGCGCATCGAGGAAGGCGAACAGAAAGTCGGCGGGATCATCATCCCCGACACCGCCAAAGAAAAGCCGCAGCAGGGCAAGGTCACCGCTGTCGGTAACGGCAAGTCGAAAGACGACGGCAAACGCGTCCCTCTGGATGTGAAGGCCGGCGACACCATTCTGTTCGGCAAGTACTCCGGACAGGAAATCAAGCTCGATGGTGAGGAATTCCTTATCATGCGCGAGGACGAAGTTCTGGCAGTGATCGAAGGCGGCAACGCGAAGGCCGACGCCAAGAAAAAGAAGTAGGAGACGACATCAATGGCAAAACAGATTGTGTACGGCGAGCACTCACGCCAGGCGATCCTGCGCGGTGTGAACCAACTCGCCGACGCGGTGAAGGTCACGCTCGGCCCCAAGGGGCGCAACGTCGTCCTCGACAAGAAATTCGGATCGCCGACCATCACCAAGGACGGTGTGACGGTCGCGAAGGAAATCGACCTGAAGGATCCGCTCGAGAACATGGGCGCCCAGATGGTCCGCGAGGTCGCGAGCAAGACGTCGGACATCGCGGGCGACGGCACGACCACTGCGACCGTGCTCGCGCAGGCCATCTATCGTGAAGGCGCGAAGAACGTCGTCGCCGGCGCGAACCCGATGGACATCAAGCGCGGCATCGAGAAGGCTGTCGAGGCGATCACCGCCGCCCTGAAGAAAATGTCGAAGCCGGTCAGCGGCAACATGGTGGCGCAGGTCGGCACCATCTCGGCGAACAACGACGAGACGATCGGGAAGATCATCGCGGAAGCGATGGACAAGGTCGGCAAGGACGGCGTGATCACGGTCGAAGAGGCGCGGACGCTCGAGACCTCGCTCGAAGTCGTCGAGGGCATGCAGTTCGACCGCGGCTACCTGTCGCCGTACTTCGTGACCGATCCCGAGCGCATGGAAGTCGTGCTCGAGAACCCGGTCATCCTGATCCACGAGAAGAAGATCAGCTCGATGAAGGACCTGCTGCCGGTGCTCGAGCAGGTGGCGCGCCTCGGCCGCCCGCTGCTCATCATCGCCGAGGACATCGAGGGTGAAGCGCTCGCCACCCTCGTGGTCAACAAGCTGCGCGGCACGCTGCAGGCCGCTGCAGTGAAGGCGCCCGGGTTCGGCGACCGCCGCAAGGCGATGCTCGAGGACATCGCGATTCTCACCGGCGGACGCGCGATTACCGAGGACCTCGGGATCAAGCTCGAGTCGATCAAGCTCGACGATCTCGGCAAGGCGAAGAAGGTCACCATCGACAAGGACAACACCACGATCGTCGAGGGCGGCGGCAGCTCGGCCGCAATCGAGGGGCGCGTGAAGCAGATCCGCGCGCAGATCGAGGACACAACCTCCGAGTACGACCGCGAGAAGCTGCAGGAGCGGCTCGCGAAGCTGGTCGGCGGAGTCGCCGTCATCAAAGTTGGCGCGGCGACCGAGACCGAGATGAAAGAGAAGAAAGCTCGCGTCGAGGACGCGATGCACGCGACCAAGGCGGCCGTCGAAGAGGGCATCGTGCCCGGCGGCGGCGTGGCGTTGATCCGCGCGTCGAGCGCGCTGAAGAACCTGAAGCTCGAAGGCGATCAGCAGATCGGCGTCAACATCGTCGCGCGCGCCATCGAAGAGCCGATGCGCTGGATCGCCAGCAACGCCGGCCACGAAGGCTCGATCGTCGTGCAGAAGGTCCGCGAGCTGAAGGACGAAGAGGGGTTCAACGCGCTGACCGACAAGTACGAGAACCTGGTTCAGGCCGGCGTCATCGATCCGACGAAGGTCGTCCGCTCGGCGCTCCAGAACTCGTCATCAATCGCCTCGCTGCTGCTGACCACCGAAGCGCTGGTCTCTGAGATTCCGGAAGACAAGAAGGAAGCGCCCGCGCCAGGCGGGGGCGGCATGGGTGGGATGTACTAACGCTGAAATTGCAGATTTCAGATTGCAGATTTCAGATTGGAATATTTGATTGGGCCCGGTCGCGAAAGCGGCCGGGCTTTTTTTATCGCAGCGTGAACGTCAGCTCGATGGTGACCAGCACCGGAACCGGTTCGCCGAGACGAGTACCGGGCACGAAGCGCCACTTTTTCGCGGCCGTGATCGCCTGCTGATCGAGGCCGAATGTCGGGTCGAGCGATCGCACCAACTGCACGTCGCCGACCGTTCCGTCTGGACGCACGACGCATTCGAGCAGGACGGTCCCCTGCACTTTCGCGCGCATCGCGTCCGACGTGTACTGCGGGCGTTCCTCGTGCAGCACGCGCGGCAGCGTGACGCCGTTGCCCGGCCGATACGGTCCTCCACCGGTCCCGCCGCCCCACCCCTCGCCCAGGCCGGATCCACGGCCCGATCCAATCCCTGACCCTGATCCCGTGCCGGCGCCTCCGCCGCTGCCCGACCCCTGCGACAAGGTCGGCGGTCCGGGCGGCGCTTCGATGAGGCCCGGCAGAGAATCCTGCGCCGCGGCGAGACTCTTCGCGGGAATGTTCAGCTGCGCGACCGGATTCGGCTCGTTCTTGATTTCCTGTTTGATCTCGAGCTTTGGCGGTTTCTCGACAGGGACCGTGATTTTGTCTTTGCCGGGCAACTCCGCCGGACGCGGCGGTTCCTTCATTTTGTTGCCGCCGCCGCCGCCGCCACCGCCAGGACCTGGCTCGCTCAGCCAAATGATGTGGTTGTTGGGTTGCTCCGGCAGGATGGCCGCCGTCGTCACCGCCCCTTTCGGACCGTATTTCACCATGAGGACGATGGCGACGAACATGATGAGGTGGGTCGCAAATGACGCCACGGCCGCCGGGGCGATGCGCTTTTCCTGCTGTTCGAACAGGAACGGGGTCTCGACCGTTGAAACGCCCTCGACGTGGACGGAGAGGTGCCCTATCGACGCATATGGGCGGACCTCGGCCGTCTGTCGGATGTTTTCCATTTGAAACGGGATGTGGTTCGTTGAGGTATTCTCGCCCACGTGTTCCGAGGCTGCAACTGCAAAAGAAATGCCTGGAACCCCGTCCATATTCGTTAGGACGTTTGCGCAGAGCTCGCGGCCGGGCTGTCCTCATTGCGGATTGAGGATTGCGGATTGCGGATTTATTGCGGATTTGCGGATTTATGGACCCATTTACGGACAATTCAATCCGCAATAAATCCGCAATAAATCCGCAATCCGCAATCCTCAATCCGCAATTGTTAAACCCGTCCCGTCCACGCGCCGATGGCAGCGTTGCCGCCTCCATAAGAGTGCAGGATCGCGAGCGCGTCGGCGGCGCGCGGCTCGCTCCGAATCGCGACGAGCACCCCGCCGCGACCGACCAGCGTTTCGAAAATGCGTCCGTCATGCGGCTGGAACCCGACGCGCCGCATCGCGCCGGCGATGCCAACCTTCGCGAGATCGCGGGGACTGCCCTGCAGCGCGTCGACCAGTGGCCCACGCGCGATCACGGCACCGATGTTGGCCGGCTCGAGCCGCTCCACGGCGGGTCCGAGTGTCTTCTCGATCAATTTTCCGACCTCGGGGCTCTCCTTCGCCAGGATCGTCAGCGACTCGGATGGAAATCCCGCCTGCTTCAACGCGTCGAGGCCCTTCTGCGCCCACGCGACGTCCTGAAACACCGCGACGGTGAAGAGTCCGGTTTGGACGTCGATCATGGCCGTGTAATGTAGCACGTGATGCTGAGTCGACGAACGCCAAGAGGGCGTTTTCAAAATCACCGATGCAGAAACAAGCTCTCCACCACGGAGGACACGGGGGACGCGGAGGAAAAATCTCGTTTTAAACAGGTTTGAACCTCCTGTCCTCCGTGTCCCCCGTGGTGGCGAGGTGTTCTAAATGAGGCAGACGTGATCGACGTCGCGATCGTTGGCGCCGGGCCTGCCGGCGCGTGGGCCGCGTACTCGCTCGCGACGCGCGGCGCGCGCGTGACGGTGATCGATCCGTCCCACCCGCGCGAGAAGCCTTGCGGCGGCGGCGTGACGGGCCGCGCGCTCGCATTGATTGCTCCTGGGCTGGCCGAGGACTCTGTTCCCGCCTGCTGCATTCGAAGCGCGCGGTTTGTCGACTCGACGACCGGCGCATCCGCGTCGGTGCAATTCGAACGATCCGCCGCCGAATCCCAAC
>Ga0209761_1001189_pt1 | contig 16666 bp, 14 predicted proteins | sample GraSoi013_1_40cm_4_FD_185818 | JGI IMG/M metagenome (GOLD analysis project Ga0209761, IMG submission 185818) | Grasslands soil microbial communities from the Angelo Coastal Reserve, California, USA - Sample 09_25_2013_1_40cm (SPAdes) (version 2) | ecosystem: Environmental > Terrestrial > Soil >...
AAGCATGCGCACGCCGCCGACGCCGAGGATCACTTCCTGGCACAGCCGGTAAAACGTGTCCCCGCCATAGAGGCTCCCGGTCAGGCCGCGGTCGAAATCGCTGTTCTCAGGCAGGTCGGCGTCCAGAAAATAGACCGGCACGCCATCGCCGCGGACTCCCTTCACGTCATACCGCCAACAGCGTAGCCACACGCGTCGACCTTCGATGCTGAGACTCGCGCGTGACTCTTCCTCCTTCAAGAAGTCCTCAACCCGCCAGGCGACCGCGTGCTCCACCTGCGTGCCGTCTTCGCCCAGTTCTTGCCGAAAATAGCCCTTCCGGTAAAGCAGGGAAAGCCCCACCATCGGCAGGCCCATGTCTGCGGCGGCCCGAATCGTATCTCCCGCCAGAACGCCGAGCCCGCCGCTATAGCTAGGCAGGGCACTTTCCAGCGCAATCTCCATCGAAAAATAGGCGATTGAGCGTTTCGAGGGCTTTATCCCGTCTTGCATTCAGCGTGAGTCTCCGTGCGGCGCGGCGTCTGCCCGGCGCGGCTTGCAGACCATTGCAAATTCTTCATTGTCGGAAAAACTCCGCGTTGTGGCAAGCTCCTATCCGCGGCAATGCGGTCAGATAGGCACAGGGTAAAAGGAAAGAGGACCCGCTCAGTGTTTTTTGACGTCTATAACGCCTGGCCGGGAAACCCTCCAGTTACGCCGACCATGCCTGCGGTGTGCGGTCCCAGGGATGCTTCTTCAACTCCTTCAGCAGCGAGGCATCGAGCGGCCCAGCGTCGCTCGCGGCGAGGTTGGCCTTAACGTGGTGCGGCTTGCGCATCCCGACAATCGTGGTGCTCACCACGGGATGCGACAGGATGAACCGCAGAGCCATTTCCGGTAGCGTCATCCCGGCCGGCAGAATGGCTTTCAACTTTTCGACGCGCGCCAACGTATTCGCCAGATTTTCCGGATGGAAATATCGGGCGCGCCAGTCGTTGGGCGGAAATTTCGTCTGCGGCGTCAACGCGCCGCTGAGGCTGCCTTCGTCCAGCGGCACGCGCGCAATCACGCCGACATTGAGTTCGTGGCACACGGGAAACAACTCGTCCTCCGGCGCCTGGTCGAAGATGTTGTAGATGACCTGGACCACGTCCACAAGTCCCGTCTTGATTGCGGCGATGCCGTTCGCCGGCTCCCAGCGATTCAAGCTCAGGCCGAAGAAGCGGATGCGCGCCTCGCGCTTCAGCGTCTCGATTGTGCGGCGAAAGTCCGGCTCGGGCGTCCAGCTATCGTCCCAGACGTGGAACTGGAGCAGGTCAATGGAATCCACGCGCAGTTTCCGCCGGATGAGGTCGGTATGCCGGAAGACATGCTCGGGCGAGAAAACGTCGTGATACTCGTATTGCGGCGTGGCCGGCCATCTCCCGTTTGCCGGAGGAATTTTCGACGCGGCGTAGAGCTGTTTGCCGGCGTTGCGGGACAAGATTTCACCCAGCAAACCGTCGCTGTGCCCGTTGCCGTACGCCCATGCTGTATCGAAAAAATTGCAGCCCAGATTCACCGCAAGTTGCATGGACTCGACCGATTCTCGATCTTCCGAGCCGCTCCACATGCTCATGCCCCAGAGCCCGTGCCCGACTTCGCTGACTTCAAAACCCGTGCGGCCGAGTTTGCGATATTTCATTCGCATTCCTCGCATGCAATTTTCCGAGGAAGGATACGCGAGCAGGGCGAACATTGCACCTTTGTCGTTACCGCTCCAGAGAAACCGCCGGCATGTTTGCCGGGGGCAGTTCGCACTTGCAGGACAATTCGTTGTTCAGGTAGCCTCGCCCGGACCGATTTTTCACTGCCTATGGACGCACGCCTGCCGCTTCGTCGGCGCTTTCGAGAGCGATTCGGAACTGAAGGAACTCTCTACCGCGCACCTGGACGAATCAACCTGATTGGTGAACATACCGACTACAATGGCGGCTTCGTGATGCCTGCGGCAATTGAAAAGCATTGCTGGGTCGCCGGCGGACCGCGGGCAGATCGTAAGTTGGTCATTCACTCCGAGGATTTCTCGGAAACGATCGAGGCGGACCTTGCCCAGAGCGTCGCGCTGCAGCGAAGAGGCACATGGCGCGACTACCCTTTGGGTGTTGCGGCCACCCTGGAACACGCAGGGCTCGGGTTGCGCGGCGCGAACCTGCTGATTCACGGCGAAGTCCCACAGGGCGCGGGGCTAAGTTCCTCGGCGGCGATTGAAGTAGCAACCGCGCTTGCATTGCTCGAAATTGCGGGTCACTCCATCGACCGCGTGCAACTTGCGCGCCTGTGCCAGCAGGCCGAAAACGAATTCGTTGGCACTCGCTGCGGCATCATGGACCAGTTCGTGGCGTGCCACGGCCGCGCCGGCCATGCGCTGAAGCTGGACTGCCATTCTCTTCAGTACGAGCTGCTGCCGATCCCCGACTCAGTTCAGCTCATTGCCTGCAACACGCGAGTCAAGCACGAACTGGCTTCAGGCGAATACAATCAGAGGCGCGCGGAATGCGAGGAGGCGGTAAAGTGTCTCGCGACGGTGATTCCGGGGGTTCGCTCTCTGCGCGATGTGAGCTTGGAACAGCTCGAGCGCCACCGGGGCCGCATGACGGAGAAAATCCACCGGCGCGTGCTCCACGTGGTGACGGAAAATGCGCGCGTCATGCAAGCCGCGGATGCGCTGCGCGCGAAAGACATTGTTCAGTTCGGGAAGCTCATGGGTGAATCACACGCAAGCCTGCGCGATCGATATGAAGTGAGCTGCGCAGAGCTGGACCTGATGGTTGATCTGGCGGGAAAGGAGCAAGGCGTTTTTGGCGCGCGAATGATGGGCGGCGGCTTCGGCGGCTGCACGGTCAATCTCGTGGACGCGCGGCACGCGGAAACGTTCCGGAAAAACGTGGCGGCGACTTACGAGCGGCAGTTGGGAATTCGAGCAGAAATCTATGTGTGCACGCCGGCGGACGGAGCCGGGAGGGTGGCGGACGAATCGGCATGAACGGGCACGAATCGCAAAACAGCCCACACCGGCGGTTCAATCCGTTGCGCCGCGAATGGGTGCTCGTCTCCCCGCATCGCGCAAACCGTCCGTGGCTCGGCCAGGTCGAGAAGAAACCGCCCGAACAGATGCCGACCTACGATCCGAACTGCTATCTCTGCCCGCGGAATTCGCGGGCGCAGGGAGCGAAGAATCCGCCCTACACGAACACGTTTGTCTTCGACAACGATTTCCCTGCCCTTCTGCCCGAGGCACCGCCGGAGGCGATCGAAGAAAATGGTTTGTTCGTGGCGCGCACGGAGCGCGGGATCTGCCGCGTAGTATGCTTTTCGCCCCGGCATGATCTGACGATTCCCCGGATGACTCCCCAGGAAATCCGCCAAGTCGTTGAGGTTTGGACCGAGCAGTATGGCGAACTCGGCTCCCTGCCGTGGATTCACCACGTACAAATCTTCGAGAATCGCGGCGCGATGATGGGCGCGAGCAATCCGCACCCGCATTGCCAGATCTGGGCCACCGCGGAATTGCCGAATGAGCCGGCCCGCGAGCTGGAGTCCATGCTCAACTTCCGCGAGCGAAATGGGACCTGCCTGTTGTGCCGCTATCTGGAGATGGAGTTGGACAGGAAAGCGCGTGTGATTTGTCAAAACCAGGGATTCGCCGCCGTCGTCCCCTTCTGGGCAGTATGGCCGTTCGAGACGCTCGTGCTCAGCCGACGGCACCTGGGATGCTTGACCGATTTGTCGAATACCGAACGCGATCAGTTGGGAGATTTGCTTCGCCGGCTGACGGTCCGGTATGACAATCTCTTCGAGGCCGCCTTTCCCTACACGATGGGCTTCCACCAGCGCCCGACCGACGGGGAAGGACATCCGCAGTGGCATTTCCACGCGCACTACTATCCGCCGCTTTTGCGTTCAGCGACCGTGCAGAAATTCATGGTGGGATTTGAGATGCTGGGAACGCCGCAGCGGGACCTCACGCCGGAAATTGCCGCTGCGCGGCTCAAAGAAGTCAGCGACGTTCACTACGCGGAAGGCGCCAGGAAAAGTTGAAGACGCCCATTGCTACTTTCGGAGGATAGACCCATCAGACTTCTCGGCATTGATGTGGGAACAGGGGGCACGCGCGCGCTGGTGATGGACGAGCGCGGCCGCGTTGCCGCGTCCGGCACGGAAGAACACGCGCCCTTTGCTTCACCACGGCCCGGTTGGGCCGAACAGGATCCGCGCGACTGGTGGCGAGCGTGCACCGTCGCAGTGAAAAAGGCGCTGCGGTCGGCCAAGCTCCGCGGTGAGGAAATTTCTTGCGTCGGATTCTCCGGACAGATGCACGGGGCGGTTCTGCTCGACACGAAAGGCGAAGTGATTCGGCCGGCGCTCATTTGGTGCGACCAGCGCACCGACGCGCAGGCGCAGAAGCTGGCGGCTACGCCCGGAAGCGATCGGCTCATTCAATGGACGTGCAATCCGCCCCTGACAAATTTCACGCTCACTAAACTGCTGTGGGTACGAGAAGTGGAGCCAGCGAACTGGGAACGCGTCCGGTTCGTGATGCTGCCGAAGGACTATGTTCGTTTCCGGCTGACGGGCGAGCGAGCCATCGATATGGCCGACGCCTCGGGTACACTTTTGCTGGACGTGGCAAAGCGCGCGTGGTCCGCGGAAGTTCTGCGGCGTACGGAGATTGACAGAGAGTTGCTCCCCACATTGTTCGAGTCGCCCGCGGTTTGTGGAAGGATTTCCAAGGAAGGAGCAGACGCGACGGGGTTGAAGGAGGGAACGCCCGTGGTCGCGGGAGCGGGCGATCAAGCGGCGGGCGCGGTGGGAATGGGAATCACGCGAGCGGGCGTGGTGAGCGCGACGATCGGCACCTCGGGCGTAGTTTTTGCAGCGACCGATCGGCCAGCGCTGGATCCGCGAGGGCGCCTGCATACGTTTTGCCATGCAATACCCGGGCGGTGGCACGTGATGGGAGTGACGCAAGCCGCTGGGCTCTCGCTGCGGTGGTTCCGCGACCGGTTTGGAGCGGGACCCAATGATGGACATGATCCGTACGAACGCTTGACGGCAGAAGCAGCACATGCTCCGGTTGGCGCGGACGGCGTTTTCTGGCTGCCGTATTTGATGGGGGAACGCACGCCGCATCTCGATCCCAGCGCGCGCGCGGCACTCGCAGGGCTTTCGGCTTCCCACACGCGGGCGCACGTGATTCGCGCCATTCTCGAAGGCGTAGCGTTTAGTCTGAAGGATACCTTCACGATCTTTGAGGAGATGAAAGTTCCGGTGGACCGCCTGCGGCTGGGAGGCGGCGGGGCGAGATCACCACTGTGGCGGCAGATTCAGGCCGATGTGTACGCGCATGAAGTAGAGATTGTCGAGGCAGAGGAAGGCGCAGCGTACGGGGCCGCAATTTTAGCGGGGGTTGGCGCGGGAGCCTGGAAAAACGTGGATGAAGCTTGCGATGCGGTGATTCGCCCATCGAGTCAGGCCGATTCCGGAGAACTGCACCGTTCTGCAGCGAAACTATCAAACGTACCGGCGGATTTATCCGGCGCTGCGCGCCGTCTTCGAGGTGGCGTCTCGAGCTTCCGTAAACTGATAGGAATCGACTAGCGGCCCAATCGGGAGCGGGGGATTCACTTGGCCGAAAATTTGTAAATCGTCTCGGAGTGGAAGGATTCGCCCGGCCGCACAATCGTGGACGGGAAATTGGGATGATTCGGCGAGTCCGGATAATGCTGCGTCTCGAGGCAGAGCGCGCCGTACTTTTTGTACGTGATTCCGCCCTTGCCCACGATTGTGCCGTCCAAGCCTATGGATGAATAGAACTGGACGCCCGGCTCGGTCGTCCACACTTCCATTTGCCGGCCGGAGGTTGGCTCCGAGACGCGAGCGGCAAGGCGGAGTTTGCCCGGCTCGCCATTGATCACAAAATTGTGGTCGTAGCCGCCGATATCCTTAATCTCCGCGATGTGCGCGCCGATGGGCGTTGGCTTGGTGAAGTCGAGAGGTGTGCCCTTCACAGGGCGAATCTCGCCAGTGGGGATCAGCGTGGAGTCCACGGGCGTGAACCGGTCGGCGTTGAGATAGAGAACGTTGCCGAGGATGTCGCCGCCGGAGCCGGCGAGATTGAAGTAGCTGTGATTCGTCAAATTGACAGGCGTAGCCTTGCCTGTCTTGGCCGAGTAGTCGAGCTTCAAGGCGTTTTCATCGGTGAGTGTGTAGGTGACGGAAACGCTTAGGTTCCCCGGATAATTCTCTTCGCCGTCCGGGCTCAAGTAAGTAAAGCGAACAGCGGCCGCGCTCGGCTCGCGGAGCGGCTCGGCCTTCCAGACGCGGCGATCGAAACCAATCTTCCCGCCATGGAGCGAGTTGGGACCGTTGTTGATGGCGAGCGCGTACTCCTTGCCGTCCAGTGTGAATTTGCCTTTGGCAATGCGGTTGGCGTAGCGGCCGACCGTCGAGCCGAAATAGGGATGAGATCCGAGATAGCCTTTCAGGCTGTCAAAGCCGAGGACAACGTCGCCCAGCTTGCCGTTCTTGTCCGGCACCCAGAGCTCCGTCAGTGTGGCGCCATAGGTGATGACTTTGGCCATCGCTCCCCTCGCGTTGCGCAGCGTGAAGGCTTCGATCACTGTGCCGTCTTCCAGCGTGCCGAAATTGCTTTTCTCCACCGTGGCCTCCCCGGTCTTCTCTCTTGGCGCCTGCGAGCGTGCTCCCAGCGTGAGGAGAATGCCCGCGAAGGCGATTCCCAAGGACAGCAGAGCTACGGCTGCACGAATGCTCATCAGACTCCCCCTCGCTCCGGCAGAATCTGCGCCGGCCCCGCGTGTGTCATTGGGCCTTTTATCACAAACCGCCGGTTTATCGTACTGGATAGCAGGCCCCTTCCCAGCTATTCCTGGAATCGGCTACACGAAGCCGCATACAAAAGTAATAAGTTCATAGAGCGGAACGTACTACTATCGAGGGCTCATGCCCATGCAGGACGGCCAATCGGCGATTCGGACGGACAAGGCGACGAGGCATTACCGGCTCGGCGAGGAATTCATCCGAGCGGTCGATGAAGTTTCGCTCGAGGTGCGCGCAGGAGAATTTCTAGCATTGTTGGGTAGCTCGGGGTCGGGAAAATCGACGCTGCTGAACCTCCTAGCGGGAATGGACCGGCCGACTTCAGGGGCCATTCACGTTCACGGGAGAAACCTGGCGGAGATGAGCGCGAGCGAACTGGCGCAACATCGGCGCAAAATCGTGGGCATGGTATTTCAGGCGTTCAACCTGCTGCCAAAGATGACTCTGGAAGAGAATGTCGAACTGCCGCTGCGGTTGGCGGAAGTCGAGCGCGGCGAGCGGCAGGCTCGCGTAAGAGAAGCGCTCGAGCGCGTGCGGCTGGGCACGCGGCTGCGTCACCGGCCGACCGAGCTTTCGGGCGGCGAGCAGCAACGAGGCGCGCTCGCGCGGGCGCTGGTGAACCGGCCGTCGATCCTGCTGGCCGATGAGCCGACCGGAAATCTGGACAGCGCGAATGGCGAACAGATTCTGACGCTGCTCCGCGAGATCAACCAGTCGCTCGGTATGACCATTGTGATGGTGACGCACGAGCGCGCGCTGGCCGAGCGCTTTGCCGACCGCGTTGCCGTTATGTCCGACGGGAAACTGATCGAAGACGGAGTGAAGACATGAAGGCCGGCGACATGGCGGAATTGGCGATGCGGAATCTGCGCGAGGCGCTGCTGCGGAACTCGCTCACGACGCTCGGCGTGGGCGTGGGAATCGCTTCGCTGGTGGCGATGCTCTCGCTCGGCGTGGGGTTGCAGGAACTGGCGACGAAGCGTTTGACGCGTTCGGGTCTGTTTGATTCCGTATTCGTCGCGCCCCGCACGAACATCCGCGGGTTCGGCCGGGCGTTTCGCGAAGGGCCGGAGAAGCCGGAAGAGCCGCGGGCGCTCGATGAAGACGCGCGTCAGCAGATCACGCGGCTGGCGAACGTGATCGAAGTATATCCACAAATCCGGTTTCTGAGCGAGGTGCGCTACTTAGGGAACCCGTACACGACCGTGGTGGCGGGTATTCCAGAATCGGCGAGCGCAAACGATGCCTACGAAGGTATGACAGGAACATTTTTCTCGGGGCCTTCGGCGGACGAGGCGATCCTGCAAATTGAGTTTGCGAAGGAGCTTTCCGATCAGCCGAAGACGCTCGTCGGGAAGGATGTGGTCCTGCGCTACATGGAACGGCAAGCGATTCCGGCGCAGGCGCGCGCGGACACGGCGAAGGCGGATGACACAGGAGTGCTCAGCAGCGGATTTTCGCTCGTTCCGCGAGAGAAGTCGTTCCGGATCGTCGGAGTCATTGAGACGGACCCGGCCGTGGGATTCGGCGGATTTGGCGGCGGGCGCCTGCTGATTCCGAACGAGGTGGCGGAACATCTGCGAATCGCGCAGATGAACGACCTGCGCGGTCTGATGAGCGGCAACACAAGAAAACCGGGCTATGGATCGCTGACGGTGCGCGTGAAGAATCCGCGCGACATTACGAACGTGGAGAACGCCATCAAGCAGATGGGTTTTTCGGCGTTTTCCCTGCTGGACGCGACGCGGAATCTGCGGCTGGTCTTCACCGTTTTCGATCTTTTGCTCGGCATTTTCGGCAGCCTCGCGCTGGCCGTAGCTTCGCTTGGGATCATCAATACCCTCGTGATGGCGATTCTCGAGCGGAGGCGTGAGATCGGCATCTTGAAGGCGCTGGGTGCGGCGGATCGCGATGTGAGTCAGCTTTTCTTCGCCGAGGCGGGCGCAATGGGAGTGACCGGCGGAATCTTGGGAATCGCCATCGGCTGGCTGATCGGAAGAGCGATCACACTCGGGACAAATATTTACCTGAGCCGGCAGGGGCTGAATGCGGTGAGAATTTCCTCCGTGCCGTGGTGGCTTGCGCTCTCCGCGCTCGGGTTTGCGATTGTGGTCAGCCTGGCGGCGGGGATTTACCCGGCGTCGCGCGCAGCGCGTCTAAACCCCGTGGACGCACTGCGGTATGAATAAAGCCGGACGCTCGCTTGCTTTGGTGCTGGTTGCAGCATGCTGGGCCTGTTTTCCCGATTTCGCCGGGGCGGCGGGGCGCGCGGAATGCCTGGCCATGCCGAGCCGCATCCTGGCGCGAGCTGTCCCCTTCTGCGCGCTGCTTCCGCCAAGCTACGACGGCAGCCCGACGGGGCGCTATCCGGTGCTCTACTTCCTTCATGGACTCGGCGACGATGAACAGAGTTTGGTGCGGTTCGGCGGGTTCAATCTGGTGGAAGACCTTTGGGAAAAGGGAAAACTCGGAGAGTTTCTGATTGTGACGCCGGAGGGGGACGCAAGCTTTTACGTGAACTCGCGCGACGGCCGCGTGCGTTACCAGGATTTTTTCTTGCAGGAGTTCTTGCCCTTCATCGAACACCGCTATCGCGTGCGCCCGGGGCGACGCAATCGGGGCATCGGTGGAATTTCGATGGGCGGTTATGGCGCGCTGCGAATTGCATTCAAGTTCCCGGAGCGCTTCGGCGCAGTGAGCGCGCACAGCGCGGTGCTGATCGAGCGATTGCCAGCGGCCGTCGCGAACACGCCGCCACCACCGAGATTGAGAATTCTTGGCCAGGTATTCGGCGCGCCGCCGGACGCAGCGTTTTGGGAGCGCAACAACCCGTTATCACTCGCACGGACGAGCGCCGCGTTAAAGGGCTTGGCCATTTATTTTGATTGCGGCACGGAGGACGATTACGGGTTTGCGCCGGGGGCGCAAGCGCTGCACCGGCTGCTCGCGTCGCGGGGAATTCCACACGAGTTTCATCTCTATCCGGGCGGTCACAATTGGTCGTACTTTGCGGCGCACCTCGCGGCATCGCTCGAGTTCCACTCGCGGGTGTTCGGCCCTTAAATCAGATGGCCATTTTCAGCAGCGGGCAGGGACGAAAGAGGCCGCGAGGGAGGGCTTCGGCCTAGAGACGATCCCGTTGCGCGTGAAGCCGATGCGATTCGAGGCGGCTAACGGGCTCCGATGGCCCAAAGCCCGGTGAAGCGCAAAGCTCTTGCCACAACTAAAATGTTTTAATACAAAGGAAGCTGCGTGATAAGGCGCGAGCCGTGGCGCGCTCTTTGGACTACCGTCCGGCGCGCAGCCCAGCCAGCAAAAGCTGAATAGACCTCGGGCGCTGCGGATCATCTTCTTCGGGTGAAGGACCAGAGATGTTGGTCGTACTCAAACAAACGTACGAAGAACTGAGCCGGGAGGCCGCAAAGATGGTTGCCAGCGCGATCCGGCAGAATCCTTCTCTCGTTCTGGGTCTGGCAACAGGTAGCTCAACCCTGGGGATGTATCTAGAACTTGTGCGCATGCATAAAGAAGAAGGGCTCGATTTCTCGAAGGTCATTACCTTCAATCTTGACGAGTACATGGGTCTCGAGCCAAGCCACCCGGAGAGCTTTCACTACTTCATGCAGCAGAACTTTTTTGCGCATGTGAATGTAGCTCCGAAGCACATTCACATTCCCAGCGGAACCGAGCGCGGAGATTACGATCAGTACTGTGCAGCCTACGAAGAATCCATTCGGCAAGCGAGCGGGATCGACTTGCAAATTCTCGGGATTGGCCGGAACGGTCACATCGGATTCAACGAGCCGACGTCGAGTCTCGGTTCGCGAACGCGGCTGAAGGTCCTGAGCGAAGAGACACTGGAGGACAATCGGAAGTTTTTTGCGTCCAGCAACGGGATGCCGCAGTGCGCGGTAACGATGGGAATCGGAACGATTCTGGAGGCGCGAAGAATTGTTCTGCTGGCCACCGGCGCGTCGAAGGCGCAGGCCGTGGCCCGGGCGATTGAAGGCCCGATCACGGCCGCGGTCACCGCCTCCGCCCTGCAGCTCCATCCTGATGTGACCTTCCTCGTCGATGAAGAAGCCGCTGCCGAACTCTCGCAGAAAGACTACTACCGGCGCGTGCTCGAAATGACGGCCACGTTCACGCCCGGCCGTTTGTGGTGAACGCTCGGAATTCAGGTTGGCCGGTTATTTTCCGGCCGCTTGTGATTCGATCTTCTCGATGACGATCGCCTTCGAGCCGCCGCGCTCGTAGACTCTACCCGTCGCGCTGACCTTCTGACCAGCCACCGGGAGAAGCTTGGAATTCTGCCCCGTGGACGGCGTGGTGTCGGCGATGGGCCAATAAATGGTGCCATCTTCGGCGAGGATAACGAGCGGGGAACCCGCCTTAGCGCAGGAGATCGCGCACTCCCGGCTAATCGGCTTGTCCAGCGCCTTAGTAAAGGCACAGGCCGAGTCCAAAACGTATCCCTTGACCGTGGCGCTAGCTGGCTTTTGTCCATTGGCTACCAGGGCGGCAACACACACGAGCAAAAGCGAGAAGGGCGCGACGACCTTGGTGAGTTTCATGTTCTCTCTCCTCTCCCGTTCAATTGGAACTCCGCCCGAAGCGAGCGGGGCAGTAGCTTAACCGAAAACGAAATCCCCCGGCCAACCAGAGAGGCGGGCCGGGGGAGCAACTGTTCTTCGGCGGTCAGTTGCCGCACTTTTGGGGTGCCTCAGCGCGATAGAGAGGCGTTGCTGAGGACGATTATTGTGGTACGAATCTACGGGGAACAGAGAAGCAGCGCAATACTACAAAAATACTACTCATTTTCTGGCGAAATAAGATTAAACGAATCCGGAATTGGGCCCCTCTGAGAGAGAAGAGCAGAACATTCCAAGAAGGCGCCGGAAATGGTCCGAGAAGGCCCTAGAAACCATCCTGTGGCGTGATTCCCTTCCCTTCGAGGCATTCGTACGTCCTGCCGGCAGCCAGACCCTTATACTCCTCTGTTCTGCCGCTGGGCCACTGGATGACAACCCGTTCGACCATATCGCGTTTGCCCAATCCGAAGGTCAGGGGCAATTCCGACTGGGAGAGATAACTGGAGCCGGTCTTCACGATGCGGGACTGAACCAAGGCGCCAGAATAGATGCGAACCAGTGAGCCAATGGCGTCGCGATTGGACTTTGTCCCGACCAGGCGAAAACGGATGCTGCGATTTCCGGCGAGTTGATCGTTGCGGAAGAGAAAGGCCGGGCCGTTGTTGGTGGTGAGCAGGAGATCGAGATCGCCGTCACGATCAAAGTCGCCGTAGGCAAGGCCGCGGCCAACCTTCGCCTGGGCGAATTCCGCGCCGAGGGCATCCGCCACGTTATGGAAAACGCCCTTGCCGTTGTTGAGGAAGAGCTGCGGCGGCTGGGCGTAGCCGACATTGCCCCGGATGTTGCGTACGGTTTCGTCGATGTGGCCGTTGGCGACCGCGAGGTCGAGCGCGCCATCAAGGTCGGCGTCGAAGAAGACGCAGCCGAAGCCGAGCGTGTTTCTGGAGATCAGACCCACGCCCGCGGGAACAGCGACGTCTTCAAAATTGCCGCGTCCTGTGGACCGATAGAGGCCAATCATTTCGTTGTCGAAATTCGTGATGGCGACGCCGAAGGAGCCAGAATTGTCGAAGTCGGCCACGTCCACGCCCATGCCGGCGCGCGCTTTCCCTTCCGTGCTGAATGCAATTCCCGCTTCCACGGCCACATCCTTGAATGTGCCGTTGCGCTGGTTGCGATAAAGCTTGTTGGGCTGTGTGTCGTTGGCGACCAACAGGTCAGGCCAGTCGTCCTGATCGTCATCGAGAAGAGTTACACCAAGGGATTTGGAGCTGCTGTCGAAGATGCCACATTTTGCCGTGACGTCCTCGAAGGTGCCGTCGCCGCGATTATGGAAGAGCCAGCACGTTTCGCCGCGATAGGCCTCCGGCGTGCAATAGGATTTATGCTTTCCGTCGAGGCTGCAGAAAACGTCCCGCTCGGGCGACCATTTGACGTAATTGCACACGAAGAGATCGAGAAAGCCATCGCGGTCGTAATCAAGCCAGAGAGCTGAGGTGCTGAAAGCTGACCGGCCCGCGAGACCGCTTGCGCGCGTGACGTCGATGAATCTTCCCTTCCCGGTGTTCTTGAAAAGATGGTTCTGGCCGATGCAGGTAACGAGAATGTCGGGAAAGCCATCGTTGTTGTAGTCGCCCACGGCCACGCCCATGCCGTACATCTCGATATCAAGACCCGCGGGGCGCGTGACATCGGTGAAGGTGCCGTTGCGATTGTTGCGGTAGAGCCGCAGCGTGCTCCGCATGCGCTTGTGTCCTGGCCAGTCCTTGCCGTTGATGAGGAGAACGTCCAGCCATCCATCCGCATCGTAGTCGAGGAAAGCACAGCCGGAGCCGAGAGTTTCCGGCAGAAGCTTGCCGCCGTAGGCTCCGGAATTGTGCTTGAACTGAATGCCGGCGGCGGAGGTCACGTCGGCAAGCCGAAATCCCAGGGCCGAGGATTGCGGAGACACGGCCGCCAGGATTTCCGAGACCCTCGACGCAGGAAAAGATGCGAAACCCGCAAGACTCTGCAGGAAAAATCTTCGATTCACGAGATGTTCACCAAGCCGTTGCGGATGGCGTAAACGACAAGCTCGGCGGTCTTGTGGATACCGAGCGCGTCCATGATGTTCGCGCGATGGACGGAAACCGTATTGACGCTGAGGGCCAGTTCGTCGGCAATTTCCTTATTGGACTTGCCGGCGACGATGAGCTGCAGGATTTCGAGTTCGCGCGCGGTGAGACCCGCAGTGCGCTCGCCTTTCAGCCCTGCGGGACGCACGACTTCCGGAGCGAGCACGATTTCTCCCTTGGCAACGCGGCGGATGGCGGAGACAAGCTCGAGGTCCACGGCGTTCTTGAGGATATAGCCGCGAGCGCCGGCATCCAGCGACTGGCGGACGAGCGTGCTCTCCGAATGCATGCTGAGCATGAGAATGACTTGATCGCGATTGCTATGAAGAATTTTCTGCGCGGCCGCGAGGCCGCTTGTGCCGGGGAGAGCGCAGTCCATCAGGATGACGCGGGGGCGCAGCTCGCGAGCCATCCGGACAGCTTCGTCGCCATCGCTGGCCTCGCCGACGACTACGAGATCCGGCTCGTCCTCGATGATGCGGCGAAAGCCGCGCCGGACCAGGCTGTGATCATCGACCAGGAGCACGGTGATTTTACTGGGGTTCTTCTCGGGCATTTGATTCCGCTTTTTCGCGAGGAACTTTCAGCCGCACGAGCGTTCCGCCATCGGGCGGACGAAGGAGCTCGATGGACCCGCCGAGCAACTGCGCGCGCTCGCGCATGGCGACAAGCCCGATGCCGGGCTTCGACGGCGGCGCCGCAAATCCTTTCCCGTGATCTTCCACTTCCATCTCCAAGGTATCGGGCAAAAATCGCAGGCGAATCCAGGCCTGCTGCACGCCCGCGTGGCGAGCGACGTTGTTGAGCGCTTCCTGCAAGATTCGGTAAGTGTAAATCGCCGCGCTACCGTTCATTGGAAAAGCCGCTCCCGATTTTTCGTAGCTTATGACAATGCCGGTTTGTTTTTCCACCACGGGGAGATACCAGTCGATCGTACTTTCCAAGCCTGCCTCGTCGAGCATGACGGGATGCAGAGCTTGCGAGAGGCTGCGCACGTTGTCGAGCGTGGTCTGAGCGATATCCCGGATCTCGTGGAGTTCGGCGCGAAGCGGAGAGCCCTCCGGAACGTGTTTTTCCGAACGGCCCAGCATGGAGCCGATGGCGGTGAGAATCTGGCCAAACTCATCGTGCAGTTCGCGAGAGATATAGCGCAGCGTGGACTCCTGCGTGGAGATGAGCTGTTGCGCGAGCTCGCTCCGCAGGTTCGAGAGCGAAGCAAGCTGGGTGAAGAGGCGGCGATTCGAGCGGATCAAGTACAGGCTGGTGAGGAGAATCGCCACAAGCGTAGCCGTGAAGAAGAGATAGACCTGACGTTCCACGCGGTCGTAGATCTGCGCAACTTGAAGCGCCGCCTGTTCCTCACGTTCGTTGTTTTGCACCAGGAGTCGAGCCACGGCCGTGCTTAAGGCAGCCTGGCGGGGTTGCAAGGAAAGGCGGATCCGGTCGCGCGCATCCTTATCTTTGCCGTCGCTGGCGAGCGCAAAGATGCGCTCAGCGGCGTCCCAAAACTGCGCAAGAGAGCTTGCAAGGTACTCTTTCTGCTCCTGGGTGCGGCTGGTGACGGCAAGCTGCTCTTCGAGGCGAAGGGCGTCATCCAGATCGGAACGAATGCGCTGGAACTGCGCCGACCAGGCGGTGAGCGGATAGGGTTCGTCGTTATCGAGCATGTCGCGCATCGCCACAGCGAGAGAGTTCAGGTCATTCTGGATGCGCAAGAGTTGCAGAGAGTCCCTGCGGCTGCGATCGGTCAAATTATTTTGCAGATTGCGAAGTCCAGCAATCTGAATGGTAATGTACCAGGAATAAGCCACCACCGCGGCAAGCGTAATCACGAGTCCGAAGATAAGTGCGGGAGTGGGCGAACGCCCTGGTGCGCGCTGCACGAATCGAGAATACAACGCGGAACCGCGAAGTTCCACTGCCGTGCCGATGGAGACTAGCTAGGGTGCAAGTAGCTTTCCCAGCCGCGAATGCGCGCTCTTAGGACTTCCGGCGGCCGGGCGCAAAGAAGTAACAGTAGACTCCGCCAAGAGCGACCAGCAACCCGCCCCACCACACCGGCGCGTGCAAATCGGCGCGGATGGTCTGCGGAGGATTGGACCACTCTGCCAGCCCAGTCGCTAGGATCAGGCAACCGTAGATCAAAAGCAAAAGCCCCACGAAGAACCACACCGGAACAATGTGCCTTTTCTCGCTCACGCGCTCACCAGAAGATCCACTGCAAGATCAGGAAGGCAACGCCCGAAACGCCCGCCCAGAAAATTGGACGCTTCACTAAAGGTAAATGTCCCTCGCTAGGAATTTTGGTAGCGCCATAAACCAGCCCCTTCAGTTGAATGTCCTCCTTGGGCTTCGTGGCCAGGCTGACGGCCACCGTAACAATCACGCAAATGACCCCTGACCACAGAGCGCGCCACATATCGATCGCCAGAGGCTTGGCAAGAGGCGAGAGCGCAATCAGAGCTACCTTACTTGGATCCAGTTCTACCAACGTAAACATAACGATGGAGGAAAGCGTGCCAGCGAGTAAACCCAGGAAGCCTCCCGCCGAAGTGGCCCTTTTCCAGAGCATGCCGAGCAACACGGTTGGGAACAGGGGCGCGATGAAAAAGCTGAACAGGGCCTGAACGTAGTCCATGAGGCTGCCAAAATGGGTCACGATGTACGCCGCGCCGATGCTGATGATCAATCCGATGATCGTGCACCAGCGCCCCATCGAAACGTAGTGCGCGTCGGGCGCGTTCTTGCGCAGGAACGGACGGTAGATGTCATAAGTCCACACGGTGGCAAACGCACTGACGTTGCCGGCCATGCCGGCCATGAAGCCGGCGATGAGTGCGGTAATGCCCAGGCCCAAAAGTCCGGGGCCGCAATATCGCGCCAGCATGAGCGGAAGGACCTCATCATAACTATGTTGGCCCGGCTGCATGCCGCTCGCCGGCACCAAATGAAAAGGCAAGGCTGCGAGACCCAGCAATCCCGGCAAGATGACGATGAACGGCACGGCCATCTTAAAGAAAGAGCCAATCACCGGGGCCAGTTTGGCGGCGCGGACATCCTTGGCCGAGATCACGCGCTGCACCACCAGAAAGTCCGTCGTCC
>Ga0209761_1001190_pt1 | contig 16664 bp, 19 predicted proteins | sample GraSoi013_1_40cm_4_FD_185818 | JGI IMG/M metagenome (GOLD analysis project Ga0209761, IMG submission 185818) | Grasslands soil microbial communities from the Angelo Coastal Reserve, California, USA - Sample 09_25_2013_1_40cm (SPAdes) (version 2) | ecosystem: Environmental > Terrestrial > Soil >...
ATGGTTGGGAGGCGACATTCATGGCCACCGTGTCTAAGGGCCAGGTCCAGTGGTTGACACCGGTTTTCCAGGACTACAAGCCCTTGTCTGACGGTGATGCGGGTCCGAACACCGGGGGAATGGGCTGTTTCACGCCTATTCCGACTGTTACCCCTAGCCTGGTTGAGAAGGTCCGGGGGTCCATCTTGTCGCCTGTTGTTGCGGCGATGGAGAAGGTTGGTGTTCACTATCAGGGGGTTTTGAACTTGAACGCTATTGTTCGTCGTGGATCCGAGGAGCCGTTCATGCTCGAGTTCAACGCGCGTTTCGGCGATCCTGAGGGCCAGGGCGCGGTCATGCTTGTCGAAAAGGGATTAGCGTCACATCTCTCTTCGGTTGCGGAGGACTTGGACGAGGCGGAGCCACCTCAGTGCCGGCAAGGTGTGTGTGTCGTTGTTGTTTTGGCGTCGAAAGGCTATCCTGCCTCCCCGACGACTGGGGACAAGATTATGATTCGCCCAGTTCCAGACGGGAACGTGACATTCCTCCACGCTGGGACCTCCAAGAACTCTTCTGGAGAACTGGTGACTGCGGGGGGGCGGGTGCTCAACGTGGTCGCGACGGGAGATAGTGTTGAGAGGGCTCGCAAAGCGGCTTACTCGACGATCAAAAGCTCGGTCCAGTTCAAGGGAATGCAGTATCGAACGGACATCGGGGCGCACAGGGCCCGGCGGAGGGAGCTAGCATCTTGAGAAGACTGGTTGAGGTGACACTGTTCACCTCGGATGTGAAAGGCACGGTGGCATTCTACAGAGATTTTCTCGGTGTCAGCCCAGCTTGGGAATCCGAAGAGTTCGCTCAGTTTGAGCTAGATGGTGTGAAGCTCTTGATACATGTCAAAGGAGACTCAGGTCCTTCCCTGGGTTATCCTCCGGACGTGGACCACATTGCGTTCGGGGTCAAGGATGTTGACGACGCCTGCAGAGAGCTTCGACAGAAAGGTCTGAAGATGGAATACGGACCCAAGGACTTCGAGTGGGGACGCTCGGCGTACTTCAAAGACCCTGCTGGAAGGATGGTAGAGCTACACCAAATCACGGGATGAGTGAGTTAAGAGATTGGTTCCAATCAGCGTCCTCGTCTCGGGTCGAGGCTCAAATCTGGAAGCCATCCTGGACGCCGTTGACAAGAAGTGCATCACTAAAGGACAGGTCAAGGTCGTCATCAGCAACAAGCCCGGTTCCTCCGGTCTCGACATCGCGAAGAAACACAAGGTTCCAGGAATCACAATCGACGACAAGGGTTTTCCTAAGAAGAGCTGGGAGTACGACCAGAAGACGGTCACCGCTCTCAAGTCCTATGGGATCACGGCCGGCGATGGTCTGGTCTTAATGGCGGGATATTTTCGGATTCTTAGCGATGAGTTCATCGAGGCGTTTCGTCACAGAATCATGAACGTCCATCCGGCGCTCTTGCCGGCTTTTCCCGGGCTGGAGGCGCAGAAACAGGCCTTGGACCATGGGACGAAGGTTGCGGGTTGCACGGTTCATTTTGCCGAGAAGACGGTCGACGCGGGTCCGATTATTCTCCAGGCGTCTGTGCCGGTCGGGGAAGAGGACACTGTTGAATCTCTCTCGGCCCGGATTCTGCGAGAGGAGCATCGAATCTATCCTGAAGCAGTCCGACTGTTTACCGAGGGAAAGTTGAAGGTGGAAGGCAGGAGGGTCCACGTGCTACCATGACTGCCACAATCTTGGATGGCAAACTGGTCGCGGCCGAGGCCAAGAAACACGTCAAGGTCGAGGTTGAGAGGATGAAAGCCTCCGGGACAAACCCGCACCTCTCAACAGTCCTCGTCGGCGATGATCCGGCTTCCGCGTCCTATCTCAAATCGAAACACAAAGCGTGTCAGGAGGCTGGGATCGGCAGCGAAAACCACCACCTGCCAGTGGAGACGACGCAGAAGGAGTTGGAGAATCTCATCTTCAAGCTCAACGTGGACCCGAAGGTCAACGGCATACTCGTCCAGCTTCCCCTCCCAGGCCATCTGGACGAGAACACGGTGATCGAGAGGATTGTTCCATACAAGGATGTTGACGGGTTGCATCCTATGAACGCTGGCAAGCTGGCGTCAGGTATTGAGGGTCTTGTTCCCTGCACGCCTAAAGGTATAGTCAAGCTGCTTGAACATTACAAGGTCCCGCTTAGAGGCCAGAGAGCCATGATTGTTAACAGGAGCACGCTTGTGGGTCGGCCTCTTGCCATGCTGTTTCTCAACAGGGACGCTACGGTTACGATGGCTCATTCGAAGACGCTGAATCTGCCGGAGGTGTCGCGGTCCGCGGACATTCTTGTCAGCGCGGTGGGACGGTCGAATTTCCAGGTCGAGGCTAAGCATGTTAAGCCTGGAGCCGCGGTGGTTGATGTTGGCTTGTCGCGCGTTGATGGGAAGCTTCGGGGCGATGTGGATTTTGGCGAGGTTAGCAAGGTTGCCAAGTATCTTACGCCTGTTCCGGGAGGAGTTGGACCGATGACGGTGGCAATGCTTCTAGAGAATACTGTTATGGCTGCGATGATTCAGTCGGGCAAGAATTGACAGAGTCTAACTTGGCGGTGGAGAAGAAGAAGCTTCGGGGGCGGATGCTGCACCAGCGGGACGCTTTGACTCCTGCTGAGATTCAGCGCAAGAGCCTCCGGGTCGTCGGTAACGTGTTGACTCTTCCGGAGTTCCAGACTGCGAAGATTGTCGCGTGTTATGTGAACAAGGGGAGTGAGGTGGAGACGAAGCCGATTATCAGGAACGTACTCACCTCTTCAAAGAAGGTTCTTGTCCCAACGGTAACGGGGGAGCGGGACCTGGTCTTTTCTGAGTTGAGGAGTTTGGAGGAGCTTGTCCCGGGGACGTTTGGCATTCTGGAGCCACAGCCGGACTTGACGAGGCCTAGGTCTCTGGAGACTGTTGACCTCGCGTTTATTCCGGGTATCGTGTGGGATTCTCAGGGCTATCGGGTGGGCTGGGGGAAGGGCTACTTTGACGCGGTCTTGGAGAGGCTGCCGAGCTGGGCGACCTCGATAGGCTTGACCTACGATCAACAGGTCGTCGAGCGTGTTCCAAGGGAAGAGTTTGATCTACCGGTCGACCTTGTCGTGACTGAGACCCGAGTGATTCGCCTGTGAGGAGTGTTAGTATCCTGATGGGCTCCGAGAGTGACCGTGAGGTAGCGCGGAAGGCTGAGACGATTCTTGAGAAACTGGGAATCCCGTTTGAAACAAAAGTGATCAGCAGCCACCGCAACCACCGTGACCTCGACAAGTACATTGAGACAGCAAAGTCGGATGTTTTCATCGCCATAGCTGGTCTAGCGGCAGCCCTCCCAGGCCACCTGGCCTCTTTGTCGACTAAACCGGTTATTGGCGTGCCTGTGTCGGGCAAGGTGAACCTTGACTCGATTCTCGCCATGGTGCAACTTCCATCAGGTGTCCCCGTCGGGACCGTGGGCCTGGATAACGGGACGAACGCTGGGTTGCTAGCGGCAGAGATTCTGGCCATATCGGACTCGGAGATTGCCAAGAAACTGGCCAAGTACCGAAACGGCACATTGTGAGGCAAGCCGGTCGGTAGATCTCAAACGCATCCTTTTTCCCTTTCATCAATCGCCGATATTCTCTGCCCATGTTCTTTGATTTACAAACATTTCTCAGAGCTCATCTCTCGAACAGTAGAGTTGTCGATAAGAAGGAACAGCAGCGGCGGTGGAATGTTCAGAGCGACCTCAGGAACATCACCCTGATCTACGAGCTTCACCTCCTTCTCCACCCTCGGAGGCGCGTGTTTGGGCTCTCTATTGCGAGCATTATTCACGATACGAAAAGCAAGACCTTGTGACCGTCCTTCTGACACCAAAATTCACTGAGCGCGTTTTGATTCCTCATCCGACATCCCCCTTTCTTTCCGCAAGATGAGAGACGCAGCAGTAGCACTCGACCGTTTGGGCGAGCCGTCCCCTCTTCGAGACCTCTTCGTAGTAGGCCATCCCGGGAGCAACAGAATCCTCCATGACAACCCGCGAAACACCGAGCTTTCCCCGAGGCATTATCGTCAACGCACTTCTTGTGTGGCGCGTCAGGCATTTTCTGCGATGAACCCATGCGCCACACTTGTAACATTTCACCCATTGAGACTTGCTCTCCTCAGGCAGTGAGTTGAGGGTCCGTTGGGACATTTTCCGTCTGGACCTAACGGCCCGTAACACCTCGTGGTGAAAACGTGCAAGTCAGTGTCCTAACACGAACTTGGCCACGACGCAGTACTCTTGAGGTCCACAAATGCTATCGTCTGTCCTTGAGACTGTCCCCTGTACTCGTAATAGAAGCCAATGAAAGTAATCCAGTTGTTGTCCTGACCCATGGCCACCGAACCCACTCCATTTTGACTAGTGGCGCTGAACTTGAGGACGGCGTAGACTGCAGGGCCGTTCGGGTTGGCGGCCGGAAGCACGTAAGGGTTCGTCGTCTCATTGTACGCGACAACAGTGTTAGGGTTAAGTGTTGAGGGATCGTCAATCCAGACTCTGACCAACACTCCGAACCCGTTCGCAGTGTAAGGCTGCATCTGCATCATGGTCGGCGATCTTAACTTGACACTGCTGTCCGTCGCAATGTTCAAGGCCCTTATCCAGAACACCAAGCTGCTGGTTGAAGGAACACAAAACGCCGATTGAGATGCTGTCTGTGACCCCTGGGTGAAGTTGAACGATTTGAAGTCCAGGAATATCGCGAGAGGACCAACGCTTGCCACAAACCCACCGTTTCCACTACTTGGCGGGGTCAGGGGCCATGGGAAGTAGAACCCATACGCTCTCCCGTTCGCCGACGTGAGCCCCACCTTGTAGCCGCTTCCATCATTAATCGTCAAACCGTTCACTTTGATCATATGACGGGAATCCGTAGTCTTCACAATTTGGTTGGAAATCCCCGGGTTGCTGGTGCCGGTAAGGATGCAAGGATTGCTGATAGGACACTGGACGGACCCCGTCGGCGAGATGTTCGTAATCGTAACCTGGGTTATGTTGACCGGGACCGGGCCCGTGTTTGTCACGTTTATGTCGAATCCTTGGACCGTGAAATTCAGAGCTCCAGGCTGGTTGACCACCAGACTTTCAGAAAGGGACTGCTGAAGCAGAGAGATCTTGGTCTGCAAACTTGCGATCTGGGCACTCGTCTGCGCATTCAGACTTGTAAGTTGGTTAAGGGTTGATTGGAGTTGAGAGAGTTGAGCATTAAGCCCTAACATCTGCTGGTTATCAAGGTTGGAGTTCTGATCGATTTCAGTCTGGAGCCGCGTTATGTTCGCGTTTAGCATCGTAATCTGGCCGTTGAGAACCGAGAGCTGGTTATTGAGGGTCGACAGCTGATTCCTTAGCTGTGTCAGTTGCGTCTCGTAGTAGTAGAAGCTCGCTCCGGCCGAGGTGGGAAAGGCAGCAAGTAGAATGAGAAATGCGGCTTTTGATGTGACTAGCGACGACGTTTATCTGCTCCGGCGTATCTGCCGCTTCCGGCAGGCCGTGTCTTAGCTTTCACGTAACCTGTTGTTCATCTTGGGAGATACCAAGATGTTCTAGGCCATTGGCTGCTTCAGGTGCCACGTATCGCTGAAGGATTGCTCATGAAAATCAAGAATAGAAATTCTTAATTACTCAATTCCCCCGAGACCCGCTTGGCGATTTCTAGAAATGGCAACCGCTTCTATAGCCAAGAAAGTCATCAAGGAAACCCTACAGGTCAGAGAAGACGAGCAGGTCTTGATACAGACCTGGGACCACACACTGGACCTTTCCAACGCCCTAGCCTTCGAAACCTACCAGGCCGGAGCAATACCCCTAGTGATCCTCAGCACCGATGAACTCTACCTAAACTACGTCACCAACGTGCCAGAGGAATACTATGGAAAACAGCCCAAAGCCTTCCTATCACTACTAGACAAAGTGGACGCTCAAGTCTTGCTCTTCGGACCCAGAGACCCGAAGATTCTCAAAGCCGCTCCGGGAGAGAGGATGGCCAAGAGCTTCGAGTCCGAAAAACCCATCATGGAAAAAATCCATGACCGTAAGATCCGAACAGCCCTTCTCCCAATCGGATACATAACACCCGAGCGGGCCCAGACCTACGGCTTCGACCTGGGCAGCTGGCGGAAGAACTTCGACGAGAGCCTCGACGCAGACATGAAGAAAATGTCAGAGCTGGGCAAGAAGGTAGGCCTGAAAATGCAGAACGCGAAAAACCTCCATGTCACAGACGACAAGGGCACCGACCTAACCTTCTCTATCAGCGACAGACCCGTTCTGGTCCGAGACGGCATCATCGACCAAGAAGACATTTCCAAGGGAAACTACACCGAGAGCCTCCCCTCGGGAACAGTCACAATCGCACCAGTCGAGACCAGCGCTCAAGGCACAGTGGCCTTCGACAGGGCCACGGCCTTCATGGGCAAAATGGTGAAAGGCCTGAGGCTCATCTTTCAAAACGGCAAACTCTCCTCTTTCGACGGTAAAGACAACCTAGATGCCTTCGCCAACATGTACAAGGGCGCAACAGGAGACAAAGACAGAATCGGCCTCTTCTCCATAGGCCTCAACCCCAACGGCACGTACATGGGCATAAACACCGACGAGCTGGTTCAGGGCGGAGTGACCATCGGAATAGGCTACAACAAGGAAATCGGAGGAGACAACGATACAGCGTTTGGCTACGCGCAGGCGCTAACCAAGGCCACCGTCAAGGTAGACGGAAAGCCCCTAGTCTCTGAAGGCAAGATCCTGATCTAGCCCTCGACCTAAACTTCCACTTTTCTTCGGGTCCTCAGGATTCCTCCAGGCCCTCTCCACGACGCGAACGCGAGCAGACCGACGATTCCCACAAGAGCCAGGCCTGTAACAGTAGTCCTCGGAGACTGACTCGGAGGCCATGGGGGCTTGACTTCGAAGGATCCGAGAGCTGTAGCGTTCTCTCCGTTCAAACTGGCGGAGGCAACGATTGCATACGTGCCCGTAGAGCTGGTTCGGGGCAGAGTGTAGGTTGCCTTGTAGGTCCCGGTAGACACTGACGCCGCGTTCAGGGTCACGCTCGTCCCGTTGGGCCGGATAAGCTGCAATTGTACAGTAGATGCTACAGGAGAACCGTTCTGAACTGTGTTAACATAGATGACAACCGTATCGGTTGGGAAATAGATGGGCCCGGTTGACACGCTGATGCTCAGAGCGGTTGGAGCACTGGGCTCCGGCAAGAAGGTGAAATCCGTCTGAACGTCTATACTCAATGGGAACTGATCGACAGCGTGGATATGGTGCAGCTTCGTCGGGTCCGCGTGTGGAATGTTGAAGGTGAAGTCGAAGCTGCTGTTCGTCAGGAAGACGAAGCCGATGAACTGGTCGTCGAAGGTTATCTCGACCTGTGCCGGGAAGCCGAATGGTGGCTGCGCACCGGGGAAGCCTGAACCGTGAACCGTAACCAGTGATCCCAGCGTTCCACTTGAAGGACTAACTGTCAGGGTGGGAGGTGCTAGAACTCTAAGCGGAACCTGCACAATGTGGACCAGTGTTCCCGAGGTTCCGGTAATCGTGATGGTGTAGTTGCCCGGAGGAGTTGATGTTGTCGTGGACGTTGTAAGAGTTGAGAAGGATTGGCCGGGTGGGATGAGGCTAATCTGTGCCGGGTTGAACGAGGGGTTGGGTCCGTTGGGGACCGAGGGTGATATCTGAGCTGTCAACGTGACTGTTCCGTTGAAGAAGGCTCCAAACGGCGTGCTAATCAACGTCACTCCTATGGTCGAGGATTGTCCGGCAAAAATCGATGTACTCGAGGTTGAGAGCGAGAGAAGGAGGTTGAAATCGGTAGGCGGCGGAATGACTTCTAGCCTCACGATTAGAGAGTGAGACACGCCCCCACTCGTCCCGGTGACGTTGACCTCGTAACTGCCTGGTGCTGCTCCAGCATTAGACACGAGCAAAGTAGCATTGGCCACAGAGCCCGATGTCAGACCTACCATGGACGGAATCACGCTTACCTGGAAGGGCGGGAATACCACGACCGTCCCATTTCCACCGATGTTCAGAACGATTGGAACAATTCTTGCAGTCAGCATGATGTTCCCGGAGAACCCGTCGAGGCTGCTAAGTGTGATCGCGGAGGTTTTCGGGAACGGATCGCCTGGCTGCTGGAACCTGATCAGGTCGGGGTTTGCGCTGATGGAAAAGCCTCCGGTGAACGCTCCAGAGACGACTGTAAACGTGAACTGGTTGTTTCTGGAGGTTACGACGGTTATCGCATAGGCGTTTCCAGGGCTGAAGGTGAACGGTGACCCGGTGAGGGTGCAGTTAGCACATCCGCTTCCAATCGCCACAACAACTAGGCCCCTGGTGTTCGCGGGAATGGACGGGGGGGTCCATGCAGTGTTAGAGTACTGGTCGCCTTGAGCATCTTTCACTTCGTATGCGAGGAAGGTAATGTCGGTGGTTCCGGTGTTTTGGAGGAAGATAGTAACGTCTGTAGCTGAAGTGAATGTGTCGTTTTCGAGAGTGAGGGCTTCAATTCCACACTGCGGGGGGCCACATACGGGTGGCTGAACGATGACTGTCACGTTCGCCGAGTGCGATATCGACCCGCTGGTCCCTGTCACTGTTACAAAGTATGTTCCCGGCGTGGGGTCAGGAGGTATGGAGGGAGTTAGAATGGTTTGGTTAGTGCCGTTTGGCTCCAGTGTGAGGATCATCGTGTTGCCGAGGAACCCCCCCAGTTCCGGGTTTACGACGCCCTGCGGAAAGACCGTGGCGACTAGGGCCACTGGTCCTGTGAAATTGTTGAAACTGGTTAATGTTATCACGGAACCGGGAAGAAGGGTTCCAGTTCGATTAGGGAGACTCGGTATGCTGAGCAGGGTGGGATTGGCTGAAATGGTGAAGCCTGGGACGCCGCCGGTAATTGTGATCGGTATGTTAACCGAGTTGGACACGTCTCCACCCGTCCCGGTGACGGTTGCCGTGTAGACTCCGCTGGCTGTAGTGGTCTTGGTGTTGACCAGGAGTGTGGTTGAGAAGCCTGTCACAACGCCAAGGTTGACACTGCCGCCTTGGGGACCTGTCACAGTTGGAAAGTCAGGTCCGCTGGGGAAGCTCGTGCTGAGGGTCACGATTCCCGAGAAACCGTTTAAAGGTGCTAGGCTTACTTCGGTGAAGTTTGAGTTTCCCGCTCTGAGGGTTAGAGAGGGCGGGTTGGAGGATATTGAGAAGTTCGGTGGGGCCGTCTGGTTGCCTTGAACTGCGATAGTAGCCTTCATCCCGAGATGTAGCGGGTCGTAGTAGTGGTAGATGCCTATGGTGTGGAAGGCGAGGGTGTAGTTTAAGCCAGGTTGTATCGTGCCAGATGAAAAAGTGGGGAGTGATGGGTCATTTACGAACGGGCAGGCAGCGGAGGTTATGGCGCAAGTACATGAGGAGACCGAGTGTGCCAGTAGACCTGTATTGTCCCATTCCACCATGGTTCCGACGATGACCGCCGCATCTAAGGGGATGAATCCGCAGGGCGCCAAGTCGTTTGGATTGCAGGAGGAGTCATCTGGTATTGTTATGTGGTACGCCCAGAGGTTTGTCTCGGTCAGCTTGTAGGAGATGAAGAATCCCTGGTATGCGAATCTGTCCTCCAACAGCACACCGGTCGTCTTGTCATAGTAGGTCGCTCGTTGAAAGACAACTGAGCCGAGGCTTCTTGTGAAGTTGAGAACATCAATCTGGCGCGTAGCCCCCGCATAGACGCCGAGTATAGTCTCGTTGATCGTAGCTGAGCTAGGCGTGTTGAAAATGTGGTCTCCTTGTCCGAGGCCTGCGGCAATCAACAATCGGGGCCCCGTGATGGTTGCCGCTCTTCCCACCCCAGTTGCGAGGTCCCAAGTTGAGACATTGCTCGTGGTGTTTCCCCTCGAGAGGAAACTAAGACTGACAGTGACGTTGCTGCCGGAAATTCCATTTACAGTGGAGGTTGCAATTGAATTGTTGAGATTTGGTTCAGAGCCGAGCGAGCAAGGAGGTTCGCAGAGTTCCACAAAGTCGCCATACCTCCACGTGTCGCCGAGGTTCACGCCGGGAAGATACGGGTTGGGCGATGTAGCCCCCACATAGGCCCTCACAGCGTCCAGCCAGAAGGTTTCCGATTTGACCGTTGTCCCTGACTGTGACGCCAATCCTTCGAACTGGACCAGTGAGAATGGATATTTGAGGGGGAGACCCAGTCTCAGCCAGTCCGCCCGCAGGTTCCGATTGAAATGGTACCACTGGCCCGGCTGGTAACCGTAAAACAGAAATGATCCGACACTCGTATTGTTTACGAAGCTGAGCGAGGGGTCAGGGTTAAACGCGTAGTCCAGCTCGGCAGTGGACTCGGCTCCGAAGACCCTGATATCGAAACCTGCCATCCCGCTCTGATTGTCATAGGGCTGAAGCTTGAACCAGAAACTGAACCCGTCCTGGCTATCCGTGAGGTCTGTGAAATTGACTGGGTTGGGCAGAAACTGGCGAATCTGGGAGAACCCCAGGAAGCGATTTCCGCTTTGGGGAAGGCAGAATGTATCAGTCACTGGTCCAGTATAGACCCGGGCGGAATGATTGCCATCGACAGATACAGTCGAGTCTAAGCTCACTGTTGCATTCGCCACTCCCTCACACGTTGAGAAGTTCCAGTTCACGGGAACCCCGTTTGCATCAAGACCGTTTTCGAAACTCGGATTCATAATGATGTTAGTTCGTGTCGTCGACGCTCGAGCAAGATCCCCCTTGTAGGCTGAGAAAGGGACTACAGTGAGAAGCAAAAGAAAAGAGGCCGCAGCCAGAGCCCGCGGTCGTGAAAGGCTGGTCATGATCTGGCCCTAGGAGCACCGGGGTGTATTCTGGGCTAAATACTGTTCGGAGACAGCTCAAGCAATATGCGAGAATCCCGGTGAGTCGAATCCTACTTCTCGGAATCTGCTCCCGAAAGCTCTTATGTTATCCTGGGTGTGCTTTGAGGCATTTTCCGTCTGGACCTATCGGTCCATAACACCTCCCAGCGCCTCTTCACGTAGGTGACCGTTCCCGGGTCGCCCGGCGTCGCATACTCCTCAGGCTTCGTTGCCTGCCACTACGCCCTGCCCTGTTTTCCGGTCGTCGCATACAGATGGCATTCAGGTTATCTCGTGTCTTGAATCGTAAACTGCCAGCGCGAGCGGCCACAACCCGTCATCACGAATCCCGTCAGGATGGAGAACTCTTTCCGCTTTGGGTTAAGAACCACTTTCGGAAGCTATTCACTCTCAAATATTGATTTCAGGGAATTTGGTCCATTGTAGGGGTTTTGTTACCTCCTCGCAAGGAGCCAACCAACCAAGTAGAATTTGTGGAAACAGATCCGAGTACTCTACGAATTGAATATTTCGGCGAGGCGTCTGACGAAGTGAGAGTAACGGAGACGCCAGGGCGACAAGAGATTTTCACTCTCACGCCCGAGGAGCTTTTAGGCCCACTCAATGATGTCGAGAGAAAGTTCGCCCCTCAGGAAATTTTCGCGGCCGGCTCAATGGAGATTCCGCTCCCTAAACCAAGAGTGGCAATAGTAGGGTCGCGGAAGCCTTCTCAGAGGGGTTACGACGCGGCGGCTGAAATTGCGAGGACGCTCTCCGGGAAAGGAGTAGTGATCGTGAGTGGCTTGGCTTCTGGACTCGATACTGCAGCTCATAGGGCAGCTATCGAAGTCAAGGGACGCGCGATTGCCGTACTTGGAACAGCCCTTAACAGTGTATATCCCAGAGAGAATTCGCAGCTTCAAAAAGAAATAACCACCAATCACCTTGCCATTTCACAGTTTCCAGTTGGACATCCCACGCGACAAGCGAATTTCGTCATGCGGAGCCGGACGATGGCACTGATCTCAAACGCTTCGATGATAGTCGAAGCGGGAGAGACAAATGGCTCACTTCACCAAGGATGGGAGGCCCTGAGATTGGGTCGGCTACTTTTCGTCTGGAAATCAATCGTCAATCTCTCTTCGTTGGCATGGCCAGAACAGATGATCCGTTACGGTGCTTTAGAGCTTGATGACCCGCGGCGAGTTCTGGATCTTTTGCCCTCGCCTCAAAGAATCGTTAAGATATCCGTGTAGCATCGAGAAAACCGTGCGCATTCTCATCATTGTAATTATCTCGTCTAGTATGTAATCAGAGGTTACTGGGGACCCGTGCACGCCCACGCCCCGTCGAAGCTCTCTGAGGAGGGTAACTGCTGCTTTGTGTTTTTCGTCATCCTCGGGATCTAGCGCATACCCATGCTCTTGGGTCTATGAAGATCGAATCCTCTCACCGTAGAGGAGCCTATCGTGTTCTATTGACGTGCGTTCTCTCTTGCCCGTTCTCTTGGCAACGGGGGGGGGGGCCGCGCGAAGGGGTCCTCCGGGTGTACGGTGTCAGTTAGGACGAGCCAGCGTGGCGCCTCACGGAGAGCTTCTTTCAGAGTGATCCCCTGCTTCTCCCCGTAGTGGACCAGTAAGCGGTACTCGGCCTCGTTGAGTTCAGTCTGAGCAACTCTCATGGCATAGGTAACCTGCAACATGTCCCAGCCAAAAGGCACCGCCCCGCTCAACCCTCCCGGGTGGGAATTGACACATTCTACGGTCATCGCCAAACGTGCTCGGAATGGCTAATATTGAGGCTCAAGTCGTCGGACCAATTCGCGTTCCCTGAGAAAGTCTACTTGGGCAAAACCCAAATTTAAGTTCCCACAAGTCTTGAATGAGCCTTCCGTTGTTAGCGAAGCCAGAGGTCGCAAAGCCGACCCCACCTCGACCCGAAGGAATCACGGTCCTCGGGGGCTTCGCCCTTCTAGCAGGAATCATGCTTCTGTTCGCAGGAATATCGTTAGCTTTGCCCTCTTACCCTAGGTGGGACTATGGCCCGGGACTGATTGGATTCTGGATTATCCTCGGTTTCGGCTATGTCGGCTTGCCGCAGTTCTTACCCACAGTGTTCCTCCCGATGATCGTGATGCTCGCAATTCTATATCTTGCTGCAGGGATCGGTTTCTTTTCGGGACGACGATGGGCATGGACCCTCGGCATAACGTTGGCTTTTGTTGGAATAGCGTCGAGCATTCTCCAAACCATCACATGGACTCAACAAGGGGATGAATTCTTTGCTGTGCCCGGGCTTAGTGTAGCTGTATGGGTACTGGTCTATCTCACGAGACCTCTCGCTAGAAACTTCTTTTTCAAACGTCGTTGAGCGGTCTGCACGCCCAAACCTAGCGGTGCCGGGCGAAATAGGGTTCACGATAGCGCCTTGCGTTGCCCTTGAGGCTAGAGTTGAAGACCTTCTCTGGACCCGCTCTTGGGTAGCTGGGGAGGAAGGTCGCCTGGAGAGCGGGCGATCGAATCCTACTTGACACGTCTCGTGAGGGACCCGCATTTTCCGCACTCACGCGATTCTCGGCGAATGGCACTCGATCAGTGTGCGCGTATGGCACTCAGAGCATTCCTGGTTGAATGAGTAAATTCGCGCTAGTGAACAAGACAAGTAATTTTCCATCCGGTACGTTTTACTACGACTCTAAGAGAGCGGTCATCCCATGGAGTTAGTTAGCGAAAAAGACCTCACTGTTGTGGAGTGGTTGTTGGATTCCGACCCCTCAATACGTTGGCAGGTAATGCATGATCTGACCAAGGAGCCTGGCGATGTTGTCGCCGCCGAACGCTCGAAGATTGCCGAGAAAGGATGGGGAGCACGCCTGCTCGCCCTCCAGGGCCCGGATGGTCAGTGGGGTGGCGGTGCCTGTTTCCCCGAGTGGACCTCCACCATGAACACGTTGTCGTTGTTGGAGCTCATGGGGCTGGACCCTGCAAGTGACGAGGTTCGCCGCGCGTTGGTCCTAGTCCGTGATAACAGCAAGTGGGAGCATGCCGGCCAGCCCTTCTTCTCAGGTGAGGTGGAGCCGTGCATCAACGGAAGGGTGGTGGCGTTGGGTTCCTACTTCGGCCAGGATATTCAGGATGTCGTCGACAGGCTCCTCAGGGAGCAGTTGAGCGATGGCGGGTGGAACTGCGAGGCAGAGAGAGGCTCCACGCGGTCGTCGTTCCACTCCACGATATGCGTGTTGGAAGGCCTGCTGGAGCACGAGCGGGCCAAGGGTGGCTCGGCCGAGGCGAGGGCCGCCCGTCTTAGGGGGCAGGAGTATCTCCTGGAGCGTCGCATGCTCCGCCGACTATCGACAGGTGAGGTGATCGATCACAACTGGACCCTGTTCTCCTTCCCGACCCGGTGGCACTACGACGTGCTGAGAGGGCTCGACTACCTGCGCAGCACCGGCGTCGTACCAGACAAGCGGCTTACCGAGGCAATCGACCTAGTCAAGAAAAGACGCGGCGAAGACGGCCGATGGCCCTTGCAGAATACCTACCCTGGTCAGACTCACTTCAACATGGACGAGGGAGATGGAAAACCCAGCCGCTGGAACACCCTCCGCGCCATGCGAGTGCTAGGCTGGTACGACCAGGCTCATCGATGATTGGCGTCTTCGCGATCCAATTTCCAATTTGCTAGATCGACTTGTGGTCCTAAGTCACCAAAGAATACCCTGTCCTATAGCTCCGATTAATTCGCGTCAATCGTAGGCACAAATAGGGTCTGCCGCGCATTTAGGTCGATGGTATCCATCGTGAGTTCTGAGAGAGATCGCGAGGCGCAAGCAGAAATTCTAGAACTGGAAAGAGAATTTGGGGGAAGCGATGATCCAGAATGACGCAGACGCCATCGGACGGTTTCTCTCCGACGATTGGATAATTATCGGCCCCGATGGGGGCGTTATCGACAAGTCGCGTTCCCTCGGGGTCATAAAGTCAGGCGCCTTGAGACACGAAGCCATGGACTCCGAGGATATTCGAGTACGCACCTACGTGAACACTGCTACGGTCACAGCGGTGACGGGTAGCAAGAGTAAGTATTTGGGGGGAGAGTTCACGGCGCGCGAAAGGGCTACGGACGTTTTCGTGAAGAAGAATGGGCAGTGGCAATGCGTGCTTACTCATCTCACCACTCTCACCAAGAAAACCTGAAAATCCGGAGCGAGAATTGTCGAAGCGAAGAGTCCGGGATATCCGACTTATGAAAAAATCGGCAACCCCGAATGTAGACTCGAAGGGCGATCCGTCCTCCCGCACGAAGCACGGGAGACAGTCTGCTGCGCGATTTCTAATCAAGGAACTAGGAGGAGAGAGTTGGCCTGACTTTGCGCGAACTGTCGAGAAGCACGACGGTGTGTGGGGCGGCTGCTGGTGCATGACCTTCCATTTCAAGCGTGATGTGAGGTACCCATCCCTTGTGCAGAAAAAGGCGGACAAAGAGAAACTCGTTCGAGCAAATCAATCCCACGCAGCCCTCGTCTACAACGGAACAGACGTTGTCGGATGGTGTCAGTTCGGACCTCCTGCCGAGCTCCCGGGCCGAATGAGCGGGTACGGCAGGCTGGATCTTGCTCCGCCAGACTGGAGGATTACGTGCTTCTTCGTCGACCGCGACCACAGGCGGGAGGGAGTTGCGAAGGCTGCGTTGGAAGGCGCACTCCGCATGATCGCCGCCAAAGGAGGTGGGACGGTCGATGGATATCCAACCGCCATCCCCCGAGGGAAACCATACTCGAGTTCATTCTTGTGGAGTGGAACCCAATCAATGTTCGCCAAGCTCGGATTCCGCCCGCTGGGTCAGCTAGGTACAAGTAAATGGATGATGCGAAAAGTGGTTCGTAGTCGATGAAGTCATCCCCCCAGAACCATGTGACTAACTTCTCAATACGCTAGTCTATAACTCCCCTTGCAATACACCAACCGACGAACACCATGAGCGATTGGAACACCGGCATTATCGCAGAGTTCCGCAGGAACCATGGAAAGGTAGGCGGCCAGTTCGAGGGCGCACCATTATTACTTATCAATCACACCGGGGCCCGCACCGGCAAATCCCGAACTAACCCAGTAATGTATCTCAAAGACGGCCACCGCTACCTAGTCTTCGCTTCGAAGGGAGGAGCCGACACCAATCCCGACTGGTACCACAACCTCAAGGCTCACCCGAACGTCAAGGTCGAGGTCGGGAACGAGACCATCGACGTACGTGCGGAGGTAATTACCGGTCCCCAACGAGACAGACTCTACGCGCGACAAGCCTCGCTCTACCCGCAGTTCGCACAATACCAACGCAAGACCAAGAGGACCATCCCAGTGATAGCATTCACACCCAAGGCTACACGACAGTAGCCAGAACTCGATAATCCCAGCTGCTTCCGCAGCGATCTTCAAGCCCGGCATGGCTCGTCGCTGACCTTTTCCATCCAGTCAGCGATCTTGCCGTCAACCTGTTCCTGAGAAGCAATATGCGTCATGGCCTTCGTCGCCGTGGTGCCTGACGCTCCAGGTTCTGTTAACTTGTCGTTTGATAAGTAACTTGCTCTCATCGACTCCGGGGATTACCGTCGTCGTCGGGTTCCTCTTCACTGCTTCACCTGAGAGCCCTTCCGCCTCAGAAGCATGAATGCTTCATCTTGGCCTGGAACGGTCGAACCTCAACCGCCCCAGAGTAAGCCCATGCAGGCCTGTCACGGTTTGTTAGCCTACGTCACACCTGT
>Ga0209761_1001192_pt1 | contig 16653 bp, 11 predicted proteins | sample GraSoi013_1_40cm_4_FD_185818 | JGI IMG/M metagenome (GOLD analysis project Ga0209761, IMG submission 185818) | Grasslands soil microbial communities from the Angelo Coastal Reserve, California, USA - Sample 09_25_2013_1_40cm (SPAdes) (version 2) | ecosystem: Environmental > Terrestrial > Soil >...
ACAACGACCCGTGCCGGAACACTTTCGGCGAGCTCAAATGCGATTCTGACCCGCGGCCGGACATCCTGGTCGCCGAAAGCGGAGCACCGGGGAGCAGCGACGACGTGCTGAAGCTTTACTCCGGCGACGGTCTCGGCGGCTTCAGCCCGCCGTCCCCGCCGGTTCAGGCGCAGGTCCCCCTGCAGGGGGATCCGACCCACCTCCTCGTCGCGCCGGATCAGAGCGTCTGCCCGAACCCCTGGCTGCTGATCACGGACCCTCGCTACCACTTCGACGCCGACGGCAAGACCAGCGTGATCGCGGTGCTCGAGCCGGGCACGTCGACCGTGGCCATCTATCTCCCGAGCAACGAGGGACCCGCGCCGCCTCCCGGTAATCCCAGTCCTCCTCCCCCGTCGGGGGCCAGGTGCGCGAGTGGCACGAGCCCTGGAACCGCGTGCACTCAGGATCTGGATTGCCCCGGAGGCGGCATCTGCCGCTCTCCGCTGCCCCTTCCGTCCCCGCCGGGCGACGCCACGTTCGTCGACTTGAATCAGGACGGCTACCTCGACCTGGTGGTCCTCTCCCCGGGAGACGGAGATCCCACGACGCCGAACGTCATTGTCTACATCGGTCTGGGGAACGGTCTGTTCTTCTCCGACCCATCGCTCAACTCGACCGACGTGCCGGAAGGGATGACGTTTCTGGCGGCGGGCAACGTGAACCTGGCGACCGATTCGACGTATCCGGACCTGGTGCTGTTCGGCGGCGTCAACCGGGAGCCGGTCATCATGACGAACGCCCTGACCGACCGGGCCGACATCGATCACTCAGGGCGGGTGGACGGTTACGACCTCGCGCTTTTGGCCCGCGCCTTCGGCGCCGAGCGCGGCGAGGACTTCATCCTGCACTACGACGCCACGCGGAAAATCCTCAGGCTGAAGCAGGACCCTGATCTGATCGAAGATCTGACCGACCCCTCCTTCGACCAATACGATCCAACCCGCCTGCTGGACGAGGACAAGAGATGCTCCGTCTCGGGGGCGGCATGCAAGATTGACGCCGACTGCGCCCCCCCGGGAGACACATGCAACGGCTTCCTGAAGGCGGGGCTGGATTTGCCCTTGACCAGCGGATCCACCTCCGGCGCCTTCCTGTGTGATGGGGCGCTGCAGAACCTCTCCGGTCTGTACGGCCTCCCGGTCGACATCAACCTCGACGGCAAGGTCGACGGCACGGACCTGGCCCTGATCGCCAGCAAGTTCGGCAGCAACCTCTGAGCCGGCCCTACCTCATCAGTTCCCGGATCTCACCCGGCAGCATGTTGTAGAAGAAGCACCAGCTCAGCCCCTCCTGCTCCTCGGGGAAGCCTTCCGGAAGGGGTGGGAGGGGATTGATGTCCGGCGAAGAGAGAGTGCCGAGAACCGCCCTGTTGAATGGCGGAACAGAGGACGGGAGGACCACCTGCACGCCGGAGATCGTTCCGTCCTTCTGGATGAAGAAGTGAACGCAGAGATAGCCCCGAACGCCATCGCGGAACGCAAGCGGCAGGCGTTCGCTCCAGCCGTTATCGATGATGACCTTGATACGACGGGCGTAATCGCCCCAGGGGAAGTCCTGGGTGTCGAACGACATCGTCCCGACGGTGAAGCCGGGAGAAAGGTACCCGGGATTGTCGAACAGGCGCTTGCTCTCCTCCCCCTGTCCGGAGAGCACCCGCTGCAGACTCCCCCGGGCTGCGGCCGCGATGCGATTCGCCGTGCCCGGGCCCCCCTGCGGCCCCGGACCGCCCCGCAGCGTCCCCGTCCCTTCGACCGCGGACGACGGTGGCCCACCACCCTCGCGTCCCAACTTTCCGGACTGGCCGGTGTCGCTCTCTTCCGCGGCCCCCGACCCGTCGGCCGGCGGCAGGAGATTGGCCTGCTGCTTGTCTCGGCTCGCGTCCGTTCCGGGCGGAACCGGATCGACCGCGTCCTTCCCCTCCGCCAGCCTTGGATCGGGGCGGATCCGCTCGACGGTCGTCCCCTCGGAATGCGGGTCGATGGAGAATTCTTTCAGTTTGGGCGGTGTCTGGATCTCCTGACTGGCCTTCCGGCTCTTGTCGGAGAGGATTTTCGCTGCAGGGTTTCCCTTCACGAGGTGGTCATCCGGCGTTCGGACATAGGCGAACTTCAGCGGGATTTTCGGCCGGTTCTCCGGCTTCGACGCGGTCTTCTCCGAGTCCTCGGGCACGGCATACAGGTCGCGCGTCGAGGGGGGCCGCGCGCCGAGGAGCGAGAGGATCGATTCGGGCAGCACGCGGGACGCCACCCCGGGTCCGAACAGGAACAGCAGGACCAGGAGCAGGTGCAGGCCGAGGGACAGGAGGATCGCCTCGGAGCGGCTCACACGGACGGTCGGAACTTCGACCGGATCCTCCAGGGACAGGAATTCCATCGGACCTCACACCCTCTCTTCGGGACGCCCGGCCCTCAGAGGGCTGCGGCGATTTCGTGGAATCCGCGCCGGATGGCGTTCATGTCGATCTCGCGGCACTCGGGGTGCACCCGGTTCGTGAGGAGAACGTAAAGGCGCCGGGCGTCCGGATCGATCCACAGGGACGTTCCTGTGAAGCCGGTGTGTCCGAAGGACCGCCGCGACAGCCCGCTCCCGGCGGGTGTGCCGGGGTTCGAGGCGAGCAGAAAACCGAGCGAGCGATCCTCTCCGAGCCCCGCGGTGAGATTGTCTCTCATGAGCTCGCGCTGCCTTTCGTCCAGGAGGCCCGTCCCGGGGCCAAGAATCTCCCGCGCCACCAGGAAAACCGCGCGCGCGGTGCCGAAGAGCCCGGCGTGGGCGCTGCTGCCCCCAAGGGCGCGCGCGTTGAGGTCGTGCACCTCGCCCCAGGCCAACCCCGCGCGCCATCCATTGTAGCCGTCCCCTTCCGTCCCGGCGAGGACCCTTTCCCTCCGGTTGCCCGCTTCGGTCGCGGCGATGCGGCGCCGCAGGGAGCGCGGCGGCCGGTACAGCAGATCGCGGAGGGCCAGCGGTCGTGCGACCTTCTCGGCGAAAAGCCGATGAAGCGGCGCGCCACCGGCCCGTTCCAGGGCGAAACCCAGGAGGATGTACCCGGGGTCGGAGTACACGACACGCTCGCCGGGCGGCCGGTCGAGCGGCAGACGCTTCAGCCACTCCAGGTACTCGTCGCGTCCGGAGGCGTGGATGTAGACCGGCCTCCAGGCCGGCAGACCGGAACGGTGCGTGAGGAGATCGAGAAGGGTGACGCGTGCGGCGTCGCCCGGCGGGTTCCACTCCCGCAGGTGGCGCGACAGCGGATCGTCGCAGGACAGGCGTCCTTCGGAGGACAGGACCGCGGCCAGGCACGAACCCGCGATCGGCTTGGTCAAAGACGCGAGATCATAGAGGGTCGAGGTCGCGGCCGCGATGCGCTCGGGGCGCAACACCGCCGATCCGAGAGCACCTTCGGCGAGGATGCCCCCGTCCCCGGCCACGAGATAGGAGGCGCCGGGGAAGTCGCCTGCCGCCACATGCGCCCGGAGGTAATCCTCGAGGCGGGCCGCGCCGCGCATCGGGTGTCCCCTCAACTCCTCGTCTGGCGGGCGGCCGCGGCGATCTGTTCCACCACCCGGAGGGCCGTCTCAAGCGCCCGCAGCCCCTCCTCTCCGGTCACGACGGGCGCGTCCTCGCCGCGCACGCTCCGCAGAAAGGCGCGCAGCTCGGCCTGGAGCGGCTCCTCGTTCTCCGCCTCGATCGGCTCGCGCACGATTTCCGGCGGCGCCCCCGGGGATCGCCGGAGCGTGTAGATCACCCCTTCCTGGCGGGCGTAGTCGATCGACAGGTACGACTCGGACTCGAAGACCCGCAGCTTGCGCACCCGCTCGGTGCTGATCCGGCTCGCGGTCACATTGGCGACGCAGTCGTTTTCGAAGCGGAGGCGCGCGTTGGCGATGTCGACCTTGTCGGTCAGGGCGTGCACCCCGACCGAGTCGATCGAGGCAATGCGGGACGGCACCAGGCTGAGGATGACGTCCAGGTCGTGGATCATGAGGTCCAGAACGACGTCCACGTCGGTGCCGCGCGCGGTGAACGCCCCAAGCCGGTGCGTCTCGATGAAGCGAGGGTCGCGGACGCGCCGGCGCGCCGCGCGCACGATCGGATTGAAGCGCTCCGTGTGTCCGACGCAGAGCGGCCTGCCCGCACGCGCTGCCGCGCGGGTCATCGAGGCGGCTTCCTCGAGCGTGGCGGCCGCCAGGCCGCGCTCGAGACACGCGGCGACGATCGGGGCGTGCGCCGAGGTCGGAACGGCCACACTGACCGCGTCGAGATCCCGCGGCAGGTCCCGGTGAGAGGCGAGAGCCAGAACGCCGTGCCGCGCCGCGATGGCCGCGGCGCGGTCCAGGTCCGTGTCCACGACCGCCTGAAGGCGCGCCTCGGGGAGTGAGGCGTAGATCCGGGCGTGGTGCTGTCCGAGGCTGCCGACCCCGATCACGGCGACACGCACGGGGCGGCGATCGGAGGCTGCCATGGAATCGCCGTTCAGCGGACCACGCCGCGTTTGCTCCCGCGGATAAAGGCGACCAGCCGGCCCACCTCATTCTGCCCGGCGAATTCGTCCCGCAGACGAACGAGCGCCTCATCAAGCGTGAGTCTCGACCGGAAGAGGATGCGGTACGCCTGACGGAGGGCCTGGATCGTCTCCGGGGGGAAACTCTTTCGCTCCAGCCCGACGACATTGATACCGAAACTCTTCGCCCGGTTGCCGACGGTCAGGACGTATGGCAGCGCGTCCTGAGTGATGACCGAGTATCCCCCGACATAGGCGTGCGCGCCGACGCGGCAGAATTGGTGCACGCCGGAGAACGCCCCGATCGTTGCGCCCTCCTCGACCACGACATGCCCCGCCAGGGTCGCCGCGTTGGCGAAAATCACGTGGCTTTCCACCTGGCAGTCGTGCGCGATGTGTGTCTGCGCCATCAGCAGATTGCCCGACCCTATGCGCGTGACGCCGCCCCCGCCCGCAGTACCGCGGTGCACCGTCACGCCCTCGCGGAACACGTTGTCATCGCCAATCTCAATCGTGGTCCTCTCGCCTTGGTACTTGAGATCCTGCGGCGCCATGCCGATGCAGGCGAACGGGAAGATCTTGCAGCGGGCCCCCATGACGGTGGGACCCTCGATCACCGCGTGCGGGCCGACCTCGCACCCGGAGCCGAGGCTCACGTCGGCCCCGATGACGCTGAAGGCCCCGACGGTCGTCCCATCCCCCAGGAGCGCCGCGGGGTGGATCTGGGCGGTGGGATGGAGGGTCACGCGGGCGCTCACGATGCCTCCGGCGGCGCCGTCTCGTCGCGATCGACCATGGAGGAGAAGAGATCCGCCTCGGCGACCAGGGCACCGTCGACGAAGGCCTCGCCGCGCAGGCGGGCCGAGCGCGTGCGTACCTTGAGAACCTCCACCTCGAAGCGCACCTGGTCGCCGGGAGTCACCGGCCGCCGGAACCGGGCCCGGTCGATGCCCGCGAAGTAGACCAGCTTGCGCTCGCGGTCTGGAACGCCGCGCAGAAGCAGCACGGCCCCCACCTGGGCCATGGCCTCCACGATCAGGACTCCCGGCATCACCGGGTTCCCCGGGAAGTGCCCCTGGAAGAACGGCTCGTTGAAGGTGACGTTCTTGATCCCGACGACCCTCTTGCCCGCCTCCATCGACACGATGCGGTCCACCAGAAGGAAGGGATAGCGGTGCGGCAGGATCCCGAGGATCTGGCGGATGTCGAGCACGCCCTCGTGTTGGCTCATTCCATCCTCATCCGGCCCTTCGGGCCGGCGGTTATGACCTGGCCGGGCGACCGCGCGGCGCCCGGCGCCCCGAGGCGCGCGTCGTGACCCGCGGCCGCTTCGAAGTTGGCGGAGTGTCGCCCGCCTGCCCCCGGGCCCGTTCCAGGCGGGCGATGGCGCGCAGCACATCCGGCAGACGCCTGAACGCCGCCTGGCTTCTCTTCCAGTCCCTGTGATCGGCGGCGGGATGGCCCACGACGAACGCCCCCGGCGGCACATCCTGGAGGACGGCAGACTTGGCCCCGACCACCGAGCGATCTCCTATCGACAGGTGCCCCGCGGCTCCCGCCTGCCCCGCCAGGATCACGCCCCGGCCGAGTCGCGTGCTGCCCGCGATCCCCGACTGCGCGACCAGAACAGAGTCCTCGCCGATCGTGACGTTGTGGCCGATCTGGACCAGGTTGTCGATCTTGGTGCCGCGGCCCACCACGGTGCTTCCGAATGTCGCCCGGTCGATCGTCGTGCAGGCGCCGATCTCGACGTCGTCCTCGATCACCACGTTCCCGACCTGCGGGATTTTGGCGCGCGCCTCTCCCGCTTCGGCGTACCCGAATCCGTCGCTGCCGATGACACTCGAAGCGTGCACGATCACGCGCGCCCCCAGAATAGAGCGGGAATACACCACGACCCCCGGGTGAAGCTTGGAGTCCTCGCCCACCCGCACCTCGTCCCCGAGAACCACCCCGGGCATCAGCGCCGCGCGGTCGCCGACGAAACAGTCGCGCCCGAGCACAACGAACGGACCGATCGACACGTCCCGGCCGAGCCGGCTCCCTTCCCCCAAAACGGCCTGCGGGCTGATCCCGGGAGCCGACCGACCCTCGGAGTAGAACAGCCCCATGGCCGCGGCCAGCGCCACGTACGGGTTCTTCACCAGAATGAGGTTGCGCCCCGGGGCGATGCCCTCCTCGGCCACGATCAGGCCTGCGGCACGGGAGACTCTGGCCGCGCCGCGGTAGCGCGGGTGCGCCACGAAGCTGAGGTCCTCCGGGCCGGCCTGGTCGAGCGGTTTGATGCCGGTCACGCGCGGGCTGGGGTCGCCCCGCACCGTACCCTCGATGCGGGAAGCGATCTCACCCAACGTATAGGATCCCAAAGGAGCGTCCTTCAGCGGCCCGGCGGCTTCGGCGTCTCCTTCGGCTTCTCGGGGACCTTCTTCGGCTGCGGCTTCGACGCGGCGGGCGCGGTGGGGGCCTTGTGCATGTCGTTGAACTTCTGGATCAGGTCCTGGGTGATGTCGATCTGCGGCGAGTTGTAGTCGATGACGCCCTTGTTGAGGATGAGCGTGAAATTCTTTTCCTTGCCGAAGACCTCCAGGGTGTTGACGAGCATCTGCTGGAACCGGTTCTGTACGTCGCTGAGCTGCGATTTCATCTCGCGCGTTGCGTCGTCCTGGAGCCGGTTGAGCTCGATCGTCTTGTTCTGGATATCTTTCTGCATCTGCGCCGCCTTGTCCTCGCTCAGGCTCGCCTGCTGCTGCCGCAGCTTGTCCCTGAGCGCGTCGATCTCCGCCTGCTTCTTGTCGATATCGCCCTGCAGCCGGTCGCGCGCCTCGTTCAGGTCCTGGTTGTACTTCTTCCCCACTTCGGTGATCTTCCAGATTGTCTCCGGGTCGAAGACGCCGATCTTCAGCGGCTCTGCCGGCTGCGCGGGGAGGGGCGCGGTTCCGAGCGTCACCATGAGTAGGGCCAGGGGGCCCCATATCCATCGTGGCATCGAGGGTCTCCTTGAATCGCGACAGAAGTCGATGACTATACCACAGAGATCCGGGGCGCACATGCGCCGGACGGCTCGAACGGCACGCACGCGGACGCTCAGAACGTTGTCCCGATGCTGAAGATGAAGTTCGACGGGTTCTCCCCCTTCTGGGGGTTCTGGATGAAGCCGTAGATCAGACGCAGGGGTGCCTGGAACACCGGCAGGTAGAAACGCAGCTCGAGGCCGTAATCGATGCGCATGTCATTGAGCCGGACCCGCTGCCCGTCGTCGAAGGCGTTACCGGCGTCGTAGAACAGAGTGAACTCGACGGCGTCGGCCAGCGGGATGGTATATTCGGCGTTCAGAAGAATGTACTGGTTCCCGCCCGGGAAGACCGTGCCGAAGACGCCATCTCCATTGGTGTCCTCGCCCGGGTCGAGTCGGCAGTTGCCGTGGTCGGTCTCGCCGGGATCATGCACGCCGTTCATGTTCGGGTCGTCGGCCGGACAGAAGGCGGTCCAGCCGTTGTCCGGCGGCGCGCCGTCCGGCCGATCCTCGGCAAAGTCTATCCGGCCGTTGCCGTTCCGGTCCTCGGTGTCCAGAACGCCGTTGCCGTTCAGGTCCTCTCCCGGGTCGAGAACTCCGTTGCGGTTCAGGTCCTCCGTGTCCAGAACGCCGTTGCCGTTCGTGTCCTCGGTCGGATCGAGCAGGCAGTTGCCGCGGTCGAATTCGTTCTTGTCGATCCTTCCGTTGTGGTTCAGATCCTCGCACGGCTCCAGGTTCGCGTCGAGGATACCGTCCGGATTGCGGTCCTCCGGAGTGTCGATGAAGCCGTTATGGTTGACGTCGATGTCTCGACGCGCCGGGCTCACCTCGCGCGTCCGGAAGACGCGCAGGCTCCTCTCACCACCAAGAAAATAGCGCTCGAAGACCGGGACGACTCGTCCGCCGAACGGCGCCACGTATCCGTAGGCGGCGTTCAGCCCGATGTAGTGCTTGCGCGTCAGACCGGGAAGGTAGAGCGTCGCGTCGAGACGCGGCTTGTAGAAGAAATTGTCGCCCCCCAGGAACCCGCCGGCGTACTCCATGCTCCCCTGCACCCGGTAGCCGCGGGTCGGACGGAAGAAATTGTTGCGCGTGTCGACGGTATAGAGGCTTGTGACGCTGCTCGTCGCGCTGTTCCGGCGGTTGACCGGAAACCCTGGAGTCGTCGTCAGAAGATCGACGTTTTCGAATCCGTACGCCACGTCGAAGCGGCTGAAGGCGCCGAGCAAGCGCCCGAGCGAAACCGTTCCGCCGCTGCCGATCTGCCGGAAGCCGCTGTAGTCGGTCTGCCGCTTGAAGATGGAAAACCCGAGTGTCCAGGGCCTCCCGAGAAACCAGGGCTCGGTGAAATTCAGGGAGTATCGGTTGGCGCGCGCGCCTGTCTGGATGTAGGTGGAGAAGATCTCGCCGCGGCCGAGAAAGTTACGAGTCGCGTACGACGCCTGGAAGAAGCCCCCCTCCAGCCCCGAGACGCCGCCGCCGACCTGGATTTCGTTGCGGCTGGACTCGGTCCCCTGCACCTGGACGTCCACGCGGTCGGTGTCCCCCTTCGGCTTGACCGCGGGGTCGTCGCCCACCTGAAAGTACCCGAGCTGCGCGATCTTGCGCAGTCCCAGGCGCATGCGCCGCACGTTGAACAGGTCCTCCTCGATGAGCGGCATTTCCCGCCGCAAGACACCGTCGCGTGTCGTCGTATTGCCCGAGAACTCGATGCGGTTCACGAAGTACTTCTTGTCCTCGGTGATGGCGAGAGTGAGATCGGCGACGTGGTCGTGCTTCTCGACCCGGGGGTCGATGGACACGTAGAAGTACCCCCGCTCGCCGTAATCCTCCTCCAGCCGTTTCGTGCCGAACTTGAGAGCCGAGTCGTTGAAGACCAGGCCCGGGCGCAGCGGCACGCGCGCCATCACCTCCGGCGCGCTGAACACGCTGTTGCCCTCGATCTCGATCTTGCCGACCTTGTACTGCAGCCCTTCGACGATCGGCACCGTCAGGCGCACCCACTTCTTGGGCTGCCTGTCGCGCTCCTTTTTGGCCTTCAACTCGGCCTTGACCCGTTTCTTCCGCTGTTTCTCGGTCTCCCCCGGGGGCGCCACGACGGGCGCCGGCTCCTCGAAGTCTTCTTGTTCTTCGAGCGAGCCCAGATCCTGGGGCGGCCCGCCCACGACCACGGTCGTGCCCTTTCCGCCGTGTTTCGCCTTCTCTTTCTTGCCACCCACGAGCTCGACGATCTCGGGCTGGATCGCGACGTCGAGGTATCCAACTCCCTTGTAGGCGGTGCGAATATTCTCCGCGTCCTGGTCGAACTTGGCGGGGTGATATAACGTCTTGGTGGAGGCCCAGGACGTCAACCAGAATGCCTTCTTGGTCAGCTTGAGGAACTTGCGCAGCCGCCGGTCCTTGAACACCGTGTTGCCCACGAAGTCGATGTCCTTGATCTTCGTCTTGGATCCCTCGTGGATATTGAAGGTGACCTCGCGCTGCCCCTGCCCCACGGGCGTCAGGCGGGCCTTGGCGCGCGCTTGTAGATATCCCTTCTCGCCCAGGAGCTGCTCGATGGCCGCCTCGGCGCGGCGCAGGACCGAGAAGTCGACCGGTTGCCCGCGTCGCACTTCGCACTTCGCCTGGTTCAGCCGCTCCTGGATGTTCGCTTCGGTGACCGCCTTCATGCCCACGAACGCCACGTTCCCCACGAGCGGCCGGTCACGCACGTGGAAGATCAGGTCGTAGACGTTGCCGGCGCGCCGGCGCGTCTCGACGATGATGTCGTCGAACAGGTCCAGGTCCCACAGTCGCCGGAACTCGTCCTGGATGGCGCGCTCGTCGTAAGGGTCGCCCGACTTGAGATGCAGGTTGCTGAAGAAGGCGGTGTCCGAGACGCGCACATTGCCGTCCACGACGATCCGCCCGATCACCCCCTTCCCTCCGGCCGCCTGATCCTCCGGGCCCGCAGCCTCCTCCGGCTGCTCATGCCCGGCGGGCGGCGCGGCTTCCTGACCGGTCTCCGGGGCGCGATCCCCTTCCTGCGAGGGCGACGACCCTTCGTCGGACGGGGGCGCCGTGGGGGATGGCGTAGGAGCGGGTCCGGGCGGAGCCGGGGAGGGCGCGGCTTCGGAGACGGTCGCCGCTGGCGTTTCCGGGGAGGGGACGGCGCCGCGCGATACCGACGCGGGCGCTACGAGGGCCAGCAGAAGCCCGCACAGCGGCGAGAAGATACGGACAGAGCGCGGCACGCGTTCTCCTAGGGGCAACGAAGGAGTGCGGTTGTGGCGGGAATCGGATTCAGCGGGCGATCTCGATCGGCTCCCGGAACGCCAGCCTCTCCTGATCGACGAAAATCTCGATCTCCCCGTTCTCGGGAAACTTCCCGAGAATGAGACTCTCCGACAGGGCATCCTCAATGTTCTTCTGGATGGCACGGCGGAGCGGGCGCGCGCCGTAGGAACGATCGCTGCACGTCTTGTCGATCAGCCAGCGGTAGGCCTCGTCGGTGAGCGTCAGCCGGATCCCCCGATCCGCCAGGCTGGCATTGAGCTGGCTGATCATCAAGCGGGCGATCGCCAGCAGGTCCTCATCCGAAAGGGCATCGAAAACAATGATCTCGTCGACGCGGTTGATGAACTCGGGGTGGAGCACGACCTTGACTTCCTTGAGGACCAGCTCGCGGCGCTCGCGGTAGTTGCGCTCGCGATCGCCCGGGCTCCTGAAACCCAGGGCGCGTTGCTTCTGGATCAGATCGGATCCGATGTTCGAGGTCATGACGACGAGGCCGTTCTTGAAATCGATCGTGTCGCCGAACGCGTCGGTGATCTGGCCGTCTTCCAAGACTTGAAGCAGGACGTTCAGCACGTCGGGGTGGGCCTTTTCGATCTCGTCCAGCAGGACGACGCTGTAGGGGCGTCTCTTGACGCGCTCGGTGAGCTGCCCGCCCTCTTCGTAGCCGACGTACCCCGGGGGTGAGCCGATCATCTTGGCGATGGCGTGCTTCTCCATGTACTCCGACATGTCGAAGCGGACGAGCGACTTCTCGTCACCGAACAGGAACTCGGCGAGCCCCTTGGCCACCTCCGTCTTGCCGACCCCCGTCGGTCCCAGAAAGATGAACGACCCGACCGGCCGCAACGGGTTCTTGAGCCCGGCGCGCTGGCGCCGGGTGGCGCGCGCCAGCGCGGAGATGGCTTCGTCCTGGCCCACGATACGCCGGTGCAGGAATTCCTCCATCTTGAGGAGTCTCTCGGCCTCCTCCTTCTTCACCGAGGAAATGGGGATGCCGGTCCACTTCGAGATGACCTCTTCGATGTCTTCCTGGGCCACCTCGAGAACGGCCCGCCGCTCCTCCTCCTCGCGTATCTTGAATTCGTCGTACTTTTTCCGCAGCGCGATCTCCTCGTCGTGCTGTTTGACCGCCTTCTCGAAGTCCTTGCGGAACAGGTAGTTCTTCATGCTGCTGACGGCGCGCTCGATGTCCCGCTCCAGATCGCGGATTTCGCGATAGTTCATGCGCCGTCGCAGCTTGACACGCGCCCCGGCCTCGTCGATCACGTCGATCGCTTTGTCGGGAAGGAAGCGGTCGGTGATGTAGCGGTTGGACAGGGACACGGAGGCTCGCAGGCCTTCTTCGCTGTAGCGCACCTGATGGAACTTTTCGTAGCGCTCCTTGACGCCGCGAAGGATCAGGAGCGTTTCGTCCTCGGTGGGAGGGTGCAGCCTGATCGGCTGGAAGCGGCGCACCAGCGCCCGGTCCTTCTCGATGTACCGGTGGTAGTCCTTCGGGGTGGTGGCGCCGATGCACTGAACCTCGCCGCGCGACAGGGCCGGCTTGATGATGCTGGCCGCGTCGAGCGAGCCCTCGGCGGAGCCGGCGCCGATGAGCGAGTGGATCTCGTCGATGAAGATGATGATGTCCTCGTTGCCGATGATCTCGGAGATGATCCCCTTGAGGCGCTCCTCGAACTGCCCGCGGTACTTGGTGCCGGCCACGATGAGGCACAGATCGAGTGCCAGGATCCGCTTGCGCGACAGCGACACCGGCACGCTCCCCTCGGCGATACGCTGCGCCAGACCCTCCACCAGCGCCGTCTTGCCAACACCCGGCTCGCCCAGGAGCACGATGCTGTTCTTGCGCCGGCGCGACAGCACCTGGATCATCCTTTGCAGCTCGTTCTCGCGGCCGATGAGGGGGTCGAACACCTGCCGGGCCGCCATCTCCGAGAGGTCGCGCGAGAACTCGTTGAGGAACGGCGTCTCCTTCACTTTCTTCGGCAGGGCCCGCTGCTTCCAGACCGCCACCGTGTCCTCGCGCAGCGCGTACAGGCGCATCCCCTTCTCGGCCAGAATGCGGCCGGCCGCCGAGTCTTCTACGCGAAGCAGGCCCAAAAGGACGTGCTCGTCGCTGACGTAGGGATGCAAGAGGCGCTCCGCCTCCTCCTCGGCGCACGCCAGGATCTTCTTGGTCTCTTCGCTGAAGGGAATCTCGATGGGGGCGGCCGGCTTCTCACCCGAGGGGCCGCGCGCCTCCAGCTCGGCGCGCAGAAGCTCCAGGTTGACGCCGGATCGGCCGAAGAGATCGCGGACTAGATCGTCGCCTTCCTTGATGAGCCCGAGGAGCAGGTGCTCGGAGCCGATCACCTTGCTCCCCATCTGGCTGGCTTCGTAGCGGGCGAGAAAGAGGACCTTCTTGGCCTTCTCGGTGTACTTTTCGAACATTCGCTGCTCGCCCGAACTCCTCGACCCGTCCGTGATTTTCAGCGGGGAACCTGAGTGGTTCCAGCAGCAACATTGTACCGGCTGCCTGCCGGATCCGTCAAGGAACCATGCTCCATCCTCAGGATACGGCTGCACTTCGAGGCGAGGCGCGCGCTGTGGGTGACAAACAGCGTGGTCATCCCCCTGCGGCGGTGCAGGTCGAACAGGAGGGTGAACACCGCCTCGGCGTTCCTCTCGTCCAGGTTGCCGGTCGGCTCATCGGCCAGGAGCAGCGCCGGCCCCCCGACGATGGCGCGGGCGACGGCGACGCGCTGCTGCTCCCCGCCCGAAAGCTCGGTGGGCCGTCGATCGGCGCTCTCTCCAAGGCCGAGCTCCTGCAGGAGGGCGAGCGCGCGTTGTCGGGCCCGCCGACGCTCCTCGCCGCGGATCAGGAGCGGCATCATGGCGTTTTCGGCGGCGCTGAACTCCGGCAGAAGGTGGTGGAACTGAAACACGAATCCCAGATCGCGGTTGCGGTAACTCGCCCTCTCCAGCGCCGTGGCCGACGCGATGTCGCGGCCCCGGAACAGGATGGAGCCTTCGTCCGGACGGTCGATGGCGCCCACCAGGTGCAGGAGCGTCGTCTTGCCGGTCCCCGATTCCCCCAGGATTGCGACCATCTCACCGCGCCACACGGCGAGATCCAGGCCCCGCAGCACCTCCACGCGCCGTCCCTCCGGGCCGAACGACTTCCAAAGCGAAACGCAACGCAGAACCGGCTCGCCCGGAGGGCTACTCATAGCGCAGGGCCTCCGAGGGGTCGAGGCGCGCCGCCCGCCAGGAGGGATAGAGGGTGGCCAGGAAGGACACGCTGACGGTCGTGACCGCCACCATCAGGACGTCCACGGGGCGGATATGGAAAGGCACGTACGGGATGAAGTAGACATCCACGGGCAACGCGATGAGACGGTAGCGGTCCAGGAGCCAGGCGAGCACGGTGCCCGTGACGATCCCGGCACCGGTGCCGACGGCGGCGATGATGAGACCCTGCGCGAGGAAGATGCGCCTGATGCCCTGGGACGTGGCACCCATCGCCAGGAGCACTCCGATGTCGCGCACCTTCTCCATGACCATGAGGACAAGGATCGAGATGATGTTGAGCGCCGCCACCAGGACGATCAGGCCGATGGCGATCGACATGCCGAGCTTTTCGAGGCGCAGGGCCGAGAAGAACGTCTTGTTCATCCGGATGAGATCGTTCACGTAGTAGCCCGTTCCGAGCGCCGCCTGCACGACGTTGGAAGCCGGCAGCAACCGGCTTGGCTCTTTGACCCTCACCTCGATCGCCGTCGCCTGCGCGGGCAGGAGCCCCACGAACTTGCGGGCCGCCACAAGCGAAACATAGATCCGGCTGCTGTCGTAATCGTAGAAACCCGCGTCGGCGATCCCCGCGACTTCGAACTCGCGGCTCCTCGGAACGGTCAGGAATGGCGTGACATTGGCCTGCGCGATGATCACCCGCACGACGTCGCCGGGACCGACGCCCAGGTTCAGGGCCAGGTCTTTCCCGAGGATGGCCCGGTCGCGCCCGCCGGCTCCCGGAAGGGCCAGGACACCGAGATCGCCACGCACCTGTGACGCGAGAGCCGTGATGTCACGCTCCGCCTGCGGGTCAATCCCCTTGATGAGCACCGCCGCCCCGGCCGCGTTCAACTCGCTCGTGGCCATCCCCTTCTCGTAGACCACAGGAGCAGCGGCCCGCACCGGCTCGCATTCCTTGAGCCGGGCCAGGACCGCCGGAACGTCGTCCAGGGGCCTCCCGCTCAACGCCGAAAAGATGGTCAGATGGGCGTTCGCGCCGAAGATCTTCTCCTGGATCTGATCCTGAAAGCCGGTCATCAGCGCCAGGACGACCACGAGCGCGGCCACGCCGACGATCACGCCCAGCACCGAGATGAGCGAGATGATGTAGATGATCGCCTGCTTCCGCTGCGCCAGGAGGTAACGCCTGGCGATGAACACAGGGTACGACATGGGGGGCGGCCTCACGCGAATGCACCGGGGAAATCGCTCGAAGGCAAATGATGTTACTGCGCCGCGCGGGACAAATCAATAAGATGGACCGGCCTCTGTCCGCAGGCGGTCGGATGGGAGCATAATGCGCGCACGGAGGATCCCCATTTGACCCTTGGCCGCACACTTCTCGCCCCGGCCCTCGCGGCAGCGCTGGCGGGAGCGGACGCCCTCTCGGGCGCGACGCCGTCTCCTGACGCGCCCGAACGCCGGACGCCGACCATGGTCGAGCGATCGACCGTCGAGCTCGTCCTGATCGAAGCCTACGTTACCGACAGCCAGGGAAGGCCGCTTCGGGGGCTCACGCCGGACGACTTCGCCCTCATGGTGGACGGCCACGCGAAGCCGATCCATTCGCTCGAGTTCCGCGAAGTCGCCGGCCCGGCGCCCGCTCCGACCGCAGGGCCCGCGGTCGAGACCGCCCACGAAAGCGCCCGGCAAGCGGCCGCTGGTCTGCCTCGGCGGTTCATTCTCTTCTTCGAGGACAGCACGTCCGCGCCGATGGGACTGACGGCGGCCCGCCAGGCGGCGCAACGGTTCCTGGACGGCAGCCTTGTCCCCGACGATCAGGTGGCCCTGGCCTCGTACGACAGGAAGCTGCGCATCCTGCACGACTTCACGACGGACCGGGCGGCGCTCAAGCAGGCGGTCGAAGCGAGTCTCAAGGATCTGGCACGCTTCACGGATTACGCCTCCGATCAAGCGGGGCAGGAAAGAGAACTCGCCGGCCTGATGGCGCACGGCAACGTGGGAAGCGGGGGAGACGAGAGATTGGCGGAGGTCACCTTCAGACAGCTCAAGCTCCTGGCCCTGAAATACGCCGCGGAGTATACCCCCCGTTCCCGTGACGTTCTGCGGGCCCTCACGACCCTGGTCGATTCTCTCGCCCCCTATCCCGGCTACAAAGGAATCGTCTTCATGGGTGACGGGGTGGCGGAGAATCCTGTCCTCGACTTCCTGCAGCGGTTCGCGGGCCGAGTGCCGCCGTCCATGACGTCGGGCGTGGAAAATTTCGACCTGTCTCTGGAGATCAAGCAGCTGGCCCACTACGCCTCGGCCGCGGGAGTGACCTTGCACAGCGTTCAAACGACCGGGCTCTCCTCCACCACCGCCACGGAAATGCGCGCCGCCGGACGCCGCTCCAACGCTCTCGTGACGCTCGCCCTGAACACCGGAGGCACGACGTCCACATCCAACGATTTCCTCAAGGCTCTGATCCAGGCCGAGACCGCCAGCCGGGCCTACTACGTGATCGGCTACGAGCCGGAGGGGCCGCCGGACGGGAAGTACCACACCGTGCAGCTGCGATTGAAGCACCGGAGCGGCAACATGCGCTGGCGCC
>Ga0209761_1001196_pt1 | contig 16613 bp, 18 predicted proteins | sample GraSoi013_1_40cm_4_FD_185818 | JGI IMG/M metagenome (GOLD analysis project Ga0209761, IMG submission 185818) | Grasslands soil microbial communities from the Angelo Coastal Reserve, California, USA - Sample 09_25_2013_1_40cm (SPAdes) (version 2) | ecosystem: Environmental > Terrestrial > Soil >...
CGGATCGGCGGCGGCCACGTAGAGGACGTCCAGCCTGCCCTGCCCTGCGGCCTCGATCATCCCCGGCGCGTTCAACCCCGCGCCGTCGGCCACCGTGGCACCCCAGAGCGACTCGAGATCGTGCCTGACCTCCCCCAGGGGACGGCCACCGGGTCCGGCATGCGGCAGCAATCCGGCCAGGTGAGCACCGAACGCATTCCCTTTCCCGCGCATGACATTCACGGGTGCGTGAAACCGGGCCGCGAGATCGCGCAGGACGGCATAGATCTTTGCGCCGTCGGGTGCATCCAGAGCCCCGCGGCCGATCAGAATCAGCGGTCGCGCGGCGTGGGCAAGACGCGCCCCCGCAGCGGAAATCGCCTCGCGGGGTATGCCGCCGGTCTCCGCCGCGGCCGGCGAGGCGCCGGACGCCGCCTCCATCAATGCGCTGACCACCTGCGCGCCGGACCCGTACCGGTGCACCAGGTGATGAGCGATGAATCGACCGATCTCCAGGGCCTTTGGCGTGATCGCGATGATCGCCGCGCCGCGATCCACCGCGCGTTTCATCCGCAGCCAGATGATTGGATACTCTTCGGTAATGTCGCACCCGGCCAGGACGATGGCATCGGCGTCACCCACCTCCGCGATCGACGAAGCCATTCCCCACGGTGCCTGCAGGCTGGCACCGTCCGGCGGCGCGTCGGTGCGATGATCCAGATGATTGGTGCCGATGACGCTGCGGAAGAAGCGCCCGGCCACGTACGCGTCCTCGTTGGTCAGGCGCGCGCCGCCGAGCATCGCCACCCGCGACGGAGAGGCGGCACGCAGCCGGCGCGCCACCGCGTCCAGCGCCTCGTCCCAGGTAGCCTCCACCAGCCCGCCGTCGCGACGGATAAGCGGAGTGCGCAGGCGCTCCGAATGATGCACGTAGTTATGGCCGAAGAACCCCAGGTCGCACAACCAGATGTCATTGATGGCCGGCTGTTCGCGCGCGCGGGTGCGGGTGATGGCACCGCCGCGCACGTCGAACTCCACGGCGCACCCGACGCCGCACAGCGTGCAGACGCTGGGCACGGTCTGGTTGTCCCAGGGCCGCGCGGCAAAACGATATGTCTTCGCCGTCAGCGCGCCCACGGGGCAGATGGCGATGGTGTTGCCGATGAACTTCGATTCTACCGGCAGGGTAAACGGCGCGTTGACCTCGGTGTGGAATCCTCGCTCGAAGCCCTTCAGCGCGTCGTCGCCGGCCACCAGCTCCCCGAACCGCACGCACCGCCAGCACAGGATGCACCGTTCGCGATCGAGCACCAGCACCCGGCCCAGCGACACCGGCTTCGCGAAGTCACGCTTGGCTTCAATGAATCGGCTGCGGCCCGGGCCGTACGCGTAGGTCTGATCTTGCAGCGGGCACTCGCCGCCCTTGTCGCAGATGGGGCAATCCAGCGGGTGATTGATGAGCAGAAACTCGAGGATCGCTTCCTGCCCGGCCCGGACGTCGGGCGTGGTCGTGGAGACGGCCATGCCCTCCGCCGCTTCCAGCGTGCAGGAGGTCTGCAGTTTCGGCATCTTGTCGACTTTGACCAGGCACATCCGGCATGCGCCCAGCGGCGGCATGCGGTCGTGATAACAGAAAATCGGAATCTCGATCCCCGCCTGGGCGGCGGCATGATAAATCGTCGTCCCTTTAGGGACGGAAAATGCTTTTCCGTCGATTGTCAGCGTGACCGTCAGTGGAAACTGGCTCATTGACTCTTCGATGTCATCGCGAGCGGAGCGAAGCGATCTCCTCCATCGAGGAGATTGCTTCGTCGCTTCGCTCCTCGCAATGACAGACAGACTCCATCCGTCATGCCATCACACGCACATCACAGGTTCCAGTCTTGGCGTGGTGTTCGTACTCGTGGCGGAAGAAGCGCAAGGTTGAGTAGATGGCTGGAGGCACGCTTTCGCCCAGCGGGCAGAAGCAGGTGCCGGTCATCCCTCGCGCGATGCCCTCCAGCAGCGACAGGTCTTCCACGCGCCCCTTGCCGCCGAGCATGCGGTGCAGAGCCTGTCCCAGCCACATCGTCCCTTCGCGGCAGGGCGTGCACTTGCCGCAGGATTCATCGCGATAGAATTCCACGGTGCGTGCCACGACCTCCACCATACAGGTGGTGTCGTCCATGGCGATCAGCGCGCCCGAGCCAAGCATCGATCCATAGACATCGAGTTTGGCCAGCGCGTCGTAGTCCATCGGGGTGTCCAGATACGCGGCGGGCAGGATGGCCGATGACGAACCGCCGGGAAAGCACGCCTTGAACTTCCGGCCGCTGCGCATCCCGCCGGCCCGGTCGATCACCTGCCTGATGGTGGTCCCCAGCGGGACCTCATACACCCCGGGGCGCGCGACATGTCCGCTGACGGAGATGAGAATCGGCGGGCCCTGCTGCCGGTACCACTCGTAGCCCTTGGCGAGAATCCACGCGACATGGCACAGCGTCTCGACGTTGTTGACCACCGTGGGCTGCGTGTACAGGCCCTTGACCGCGGGATAGTAGGGCGGCTTCAGGCGCGGCATCGCCCGGCGGCCCTCGAGCGACTCCAGCAGCGCGGTCTCCTCGCCGGCGATGTACGCGCCAGCGCCGGTGGCCAGCACGATGCTGAGATCGAACCCGCTGCCGGCAGCATTGCGGCCCACCATTCCGGCGGCAGCGGCCTGAGCGAGCGCCCGCTCCAGCATCTCCCGCGCGTGATAGAACTCTCTGCGCAGGTAGATGAACGCCAGGTGCGCGCCGACGGCGTAACTGGCGATGACGATTCCCTCAATGAGACGATGGGGGTCGCCTTCCAGCAACGTGCGATCTTTAAAGGTACCCGGCTCCCCTTCGTCGGCGTTCACGACCACGTACTTGGTCACAGCAGGATCTTTGGGGATAAACTTCCACTTACGCCCGGTGGCGAACCCGGCGCCGCCGCGGCCGCGTAATCCGGATTTGTCTACTTCGTCGGTCACGGCCTCAGGCGACATCGACAGCGCCCGGCGCAGCCCCTCGTAGCCACCGCGCGCACTATACGCCTGCAGTTCGCCCTGGTCCGGTTCGTGAAGGTATGTGAGGAGCACGGGCTCGCCCATCCGCTATGTCATCGAGCGGGTTGCCCGGCGGTACCGGCTCAGGACCTCGTCTACCATGCCCGGAGTCAGCGGGCCGAACCGCTCGGTCCCCACCAGCATTGCCGGCGCACTCTCGCACGCGGCCAGGCATTCCGCCGTCTTCAGGGTGAACGCTCCGTCGGACGTCGTCTCTCCGACCTCGACCCCCAGTTGACGCCGCAAGTGGTCGAGGATCCGGCCGCAGCCGTTGAGCATACAGGAGAGGTTCGTGCAGACCTGGACGACGTGCCGGCCGCGGGGGCGGAAGAAAAGGAGATGATAGAACGAGGCCACCGAGGTGACTTCGCTGGTTGGCAGACCCATTACTGCCGCGATATCGGCCAGCGCATCCGGCGTCAGGAACCCCACCTCGTTTTGCGCGACGAACAACGCGCCCAGCAGCGCAGACTGCCGCTGGGGGAACTGGGCCATGAGGCGCCGGATCTCGGATTTGGCACCTTCCGACAGACCGGCCGCGTTCCCGCGTTCCCGCGTTTCCGCGTTCCCGTCAGTCATCTGTCCACGTCTCCCAACACAATATCGATGGACGCAATGGCCACCACGACGTCGGCCACGGTACCACGGGAGAGCATCACCGGCAGCGCCTGGAGATTGTTGAACGACGCTGAGCGCACTCGCACCCGGACCGGGCGGTTGCTGCCGTCGCTGACGATGTAGTAGCCTTTCTCCCCCCGCGGAGATTCGACCGAGGCGTACACCTCGCCCGCCGGCGGATGGATGCCTTCGCTGACCAGTTTGAACTGGTGGATCACCGCCTCCATGCTGCGCACCAGTTCCCGCCGCGGAGGCAGGGCCACCTTCCGGTCGTCTACAAGGATTGGACCTTCGGGCAGCCGCCGCAATGCCTGGAGGATGATCCGCCGGCTCTGCCGCATCTCGTCCATCCGCACCCGGTACCGGTCGAACGCATCTCCGTTGGATCCCACGGGTACGTCGAACTCGTAGTCGGCGTAGCCGCCGTATGGAAACGCCTTGCGCACATCATAGGAGACACCCGACCCGCGGAGGACCGGCCCGGTGCAACCATAGCGGATGGCGTCCTCGGCACTGAGCACAGCGACCCCTTCCGTACGCTTGCGCCAGATGAGATTGTCTGTCAACAGCGTCTCGTACTCGTCCAGCCGGCGGGGAAGGTCGTCCAGGAACCTCTGCACGCGTTCCGCAAACCCCTGTGGGAGATCCCACTGCAGCCCGCCGATCCGGAAGTACCCGTGCATCATGCGCTGCCCGGAGACCATCTCGAAGATGTCGAGGATCTCCTCGCGGTCACGGAAGCAGTACATCAGCAGGCTGGTGACGTTGAGGTCGATCGCCGCGGTGCCCAGGTAGACGAGATGGCTGGCGATGCGCGAGAGCTCGGCCAGGATAAGCCGGATGACCTCGGCGCGCTTAGGGGCGGTGATGCCGAGCAGCTTTTCGACTGCCAGGACGTAGGCCTGCTCCTCGATGAACGTGGCCAGATACTCGATCCGTGGCGGAAAGACGATGTTCTGATGGTACGTCCGGGTCTCCATCTCCTTCTCAAACCCGGTGTGCAGGTAGCCGATGACGGGCTCGAGGTTGAGGATGACCTCACCCTCCAGCTCCAGCACCAGTCGGAGCACCCCATGGGTGGCGGGGTGTTGCGGGCCCATGTTGAGGACGAGGGTTTCCTTCACTTCTTACAACGGTTTCGGCTTCGACTTCGGGATGATCTGGCTGGGGACTTTCGGCGTGTGGCCCTTGAACTCGACGGGCTCTTCGACCAGCGGGTAATCCTTGCGCAGCGGATGCCCTTCCCAGTCGTCGGGCATGAGGATGCGCCGCAGGTCGGGATGGCCGTCAAAGCGGATGCCAAACAGGTCGAAGACTTCCCGCTCCAGCCAGTTTGCCCCCGGCCACAATGAGGTGGCAGATGGCATCGTCTGCTCGGCCGCCAGGTGGACCATGAATCGGATGCGGGCATGTTGCTCCACCGAGGTGAGCATGTAGATGACATCGAACCTCGGCTGCGCGGGATGCCGGTCCACCGCCGTCAGGTCTGTGAGCAAACGAAAACCCGTACTGCGGGCGATCTCGAGAGCCCGGAGCATCTGCTCGCGGGGAACGATGAGCGTCAGATCGTCCCGAAAGCGCACCTGCTCAAGCACCGTCTCCCCCAGACGCTGCACCAGGACATCTTCGGGGCGAGTCATCGCCGCCTCCGGTGGGCAGGCTCGGCGATGAGCTCCTGCAACTTCAAGAAGCCATACAGCAGCGCTTCTGGACGCGGGGGGCACCCCGCGACATAGACGTCCACGGGGATCAGTTTGTCCACGCCCTGCACCAGCGCGTAGTTATTGAACACGCCGCCGCAGCTGGCACAATCCCCCATGGCAATGACCCATTTGGGCTCCAGCATCTGCTCATAGATGTGCTTGACCACCGGCGCCATCTTCTGCGACACCCGGCCGGACACGATCATCAAATCAGCCTGCCGCGGCGAGGCGCGGAAGGCTTCACTGCCGAATCGCGCGATATCGAACCGGGCCTGGGCGGTCGCGATCATTTCGATGGCGCAGCAGGCCAGGCCGAACTGCGCCGGCCACAGCGAATTCTTCCGGGCCCATGAGACCACCCGTCCCACCGTCGTGGTGAGGATGTTGCTCTCCAGGGCCCGGAGATCGGCCTCGGTGGCCTCGGTCGGCGACCCCGCGCGCGAAACGACGGTGCCTCGTTCGCTCGGGCCTGTCACTGCCAGTCCAGCGCTCCTCGTTTCCAGGCATACAGGAAGCCCAGGCCCAGCACGGCAACAAACGTCAGCATCTCGATCAACCCATACACCTTGAGCTCGCGGGCCACGACGGCCCACGGGTACAGGAATACCGCCTCCACATCAAACAGCAGAAAGAGCATCGCGATGAGGTAGTACCGGATGGGGACTCGCTCGCGGGCCGTGCCGATCGGCCACACCCCGGATTCGTAAGGCTCAGCCTGTCCGGGCAGCAGACGCCGCGCCCCACCGTCGCGTACGGAGCGCCACCCTCCGAGCAGCGCGTGCGCCCCGAGGAGGACGGCCGTGAGCACGACGGCCAGCGCAAAATGCACGAAGACGGGGACGTAGTCCGTCACGGATAGATGATTCGCGCTCCTACGTGGACACGGTTCGCCGTGCGGTGGATAAACTCCCGGTGTCAGCGCGCGCTGCTCTGCGCAGAACGGTACGACACGGCGCGCGGCGGGCGGCCGGCCGCGGCGGCGCGTAGATCCCCGACGACTTCGGGGAGGACCGCGCGCAGGTCATCGATGTCCTCGTCCGTATTCCAGCGGCCCAGGGTCAGGCGAACGGTCCCAGCCGCGACCTCCGGCCCCAGGCCGATGGCACTGAGGACATGGGAGGGTTCCAGGCTGCCTGAGGTGCAGGCCGATCCACTGCTCGCGGCCACGCCCCGCAAGTCCAGCGCCAGCAAGATGGATTCGCTGTCGGCTCCTTCGAACGACACGTTCACGTTGCCCGGCAGACGCTCGACGGGATGCCCGTTCAGGTGCGCGCCATCCAATCGCGCGACTCCCTCGATCAGCCGGTCACGCAGCCGGCGCAGGCGGGCCGCCTCATCGCTCATGCAGTCCAGGGCAATGGCGATGGCCGCCCCGAAGCCGACGATCGCCGGCACATTTTCCGTCCCCGCGCGGCGGTTGCGCTCATGCGACCCTCCGTGCTGGACGCGCGCGACGTTCGACCCTTTCCTGATGTACAATGCGCCGACGCCCTTGGGTCCATACCGCTTGTGCGCCGACATCGACAGCAGGTCTACCGCCAGCGCACCGACATGGACCGGGAGGATGCCTACCGACTGCGTGGCGTCGGTGTGCATCAGAATCCCGCGCTCTCGCGCCAGGCGGCCGATCTCCGCCACGGGTTCCAGCGTGCCGATTTCATTGTTGGCGTGCATCACCGAGATCAACACGGTGTCGGCGCGGATGGCCGCGCGCAGATCGTCCGGGTCCACCCGGCCATACCGGTCGACCGGGAGATACGACACATCAAACCCGCGCGACTGAAGAAACCGGACGGGTTCCAGCACTGCGTGGTGCTCGATCGTGGAGGTGATGATGTGCCGGCCCCGGGTCTCGTTCGCCCACGCCGCGCCGAGGACCGCGAAGTTGTCGGCCTCCGTGGCGCCGCTGGTGAACACGATCTCCTGCGGGGTCGCCCCGATGGCCGACGCAATCACCTCGCGCGCCTGGTCAACCGCCGCCCGCGCCTCCTGCCCGAACTGATGCACGCTGCCGGCGTTGCCGAACTTTTCGGTGAGGAACGGCAGCATCGCCTCCACCACTCGAGGGTCGGTGGGGGTGGTGGCGCCGTGATCGACGTAAATGCGTCGGGGAGTAGACATGAACGCGTGACCAGTGACTGGTGATTGGTGACTGGTTAACCCCTGATCCTCACCAAACGACACTAGTCACCAGTCGCTAGTCACCAGTCACTAGTCACCAGTCAGTTCTAGTTTAGCGCGGAATGGCCAGCGCCAAGCGGGGAATCAGCGGCGCGCCCCGGCGGCCATCGCCTCTGGCCAGCGTCGGCACCTTGCGCGCGGCCCCGAGGCGCAGCTGCATCCGGACGTCCCGGAGGGGAACGTGCTTACGAACCACAAGGTAGCGGATCTGCTGCGCCCGCTCGATGTCCCGCCAGGAGTACAGCCTCCGGCGAGAACGTCCTTCGCGGACCGGATAGATCAACGCGTGCTGCTCCCATTTCCGCAGCGTCTGGGGGGTGACACCCACCAGGCTGCTCGCGACACTTACGGTGAAGAACGGGTTCGTCTGCTGCTTCATCGGGGAGTCTCCTTCAGGGATTCATGCCCAAGTATAGCAAGGCCCTACCCCCCTCCGGAACAGTCGAACGGAAGTCCGTCATGGCATGAAAATCGGAACAATTCCCCGGAATATCAAGAAAATACCCTATTCCTTGCCCGAATCGAGGCTTGCATGGTTGCCAATCTTCAATTTTCTCGACTTTTTCCCAATTTTCGGCGAATTTTCACCTGCCTGAGGCCCGCTCCAGCCTCCGTGCAAACCGTTCCGCTTCGGGATTGCCGCTGCTCCTCAGCACCCCCACCGCGGCCGCGACGTCGTAGGGCACCCTGTGCAGCATCGCACGCCATCTCTCCCCCTCGACGCCCAGCGTCGCGTACGAGGCCCGCTGATCCCCGTCAAACGGCAGACCCACGCTGCCTGGGTTAACCAGCAATTTGTCGCCCAGCTCCCGCACATATGCAATGTGAATGTGTCCGTAGGCCACGGCGGCTGCCTCCGTTTCGGCGAACACCCGGCGGAACAGCGGCTCGGGGGCGTCCGGAGGGACGACGTCGCTGACGCTCCAGGGCGTCGCGTGCACAACTACCAGGTCACCGGCCTCGTGGGGCAGCCGCCACAGAAAGGGCAGGCCGGCCAGATACCGGCGGTCGGCGTCGGACAGTTGCGCGCTGGCCCAACTGATCGCATCCGTGATCGCGTCTGGAGCAGCGGAAAGCCATTCGTCCGTGTTGCCACGGATCGCCGGGTAGCCGCGGCGCCGGACGAGCTCAACGCACTCTGCGGGTCGCGGACCGCCCAGCGCGAGATCTCCGGCCACGATCACCTGCGAGGGACCCAGCCGGTCCAGATCCTGCAGAACCGCCTGCAACGCTGAAAGGTTGCCATGAATGTCTGAAATGACCGCGATCACTCACTCATCTCCGACTGTAGTCCGTCATTGCGAGCGGCGAAGCCGCGAAGCAATCTCCTCGAGCGAGGAGATCGCCACGGCCCTTCGGGCCTCGCGATGACAAGAAAGCGCATACCCTCTGCTCTGTGGGCTGCCGCCTACCCTTCCCCAAAAACGGTGTCAATGAAACTCTTCATGATGCGCGCGGTCACGCCCCAAATCTCGTACGCGCCGTATGTGTAGAAGTAGACATCGATCCGCCGGCCGGCCCGCTCCCGCCGTTCGACACGCATCCCGGACGGATCGCGGAACACGCTCAGCGGCGCGCTCAGCACCTCGGCGATCTCTGCCGCGTTGACGCGAAATGGAAATGGGTGCGGGATGATCCCCGCAAACGGCGTAATCAGGAACCCGCTGACTGTGGCGTCGACGTCGTCCAGCGCTCCCAGCACCAGAACCTTGTCCCGCGGGATTCCCAACTCCTCGTCGGTCTCCCGCAGCGCTGTGGTCATGGCGTCCGGATCGTCCGGGTCAGTTGCCCCGCCCGGGAATGAGATCTGGCCTTTGTGGTCCTGGACAGTATCGGTACGCCTGGTGAACAGCACATGCGGTTCCCCATCCTCCGAGAAGAGCGGGATCAGCACCGCGGCCCGGCGTAGCCCGGCAGTATCGATTGTGCGGCGGGGGCGGTCCGCAAGCCTCCGGCGGATAAGGTCGGCCAGGTCGGTCATGCCCCACCTTTTGACAACCCCGGCAACCCTCCTGTGGTGAGCACCAGGGCGAGACGCCTGATCCTGAGAATAGGCGAACGGCCGGTCGGCGCAGGGGCTTGGGCCGTATCCCCAATTTATCCACAAGATGTTGATATCCCAGGCAGGAATTCGCCTCCGGGCAAGGAATACGTTCAAAGACCCGCAGGGGGGAGGAGCCTTCGAGTCTGATCTTGGACGCCTCCACGACAGGCTCCCCACTTAGCAACGCACGGACACCACTCCTCCTTCGCCCGCACCTCCTCCCTGGGGTCAAATTTCCACCTGAAGAGCCGGGCCCCGGGGCCCGCCAGAACATAAGGATCATGCCTGAATACCTGTCTTTTGACAAACGCATACCCGATACCCAGTACCGGGATCTGCTCTTACGGATCATTACCACCGGTGAGGAGGTTCCCACCGAGCACGGCGTCCCGGCCCTGAAGGTCATCGGCCACGCGTTGCGGTTTCCGCTCGCGAACGGGTTCCCCATCGTGACCGAGCGAGACGTCGCCAGCGAGTCGAAGGACGCGAAACGTCCGTCGCTCTTCCACCAGGCCGTCGGAGAGCTCTGCGCCTTCCTCAACGGCGCGCAGACCCGGCAGGAACTCGAGCAGTTTGGCTGCCACTGGTGGGGCCCTTGGGTCACCGCGGAGCGCTGCGAGAAGTTTGGTCTAGCGGCCGGGGATCTTGGACCCGGATCATACGGGGCGGCGTTCCGGAGATTCCCCACCGCAGAAGGCGCGCCCTTTGACCAGATGCGTCATCTTGTCGAGCAGATCAAAGAGCGGCCGGATGGCCGGCATCACGAACTCTCACCGTGGATTCCCCAGTACGCGTTGACCGGCCAACAGGGAGGTCGGCGGGTGGTGGTGCCGCCCTGTCACGGCTGGGTGCACGTGCACGTGAACTCGCGCGCCGGGACGCTGACGCTCACCCATCGCCAGCGCAGCGCGGACGCACCGGTGGGCCTGGTATTTAATCTGATCCATTATGCGGCGCTGACCATCATGATTGCGCAGACCACCGGGTACCGGGCCAACGAGCTCGTCTACTGGATCGATGACGCGCACATCTATCTCAACCAACTCGAGGATGTGCATGCGATCCTTGCCACTGAGCCGCAGCGGTTTCCTACAGTGACGGTGGATCCGGGGATTACTGACGTCTTCGCGTTCCGGCCGCGGCACTTCACGGTCACCGACTACTACCCGCGCCTGTCCCGCCGGCGCATCGCGACGCCCGTTTGACACGAGCCGGCGAACAGCGAATCGCGAACATAGCGAACGGGGCGAACACAGCGAACCAATGCGTCCTTTGTTCGCCCTGTTCCCCCTGTTCGCTGTTCCCCGTTCGCTTTCTAGACAACTGCCGCCGCCACGCCCTGCACACGAGGCAGCCCCTTGCCCAGCACCGTCCAGGAATCGCCTTCGGTGTTGCTCCCATACACTTCGCCCGTTGTCGTGGCGAAGTACACGCCAGCAGGCTTGAGGGAATCTGTATCCATGCCGTGCCGGAGCACCACGCAGTGCACCTTCTTGGGGAGGCCCTGGGCCAGCTTCTCCCAACCACGGCCTCCCGAGCGCGTGCGATAGACTTCCAGGGCGCCCATGATGCAGCTGTTGTGCCTCTTGCAGCCCTTCCCCTGATAGGCGGGCACGACGAAGGCCGTGTTCACCTCGCGCGGGTGCACGGCGAGGGGGAAGCCGTGCCGGTCCGGTAATCCATTGGAGATGTCCTGCCAGGAACCCCCAAAGTCGTCGCTGCGATATACGCCGCAGTGCTGCTGCCGGTACACCACCTTCGAATCCGCCGGCGAGATCCCGATCCGGTGCGTGCAGGCGTGGACCTGCTCGAGGTGCTCCGCGGCGGCTTTCGTGCGCTCTTCTTCGCTTGTCGGCCGCATGTGGTCCGTCTGCCCGGCCACCGGGCAGGACTCGAACACACCCCGGCGCGCGAACTCCCAGGACTGCCCGCCGTCTTCGCTGCGCACCGCACCGTGGTTGGTACTGCTGACGATGATCATGCGGTCGGGATCCTTCGGATCGATGTGGATGCCATGGAGCGCGTTGCCCGTGGTGCCAAACCCCCAATCGCCGTACCGCTGTTCTTTCCCTGGTGCGGTGAGATAACCGGGGTGTAGCGTCCAGGCGTGGCCGCGGTCGGCGCTGTGGAACAGATAGCTGAAGTGCGTACCCGCCCACAGCTCATCGGGGTCTTTCGGATTCACCGCCACCGACCAGACCTTCCGGATCGGCAGGCCATCGCTGATCGGTGTCCATGAGCGGCCCTGATTCTTGCTGGCAAACAGACCGTCGCTGAAGGTCGCCGCGTACGCCGTCTTAGTTTTCCGATCCCAGGCAAAGTGGTTGACGGACAGCCCTTTCAAGTAAGGGCCGCGCCGCTTCCATTTCGCGCGCTTCGCATCGCTCTCAAACACAAAGAGGCCGTCGGTTGTACCGGCCAACACCATCACCTTGGGCATCGCCGCCCTCCTACCCGCACACTCGGGAATCGAAGGGTAGCGTTCGTCATCCGCAGAAGCACACCCTGCCGGAACACGAATGAAACAACTGCGGGATTAGGGATACGGGATCAGGGATCCGACACCGATACGCGCCACAGGCCGTCTCTGATCCCGGATCCCGGCTTCCGCATCCCGCCGTTGACACGAAGGAGGTGGGGCGTGCGTATCGCCACGTATCAGCGCGGACGCGAAGTCGGGCTGGCGTTTGTGGTCAACGACAAGCTGGTAGATCTGGAAGCGGTCGCGAGGCGGAGGAAGGTCAAGGTTCCGGGCGAGATGATCGGGCTGATTGCAGAGGTGCCCGCCGCCACGCTGCGCACGCTGGCGGGGGAGGCGGAGGCTTGGGTGAAGGCGGGGCGCCCGTCCATCCCGGTCTCTCGCGCCAAACTGCTGGCTCCAATCCAGCGGCCCCGCAAGAACATTGTGTGCATGGGCCGCAACTACGCCGAGCACGCCCGCGAGGGCGGCGTGGCGCCCCCGGAAGTGCCCGTGTTCTTCACCAAGCCCCCCACGACAGTGATCGGGCCGGAGGCACCGGTCACCTATCACCGCGCCACCCAGGCGCTGGACTACGAGGTGGAACTCGCGGTGGTCTTGGGCCGGCGCGGCCGCGACATTCCCGCGGCAAAAGCATTGGACTACGTCTTCGGGTACACCGTCATCAACGACGTCACCGCCCGCGACCTGCAGCGGCGGCATCAGCAGTGGTTCAAAGGCAAGTCGCTGGACACATTCGCTCCGCTCGGGCCGTGGATCGTCCACCGCTCGGCCATTCCGGATCCGCAGCGCCTGCGCCTCGTGATGCGGGTGAACGGCGAGGTCCGCCAGAACTCCACGACCGCGAACATGCTCTTCAGCGTAGCCCAGCTGATTGAAACTCTATCCGCCGGGATGACGATCGAACCCGGCGACATCATGGCCACGGGGACCCCTGAGGGCGTGGGCATGGGGTTTAACCCACCAAAATGGCTGCACGTCGGCGACACGGTTGAGGCGGAAGTGGAAAACATTGGAGTACTCCGTAACTACATCGTCGCGCCCAAACCCCTAACCACGGGATTCGGGATTAGGGATCCGAGAGCGACGGGTATCCAGGATTGACGCGCAGAACGCGGGCGACAAAACGCTGCGCATGGGCGGAAGACAACCCGCTGATGCGCGCCTACCACGACCGTGAGTGGGGGACCCCGGTGCACAACGACCGGCGGCTGTTCGAGTTCCTGATCCTCGAGGGCATGCAGGCCGGGCTGAGCTGGGACACGATTCTGCGGAAACGCGGAAACTTCCGGCGGGCCTTTTCGCGATTCGATCCCAAGAAGGTCGCGCGTTACACGGCGCGTGATGTCAGGCGGCTGATGGCCGACGCAGGTATCATCCGCAACCGCATGAAGATTCTTGCCGCGATCGCCAACGCCCGGACGCTCCTGGAAGTTCAACGTGAGTTCGGATCGTTCCACCGGTACATCTGGGGCTTCGTCGATGGCCGTCCGCTGGTGAACCGGCACCGCACGCTGGCCCAGATCCCCGCCCAGACCGCCGTTTCCGTGGCGATGAGCAAAGACCTGAGGCGGCGGGGGTTCCACTTTGTGGGCCCGACGATCTGCTATGCCTTCATGCAGGCCGTCGGGATGGTCAACGACCACACTGTCGACTGCTTCCGCCGCGCCCAGCTTGCAAAATTGCGGATTGCGAATTGACGATTGCGGATTGGAAGGCCTGACGTCCGGAAGCCGGAGCCGCGACTGCGCGACGACGCGACCGCGCGGGCTAGGCGCGGCCGTACACGGGAATGGCGGCGCCGGTAATCTGTGAGGACCCGTCGGAGACGAGGAACGCCAGCACCCGAGCGAGATCGGCCGGCTTCACCCAATGCCCATAATCGGCTTTCGGGAACGCCTTGCGGTTCGCCTCGGTATCCAGAATGCTGGGCAGGACGCAGTTTACGTTGATACCGCTCGCTTTGACCTCTTCAGCGAGTGTCCGCGTGAGGGCGATGACCCCCGCCTTCGCCGCGCTGTACGCGGCCTGGCGGGGAGCCGGCATCACCGCGGTGCGCGACGAGATGTTGACGATCCGCCCGGATTTTCGCTCCAGCATGTGCGGCAGGACGGCCCGACTGCACAGAAACGCGGAGGTGAGGTTGAGGGTCAGCATCCCCTCCCATTCCTCGACCGGGGTCTCGTGGAGTGGCAGGCCCCCTTTCCACCCGCCAACGATGTTCAGCAGCGCATCGACCTGCCTGAACTCCCGCAGCGCATGGGCCATGAGGTCGGCGGCCCCACGCGCGGTCGTGACGTCATACCGCACCGGCATACACCGATGCCGGGCCTCGGCGCTGAGACCCATCGCGTCCATGGGCACTTCCATCATGTCGCACGCCGCAATGCGCGCACCTTCGTCAAGAAAGACCCGCACGGCTTCGCGGCCCAAGGCGCCGGCCGCGCCGGTGATGATCACGACTTTGTTGGAGAGCACTCCGGAATTCACGCTGTGACTAGTGACTGGTGACTAGTGACTGGAAACCTACTCACTTCAGACGAAGAAGAGCAGATCAGGCCTTGTCGGGCCAGTGACCAGTCACCAGTCACCAGTCACCAGTCACGAGTCACTGGCCTTCGCACGGGGTTACCGTTCAAACCACAGCGTGTGGGGCCGCAGGCTGCGGGTAATCCCAAGCTGCGACGCCATAAGGCTGGTCCACCGCAGGACACCTTCAATGATGCCCAGCGTCTGCTCTTCCACCTGATCCGGCGGCAGCGACGAGGTTTCCAGGGAAGCAATCATCTCGAGCACGCGCCGGCTGATCGTTTCCACATCGTTGAGCAGCGCGCGCCCCGCCTGCTGGGCAGACGGGCTCAGGGGGTGAGGCACGCCGCCGTGGGGTCCCAACTCGCGGCGCCGGGCCACCGCCCACTTCGCGAGCTCATCGAGCGCCGGGCGCGCATGGCCCGGATTGCGTTCCATCGCCACCGTGACGTAGACCTGACAGGCGCGCCACACCTGATGCACGATTCCCGCCAGAAACTTCCGGTCGTATGGCGTAAAGGAGTTCGGGATCGTCACGACTAGCCTCCCAGGTCAGGAGCGAAGGTGATGGCAAACTCTCCCCCGCGGGTACGCCAGCCGGCCGCCAGGGTGCGGCCTTTGAGCAAGATCGCAAACGTGATCATCTCCGGCCGCATGACACCCATGATCGATCCTGTGGCGATTTCCGCTTCCCCCCGCAGTTGCTCGCGGTTTTTCTGAACAGTGTGGGTGGGTCGGTAAAGTGCCGCTTCCCAGGCGATGTCGACCAGGGCGCCGCCGCCCCTCACCTGGATGCGCTGGACCGTCCCCTGCCCCAGCACGTTCTCTGCCAGATTTCTGGCCACCACGTCGGGTGCAGGCGCCTGCGCGATTCGCAGGGGTGCGGTGGTCACCACGACCAGCAGCACTGCCGACCACCACCCCATGATCGCCATCGCCCCCCGCCCGCCAAGCGTTCACCACTTCCGCGCTCGGCGCGCGGTCTCCTTGTCCCGTACCAACTTGATAGCCCAGTAGCCCTCACCGCATCACCGCGGCATCAAGTTGGTACGGGACTTGTCAGAAGGGCAACAGGGGCGGTGGCAATCACGGTGAACCATTTCCAGGGCCTGCCATGAACCCGGTGATGACCACGTCCTCCGAACGGGAACCACTATCGGCGATCATTGCTGAGACGCTCGGCTCCCAGGTTGTCACCGTGGGCGAGGTGGCCGATCGCGTGGCCCAGCGGGGCTTTGGCCTGATCATGATCGTGCTGGCCCTGCCGACGATGATCCCGGTGCTGCCGCCGGGCTCTGCGGCCTTCATCGGGCTGTTGTACATCCTCCTTGCGGCGCAGATGCTGATCGGGCAACAACGGCCGTGGCTGCCGGGGCGGGTGCGCAACTACCGGCTCGCCTCCGGCACGATGCAGGTGTTGCGGGAGCGAGGCATCCCCCTGCTGCAACGCATCGAGCGCCTCACCCGGCCGCGAGCGACGTGGATTCCGGACGCGATCCTGACGCGGGCTACTGCGGTCGCCGCGCTGCTGCTGGGTATCATCCTGCTCAGCCCGCTGCCATTCTTCAACACCATCCCGGCCCTGACCGTCCTGATCTTGGGCATCGGGCTGTTCAACCGCGACGCGCTCTTTCTGGTGGGTGGCCTGGCGCTGTCGGCCGGCGTGATCGCGGTCGCGATCGCCGGCGCCGACACGCTGATCACCCTGGTTGAGCGGTTGATCCAACGGGCGCGGTGATGGCCGACCGTCTGCGCTGGGGCATCATCAGCACCGCCCGCATCGGCATCCGCCGGGTCATCCCGGCGCTGCTGCGCAGCCGGACCGGGACCGCCGTGGCGATCGCCAGCCGCGACCTCGCCCGCGCCCGCGAGATCGCCGCCAACTTCCAGATCCCGCGGGCCCACGGTTCGTACGAGGCGCTGCTCGCCGACCCGGACGTCGACGCCGTCTACATTCCCCTGCCCAACACCCTGCATCCGGAATGGACAATCCGGGCGGCGCGGGCCGGC
>Ga0209761_1001198_pt1 | contig 16603 bp, 18 predicted proteins | sample GraSoi013_1_40cm_4_FD_185818 | JGI IMG/M metagenome (GOLD analysis project Ga0209761, IMG submission 185818) | Grasslands soil microbial communities from the Angelo Coastal Reserve, California, USA - Sample 09_25_2013_1_40cm (SPAdes) (version 2) | ecosystem: Environmental > Terrestrial > Soil >...
AGAACGCGTCAGATCCTCGGTTACGCCTGACATGGAGAACTGGTATCAAGGCTTCACGAAAAGGTTCAAGAAAGAACGGGCACCGGTCCCGATAACCTAGATGCTCCGAGGCTAAACTTTCCTGGTGACTCTGGCATTGAGCAAAGTTTGGAGTCCCAGACCCATGTCCCTATCAATAGTCGAGATTCTGGAGAAGAAGGGGCCTATGACTGACTTGGAATTGCAGAAGGAGCTCAAGTCGAACTTTGGAGAAGTAAGCTTCAGAGAACTCAACACGGGCTTGATGAAGCTGGAGCTGGCGGGCGTTCTCTGGGTCTCACGACTCATGAGAGGAAAGAGACAGGTAGAGCTTACCGGCAAACCTGTTATCGATTAGACATTGTCAACTGCCTCAGCCGCAAAGACTACAACCGTCGCCACGGATCCGAAATGCGCTTACTGTGTGGGGACAGGCCGCTGGACCAAGGAAGTATTCCCAGGCAAACCGGAGAGTGTTTACTGTCCTCACTGCCACGGCTCTGGAAAGGGTGGGGTTGCAGACTCAAGTTTACCTGGAGGATCTCCCGACTAAGACAGAGTCCCTAGCTCGACACATCCTCTCACTGTCAGGCATATATCGGAGCGGGCAGACCGAATGGTGAATTCGTCATGACTGATTCGCCTGATGCGCCCGTAAAGGTGGACGATTCCAGCTTCGACTCGTTCGTTTCCAAATACCCTTTGATACTTGTGGACTGCTGGGCCCCATGGTGCGGGCCCTGTCGTCTGGTCTCCCCGGTCATCGATGGGCTCGCTAAGGATTACAAAGGCAAGGTAGCTTTCGGGAAATTGAACACGGATGAGAATCCTGCTACCTCTGGTAGATTCGACATAATGGCGATCCCCACTTTGTTGATTTTCAAGAATGGTAAGCGGGTAGATCAGATTGTCGGTGCGGTCCCGAAGGCCCGGATTGAAGACGCCCTAAGAAAGTACATGTAGAGATTCCGGCACAGATCGAGGCGTTTCTCCCGTTTCGGCAGGAAGTATAGATACAATTTACCCAGAAGCTCAGGTATATATCGTCCATTATCCAAACAGATGGTATAGAGGTAGAGTACGATGTCTCTCATGATGGAGGCTCGGAAGGTCCAGAAGGTCGGCTACTCAACTCTGATCGTTTCGCTCCCGAAAGACTGGGTAGAAGAGGTGGGATTGAAGCAGGGGGATATTGTAAGTTTCAGACGTGAGTCCGATGGCGGAATCACTGTTTATCCTGGCTTGACGAAAGAGCGGGAAAGCTTCAGGTACATAATTGACGCGGACCTTTGTGACAGTCCGAATCTTCTGACCCGTATCATTACCGCGAATTATCTCACGGGTCATGATACGATCCAGATAGTTTCGAAGAAGGAATTGTCGTCTCGCCACCTCGAAGAGGTTAGGGGGGTAAGCAGAAGATTGACAGGTCTGGGGATTGTGGAGCAGAACCTGAAGTCTGTAACGTTGCAGAGTTTTGTTGATCCGACCAAGTTTCCAATCTACGGATTGATGCGCAGGCTCCAGATTATCCTGAGTTCCATGCTGGAGCAGGCAGTCAAGTCAGTTGTCGAGGGCCGAGTAGCTCTGGCTGACGAGGTTTTGCACATGGAGGAGGAGGCGGACAGGATCTACTGGATGATCATACGCCAGCTCCTGCTAGCCGTCCTTGACAGGCGAGTGGCGAAAGAGGTGGGTATAGAGGGACCCATGCATGTTGTGGGGAACAGGGTGATTGCCAAGAGTCTCGAGCGGATGGCCGACTCGGCAAGCCATGTTGCGCTGGAGTCGCAGAAGCTCAAAGGGAACGGGAAAAGTGTTGATGTCAAGATATCGAGGGGTCTACTAGAGCTGAGTGATAAGGTTCGCTCGTTGATTGAGGACTCGTTCAACGCGCTGATGAAGGGTGATCTAAAGAAATCAAACGAATGCATAGAACGCGTAGCGGCATGTGACGCTCTAGAGAGGTCTCTGACTGCTGATGTCATGCGCAGCGTGAAAGAGGTCAACCTGGCAGTGGGATTGCGGGCGATCATTTGGGATGTTGGTCAGATGGCTCGTGACGCAGAGTCGATTGCAGAAGTTGGGATCAACAGGAATCTCGAGAAGCCTAGCAGCTTTTCCCAGTGGGAAAAAGCCCAATAGCCTTTCCACTGAGCCTGAGAAAAATAGAAGACCCGCCCCCCCGGGGGGGGGTTCGATATGCTATTCTTTGAAATCGGGCTTGTTCACCGATTCGGGGGCTAATTCAGGGTTGGAATACGGTTCCGTCACTAGCCGAGAACGAGCAGGAGCCCCAAGGATAACGAGCAGTTGCCGCCATTATTTGGCGGGTTTTCTCAAAAGGCTTAGCTCTTTTTCGATCGCGACGATCCGCTTGGGACAGTTTGGGCAGAAGCTTGGGAGCATTGCATAGATGTTGGCGTTCATCTGTAGAAGTGGCTGGATCATCTGGCTGACCGCGGCGGCTCCCGGGTCTTGGGGAAGGACTTTGCCGCGCTGTTCCATCTGCTTCATCTTGTCGCCCATGATTACCATTACGGGGCACTCGCCTAGGCCGTAGACGCAGGAGTTCTCTCCAGAGGATTCCATGGTTGTTCGTTCGATGTCGGAATAGTTTGATTAATACTTGTGTGCTCTGAGGCGTCGCTGGGACCAGATGCAGTGAAATCTCAGGATAATCGCATCGTCACGATAGACGCCATCCCAGCGGGCGTGTCCGGCGACAAGTATCTTGGCGCTCTTATCGATCTAGGTGGCAAGACCAGCAGTCTCGAAAGAGTTGGCAGGGCAATCGTATCCAACCTGCCTGGGACCAAGAAGGTCGAAGTCCAAGTGCGAAAAGTTGAGAGAGGGAGCGTCGGTGCACGTTTAGTCAGCGTCACGTCGGAGGAAGAAGTTGAGCAACGGAAAGGAGGACTCGTTAGAAAGGCTGCCACGAAATGCATGGAAAGGCTCGGTTTGCTCGACTGGGGAAGGGGACTTGTCCTCTCGACGATAGACACGCTCCTCAAAGCCGAATCCAAGGTCCACGCGCATTCCTCCGAGGAGGTTGAGCTTCACGAGCTGGGATCCGCTGACACTCTAGTAGACATTCTTGGCGTTGCGCTACTCGCCCAGGAACTAGATCTTGCCGGCGCAAGGTGGTTGTCCACTCCGGTAGCAGTCGGAGGCGGTGTAGCCAGATTCTCAGAAAGCACCTATCCCAACCCATCACCAGCTACTGCTGAGATTCTTCGCAGCCACCGTTTTCCATTCGAGAGAGGAACGGGCGATTATGAGTTGAGCACACCAACAGGAGTAGCCTTGACGGTAAACCTCGTCGGAAAGTATGGGACTCTTGGTCAGCTAAAGGCGGAAGCTATTGGATACGGTGCCGGCTCGAAAGAATTCAATGATATCGCGAATATCCTCAGACTGATCGTCGGGCGAGATGAGAATCCATCTCATGGTCACGATGAAGTCGTAATCTTGGAGACGAACTTGGATGATGTTTCAGGAGAGGTCATTGGAAGAGCCGTCGAGCGACTCATGGCCTCGGGAGCCCGTGATGTGACGATAACACCCGTATTCATGAAGAAGAACCGACCCGGGCAAATAGTGTCTGTCATAGCATTGAAGAGTGAAGCGGAGAAACTGGCAGGCGTCCTGATTGAAGAAACGGGAACTCTCGGAGTTCGCGAAATGCCAGTTGCTCGTCACATCAGCAATAGGACTGCTACAAGGATAGATCTTCGGATTAACGGTAAGATCTATTCGGCCGGAGTGAAGCTATCAAAAGACCAAGCTGGAAAGACGGTACGCGCCAAACTAGAATACGAGGATCTGAGAAAAATCTCCAACCAGACCGGGGTAAGCCTGAGGAATCTACAGAAACTTGCAAGACTTCAGCTTGACTCCATCGACAAGCATGCGAAGCAATAAGACAGGAACTGTGATTCGACGACGCAAGTCGAAAGTGATAGTCTCTGTTGAAATCTGTTCCATGGAAGAACCAGTAATCGCGAGGAGTTGATTGGTCCAAACATGCTGCAGCAGGAAATACGTCAAAGGCCCGTAACGCAGCAACTGATGCTCGTGTCGCTCTTCACCGCAATCTATGCAGTTTTTCGATACTTCCCGACATTTCCAATGATTGGGCTCTCAGGGACCAGCTTCAGGGCAGGCGACTTCGTTGCCCCGGTCATTGCCATATTGCTTGGTCCCTGGCTCGCGGTACCTTGCATATTCTTCGGCACGGTCATCGACTACGCATTCGCGGCACCAGTATTCGCGGGGCTCGACTTTCTTCCTGCGACAGTCGGAGTGATCGTTGCAGGTCTTATTTCCAGGGGACGTGTCGGCTGGGCCGCCGCTTTCTACGCGGTTCTGCTTTCATTGTTCGTCGCGCTCCCGCTCTCCGCCTTCTGGATTCGAACTATCTGGGGATTCACACTTCCGTTTGTTTGGCTTCACATCATTGCATTGCTTATCTTGATTTCACCGCTCGGTTTCAACGCGCCCAAGTGGATCAGATCGTCGAACGGGGTAGCTTTGGCTTTGGGAGTGGGGGTAACCATTCTGGCAGCAACAATGGCTCAGCACGTCACCGGCGGGATTCTCTATGAAACCATTCTCTTTCCAGTGATTCACGTAACTACTCTGTCAAGAGCTACGTTCTTCTGGTCATTCATTTTCTATCTTTATCCGATCGAGCGGCTGGTCATCACGGTAATCGCAACCACTTTTGTCGTAGCCTTCATTCAAGCGGTCAGGTCCTCCAAACTCGACGGAATCCTAGGAGGAATTGGCTCTAGGCCTACGACTTCTCGATCTACGCTTGACCGCCGTCGACTTCACCGGTCTACCCATCTCTTCCTGAATCATTTTCGAGAACTCGTCCGCTCCCGTAGCAACTGAAGAAAACGCTAACTTAGCCGTTGTGGCAGCTACTGTACCGAGAGCAGCAGCAAGCTTGAGGCCGGACGCGAGGGCCGCCATAGCGATCTGTTCGCCCGCTTTGATCGCATCCTCAGAGGAGACTCTTTGATTAGTCGTCTGAGATTCCCGTTTTGACATTTTTTTCCCAGAATTTCGGGGGGTGGTTGAACGGGATGTCTTGGGCAAGGTGTGTTAATGCGACCGCTCTCTTCCGTATTTAAGATGGGAATCAGACCATTTTTTCGGCTAGTATTAAGTAGTCGACTGTTCAGTTGAGATTGCTAAACATATACGAGGATTGCACGATAGTTGCCAGTACCTAAACCCGCGTCGGATGTTGAAGCCGAGATTTTCGAGTTCGCCAAGGAATCCGACCCAGCCACAACATACCTTCAAGGCGTCAACGAATACGTTGGCAAGCTTTTCATTCCTTCTAGAAGGAATCTGGAACGGATCGCGAAGAGAACTGAAGAGCTCCGGCTCAAAGCCGAGAACGATCTGCAACTGAGGGTCCTGGATTCTCTAGCCGCGGGCTTCGCTCTTCAAGAACCTCAGTCTTATCCCGACGGGGTCCTGTCCGCGTTTTTCGGCTATTTGATCAAGGAAGGAGTTGTTCCAAGCCACCTGAAACCGCTTACAAGGAACGCGGTCAGAGCATTGCAGGCAGCTGCCCAAGAAACTTCACAGAAGAGATGGCCTACCGGGCTACGATTATTGACGCTAATTCGTTGCGATGGTATTCTTGAGATAATCAAGACGATCAAGAAGGAGACGACCGACAAGCAGCTGAAGGCGCTGTTGGATGATCTTGCGGAGGCTACCAGAAAGTATGCGTCCATATTCAGAGTCAAGGGATTCAAGAACCAGGGGTTTGACGAAGTCTACAAGATAATCAAGCGGGAGGGCGCGGATTTGGGTAGGGAAAAGATCTACGCCCAGGCTCTGCGACGCCTCTGGGACTATCCGGAATCGCCCCAGCAGGTGGAGGCGAAGGGGCTCAAATTCTTGGAGAGAGAATTTCCCAGATTCAAGCGCATAACCGAGAGACTCGCCAAGAAGTACGGCGTCGCAGCCAAGGCCGAAGATGTCTCCAAGGCGTTAACGGTTAAGAGATCTGTGAAGCAGACCGAGATACTTCCTTTCCTGGGAGAATTGCGCAAGCGTACTCAACGAGTTGTGAACAAGGATATCGTCCGGATAAATCCGAAGTACGAGACAAAAGTGATCGAGACACCGCTGTACTTGTCGGGGATATTTCCGAGTGCGGGCGCGTTCTTCTACGACAGCTTCACAAACAATCCCAAGGAGATCTTCATGATAACAACTGACCCAAGAAGAGACCCTAGCACGGTACCCGGGGAGTTGCTCAACGGGCTGATCCATGAAGAGTACGGCCACTGTGTCCATGCGTCCAATACCGCAACCGCGTATGCAGCAAAACCAACTCTGACAGAGATCATGTTCACTCCATTAGCAGGAGCACTGTCCGAAGGAATCTCGTTCCAGCGAGAGATCGAGTTCCAAGAGGTAATGGACAAGCTGAAAGCTGGGAAGAAGCTGAGCAACGACGAGAAGGCTCTCGTCCAGTTCTTCGAGAAAAGAGGGGGATTGGAAGTCTGGGCTGAAGAGTACGAATTCTACACTTGGATGTGGAGGATAGTGCGATTCCTACGAGTCATCGGCGATGCGCGCATCAACTCTGGCAAACAATCCCTGAGGGATTTCATCGAATGGGCACACAAGCGGACCGGACTAGCGAAGAGCACTGTGTACCATCAACTGTTCCCGGCCCACCAGGGCAACGGACCCGGATACGCTTCCACCTATGCGATTGTTGGGGAGAGCATTCGGGAGATCCAGAACAGGGCCAAGCGGAACGGAAAGAACATCGTCGACTTCAACACCTATGCCTGTTCGATGGGCTTCCCAGCCCGAACGATATTCGAAGAGCGACTTCGAGAACTCGCCGCAAAATAAGAGGAGAATCTCGACCCAAATCCTCAGGATCAATCGAGGGGCCACGATTTGGCGTACAAATGTCCACATGTAGACCCGACCCCAGCCTCTATTGACTTCTAGGTGCTAGCTCGCCACATCTGACGGATCAATTCAGTCATCGATCCTCAAAAGCGCTGACCCTATAGTCTGCTCGTCTACTAATATAGAGGAAGGAGCGTAGTGGAAAAAATACGCTATAGCCCTCCACATTCCTGCCAAGATATACCTCAAAGCATCGCTCGTTGTTGCTCATTTCTGCAATGAGTGTGAAAGTCGGAGACGAGGGACAAATACTGTTTCGCGTTGATAATCAGTATCGCCAACAACAAGGGTGGGACCGGCAAGACCACAACCGCCGTCAATCTTGGAACCGCTCTAGCTGCCGCGGGCAGGCAAGTACTTCTAGTCGATATGGATCCTCAAGGAAGCGCGACTGTCAGCTTCGGCTTCGAAAAGTCGAAACTCCTCTACACCATCTACGACGTTCTCGCGCAGTCCAGAAAGATCGAAGCGGTGATGCTGGAAACAAAAGTGGAGAATCTTACAGTTGTGCCGAGCAACCTGGACCTTGCCGGAGCCGAAGTTGAGCTGTCTTCTGTTCGAGGCCGAGAATTCGTTTTACGAGAGGCTCTTGAGACCGCGAAACGAAAGTTCGACGTGGTAATACTTGACTGTCCACCGAACATTGGAATCCTGACGGTCAATGCTATTGTCGCCTGCGATCTGCTGATGGTGCCTGTTCAGTGCGAATTCTACTCGATGGACGGGTTTCCAACCCTGCTCAGATTCATCAGGATGGTGAAATCGCGGGCGAAGACTGATTTCGATTTCCTAGTTCTTTTGACGATGTACGATGGAAGAACCGGTCTCGCCAAGAAGATTCAGAGAGAATTGAGAGAGAAGTTTGGGGACCATGTGGTCAAGAGCGTGATTCCAAGGTCCATCCGGATGGCAGAGGCTCCCAGCAAAGGAATCCCTGGAATAATATTCAGTCCAACGAACAAGGCCTCGCTAGAGTACCAGCGACTGGCCAAGGACATGCTGGAGAGTTCTCTGGCAGGTACGGTCCTCACCAAGCTCGCTTCCTAGAAGCGTAACGAGACGATGGAACTAACATTTCGTCAATAGGCTCGAGACATTCAGATGTTTTCCTAAGAAAAAGAGAACGGGGCCTGACCCGAAAGGATCAGGACGCCTCCAAGAGGCACACGAGTGGCTAAGCTTCGACAGGCAATAGAATCTGCAATAGTTCTTTGGTTAGCGCTTTGTACTGTTCAGATGCAGGGTTCTTTGGACGATAGACTATTCCCGGAAGTCCCTTGCTTGGGGCCTCTGCCATTCTGACGGACCGTGGAATCACGGTCTTCAGAGCTCGCTGCCCGAAGTTGTTCCAGACTTGGGATTGGACTTTTCGCGAGAGTGCTGTTCTGCCATCGAACATTGTCAGTACGACTCGGAAGTCGAATGAGGCTCGGAGTCTTGACTTGACGAGGTCCATGACTTTGATGAGTGTAGGGAGGCCTTCCATGGGGAAGAATTCGCACTGGACTGGGATCAGGACTAGGTCTGAGGTTACTAGCGCGTTGAGAGTGAGTAGTCCGATGTTTGGTGGGCAGTCGATTATGATCGTGTTGAACTGGTCTTTGATTGGGGCGAGTGCTTCGCGGAGGATGTATTCTCGTCCTGGCGTGCTTGACAGTTCGACTTCTGCGCTGGCCAGGTCTAGGTTGCTTGGGAGAAGGAACAAGTTCTGGAATTTAGTAGAGAGGATGGTCTCGTCTGCTTTCTTGGTCTGTGATAGGAGATTGTAGACTGTACTGGCTAGGGTCGCCTTCTCAAAGCCTATGCCGGTTGTGGCGTTTCCTTGAGGGTCCAAGTCTATGAGGAGGACTTTCTTGTCCTCCATGGAGAGTCCGGCCGCAATGTTGACTGCTGTGGTGGTCTTTCCAGTTCCGCCTTTGTTGTTCAGTACACTGATGATCAAGGTTAGCTCTATTTGATTCGGGATGATTACTAAGAGAATGATTCACAGAAAACAGATAATGCACGAACCTTGATGCACACGATTAACACGAAAAAGACCATGCCCAGCGGTGAGAAATCCCGATCTTTTGCCTGGTACTATATGAATACCAGGCGCGTTACCGTTGATATGGTATGGATTGTTAAGGACGATTTTGTTGACCTGGAGGTGCGTTATACAATCAATCTAGCGCATGTGCTCGGCTGAAATTGACAAGGATTGTGGTAAACATAAAGTGCTAAGTCGCGGTCTACTGGGCAGCAGTTTACGGTTAGAAGATAACTCACGAAGGAGGCGTTCTGACCCTGACCCGTCTGGATCGGAGTCTCGACATGACGAAACCAAAGTGTTCAGGGTCCTTCGCGATCTTCTCGGGTGGGACAACCCCGACACTCCTCAATTTCCTTTGACCGACAAGTAGTGCTACTGAAGTGCATGGATAAGCAGTGGTTCGGGCCATTGCTGAGACCTTGCTTCTAGGGTCGTAATAGTCTAGGATTCGATAACTGAGCAGGGACTTCTTTCCAAACTTTCCTTCAACCTCGACATTCAACGCTAGTAGGTCCTCAAGTCGACCCAAGGACATCACATCTTTCAGCAAGGTTATGGAGAGTTTGCGAGGTGCGATCCTGAAGCCATTGACCTGCACTTCTGTTCTGTCAAAGAAACCAAGAATCCGAAGAGTGTTCATCATTTCAGCGTGGCCGGGATAACGCAGAGTGTACTCATACATTTCACGTACGTTCGGGAAGCTTCTTGGTAGAGATCCGAGTCCGTCAGTGATGAAGTACTCTAGTCTTCCGACTCCGGGAAAATTGAGGAATCCGCGCCCGGACAGTGCGTCGACTAGCTTCTCCTTGCCATTTTCTATGATTCTAGCCGGCCTTGAGTATTCATTGATCACGTCTTCTAGGGAGAACACGATTCTGTAGTTTAGGGGTGGAGTCGGCTTTTGCGGCAAGCCTCCCACAAATACCCGAACCTTTGTTATTGTCCCTAGCCTGCGAGATGCGTCGCCAACGCACATGTTGGTGAACCCTGGGGCAACTCCGCATTGCGGGACGATGACATTCTCTTGGTCGCGGGCTTCGGCGTGAAGCTTGAACGGGTTTTCAGGAGTATAGGAAATGTCGACGAGGTCTCGGTGAGCTTCAACAGCAATCGTCATCAGTTGGAACCCCAACCTTCCTGGAAGTGCGCCGCAGATCAGGTCGACGCTGCGCATCGCAGCGAGGAGGGGCTTTCTCTGGGAAATGTCCAGGCGGCGGGTCCTGATCTTTTCATGTCCTCGTACGTTTTTCAGATTTTTGGGTTGAGCATCGGCGACAATTACAGCGTCAACCTCAGAAGATCGAGCTAGATCTCTAGCGATTTCTGAGCCGACTTTTCCGGAGCCAACAACGAGAATCTTCAAGCTACGCCGGCGAGCTCGTTACGAAGGCGCTTCTTAAACCAGTTTGAAGTCTTACGTCGGTCTATTTTCCTAGGAGAATATTGACTTGACGCTATCGAAGGCGACTCGGGGCAGGAGGGCAGCGAATTTTCTCTTACGCAGCATGTGTGATATGATCTTGCCTTGGAAGTCCATGTCAGCATATTCCTCTATCTCTGGAAGATAGTCTCTAACTGCTTCAAAGAGTCGGTTTAGTGTCTCGTCTGATAGTCCAGCGAAGACTCGGTGGGCGATCCCCATTCTCTTCAGATCTGACGCGAACTTGTCTCTCCATTCCTGGTCGTACTGCATCAGGATCTTCCAGCGCTGGTCCTGCGGCGATTTAGCGGCGCCAGCAGCAGCCCTTCCAGCGAGAATACCAGAATAACCTCCAATGACGATGCCTCCGCCCGTAGTCTGCTTGACCTGTCCCGCGGCGTCTCCCACGACCAGGAAGTTTTCTGACCAGCACTTATCGACAGGCCCTGATACTAGGACAGATCCTGATTTCGTCGCATCAACGCTGGATTTCGGCCAGTAGTCTTTGACGAGCTCGTCAAGCAGCTTCTTTACATTGCCTTTCCGGCACGCAAGCCCTACCCGGGCACTGTGGTCGCCCGTCGGAATGCTCCACGCGAAGAACCCAGGGGCGCGATGGTTTCCGAAGAAAAGTTCGACCATGTCCCCTTGCTGCTTGGTCTCGGTTAGTTCGTATTGTAAGCCGGGGAGTAGTTGAGTCCAGTCAGGGGCCCGCAGTCCCGCTTGTTCTGGAAGTCGGCTGCCGGCACCGCTGGCGTCGATAACTATCTCTCCTTTGAATCTGGGTCCATCTTGGACTTGCAGCTCAACGCCTCCGTTGGGGTAATGTTCAAACTTGGAGACCCGGGTCTTGGTGTGAAGTGATACTCCAGCGGCTACAGCCCTCTTGGCGAGGTGCTGGTCAAACCGCATTCTGTTGACTATTACCGCGACCGGGCTTTTTGTCCGGATTTCGACGGGCTCTCCCTTTGGTGGGTTGAAGACGGCTCCTTGAATCATACGCTGCGTGAAGATTGAATTGGGCTCTATTCCGAGTAGTGATAGTCCGTTTAGGCTGACTACTCCAGAGCAGTGGCTGGGAACGCCGACTTGGGGGTGCTCTTCAAGAAGGACGACTTTCGCATCATTCTTTGCCGCTTCGTATGCGGCTTGGCAGCCGGCTACGCCTGCTCCGACTACGACTACTTGGCTGTCGTGAGTGGGATGTTCCAAGGAGCTGTCAGTAGTCTTCGAACTCTATTCGTAGCGTAAGACCTTTGAGTTCTCGAGCGAGCTTCTTCACTACCTCGAAGTCCAGAGGGTTTCTCCGGGGTCTCCGCCCGTTAAGTATGACCTTGGTCTCCCTGCTCCCATCTGGAAGCCAGATCGTATTGATGGTTAGAATCGAGAATGGGGTGAATAGGTCTTCGAGGAATCCGCGCTCGTCTCCGCCGAAGTTGAGGACCCGGACTCTCTTTCCGACGCGGTCTCCGAGGGACTTGGCGAGTTTGGCTCCTGATGAGAGGAATGTGTCCATCCCTCTCCGGTCGACCATTAGGGCCATGACGTCTCCGGCTTCCACCGCCTTGTGGAAGGTGACGTCTTGGAGCGTCGGGTTCTCTTTCTCTAGCTCGGTGATTGTTCTGATTACTCTAACGTCAAGGTCCGAGATCTGGCCTTTCTTGAGTTTCTCTTCGCATCTTGAACAGAAAATGCCGCTCTTTACGCAAAAGTTGTCAAGGACTGTTTTCACCAAGGCTTCCTCAGCCCCGTAGTTGCTGGCGTCGGCCTAGAAAGTTGCCTTTTGTTCTGACGCTTTCTCGAGACGCTGTGATCATCCAAAGTATTCTGATCCTGTCGGCCGACCCGACAGCTTGGCATCAGGAGCCTCCGGGATAATAAATGGGTTACGGTAAGTCGGGGGTAATAGCCAAATACTCTGGCTTGTCCGGAATGAAAATCGTCCGGGAAACTCATGAAATTATTCGAGTACGAGTCCAAGTCCCTCGCTCAAAACCTTGGAATCAACACTCCTAGAGGAGGGCTGGCTTCGACACCTGACGAAGCTAGAGATATTCACAAGCGGATTGGTGGAGAGGTTGTCATCAAGGCCCAGGTCTTGGTCGCGGGCAGAGGAAAGGCTGGTGGTATCAAGTTTGGCAGCAAGCCGGAGGAGACCCGTGACCGGGCGAGCGAGATCCTCAGCATGACGATCAAGGGGGAGAAGGTGAAGAAGGTCCTGATAGAGCAGAAGCTGAACATCAAGAAAGAACTGTTCGGCAGTATTGTCCTTGATCGGGCGAACAAGTGTCAGACGGTTCTAGCCTCAGACCAGGGCGGAATCGATATTGAGGATGTGGCGAAGCAGAGTCCGGAAAAGATTCTCCACCATCGGCTCGACCCCGTGTTTGGTATGCGGGGATACGATGCGAGACAGGTTGGTTTAAAACTGGGTTATACTGGTCAGCGCTTGAACTCTCTGACTGATCTTCTCTCAAACTTGTATCGTTTGTCTGTCATCTATGATGCCGAACTTGTCGAGAGCAATCCTCTGGTCGAGACCAATGATGGAAAATTTGTCACTGCGGACCTCCGCGTCATAGTGGACGACAACAGTCTCTTTCGCCATCCAGAATTTCAGGAACGGGCGAAAGAGGCTAGTGGCGAGGTGACTCCTTTGGAGGCTAAGGCTCGTGAGAACGGTCTGGCGTTTGTCGAGCTTGACGGTGATATAGGAATAATGGGGAACGGCGCGGGTCTTGTCATGGCAACTCTCGACATGGTCAACCACTACGGAGGAAAACCTGCGAACTTTTGTGACGTCGGCGGTGGAGCGAATGCTGAGCATGTCGCGACCGCCTTACAGATAATCCAGGGTGACCAGAAGGTCAGCAGGATATTCATCAACATACTAGCAGGAATTACGAGGTGTGATGAAGTCGCAAAGGGGATTGTGGACGTAAAGAAAGTCGTTGGGTTGAAGAAGCCTCTCGTGGTGAGGATGCAGGGCACTAATTTCGAAGAGGGAAAGAGGATCCTGAACTCTATCGGGATAACTACGCTCGAAAAGATGGATGAGGCTGCGCAGCTAGTTGTCGCCTCGAAGGTGGCGTGAGAAATGACTCTCCTCGTTGGGAAACACACTCGGGCAATCGTTCAAGGAATCACTGGGAACCAGGGCGCGTTCCATACTCGACTCATGCTAGACTATGGAACCCAGATCGTTGCAGGAGTGACTCCTGGCAAAGGCGCGACAGTCTCCCAAGGAGTTCCCGTATTCGACACAGTTGCATCTGCATTGGAGAAGATTGATGCGAACGCGACGATCATATTCGTGCCAGCTCCATTTGCCAAAGAAGCAGGGATGGAAGCAATTGACGCAGGTCTAAACCCTGTCGTAATAATTACCGAGATGATTCCTGCTCGCGACAGCATGGTCCTGATGGCCTACGCGAAAGAGCATGCAACGACAATTGTTGGACCCAATACGCCCGGTGTGATTACTCCCGGCGAAGCAAAGTTGGGTATCATGCCCGGCGATGTCTTCACTCCAGGAGGCATCGGGGTAGCTTCAAGAAGCGGGACGTTGACGTATGAAATCGCATCTTATCTGACTCACGCGGGTATCGGACAGTCCACATGTCTTGGGATCGGAGGAGACCCCATTACTGGTCTGAACTTCGTCGACGTCCTCAAGATGTTCCGGGACGACAAGTCGACCGACGCTGTCGTCTTGATTGGCGAGATTGGAGGGTCGGCGGAAGAGGATGCGGCTAATTACATCGCCGAGACTCATTATCCTAAGCCTGTTGCGGCGTATGTTGCAGGGAGAGCAGCTCCTCCGGGAAAAAGAATGGGACACGCCGGTGCAATCATAACTGGGACTGAGGGTACTGCCGATGCGAAGATGAAGAGGTTCAGCGAGGTAGGAGTCCTTGTCGCCGAAGTTCCTTCAGAGCTGCCGAGACTGCTACAACAACAGAAGGCCGCTCTGATTCAACACTAGTCTAGCAGGTCTACTTCGCGCCGAGTTCTCGTTTCTTCCAGCGAAGGTTGTCCCCTCTACACCGCCTGCATCTGTAGGCGTTGGGAGAGTTTCTGGACCCACACGTCCGACATATTTTGAAGAACAGCCTGTGCTTCTGAGCCAGCTGTTTCTTCATTGCGTCGGTTATGGGCATAGGATATGACTTACCAGCTGTTCTCCCTCGCTGTCATATATCATTGCCGTTGGTGCGCTCGCCATGCTACTCTTCCGAAGTGATTCTGCCCGCCATTCTAGGGTCAAGCTGGATGCTGAGGTCCTCAAGTTGGGCGATCGAAAGCTGGTAGACTCTCACATCCGGTAGAGTAATTTCACTCAATATCCTCCTTCCGGTTTCTCGTCCGAGTTTCTTCGTTAGAAAGTGAAGTAGTGCTCCTTTGAGCACTCTGCGCCGTTGAGTGAAGACTCCTCTGACTATTTCTTCGAACAACGGCTCGTTCAGTTTTCTCACAGCCTCCTGAAGAGTGAGCCTCAACAGGATTGAGTCAACTTTCGGTCTCGGATGAAAGGATGTTCGGGGGATTCCTCTGATCTTCTCGATGCTCAGTCTTCTGCGAACAGATACAGTTAACCTTCCGTATTCTTTTGTCCCAGGTTCTGCGAGAAGTCGCTCTCCGAATTCCTTCTGAAAGACTATTCCGGCAACGTCAAACTTTGACTTGGACAAGAAAAGGGCAAGCTTCGAAGAGAGATAGTACGGGGGAGTGCTCACTATCTTGTTGAAATCAGGCAACGGGCTGATCTTCAGAACGTCTCCTTGAACTATGACGACGTTTGGATGATCTTTGAAAGTCTGCCTTAGTTCGCGTACCAGAAAGGGATCTTTTTCGACCGCTACGACCTTTCCGGCTTTCTCCCGCAGTAACCGAGTGAGTGTACCGTGTCCGGGTCCAGGTTCGAGGACTGTATCCGTTTCAGATGGCCGGATGCTCGAGACGATTTCGGATGCGATGCTTTGGTCGAGGAGGAAATTCTGTCCTAGTCTCTTCGAAGGTCGGTGCGAATTGTTGAATCCCACAATATCATACTGTCCTTGTGAAGAGGCGGTACTTGGTTTCGCTGCTTAGCTCTTCGAGAATGCGTTTCGTTATGATCTTCTGGACATCTGTCAGACCTGTTCGGTCTTGAATCTCCTTGTAACTAGTGAACGGTTTCTTCTCCCTCGCGTTGATTATCGTCCACATAGACTTCTTTCCAATACCAGGCAGCTGCTCCAACGAGTGCATTCTAGGGGTTACCGGCTGCGAATTGTTGAAGAAATCGACAAAGCGCTTATCCTGTTTCTTTACGAGCCCGTCGATGAGCGGGACGATTTCGGCTTTCGCGTTAGCGGTTAGCTGGTCGTAGTTTATTCTGCTGATGATCCTGTCAACTTTCTCCCTTCGATCTCTGCCGATGTAGATTCTTTCCTCAACAGCGACTGTTGCTCCTACTTTCAGTTCTGCTTCTAGCAGTGTGAAGAATTGTTCGCCCATTATCTGGACTGTTGGGACTACTAGGTGTCGTGATTTGTCAGAGGATCTTCCGTAGGGGAGATAGTCTAGGACGTGGGCGTATTCTTCGTAGACGTGTCTTCTCTGTATGTACTCGTCTTCGTGTATTGCCAAGAATGGCTCTTCTCCGTGCTCCTTGTTAGAAGATTCTACAAACTAGTCTCTCGATTCCATACGCGTTGCGTCTGGGGGAGCGAAGAGCCAACTCTAGTCATTCAAAATGGTACGGTCTCTGCTTAATTTGATTTCGGTAGACGACTAGGTGTACCGCTTCATTATCTCGAGAATTCCGTTCAGCTGCTCAGTGCTTACGAAACGACCCTTTACGGTTAGGACGGCTCTCAGTTCCTCGACGCTCTGTGGTAGCGTGTTGACTATTTGAATCGCGTCATTTCTGTCAAGTTGAAGCTTAGAGGATAGCTCTTCGACCAGTTTGGAGGCACGGTCCGCAGGCAACTTGGTGAATCTGCGGGTGAAATCAAGGGTCCGGCGCTGAAACTCGCCCAGCTCCTCCTCCTTCACCTTCTCCAGGACAGCCTTGGCTTCGGAGTTAGTGATGACCTTCTCTTCGACGATCTTCCTTGCCATTAGTTTGTCTCCTTCATTGGAAGGATATGTTCAGGTCTTGCGATTATGAGCCGTGGGAATTTGCCTGA
>Ga0209761_1001202_pt1 | contig 16596 bp, 13 predicted proteins | sample GraSoi013_1_40cm_4_FD_185818 | JGI IMG/M metagenome (GOLD analysis project Ga0209761, IMG submission 185818) | Grasslands soil microbial communities from the Angelo Coastal Reserve, California, USA - Sample 09_25_2013_1_40cm (SPAdes) (version 2) | ecosystem: Environmental > Terrestrial > Soil >...
TCTTCCCTTCCTCGGGCTCGTGGGCCTCGTGATACAGCTTGTGGTAGCCGTCGAACAGGACCCGCGACCCGGTGGCCCGGAACACGAAGCGGCCCAGATCGAAGTCCACCTTGGTGGTCTCGAACACCGCGGGGGTCATCTGGGACGCCACGAAGCGCCGCCAGATCAGCTGGTACAGCTTGAACTGTCTCGAGTCGAGGTGCTTCTTCAGGTCGTCCGGGCGCCGCGGCACGTCGGTGGGCCGGATCGCCTCGTGCGCGTCCTGGACGCGGCTGCTGCTCTTGCCGCCCTTGTGGACCACGGGCTCGGCCGGCAGATAGCGCTTGCCGAACTCCTTCCCGATGTAGTCGCGTGCCTGGGCGATGGCCGAGTCCGCCACGCGCACCGAGTCGGTGCGCATGTACGTAATCAGCCCGACCGGGCCCTCTTCGCCGACCTCGATGCCCTCGTACAGTTGCTGCGCGATCCGCATCGTGACCGCCGCGGAGAAGCCCAGTTGCTTCGCCGCTTCCTGCTGCAGCGTGCTGGTGCGGAACGGCGGGGGCGCGGGCCGGCGCCGCTCGCCCTTCTCGACCGCTGTTACTGTAAAAGGAATCTTGAGCGCGTCCGCCACGATCGCCCGCGCGGTCGCCTCGTCCTTGATCTCCGGCTTTTTCCCTTCGAGCTTGTGCAGCCGCGCCTGGAACGCCTGGCCGTCCTTCTCGAGATCGGCCTCGATGGTCCAGTACTCCTGCGGCACGAACTTGCGGATCTCCTCCTCGCGCTCGCAGATCAGCCGCAGCGCGACCGTCTGCACCCGCCCCGCCGACAGGCCGGTCTTGATGCTCTTCCAGAGGAGCGGGGACGTCTTGTAGCCGACCAGCCGGTCGAGCACCCGGCGCGCCTGCTGGGCGTCGACCTTCCGCTGATCGATGTCGAGCGGATGGGCCAGCGCGTGGGCAACCGCGTCCTTGGTGATTTCGTGGAACAGGACGCGCTGCACCTTGCCCCCGTTGCCGAGCTGGCTCGCCACGTGCCAGGCGATGGCCTCGCCCTCGCGGTCCGGGTCGGTGGCCAGGAGCACGCGCTCCGACGTCTTCGCGGCCTTCTTGATTTCGGCGAGGGTCTTGGCCTTTTCCTTGATCGTCACGTACTCGGGCGTGAAGCCGTTCTCCACGTCGACGCCCAGCTTGCGCTGGGGCAGATCGCGCACGTGCCCCACGGTCGCCTTGACGGTGTAGCCAGAGCCGAGGTACTTCCCGATCGTCTTCGCCTTGGTGGGCGACTCGACGATGACGAGCGCGCCCTTCCCGCCCCCGCCCCCGCCCCCGCCCCCCGCGGCGGACGCCTTGGGCTTCCGCGCGCGCCGCTTGGGAGCGGGGGCAACGGCCACCGCGGCCTCCGACTCAGCCGCGAGCGGCGCGCCTCCGAGATCCCCGGGCTTGCGCCCGGGGTCAGCCTTCTTCCGTTTCACCGCCTCGTTCTTAGCAGCCACGCATCAATCCTTCGTCAAACGACACGAGTTCGCATCTTTACCATCCCGCACTCGATTGCGCAAGCCTGACGATCTCGTTCGCCACCTCCGACGGCGACTTCCGGTCGGTGTCGACCTCGGCGTGCGCGTCGCGATAGAACGGCTCGCGCTCCTTTTGCAGGAGCCGCATGCGCGCCACCGGATCCTCTCCCAATAACGCCGGGCGGGTTCCCTCGGGCGCCGCGCGCTGCGTCGCGGTCTCGGGCCGCGTGCGCAGATAGATCACGAGCGCGTGCGGTTTCGCGGAGTCGATCGCGCCGGGCTGCGCCGCCCAGCCGCCGCCCGGAGCGATCACCGCGGGCTCGCTCGCGAGCGCCGTCTCCATCTCCTTGCGCTCCATCTCGCGGAACGCCGCTTCGCCTTTCTCCGCGAAGATCAGCGTGATCGGCCGGCCTTCGCGTCGCTCCACGATCGCGTCGATGTCCACGAATCCCGCGTGCAGCTGCTCCGCCGCCAGTCGACCCACGGCGCTCTTGCCGGACCCCGGAAGGCCGATCAGCACGATGTGCCGTTTCACGACGCCGCCCCCTTGGGAGTGCGCGCGCGCACCTGTGCGAGGTACCCCTCGAAGTTCCGCTTGGTCTCGCGCAGCGCGTCGCCGCCGAACTTCTCGAGCAACGCCTGCCCGAGCACCAGGGCCATCATCGCCTCGGCGATGACGCCCATGGCGGGCACCGCCGTCACATCGGACCGCTCGGACTGCGCCTGCGCCGGCCCGCCCGTCTTCAAGTCCACGGTGCGGAGCGGCGCCATGAGCGTCGAGATCGGCTTCATCGCGACGCGGGCGACCACGGGCTCCCCGGTGGTCATACCGCCTTCGGTCCCGCCCGCGCGGTTGGTGGCGCGGGCCAGGCCGGGCAGGATCTCGTCGTGCACCTCCGAGCCCTTGCGCCGCGCGGCCTCGAAGCCGAGCCCCAGCTCCACCCCCTTCACCGCCGGAATGGACATGAGGGCCTGCGCGAGGCGCCCGTCCAGCTTCGTGTCCCACGAGACGTGAGAGCCGAGCCCGACCGGCACGCCCAGCGCGATCACCTCGACCACGCCGCCCAGCGTGTCGCCCGCCGCCTTGGCCGCGTCGATGCGGGCGACCATTTCCTTCTCTGCCGCCGCGTCGAGGCAGCGAACGGGGCTTGCGTCGGCTGCCGCGTTCAAGGGCACCGGTAGGGGCGCAGCATGCTGCGCCCCTACACGAACGCTGACCCCGCCCAATTCGACCACATGGGACCCGATCTCGACCTCGAACTGTTCCAGCAGCACCTTGCAGACCGCGCCGCAGGCGACCCGCGCCACCGTCTCGCGCGCGCTCGCCCGCTCCAGGATGTCCCGCGCGTCCTGGCGGTCGTACTTGAGCGCGCCGGCGAGATCGGCGTGCCCGGGGCGCGGGCGCGTGACCTGGCGGCGCCGCTCGGCACCCCCTCCTCCACCGGGGGCGTCGGCCTCGGGCGCCATCACGTCCTGCCAGTGCTCCCAATCGCGGTTCCAGACGAGCATCGCGATGGGGGAGCCAAGGGTCTCGCCGGCGCGCACCCCCGCGAGCCACTCGATCTGGTCGGCTTCGATCTTCATGCGGGCGCCGCGGCCGTAGCCGCCCATCCGCCGCTTCAGCTCGGCGTTGATGCGCTCGGCGGACAGGGGGAGGCCGGCGGGGATCCCCTCGAGGACCGCCACCAGCCCGCGCCCGTGCGATTCGCCCGCGGTCGTGAACCGGAACATCACCGTACCTCGCGGCTAAAGCCGCGGCTCGGCCCTGCCGCTGAAGCGGCATGGCGCCCGTTTACGGGCGGATGCCGAGCCGCGAGTTCACTCGCGCTCCTCACGTCCCCTCGCCTCCGATGTCGGCCTCCCCGATAATAGCACGCGAGCCCGACTCCGGGCCGGGCTCTTGAACTCTGTTCAGACTGTTCCCCCTCTCCACGGCGTGGAGAGGGGGTTAGGGGGCGCGGTCTCACCGTCGCGGCGGCGCCTGCGGGTTGATGTTCGTGATGGTCGGCAGCGAAACCACCACGAGCCCACGCGTCGTGATCCCGAACAGATACTGCTGGCCGCTCGTCGCGTCGAACGCCACGCGCAACGGGCCGATGATCGGGTCGCGAATCGCGATCTTCTTCTGCTGGTTGAAGAAGAAGGTGTCGAACACGCGGATGCTCGTGTCCGGCGACGCGGTGAACACCATGCGCTCGTTGATATTGCCCGAGCCGCCGCCGCAATTGACGGCGCAGCTCGGACCCGGCTCGAAGTTGTGGTTGTAGTTCATGTCCATCCCGGGCGTCGCCGACCCGACGGACGACGTGCCCCACAGGCGCAACCCCTCGTCGAGGTAGTAGGTCGAGTCCGTCCCCGCTGCCCGCACCAGATTCGTGAGGCCGTTGAAGTTGGTCGCGATCGACACGACGTGGACCCCGGTGTTGCTGATGAAGTCGCTGACGTGCGTGCCCGGGGACATCCCGAAGTCCTGATCGTCGGTGCCCGCCTCGGGGATGGTGTTGCCCATGAGGCAGCTGTTGGCCGGCCTGGTCAACAGCTTCTTGGCCGAGTAGGCGAACACGCGCGCGAACGCCAGCTCGATGTTGGTGCCGCCTTCGCCTACGAACGCGTGCGTGAAGTTCCCGGTGTTCCGGACAAAGGTCTGGTCACCGAGGCCGAACGACGCGAAGTCGATCGTGACCGCCTTGCAGGCCGTGAGCACCACCGCCCGCTGCCCCAAGGTCGGCCGGATCATCTCGATGCGGAGCGTGTCCCCCGTGACGTTCTGGCCCAGGGCCCCGAGCTCCCAGAACAGGTGGCTGAACATCTGGGTCGTATCCGTCGTGTTGATCAACTTTTCCATCCGCAGCGTGGCCCGGCCGTTGAACGGGGACGAGCTGCTCTGCGTCGGGGTCGTCGAGTAAATCGCGTAGATCTGGTTCGGATCGCAGTTCGGCGGCGCGCCGCCCACCCGGCACACGGTCCCAAGGTACTGGGGCCGATCGGAGACGTCGTGGACGGTGATCACGGCGCGGGTGAAGCCGCTCACGAGCTGAATCGAATATTTCTCGATGAGGAAGTTCGGCAGGGCCTGCCGCCAGAGCAGCCGCCGCGTGCTCGCATCCAGAATCGAGAGCTCGGTGCCGCCGGCGTCCGCCACGACCACCCGGTTGGGGTCGTAGGTCCCCAGCGTGTCCACCGGCCAGAGCGCGATGCCCCACGGCACCGGCCCGGCGGTGATGATGCCGTTCGGGTCGAAGGTGTTGGTCGCGAGGTTGTACACTTCGACCCGGCCCAGCGCGTCGTTGGTCAGGTACAGCTCGCGCCGGTTCGAGTTGTAGATCGCGTCGGCAATGTGGCCGCCGAACGGCAGCGAATGCGTGGTCCCCGCCACCACGACGACGGTGTCCACGCCCCCGCTCGCCGCCGAGGCGCGCAGCGGTGCACGGCGCGGCGCGCTTCCCGTGATGACGGTGCTCGTCTGCGAGTAGGCGCAGTTCCGGGCCGTGGCGAGGTCGCAGGCGTAGCCTCGGATCACCACGCTCTTCGGCAACCCGCTGTCCGCCAGCGGCAGCGCGAGTGCGAACACCCGATCGACGGTGGTCAGGTTGGTCGCGGCCATGCTCGAGTCGAGCACGAACTTGAGCGGCACGACCCCCGTGAACGGGGGAAGGGCGGCGAGCGCCGTGTCCACCCGGAACCCCATCACTTTGATCCCGCTCGGGTCGGTGGCGTGCACCGCAACGTTGTCGTTCACCTCCACGCGCGAGGAGATCGAGTGCGACACGGTCGGCGGCGTGAGGTCGTTCCCCGGCGTCTGCACCGTGACGGTGACGGTGTTCGAGAACGCCCGGCGTCCACCCGCGTCCACCGCGAACCCGGTCACGGTGAAAGACGTGAACCCGGGCTGGACCGTCAGCGTGTCCGAGTAGAACGTGTCCGGCGGTTGCCGCTGGGGAGGCGTGAATACGAGCGAGTCGGTGGGCGGCGTGGTCGGGTCCGTGACGGCGTTGCGCGGGACGACGATGAACCCGATACGCTCGATCCCGCCCAGCTGCTGGGCGTGGACCTCGATGGGGATGTTCTTGCCGGTCGAAGCGACCGCGGGGGCGGTGGGCGCGACCAGCGTGACGCTCAGCGCCTGCACGTTCGACAGGAAGACCACGATCGTGTCTTCCGCGAAGTTCCCGGCGCCGTCGGTGGCGCGGCCGATGATCGTGATGAACCCGCCCGCGCCCGACCCGGCCGGAAACGTGACCCTCGTGCCCTGGGTGTAGCTCGTGACCGTCGTATTGAAAATGGTGTCGGTCTGGGCGAGGTAGCCGCCCGAATACGTGATGCGGATGTCCTTCAGACCCAGGTTGTCCGTGGCGTTCACGCTGAAGGAAAGGCCGCTCGCGATCGCCTGCGTGTCCGCCGCGGCGCTGAGCACGATGCTGGGCGGGTTCACGTCCCGCTGAATGCCGCCCGGGTTCCGCGCCGTCTCGCACGCGCCCACGACGGCCGCGAACGCGACTATGGCACACCAAGCCCGAACCGGACGCATCTGCTGCATGAGAACGCTCCTGGTCACTTCCCGGTGCTGGGCGTCACCAGGTCGTCGATAATGTGCGGCGTGACGAGAATCAGCAGATCGCGCCGCGATTCCGACTCGGAGCTGAAGCCGAACAGCTTCCCGAGGATCGGCAAGTCTACAAGGAAGGGGATTCCGGTCTTTGTCACCGTGACCTCCGTCACCGTGAGGCCGCCGATGACCGCCGTTTCACCGTCGTTGACCAGGATCTGGTTGTCCGCCTGCTGCGTCTGGAACGTGAAGCCGATGTCCACCGACGAGGGCTTCACGTTGGAGCGCTCGGCGTGCACTTCCATCAGCACCTGCCGGTTCGCCGTCACGTGCGGCGTCACCTTCAGGTTGATGCCGGTCTGCTCGAAGCGCACGATGGCGCGCGGCGCGACGCCCGCGACGGCACCGGTGCCCACGTCGATCACGCGGATCGGTACGCGGTCGCCGACCAGAATCTCGGCCACCCGGTTGTCGAGCGTCGTGATCGTCGGCTCCGCCTGGACGTCCGCCAGGTCGACCCGCTGCAGCGCCTGCAGGAACGTCGTCAGATCGAAGTTCCCGATCGCCGTCGAAAAGATCAGGTTCAGCGCCGGGTTCACCACTTCCTGATCGGCGTTCCCGATGGCGGACAGCGAGTTCCCGCCCAGGTCCACGATCACATCGTTGGGCGCGAAGTTGCCCTGCGGCACGAACGCGTCCGGCACGCCGTCGCCGTTGGTGTCGACGGCCTTCGCGGTGCGCGGGTCCGGCCGCTGCACCAGCTTGTTGAAGAACTGTGTCTGGGAGCCGAGGTCGTATTTCACGCCCAGCTCCTCGACGTCGGTGCGGTCGACGAAGATGATCTTCGCCTGGATCGACACCTGCGGCGTGCGGATGTCGAGCCCTTTGACGAACTCCTCGACCCGGGTGATGCGGCTCGAGATCTCGGTGATCACCAGGGCGTTGCTGGTGGAATCGGCGACCACGGCGCCCCGCTTGGTGAGGATCGACGCCACCGACGGGACCAGCGCCGACGCCTTGGCGTAGTTCACCCGCACCAGCCGCGTCTCCACCGGCACCGTCGAGTCGGCACGCGCCAGGTCGCGCTTGTCGATAACCTGGATGATGCCGCCGTCCAGCACGTTGGCGGCGAGCCCCTGCGATTCGAGCACCGCGTTGAACGCGAGGTCCCACGGCTGGTTCTTGATTTCGGCCGAGACCTGGCCCTTCACGTCCTTGGACACGATGATGGTCCGGCCGCTGAACGCCGCGAAGCCCGCCACCACCTCCCGCAGGTCCGCATTGTCCCACGTCACCGTGATGCGCGCCGCCTGCGACTGCGCGCTCTCCTTCGCGTGCGCCGCGAGGTACGCGTCGATCGTCAGCCCGTCGCCACTCTGCGCCGGCGTCGCGACCCGCGCCGCCTGGCCGCCGCGGGCGGCCTTTCCCGTTTGAACCCCGGGCTCGCGCCCGGGGTTCGTCGCTGACCCCGGACGCAAGTCCGGGCTGCCGAGCGGGCCGGCGGGCGTGACGTCCCGACTCGACCACGCCTCGAACGCCGTCCGCTCCGAGCCGATCTTCACCCGCACCTGACCCTCGCGACGCTCGATCTGATAGTCCTTCAGCGCGTCGAGGTCGATCACGACCCGCACCACGCCGGGCCGGAACTGGGCGTACCGGATGTTCTTGATGCCGCCACGGTTGGCGCCGTCGTACAGCACCGCGGGGGCGACGAGTCGCGCGCCCTGCAGGTCCACGACCAGCCGGGCCGGATTGGCCAACGTGAAGTCCTGTATGTCGACGGCGCCGCGGAGATCGATCACGACCTCCACGCTGCCCGCCGCCGGGAGCACGCTGACGGCCTTGACCTCGCCGTCCCGCGCCACCGGTCCCCCCGTCACCCCCGGGCTTGCGCCCGGGGTCAGCACAAGCAGGAGCGGGACGAAAGCTGCGATGCACTTCATGGCGTTACCTCCTGCTTGGCGAGCTGCAGGCTTTCCTGCCGCTCGAAGCCGAACTCCTGCACCGTAAACACGATTTCGCGCGGCCGGATCGTGGTGGCCTTGAGGCGCCCGATGATGTTGCCCGGCTTCACTCGATACACCTTGCTGTTGGTCACATCGCGCAGCACCGCGACGCTGCGCGCCGGATACCGCCCGTCGTAGTAGATGCCCACGAGCCGCAGGTCCGACAGGAGCGGCCGGATGTCGCCCGACCGGAGCAGCGACAGGAACGGGTCCCGGCCGCCGCCCTCGTATGAGAAGACCTCGCGCACCAGCACCGGCGCCACGACGCTGTCGCGCTTGGCGCTGTCGGGTTTCGCCGCCGCCGCGGGGTTGGGCTTCGCCTGGGCGGCGAGCGGACCCGCGGCGAGCAGCGCCGCGACGCACGCCGCGAATCGCGCGCTCACCGTCCGCCCCCCGCGCCCTTCTTGGCCGGCGCTGGGGGCGGCGCCGCCGCCTTCACGAACGTGCGGATCCCGAATTGCGCCTCGAGCAGCGCGCCCAGCGTGTCGCCCAGCAGCTTCTGCGCCTGCCCCGCGGCCGCCTTGAGGATCACGTCCTGCGGGACGATGATGCGCGGCAGGCTCGCGATGTCGGACAGGAACTCGCCCAGCTGGTCGTAGTGCCCGATGATCTCGAGCCGGTATCGGTACGTGTCGAACGGCGGCCCCGGCTCGACGGCCTGGGGCTCGATCCGGCCGATGGTCACGCCGCGCACTTTGGCCTTGGTCGAGATGTCGTCGATCAGCGCCGGGACTTCGTTCTTCTCGGGCACCAGGCGGCGCATCACCCCGAGCAGCGACGTGTACTCCTCGACTTTGCGGCGCAGGTCCTCCACGGTGCCGCTCGCGAGATCCGCCTTCGCTTGCGCGATCACGGCCTCCATGCTCGCGATCTCGGTCTGCGTCGCCTCGATCTCCTGGCCCGTCGGCTTCGCCCAGTAGTTCCAGAAGGCGTAGCCCAGCCCGACCATGCCGATGGTGATGAGCAGCATCACCTGGCTCTGCCTGTCCTGCGGCAGCAAGGCCATGGCGCTACCTCGCCGACTGGGTCAGGGGGACGGTGCGGATGTACACCGAGTCCGCCACCCGGAAGCGCACGGCGACGTTGAACGCGGTGACCGGGCGGTCGGCCTCGATGATCGTGGAGGTCGTCGCCGGCATCACGTCGGTGAGCCACGGCGACGCGGCGAGCTGGCGCAGGAACGTGGTGAACGCCTGGATGTCCACCGTGCTGCCGGTGATCCAGATGCGGACCTGCGGCCTCCCCGTCGAGTCCGGGGTGCCCTGGCCGGCCGGCTGGGAACCCGGTGCGCCGGGCGCGACATTGCCGCCCCCGGCCACCGAGATCCCGGTGAGCCAGGTGTAGGGCGGCAGCGCCTTGGTGATCTGGTCGAGCACGTGCGGCCAGACGTAGCGGTCCGCGTCGATGCCGCGGATGACGTTGATCTCCGCGACCAGCGAGTCGCGGATGCGCTCGGACTGCCGCTTCTGCGCGATCACCGCGTCGAAGCGGCGCTTCTCCGCCTGCACCTCGGTGCGGCGGTTCTGGGCCACCCGCAGCCGCGTGCTCTGCGTGATGAACCACAGCAGCCCGCCCCCGACCACGATCAACGAGGTCGCGCTCGCCGCGAGCAGCCACGGGTTCTTGATGCTCGCAAGCAGACCCCGGAAGTCGGGCAGCGCGAGCTTGAAGCCCGCGCCGCCGGCGGCTGCCTTCCGCTTCTTCCCGGGAAGCAGGTTGATTTCGATCATGCGGCGCGCCTCAGCGCCAGGCCCACGGAGAGCATCAAGAGGGGGGCCATCTCATCCACCGCGACGGACTCGAAGACCGAGTCGCGCACCTTGAGCCGCTGCACCGGGCTCGCGAGCTCCACGGGCACCCGCAGCCGGTTCGACAACGTCTCGTTCAGACCCGGAACCCGCGCCCCGCCGCCGATCGTGTACACACGCCCCAGCCCGCCCGCGGAGCGCGACGCCGTCGCGAGGAACGCCGCCGCCCGCTCGACCCCCACCGCGATCTCCTCGCCCCGCGCGTCCACGTACTGCGCCAGGTCCGCGCTCTGGGCCTGGCCCTGGATGACCCGCTCCGAGTCGTCCGCCGATAGCCCCTTCTCGCGCTGGAGGTCCTCCCGGAACCGCCGCGTCCCCACCGAGAGATCCCGGGTCAGCACCGGAACCCCGTCCTCGAGGATGTTCACGTTGGTGATTTCGTGCCCGATGTTGACCAGCCCCACCACGCCTTGCAGCGCGTCGGGGTGGTTCAGCTCGAAGGCGTTGTGGATCGCGAACGCGTCCACATCGATGATCGCCGGCTCGAGTCCCGCCTCCCCCAGGAGCGAGGTGCGGCTGTCCACCAGCTCCCGTTTGGCGGCGACGAGCAGCACGTTCATCTGCAGCCCCTCGGCGTCGGGATCGAGGATCTGGAAGTCGAGCTCCACGTTGGCCATGTCGAAGGGGACGTGCTGCTCGGCCTCCCACCGGATCACCTCCCGGGCGTCCGCTTCCTTCATCCGGTCCATCTGGATCTTCTTGACGATCACGTCCCGGCCGCCCACCGCCGTCACCACCGACCGCTGCTTGACGCCGGCCGCGGAAAACAGCCCCCGGATCGCTTCCGACACGAGCCCGGGGTCCATGACTTCCCCCTCCACGATGGCATCGGCGGCGACCTCGGTCGTGGCGACCTTGACCAGCTCCGGCTCGCTGCCGGAATGGTCGATCACCGCCAGCTTGATGATGCCGGAACCGATATCCAGGCCCACCGAGGTTTTTTTGCCACCCAGCAACCCGAAGAGGGCCATAGGTGCCTATGGGTTAAAGGCAAGATGGGGCGAGGGCAAACTACAGTAAGCCCCGCCCCTTATCCTGTCAAGCCTCGAACCTACTTGAGGGCGAACCAACAAGTACTTTGCGCGCCGAGAGTTAGGTCACTTTAGTAGAGCTGGACCCACCCTCGGGACCGCATCATCGAGCCCACTCCTGTCTTGTTTAACGCCTTGATAATAGCGCACTTAGAGTACAGGAGGTTGGCGGCGCCGGAGAGGTTGTTGGTCGTGTCCGTGAACTGGGCCGTATCCTGCACCATCACCGTGCCCCAGAAGTGGGCTGGAGTGCCGCCACCGCCGGAGGTTTTGAGTGAGCCCTTGACGATCACGATGCCGAAAAACTGGAACCCCCCCTGGACGCTCAGGCCCCCGTCGACGAGGAGGACGCCTTGGCCTTCCTGGCCGTTGATGACGGCACCGTCCCCCGTAATGCGGACGATGGGGAAATAGCTCCCGCATGGGCCCGTCGGGGTCGTGGGACTACCCCAGTTCGTCTGTACGCTGTAGTCGCAGGCCGTGCCCACGGTCACCGGGCTGATCGAGCTCGAGAAGTTCTGCGCCGGCAGCGTGATGTTGGCGCTTGCGGCCAAATCGGCGTACGTCACGTCGCCGTAGTGGGTAAACGAGCTGTCGGCCAGCGTCGGGTCCTTGAGCACCGGCGGGTTCCCGTTGATGGTTGGGTGCCCGCTGGTCGATACCGTTCCGCTCGACTGCGTCCGGATCCCCGCCTTGGCGGAATCGAGCGGGGGGCAGCCTGCCCACCCGGTGGGTGAATGATCGTTGCCGTCGATGCTGGCACTCCCGACCACCACGTTGTCGCCGCCCGACGTGACTGCCGCCCGCGTATCGATGCTCACGGGTCGGATCCGGGCCAGGAGCCCGAGCCGCTGGCCCGCGCCGCCGCCCCGGATGCGCCCCGCGAGGCTCATGGTATCCTGGGCGCTCACGTCGAGCAGATAGAGCTCGTCGTTGAGCTTGAACAGCGAGCCGCTGTAGCTCCCCGTCTTGCTCTTGGCCGTCTTCCGGACCATCCGCACCGAGTCCTTGGACGGCGCTGCGGCCGGGTACGGATACAACGCGGCGTACGTCTGCTGGTTTCGGACGCCGGCGGTGGTGCTGTCCCAGGTGCGGATGATGTCGTACACGCCCTCCTCCGCGACGCCGAACGACGCCTGCACGCGGCGCACGTTCTCGGCCACCCGCTGCTCCTGGGTGCCGGAGAAAAGGGCGCCCGCGATGAGCGCGCCCACGATCACGAGGGCGACGATCGCGATGGCGAGCGCCATGCCGCGCTCGTTCTGCACGACGTGCTTCATACACGACTCCTTGAGGTTCACGTGTGACCCGCCCCTCAACCGCATGGGCGGGGAGGCGCCGAGCCCGGGCCGCACCGCGGGTTGTTCCGCAGCGCGACACGAGTCACGACGCTGTCCACCTTGTACGCCTGCACTCCGTCCGCGCCGCGGATCGGCGACGTCGTACGGGCGCGCAGCACGATCTGGATCTGCGCGACTTGCGCCGGAAGCGGAGTCACCGCCCCGACACTGTCGTAGTAGCTGAACGTCACACCGTTGGCGCCCGTCAGCGGTCCGACCACCGGCTGGATGGCACTGTTCTGGGACAGGTTCCGCTGTCCCAGGTACGAGTTGCCGTCTGCGCTCTGGTAGACCCGATACGTCACCACGTCGAAGCCTCGCACGGGAGCGCCACTGGTGATCGCGCCGGCCACGTTCAGCGTGGGGTCGATGATCCACTGCGGCTGGAAGGTCAACTGGAAGCCCTGGGTCGGCACCGTCAACGGGCCGGCCGGGCCGCTGTCGCTGCAGAACGGGCCGGCGGCGACCGTCTTGACCTGGGCGACGAGCCATTTGTCGTCGGTCCGCGTCGTCGGATTGCCCTCCCAGTAGATCAGGAGCGAGTCGTTCCGCTGGAACGTCTGGCGGTTGCCGTACATCGGCGTCGCCCGGAGGTTGAGCGTCAGCTGACCGATCCCACCGCCCATCAGCGGGTTCGGCGGGCACACGAACGCGAGCTGCCGCATCGCGCGCATCTGAATCGAGTCGGGGCCCATGGCAGCGATGTCGCCGTCGGCCGCGTCGATCTCGCGGAGGTCGGCCGGCAGGATCGCCGCCGCGGCGCGGATGTTCTGCTGCAGGTCGATCGTCTGCGTCTGCGCCAGGTACACCCGCTGGTTGTTGACCAGCACCTTGTAGACGGCGGCCGACACCAGGCCCAGGAGCACCAGCGCGATCATCAGTTCGATGAGGGAGAACCCTCGACGGGCTAGAAGAGACATGAGATCTGAGTCTCCGTGCTGTCGGTCCGCCACTTGCCGAGTGCCGTCGGGTACGTGCTGCGCACCACGATCTGCCAGTGCTTCGGGGACGTGTTGGCGAACCGCCAAGTGATCGAGTCCACGGGCGTCGACCCGCGCATCAACACCTCGCTGCCCCCGGCTTGCGAGTTGCAGCCGGACGCGCGCAGCATCTCGAGCCGCCGCTGGGCGTATTGCGCGGCCACCGCCGAGCGCTGGCCCCGGCCGATCATCCGCGTCACCAGCGCCGCGGACGTGACGAGCGCGAGCAGGCCGATGGTGAGCACCAGAATCGCGACGATGACCTCGACGATCGTGAACCCCTGTTCCCGCTTCATTGCCGCACCACCTTGCCGATCGGGTTGATCATGACCGAGTCCATGTTCGTCGAGACGCTGCCAGTGAGCCGCGCCACCGTGTTCGACGGAAAGCCGTCCATGCTCAGCCCGCGCGGATCGTATTGCACCGAGTCGCGCGACGCGCTCAGCGTCACCTTGAACCGGGCGTACAGGTCCTGGACTCCCGAGAGCGTATCCACTTTCGTCGGGCACGCGGTGGTCACCCATACTGTGTTGGTCGTGAAGTGCAGCACACTGCGGCAGCCGCGCTGGATCGCCGCCGCCCGCGCCGTGCCCGCCAGCGTGCCCACCGCGTCGCGCGCCGAGCGAAGGTTGGTCTTGTCGAGCGTCTGCCGGATCTTTGGGAAGCCGATCAGCGCGATGATCCCGATGATTGCTACCACGATGATCATTTCGATGGTCGTGAAGCCCGAGCGCCGCATGACAATGCCTCCAGTCGTGGAGTATCCCTTATCACACCGCATGCCGTTGCGTAAGCTATTGTATTGTAGCGTATTACGTACTTCGGAAGGTGGGAAAGTACTGCAAAATACTGCATAAGTGCAGAGTCCTGCACTAGTCGATGCCGTAGCGGTCCATCTTGTAAAACAGGGTCCGGAGGCTCACGCCCAATCGCTTGGCTGCCTCGCGGCGGTTGCCCGCCGCCTCCCCGAGAGCTGCTGTGATGGCATGCCGCTCCGCAACCTCGACGGCGTCACGGAGTGTACCGCTCCCTGCTCCCTGCTCCCCGCCCAGGGAGCGGGGAGCGGGGAGCGGTTCCTTCCGAAAATCCGCCGGCTCCAGGATCTCCTTGTCACTGAGCACCGCCGCCCGTTCGATGGCGTGCTCGAGCGACCGCACGTTGCCCGGCCACGACTGCTCGCCGAGCCAGGCGAGCGCGGCTTCGCTCAAGGCCACGCGCCGGCCGAGCCGGCCGGCCAGCCGGGCCGCAAAATGCCCCGCCAGCGGTGCGATGTCGGCGCGCCGCTCGGACAGCGGGCGCAAGTGAATCGCCACGACGTTCAAGCGGTCGAATAGATCGTGTCGGAACCGGCCCGCCACCGCCTCGGCGGCGAGGTCCTTGGCGGTCGCCGCGAGCAGGCGTACGTCCACGCGCCGCGTCTTCTGGTCTCCCACGCGGCGGATCTCATTCTCTTGCAGTACGCGCAGCAGCTTCGCCTGGAGCGCCAGCGGCAGCTCCCCGACCTCGTCCAGCAGCAGGGTACCGCCGTCGGCCTGCTCGAACAGCCCCGGCCGATCCGCGGCGGCCCCCGTGAACGCCCCCTTTACGTAGCCGAACAGCTCCGACTCGAGCAGCGTGTCGGGGATCGCGGCGCAGTTCACCGCCACGAACGGGCCGGCGGCGCGGGGACTGGCCCGATGGATCGCCTGCGCGATGACTTCCTTGCCGGTCCCGCGCTCGCCGGTGATGAGCACGGTCGTCGGGTGCCCCGCCACGCGCGCTACGACCTCGAGGGCCTGCCGCATGGCCGGACTCTCGGCGATCAGCGCCCGCGCCGCGGGGCTGCTATCCAACTGTGCTCTTAGTGTCGCGATGGTGTGAGCGAGCCGCTCGCGCTCTTCGGCTTTGCGCAGCGTGAGCACCACCTCGTCCGGGCGGAACGGCTTGGGCACGTAGTCGTACGCCCCCTCCTTCATGGCAGCGAGCGCCGCTTCCTCGCCGCCATAGGCGCTCATCATGATGACCAGGGCCGTCCCGCCACGCCCTTTGTACGCGCGTAGGAACGCCAGCCCGTCCGTCTCCGGCATCCGCACGTCGCACAGCACGAGGTCGAACGATTCGGCGAGCGCGCGCTCGAGTGCGCGAGTCCCGTTGCCCTCGGCCGCCACGTCGTAGCCCGCGTCCGCCAGCAACAGCCCGAGCGATTGGCGCAGACCCGGTTCGTCATCGACGACGAGCACCCGGGTCATGGGCTCGCTTCGGGAAAGAACATCTTAAACGCCGCCCCTCCCTCCCGCGCCGTGTCCACCCACACCACCCCTCCCATGTCGTGCACGGCGCGCGCGACGATGGCGAGGCCCAACCCGGTGCCCCGGCCCGGCTCCTTGGTGGTGTAGAACGGGTCGAAGATCTTCTCGCGGTCCTCGGGGGCTACCCCGGGGCCCGAGTCCGCGACGAAGAGGAGCACCCCCCGCTGGCCCGCGGCGAAGTCGGTGCGCGCAGGGCGACTCTCGGGACGGCGTGGAAAGGTGGTCCGCTGCGGATCGCTCGCCCGCTTGGGCGACGCGCGCCGCGACTCGAAGGCCCACGCCCTCGCCCCGAGGATCACGACGCCGTCGAGCGCGGCGTCCACCGCGTTCAGGACCAGGTTGACGATGGCCTGCTCCAGGAGATGAGCGCGCCCGAGCATCCGCGGCACGTCGGGGGCGACCTCAAGGCTCGCACGCACGGGCTTCAGGGCTCCCTGCGCTTCGAGCAGCCCGTAGGCGCCCCGCGCCACTGCGCCGGCGTCGAGCGGCGCGAGCGCCTCCTCCTGCGGTCGCGCGTAGTCGAGCAGACCGCGCACGATCCGGTCGAGGCGCTCGAGCTCGCGGGTCACGCCGGTGACCACCTCCGGGTCGGCGCCGCGGCGCCGCAGCACCTCCACGTAGGTCCCGATCGCGCCCAGCGGATTCCCCACCTCGTGGGCGATCCCGGCCGCCAACCGGCCGATGCTGGCGAGCTTCTCCGAGCGCACCAGCTGCCCTTGCGCGTCCAGCAGGTGGTCGGTCATGCGGTTGAGCCGCTCGGCGAGGGTGGCGAAGTCGCGCGTTTCCGCGTCCGGCGCACGCCGCCCCAGATCCCCGTCCGCCACCGCATCGGCCGTGGCGACCACGCGCTCCAGCGGCCACAGCACCAGGCGGTTCACGAGGTAGCGCCCGAACACGAGGAACACGCCGACTTCCAGGGCGACCAGGAGCATCACCAGCACGAAGGTCCGTTCGGGGGCGAAACTGGTGGCGACCAGCATGGTCGCCACGCCTACCAGCAGGGCGGCGGCGGCGAGGAACGACAGATAGAACAGCAGCTCGGTCCGGAGCGCGGGCTTGGCCGGCATGGCGCTGGAATAGGCATAAAAACGAAGCGGCGGGG
>Ga0209761_1001204_pt1 | contig 16593 bp, 15 predicted proteins | sample GraSoi013_1_40cm_4_FD_185818 | JGI IMG/M metagenome (GOLD analysis project Ga0209761, IMG submission 185818) | Grasslands soil microbial communities from the Angelo Coastal Reserve, California, USA - Sample 09_25_2013_1_40cm (SPAdes) (version 2) | ecosystem: Environmental > Terrestrial > Soil >...
AGAAGTGTATCTTTTCGGTTTTAGGATCGTAAAGTTTGAGGAATACTGCTCTTCTCTCGCCGTCGTATCCAGCTCCGACAAAATATGACTGAGCCATGTCGCTTGGTGTCTCGGGCTTGAACTCGAGTTGCGCCTTCGCCGGAGCCTTGGGCTTTGGAGGATCCGGCTCAGGCTTTGTTAGATAGTGGTCAAGGCTGGACATCATATGGGGCCCAAAGCCGAAAGGGCTTATCGGTAAATAGATTACTGTCAAGCGTAACCTTTCATTCTGATCGGGCTAATTTTTGGAAAGCAGAACGCTGAAAAAGAACGCAGAAGAAGAACGCAGTCCTTCCGGGAAATTTTCCTTTTCAGATCGTTGACCCTAGACGGTAGTAGCCGGAAAGAAAGGGTAGGATCTTGATACTTGGAGACGTGAACGTCTCAGCCCCTAGTTGAACGTATACAAATGCGATGCTTGCGATTGGCATGAAGAACATGTGGGCCAATCAGATTGCAGAGAAGCCCGAAGACTTGGAAGGCAATACAGTCCCTAGTGAATCCGAAAAAGACCATTTGAGATGAGCAGTTCAAAAGGTTAGATCAGCTAGGAAGAAAGTGCACGGGAGAGGGCTCCGGACCGAGTTGTTCCGCCTACCATCGCCTCTAGGGAATCGAACCTGTGATTCTTTTCCCAAGCAGGAACCAAACCCCTGGCTCTCGCTTCGAGAGAACGGTTCCTAAGCTCGCTCACGTTCCCGCACTTTGTGTAGGACGTACCCAGTGACGTCAGGCAATAGTGTTCCTGAGGGGACATAAACCGAACTCTTTAAGACACACGCACTCAATCGAATTCGGAGTCTTTTGCCATCAACCTGGCAGGAACTGCTTCTTGAAGAAGACAAAGGGCTGACCCGACGAGAGGAGAGACGGGGAGAAGGGCTTCAAGAAATCGCCTGGAAGGTCTCAAAGAACAAGATCAAAGGGATTTTCGACAAGGACATACTCGTCTACGAGAACGAGAGGGTCGTACTTCTCGTCGATGGAGCTGTCCAGAGGATTCTCGGCGCCGGAGTGTACACAGTAGGAGGACTAATCAACGACGTCAAAACGGGCGCGATACTGTCTCGAATCAAGCTGGGACACGCCGAGAATGTTGATGTCGTTTTCATCAACCTTTCCGATATCGACCTCAAATGGGGCCTACTCGACCTATGGACTCAAGATGGCACCAAGCTGCCGGGAGCAAACGGCCAGATCCGCTTGAAAGTGGCAGAAGCTGATGCGGGCAAACTTTTCGCTAACATGATGGACATGACCACTCCAAGGATAACGCAGAATGATCTTTTCAACAGAATAAGACTCGAGCTCCTTGGATCCGTCATAGCTCCAACAATAAAAACCCAGAGAATTGACGACCTGTGGGGAAACAAGACAGTCATTGAAGACTGCTACAACGGGATCGAGACAGGAATGCGAAAAACTCTCTCCCGATGGGGATTCGAACTTATTCAGTTTACAATCGACTTTAAGTTTCCTGATGACTGGATAAAATGGAAGGAGCAGATTTCTGGTCGTCCGCGACAAATCGACCAGATCAAGTTTCCACGCGAGATCAGGAGAGCAGAAATCGTAGCAGACTACGACCTTACACTACTCCAAAAGCAACAGAGGGATGAGGCGGGTCTGCTCGATAAGAAGTACGACCTTGATGCGCAACAGTACGATCTTGCTAAGGACCAGAATAAGTTCTCGCACGATCTTGCCAAGGACCAAAGTGAGTTCGCCCAAGGCTTGGACATGAAGAGGCAACTAGACAAGCTCAAGCTGGATAGGGAGACTGGAGAGGTCCAGGTCAGACAGTCCGAGAGGGACATGGTGCACAAGAGGGTAATCGAGAATGTCCGCGCAGAGCAGGAAGGACGCGCGCAGACACTGCAGATTCTCGCAGGGACCGGCGCTCCCGAGACCATTGTAAAGGCATTGGAAGCAGAGACGCTTCAGAAAATTGCTGCACATGGGGGCGCTAGCGAAGCGGCAAGCGCTATCGCAGCAAGATACAACTTGGAGATTCATGAAAAGTCTGAGGCCGCTGCATTCAAAACGGCGTCAGATCTTGTTGGAGTGGCTAAGACGCCGCCTCCCCAACCAATTGTCATCACTCCCTCGCCTTCTCCGGTAATAGTGCCCTCTTCCCCTCCGGTGCAGACGACGAAGCTCATCCAAGAGATGCCCCCGGGGAGGACTGCGGAGCTAGGAAAGACTTGTTCGAAGTGCAATGCGCAGAATCCGGGTGTGGCTAAGTTCTGCATCTCATGCGGCGAGAAACTGTGAGGGTTGTGCGATGGCTGAATCCAATCTAGCGAGACTTGTTCCCGGATATGGATACGGCGAGACTCGAAAGACACTGGACACAGACCGCAGAGTTCGGGACATTCTCAGAATAGAGCTCGGGAAAGGTGTGATGTCCATGCAGGAGGTTGTAGATGTTGCGCAGAGAGCGAATCAGCGAAGCATGGTTGAGGAGGCGAGGAGGGTCAAAGATGAGATAGAACAATTCATCGACGACATACGGACAGCCCCGGCCGCGTTTCACCGTGATGTTAGGAAGGACGAGGCGGAGAGACTGGTCGAGTTTGATACCCAAGTTATACGCCAGTGCAAGGAAGTAGTTGTTGCAGCGAGCCTCTTACACGAGAAGTTTCTGAAGAGCGAACCTCAGGACATCATAGGCGAGGTTCCGTCCGTCCGGAAACTAGTCAGAGACGCCCGAGGAAAGTACAAGGACAGGGAGGCGGTCTTGAAAGAGGTTCAGGGTGCCGAAGCATATGTCTGAAACGACCAGGACATATGCCTGCAGCAGCTGCCAGACTATCTATCCGACCCCGATCTCTTTTCGGGGAAGATGTTCGGCGGCGGACTGTCAACAACCCATTTGCGAGAACTGCTGGCTGAACGGGATTCGGCTATGCGCTAAACACCAACCCCAACAAGTCGCATCATTTCCAAGGCTCAAGACCGAGGCAGGCCCTAGCATAGCGGATTTTGCGAAGCTGGAAGTGGAGAAAATGGCTACTGAAGAAGCGCTGGGAGTCGGGATGGTGCGAAGAGTGGGCCAAAAAGCGACCCAGGGAACCCAACTCTTGAGGCCGGAGGTGCAAAGTTCGCCCGACGGCACAATGCTCTGGTGCAAGAAGAAGAGATTTTTCAGGCGAGCAATTATCATCGAGGCCGAGTATTCGTCAAGTGAGAAGGGAGTAAGCGGGCTGAGAGACCAGGCTCTCAGATCTGCGGAAAAAGCGAAAGCCGACAAGAACTTCGTGCTCAAATGCTTCACCTGTCCAAAGCCCAGTGAAGACATGGTAACGTTCGCGCAAGACTTTTCGGACCCGAAAATGTCTCTCTACCTGATGGAAGGTCCAGCAACAGTCTACTATAACATGGACGATCGCAGAGCCCAGCATTATCTAAAACTCTTCAGCCTGGCGCACCCAAATGTCTCAAGGTCGTAGCTGCTCTAATTGTGGTGCAACTATCGACCCAGAGACGTACCATTGTCCACTCTGCAGATCTCCAGTAAGGTTCAAGCCTGTCACTCCGCCTCACATTACTCCTCCGCATACAGCACCTCCCCGTGCGACCGACAGGTCGGATGTGTCCATTCCTGAGAAGTTTGGAGCGAGGCTGAGAGAAGGTGCAAGGGCGGAACTAAGACGGGAGCTCGAGGACTCTCTTCATGATGCTGCACAACCGAGCTCCTCAGCGGGCTCGTCTGTGGGTTTCTCCACGACTACGGTTATGCCTCTTGCGATGCCTGAACAGAGAGAGGATTTCAAGAGCTCTCAACTCAGCATTATCTCCTATGGACAAGCCTATCCGTACGTAGTTGAGTATAGGCCGGGAAAGCATTCGCCCGCAGAAATTGTCGAAGGCCGACCCATAACGGCCGGAATAAAGTCTGAAACCATCAAGGAACTGGAAAATGTGTACATTGAGAAAGTTCTGAAAACTATGCGAAAAATCGGCGGGATACCTCCAGAGCAGGGCGGAGCTAGAATGAGGCTGCTGGAAAACTTCCACGACACGCTGGTATCTTTCGGAAAATTTCTCACCGATGCTATCGGGGGAGATGTGATGAATGCAATCTTCAACTCGCCCCAAGGGTCCAGGCTACAAATGAGACTCGACGAATCAGCCCTTGGAATACCATGGGAGCTGGCTAACCTGGGAGAAGAGAACAGTATCTTGGGACTGCAGTATTCAATTGGGAAGACTGTTGTTTCGAACAAGCCCACAGCAGAAAACAGGCGCGGTCCCCGGAAAGAGACAAGGGTATTGATGATCGCTGCTGCCGCAGAGCCTACCTCTAGAGGTCTACCGGTTTTGAAGGGATTCGTACCTGTGCTTGAGAGACTTGAAAAATCGCTCCTGAAGAAAGGTGTTGCAATCCGAAAGATAGTTGGCCGCGAGGCCACGTTGGCCAATGTTCAGAGAGCGTTGAGCGAAGACAACGATATTGTGATCTTCAACACTCACGGAGGATTTGGTGACGAGGAGCAAACGACAACACTGGCCGCGGCCGATGGCACATTGTATTCTCAGGACATCCAGAACCTCTATCTCAGCTCGAGCTATCCCCCTCCTCTACTATGGGTCTCCTACGCCTGCGAGACAGGAACCCAGCGGTCTTGGGACAAGACAACCGATAGCCTCCCAGCCACACTAAACAGGCTAAACGTGCCCTTCGTGGGACCCTACTGGCCCGCATGGGGCGGGAGTGAAGAGAGTTCTCAACCGCTGGTCTCAAGCGACATACTTCTCTCCGAGTTTTTCGATAAGGTGTTCGGATCGCCTCCCTCAACGCTTGGAGACGCTCTGATGCACGGGAAGAGAGTATTGTTCGACAATGAGCAACGGGCGTTTCCCGATTGGGCAAACTTCACCCTTTACGGAAGCCCGAGCCTCACGATCGGATTGAGGAACTAGCCAGTGACAAGTCCCCCTTTCGCGCAGATGAGGTGTCCTTTTTGCAAGGGCATCGTCAGACCCGGGGATTCAACGTGTAAGTGGTGCCTATCCCTACTGCGACCAGGCTCGACCAAACAGGTCGTGAAACCTGAAAGAACGCCTGTGACATGGAGCAAATCAGACGTTTCCTACGCGGAACATCTAGCTTGGAAGACATCCCTCTCACCAGGCGACCCTGTCATGGTCCAGGATGGCGAGACCGCGGCCCAACGCGTGGATGGAGAGTTGCAAGCAACCATGTTGTACGGAACGACTCTAGTCACGGCCCTTCCTCTAAATGACGCATCTGCTCGTCGGATCGAAGTTTTGTTCGCAAAGACCGCGGCTCAGAGTTTCAAGTGGGGAGAGGGCGACTTGTCCACCTCAGACGGAATCAACGTAATGGCTCACGGAACAATCAATGTACGTCAAGTGGACCCGGCCAAACTTGTCGGCCTATTCCCTCCCGGCCACGCATACCTATCTCTAAAAGATCTGAAGGGTCCGGTTTTTCACCTCATAAAATCTGTTCTGGAGAGCATATTGGTCCAAATGATAGCATCCCAAGTTATGAGCAATGTGAAGACACTGGAAGAGACGGCAGGTCGTCAGTTGGTTTCCCAACTCGGAAACTTTGGCTTAGAGGTTTCCGAGTTCGACATAAAGAACCTCAGTCTTTCCGAGGAGTATCGACGAGCTGTGGAGAGACAGGGGATCAGGTCTCTGGAGGCGCAGTCCGAGATGGCGAAACTCGAACAGTTGAAGAAGGTGGGTGTCGACGTTAACAAGTTCGCTACGATGGAAAGAGTGGCCGAGAAGGCGACCGGCCTGCATCTCGTAGCGGGCGACTTTGTTGCCGGGGACTATGTTGCAGGGTCCGCCATAAGAGATAGTGTTGTCCTCAGGTCTAATTTCGGAACGAGTGGCAAGGTGGAAGACGCAGTGGTTACTGGCGAGATTGCAGCTCAATGCCCTTCATGCAATACCACACTGAACGCTCTCATTCACAAGTTCTGTTACCATTGCGGAACCCGGATTAGGGCATGTTCGAAATGTCGAGTAGTAGTTCCTCACCCCGGTAAGTTTTGTTACGAGTGCGGAGAACCGATATCCTAAGGTTTACTAGTGAGGTTCTTGTCCAACATTGCGAATACTGTGGTGCCCGTGTCATGGGAACACCTGAAAATTGCCCCCAGTCGTGGTACGCTGTAGAACAACACCTGAGATATTCTTTCCCTGGGTTGATGAGTGAAACGTAGGAGACTATGTTTCTATTCTAGAAAAATGATTCGAGTTTCTTGGAACCTTGAGGCCGAATTCTGGGCAGCTAATATGTCTAGCACTGTGGGAGGTTTCCACCACTGGAGGCGAAAGCCCCAGTGCCGGTGTTCGTGGAACTGTCATAGGTTGACTGGTGTGTGAAATTGTAAGTGGCATAGGTCCCGGTGACTGAGTAGCTCTCATCCATTGTACCGAATGCTCCCGAGGTGTCTGGGTGTGCGGGGAGGCTGTTGTATTGAGCAGCGGATATTTGGAGGTTGAAGGTCGGGTGGCCGACAGAATTTGACGACAGATGAAAGGGTACACTGTTTGACAGATCCCATCCGATGTGAGGAAAATCCAGTGTAAGGGTCCACCTCACATCAATGACGAATCGAGTCGGATTGGACACACCAACTGTCTCGATTATTGTAGAGTAGCCTGAAAAGCCGCTGCCCTGGTAATACCTTAAGGTAGAATTATCGTTCCGGACGGTTAAGCAAGTAAGTACGAGTTGGCTTGGCGCGTTGCTGGCCTCGCCCTGATCCGTAGCTTTTGCTGCTCGGAGGATTTGCGCTTGGTTGTTCTGAACTACAACATAACCCACGTAGGCGAGAGCTCCAACTGCGATGACTACGATTAGAAGGATGGCGATCATGAGTCCAGTTCTTGATTTCTTGGGCGGGGCGGAGGGTGGCATCGAAGGGTATGCAGGCGGGGGCATGGCGGCGCCGCACTGGGGACAGATCGGAATGCCTGAGGGAATTGTGGAAAGACATGTGGGACAGACGACTTGGATAGGCTGTGTAAGGACGGACTGGTCGCTCATACTTCTGCAACATTCGTCCTCCGCCTTATTAGACTAGACCTTTTTTCAAGGGACCTTTGATCATGGGATTCTAAGGGGTGGGGTGGGGGTGCTGGCTAGGTAAATGCCCTGTCTTACACCTCGCGGATTGCTCCACAATGAGGGCACTTCAATGTGGTCTGGGGCATCAGGCTACGACAGTAAGAGCACTGGATCATCACAACCTCTTTAACCGTCTCTCGGAAGACTTGGACATTTGGGCCGACTTGGAATGGTGGCGCGCTGGCGAGAGGGGTGCGAACAGGTGGGGGTGGGGGTGCGGGTGCGGTTTGAGGTGGTTGAGAGAGTGGAGGCGTTATCATCCGGCCCGGGGATAGTTCCGAATAAATGTCCTGGACGGTGCTGCCTATTTTCAGGTTCAGCGTCATGCTTAGACTACTGATCTCCGCTTTGAGGGTTGCAATGTGGGCGTTAGCCTGACGGATTTGCGTCTCCATCTTCTGGCGCTCTCGGTAAACTAGGTAGGCGCCGATGAGAGAGGCGATCCCAACGATGAAGATTAGCAAGATTGCCCCCGCAATTATCAAGAGTATAAGCCAGATGGTATTGTTCCCCTTTCGAGAGTTGAGGTGTACAATCTCCGTCTGTCTCTGGAGAACAGTATTTTGTCTAAGCTCCACTCCCTGACGCAGGTCGGCCAATTCACCCACTTTTCGCCGCAAGCCGGGGGAAAGGTCAACCTCGGTGAAGGGAAAGCCGACCCTTTGAACCAGCAGGTTTAGAATGAACGCCCGGGTACTCATTAGCGGCGCCTCTGGCGGGGGGCCATGTAAAAGAACCCACCCCCGTTTCTTATTAGCGTTGATAGCACCCTAGCTGAGTCTGGAATCGAAACTCGGGTCCCCAAGGAGGAAACTGAATTGGTTTCCACGTTGAGAGAACAATTCCCTAAGTCATAGGTCCCCCAGGTTCGGCTAACATGATGCCTTAGAAGGGAACCGAATTTCCGGTTTCGACTCCCACTGATCTAGAACTAATCCGGGTACTCGTCTAGGGTCTTCGCTGGTCTTGGTCGAGAGAAAGAAAGGAGGTTTCTGGAGAGTTCGATGGTTCTGGCCTAGAACCGTCCGAACTTTTCGGGCAGGTTGTAGGATATGAGGGTCTCGCTGGCTGTGATTCCGTTGATGCTGCCTATCTTCTCAACGGACTTTTCCAGAAGCTCCTCAGAGCCGTCGGCCCGAAAGGCTGCCAGTATGTCGAACGCTCCAGGTATGACGTGTGCCTCTGCAAAGTTCGGAATGGTCTTAAGTTTCCGCAGAATCGTATCGAAGCTGCCTTTGACTTTCAGGAGAGCGAATGCTAGTGGGCTCTCGCTGTCTGTCTTGTTGGAGCTGTTGATGATGCTCTCGAAGGATATGGTTGTCTGAGTGTTTGTGATGCTTGGGATACTCCGGATCTTCTCCATGGTGGTGAAAGCCTTCGTGGGCTCGTTGGTTCCTAGCTTGATCACCAGGTCGAATCTTCCCGTTACGGGCGTGCAGGATTCAACGTTGGGAATGCGCTGGATCTGGGAAACGGTGTGTGCACGTTCTCCTTTGCATTTGGCGAATATATAGCTTGTCTGATCGTTTCTCGTCATTTTTTTCTACCGTGGAGATCCTTCGATGATTCAGCCTATTTCTCTGAAAGCGTACCCTAGACGGCTGTTATCGGTAGCACGTGGCACTAGCCCCAGGAAAATTTGACCGCGGTGAGTTCATGTACGAGTACGACGGGTCGATTACCGCGTCTGACCGGGTGGCGCATGAGTCAGGGATCGTGGAGTGGACGTTAGGGGTCTTGGGTTAGCGATGCAGGACAGGTTGGCGGTTCCATGAGTTGTGACTATGCCTGGCCTCATAGCATTGCAGGCCGAACCCAGTGGAATAGCATCTTAGGGGCGTGCGGCACGGACTGGCAACATTGATGGAAGCAGTATTGCGGAAACTAGGATGAAAACAAGAAGATGGGGAAATTCCTGGATATATCGTCCTAACCTAGGCACTCGGTACCCTCGCCCGGTTTTCCCGGTTTTTCGATTTTTTAGATCCCAGTTTATCCAAAAACTGTTTCCGGAGATAGAAAGGTTACCCTGCAGTATAAAAAACGGTAAAAAGGTTCCCCGTAAGGATACAAGAAATGCTCGACTCGAAATTGGTGGACAGGCTCAGACTAGCCCGCGAAGCCTTGCTGCTTGTGTCACAAGGGAAGAGTGAAAGATCTGCGGTGTCAAAAATCGCATCTTCTGATCCTCAACTCCGACACGAGAAATCTTCCGCGCTCGCACTAGTAATTGATACGGTTTCGAAACTTGACTTGCTGGACAAAACAGTTCAGACAACGTTTCCAGGCTCTGAATTTGACAAGAGGAGCCTCGCACTCTTTCGCCTCGCCGCCCACATGATTCTTGCAAACAATACTAATCCAAAGGCTGATGTGATTCGGGCCTTGAGAAAAATATCATCTGGGCTCGAAGGTCCAAGGCTCGAACACCTACTGGGACGTCTAGTGGCAAGTGGGGCTACCAAGGCTTCGAGTGGTATGAGCGAGACGGAGCAGGTGGGTCTTCGCACCCACAATCCTCCATGGTGGGTCTCGTATTGCTTCTACCATTTCGGTAGGGAGACTGGTCTCAAGATTCTTTCCTCTCCCGCACGTCCCCGATATGTTCGGGTCAATCCCCTGCGAAATCGTGGTCGCGTGAGCCTCCCCCTCGAACTCAGAAAATACTCCGGCCAGCTCGTTGAAGCTGAGTCTGGTATTCATCTACTGACAGGATCACCTTCGATCCTGGCGAAGTATTTCGAGAAAGGACTCTTCCAAGTTCAGGACTTCGCCTCGTTCCTAGCGGTTAAGGCTGCAGATCCTGCTCCTGGCGACGATGTCTTGGATCTTTGTGCTGCACCTGGCGGCAAGACTGCGACTCTGGCTCAGTTGATGAGAAATCGCGGACGAATCATCTCTGTCGACTATTCAAGGAATAGAATAGCCTCTTGGAAGTCAGAAACGGAGAGGCTCGGAGTAAGGATAGCCTCACCTCTCATCGGAGATGCCTCAAATCTGGGACTTTACTCGGATTTTGATCTCGTTATTGTCGACCCGCCATGCACAGGAACAGGAATTCTTGACAGAAACCCTCGGATGAAATGGCATCTTTCTCCTAAACTCGTTCAAAAGTTCTCCCTTCTCCAATCCAGAATGCTTGAAGAGTCCTCCCGATACGTTCGGCCAGGCGGAAGAATCCTCTACTGCACCTGCAGTTTGACACTTGAAGAGAATGAACTTGTGTTGTCAAGGTTTTTGTCTTCACACGCTGAATTCGAGGCACGTCCAATCTTGGAAGGTTACGGATCGCCGGGTCTCCAAGGCCAAAATAATTGTCGACGGTTCTATCCTCATCGAGACAGAACTGCTGGTTATTTCGTTGCTAGACTCGAACGTAGCCAATCGTAAGGTTGCGCATGCGACCAGATTTTCAGGCGATTTAGGAGAGCTTGGCCGACACTGTCTAGGAGCCGTAGAGTCGGCTTCGGCCCACGAGGTCGGTAATTATCGGCATCAGATCGAGCCCGCGTATCCTTCCAAGGTTTCCCCTTGCGGCAGAGGCCTCGCTGAGCTTGAGAACTCTGCTTGCAGGGACGTCCGGCCCCCCAATTATGACCGGGACTGGGTCGCCGGTATGCGCCCCATAGCCTACAGGGGTAGCGTGGTCGGCTGTCAACGCGACATAATTGAGCCCTATGTCGACTTCATCGATAATGTGGCCTACGAGGCCATCCACCTCTTCCAGCGTTCTGACTTTGCCTTTGAAATCGCCATCATGGCCTGCGATGTCGGGCGCTTTTACGTGGACGAGAACGAAGTTCTTGTCTTTGCTTCCTTCGATGACTGCCTTGGCCTTTGCTTCGTAGTCCGTCTTGATCCCGCCACTTGCGCCCTTGACGTCCATGACCTCCATTCCGGCGGCCATTGCTATTCCTTGGATCATTGGTGTTCCGGAGATGCAACATCCTCGGAGGTCGAACATGGACTTGAAGCTTGGAAGATTGGGAATAGTTCCAGCCCCTCTTGTCAGAACAATGTTCGCGGCCCTTTCACCATCGTTGGCCCGTTCTTGATTCAATGGATGTTCTCGCAATGCTTCATGTGATCTCTTGACGAATTCATTGATGGCGGCAGATGTTCGTTTCGCTTCTTCGCTGCCATCGAGTGCTCTCGAGATCGCGATCTTCGCGCCTTCTTCTTTCGGATCTACATCGGAGACCATTCTTGACAGCTTTTCTCCGCGCAATACGAGGACCGCTCTGTGATCAACTGTGGCCTTGAAAATTGTCTTGATTCCTGGTACGCTGTCAATCTTGATCGCATCAACCACTTTGGCAAGTTTTGAGGTTCCCTTTCTGATTCGTCCAGCGCGTCTGTCTTCGACGCGGAAATCATCATCAACAGTGGCGAAGTTGCATCGAAACGCTACATCCCCGGGGCGAAGCTCGATTCCAGCACCCAGAGCCTCCAATGCGCCTCTTCCCGTGTAGTACTTGGCTGGGTCGTATCCGAGCAAGGCTAGGTTTGCAACATCGCTTCCGGCGCGTATACCGGGAGATATAGGATCAAGCTGACCAACCAGGCCACCTTTCGCCAGTCTGTCCATGTTAGGAGTGTTAGCGAATTCTAACGGCGTCTTGTAGTCATGATCGATCAACGGCCTGTCAGCCATTCCGTCGACGATTAGCAATACAGCTCTCTTGTCTGCCAATGGTTGAACGTCCAGCGACCATTTTACGGTAATACAGTTAAAACGCTTTGCTTTAGACGCGATTGTTAGCACATTTGTCGTGGACTCACATCTATAGCCAGACGTCGCCGACTCTAGGGTCTGATGGTACATGAGAATGGAGGGGTAAGATCTGGATCAGTGCGCTGTCTGTGGAATGAAAATTGTAGACGCCACTACGAGCTTTTGTACCAGTCATTCCGAGGCGTATCGTAAAGTCAAGGACGCATACTCGCTCTGGTACGCCGCCTACGGCAGGTTGACAACCGACGCTTTTCTCAAGCGTCTCCTTTCATTGCCTGAAACCGGTGATCGAGCCAGAGAGATGGCTCTGTTCCTGTCTCGTAATGCTGAGAGGTGGAAATAGATCAGGACACTTATCGTTTGCGAGAAGCCCGACGCGGCTCAACGCGTCGCTCGAGCTCTCGACGACGAAAATCTCCCTCGAAAACTAGAATCTCAGGGGGTTCCTTATTTCGAGTGTCATACTAAAACCGGTCCGCTCATAGTCTGCTCAGCCCTCGGACATCTATATGGTGTCGATTCGAAAGGTCGGTCAAGCAGGAGTTCCTATCCTATCTGGGATTATCACTGGGCGCCAAAATATCTGGTCGACAGGGCTTCAGCGAGGTTAGCTCGATGGGTACGTGCCATAGGATCCCTTGCGACAAACATGGATCGTTACATCAACGCCTGCGATTACGACATTGAAGGGTCCGTAATCGGTCACACAATTCTGCAATACGCATGTGACGGCGCCGCGGTCAAGGCGCTTAGAATGAAATTCAGTACTATGACCGAACGGGAGCTTCGATCCGCGTTTCAAAAGCTTGACCCAAACGCCGAACTTCCCATAGTAGACGCGGGGAAGTGCCGGCATGAACTAGACTGGCTATACGGGATCAATCTGTCACGATTGCTAACGGAGTCGGCCCTGAAGCAAGGGAGAGGCTACGCCACACTTAGCACCGGAAGAGTACAGGGACCCACTTTGGGCTTCGTTGTCGCAAGGGAGGAAGAGATATCCTGTTTCGTCCCAGTTCCATTCTGGACAATAAAAGCCACGATCGTTCACGACGGCAAGACCTTCGCACTAGAGTATGAAAGGGACAAGGTTTTTTCGCAGTCCGAGGCCAAGTTGATGTGCGACGAGTGTCGCGACGTTCTTCTTGAAGTCAGGGGCATAGAATCTCGTGACGTTCAGCAGCAAGCCCTCTACCCATTTGACTTGTCTACTCTTCAATCAGAATCCTATCGACACTTTGGCTTCTCCCCGGCGAGGACGCTTGCCTTGGCTGAGAGATTGTACCTCGACGCGCTGATCTCTTACCCGAGGACGTCTAGCCAGAAACTCCCTCTTGATATCGGGTATGCTGGAATCTTGCAGGGAATCGGGTCTAATGCGGTATATCGATCTTTGGTCGCCAAGCTGATGACCCGAGGCGATCTTCGACCGAACAATGGTCCCAAGGATGACCCCGCTCATCCCGCAATCTTCCCTACAGGCGAATCTGCGAAAAAGCCCCTGTTTGGCGGAGAGGCCAAATTATACGATCTCATTTCGCGACGATTCATGGCGACCTTCGCAGATTCCAGCCTCAAGAATAGTTCCAGAATAATTTTCAACTTCAACGACTACAGATTCTTTCTCTCAGGTTCCCGAATCGTCAGACTGGGTTGGATTGAATTCTACCGGCCATATGTGTTTGATGAATCACGATCTCTGCCAGACTTGAAAATCGGCGACAGAGCAAAGGTTCAGGATATGAAATCCGTCGAGAAGTTCACGCAGCCGCCTCCCCGTTACAATCCTAGTAGTTTACTAAGGAAAATGGAAGAGACGAGTATCGGGACAAAGGCCACTCGAGCCGGCATCATTGATCTACTCTACACACGCGGGTATGTCAGGGACGAGAGGATGAAGGCGAGCGAACTTGCCGACAAGGTGACTGGTGTTCTCTCAGCATATTGCCCCTTGATCATCGATCCATCCTTCACAGCGAACCTCGAGAACTTAATGCAAGCTATCCAGAACGGAACATCGTCTAGACGACTCGTATTGGTGGAAGCACTGGAGCATCTTCGATCCATCATGCTTTCTTTGGCAGAAAACGAAGAGAGAATTGGTTTTCAGCTCTCCGAGGTTATTGTAGCACAAAGGGTAGCTGATGTTACCCTTGACACGCCCTGTCCGAAATGCGGGCTGAAACTTGCGGTCGTTCGCAGCCGCGGGACCGGCAAGAGATTCATCGGTTGCAACGGAAAATGGCAAACCGGATGCAGTTTTACGCTTCCATTACCTCAATTCGGCAATCTAACACTTCTGTCCCGTCACTGCAACACTTGCGGCTTCCAAATGATTCAGGCAAGATCTAGAGGACGCCGGCCCCTAGTCTCCTGCCCACGTTGCTACGTAGCAAAAACTGGAGATGCGAGATCGTCTTCCAAAGCGAATGGAGGCTCCCTCACGAATCGCGAGCGAAGCTCCGTCGGCTACTTGAAGCTCCTTCTCTTATCAAGAACGAGCAGGAAGGTCAAGGATGCAAAGAACATTAGAATTGCAAGGGACACGATATAGGCTAGAGCGCTGCTACTCGACGCAACACCAGGGTATTGTAGGGCTGCCATTAGCGCGAACGCAGGGGCGACTATTTGGAGGGGAAAGAGGGCGAGCCCGACCCAGAGACCCCATCTCGTCACTCTCATTATTCCGACCGAGCCTACTATCGACAACGCTCCAATGATGTACAAGGGGTACAGCGACGTATCTTGCACCACGAACGGATAGATCAGATAGTATAAGCCGGAAGCGGCGTAGAAGAAAGAGGAGAAGGAGAGGCCAACAGGTCGTATCACTCCTGGGCTAATTGCCTCGTCCTTTGACTCTTGCTTTACTTCCTGCTTAGGCATAGTATTGATCGAACGGTCGGTTCTGCGCCTTACCCAATAAGCTTTACAATGGCTGTCCTTCACAGTATCGAATGGATTTGAGCCGAGCAAAATTATACCTGTCACCTCGGGTACCATTCACCGGAATATCCTCAGCATATGACAAGTCTCACTTCGTCTTCTTCGGAGTTCCCTACGACAAGACCAGCACCTACAAGGCCGGCTCAAGATTTGCTCCGGGATCACTACGGGATGTTTCCGCTAACATGGAACTCTACAGCGTCAGATCTGGCGTGGACTTGGAGAGGGTGGCTGTTCACGACTGGGGAGATGTCGATATCGTTGAGGATCTTGGTCGGACTCTCGATAGAGTCAAGTCCGTTTGTTCGGAGCTTGTAGAGTCAAAGAAGATTCCGATAATGGCAGGAGGAGAACATTCCATAACCAAAGCAGCGGCCGAAGCTCTGCCGAAGGACACAGGACTCGTGAGCTTTGACGCTCATCTTGACCTACGAGACGAATTTCTGGGAGAAAAACTCTCCCATGCCACCTTCATGCGCAGGGTCAGCGAGCAACTTGGCCCCCATCACATTATGGAAGTCGGAATACGCGCCTTCTCCAAGCCCGAGCTAGATTTCTCAAAGAAATCTGGCGTTACGATGATTACTCCACAGGACCTGAGGCGCGCGGGGATTTCGAAGACAGCTCAGAGAATCCGAGGATTCCTGTCCGGGTTCTCGCACAGCTATGTAACAGTGGATATCGATGTGCTGGATCCAGCATTCGCCCCAGGCGTCGGGAATCCCGAACCGGATGGGCTTTCAACAGACGAGCTTCTGACATTGGTTGATGCAGCAATGGAAAAGAACACAGTCGGATTCGATCTGGTCGAAGTATCTCCCCAACTGGACACTGGGCAGACAGCCGCGGTCGGTGTAAAGGTCATATTCGAGGCAGTTGCCGCTCTGTCAGCGCGGAGCCATAAGACGTGAAACTGGACAACTACATCACATCATCCACCGCTCGTGTCAAAAGCGACAAGAACGTACCAAAAGCGAAGTTTCAAACGCTCAAGGCCGTCGCTGAAAAAAAACTCCACGAGGCGCGAGCTGCACGTTCAAAGGCTAACCTCAACGGCATTACCGTAGAGTTCTACGGCAACAGCAAACATCAGAAAGACTTTTGGAAGCTAAATTGGAAGGAGGCACCCCATTCCTCCCACCCTGATGCAAGAATATACTCGGCGTACGGGGTCGAGGGGCATGAACCGACCGCCTACTACTGCCCGGAGACGCACGAGTCAGTATTCTTCAACACAGAATACTACGGGCAATGCAAGAGCTGGGCCTTAGGCATGGCCGCGGCAATCATGGAGGAGAAGAGAAACACACACTCCATACACGGTGCTTGCGTCGACGTTTCGGGCAAAGGAGTCATCATTGTCGCCCCGACCGGGACAGGCAAGACAACACAGGCCTTCAAGCTAATGGAACTCCCTGGAGGCAGAATCGTTGGAGACGACTGGGTCTACATTGACCATAACGAAGGAGAGCGACTCGGACACTTGGTTGGAAGACAGCCTGAGAAGAGTCTCTACATGAGGACGGAGACACAAATGAGTAAGCCGTGGCTACGAAAAATTTTCGACGAAAGCAAATGCGAGAACATCACTACGGCAAAAGAGAGTTGCGAGTTCACCCAAGGCCCTACAGGATGCAAGCTAACAAATGGCAGATGCGTGTTCGACGAGGGACTGCACTGGTGCTACTACGCTTTCGGAAACAGTAGAGCACTGGTTCATCGAGAAAAAGTGTTTGGGCCCGGAAAGGTCACTGAC
>Ga0209761_1001207_pt1 | contig 16582 bp, 16 predicted proteins | sample GraSoi013_1_40cm_4_FD_185818 | JGI IMG/M metagenome (GOLD analysis project Ga0209761, IMG submission 185818) | Grasslands soil microbial communities from the Angelo Coastal Reserve, California, USA - Sample 09_25_2013_1_40cm (SPAdes) (version 2) | ecosystem: Environmental > Terrestrial > Soil >...
CCCCGAAACACGAAGGTCGTCTGGGGAGCACGAATCGACCCCTCCCTTGGGGGGCACGTGAGAGTCATGGTCGTCCTCACGGGAATCGAGAGCACCTTCCTCGCACAGCAGTCGCAGTACCGCGTCTCTATCGGACCAATCAAGATGGGACTGAAGAGCTAGGGGCTCAACCCTTCCTCCTCTCGTCCTCCACATCTTTTCACCATGACGGTACCTTCTAGGCTGCCAATGTTTATGACATCCTTCCGGGAACCGCTCAACGAATGACGGAGGATCCGCTCATCGACGTTACCAGGGTTTCTGACAAGGGTCAAGTCGTCATACCCAAGGAGATCAGGGACAAGCTCGGCTTCAAGGAGGGAACAAGACTCATCGTCGTAGCGACTGAGGACGCTGTCGTTCTTCAGCGTATCGAGGCCGTCGCTGGAAAGATTCGGGTAAGGGAGTTGATGGAGAGAATAAAGTCAATAACTTCGAAACTACGATTCGGCTGACCTGAAGATACAGTTCGTTCAAGGTGAGGTGGCGCCTGCCGCCTACACAGAGGATTTCTATGGAGGAATCGACATCTACATTTATGAAGGAGTAGGTCGAGAAGTGCCAGGGTTGGAACGAAGAGCCGCAGACCTGCTGGAACTCTACGGGCTCTCTGAACGCGAAGCGCTAGTCCTCCTTCACATAGTGAAGCGCGGTTCGAGCAGCGCCGGTGAGATTGCGAAGGCGCTCCAGCTGCGGAGGGTTGAAGCATACAAGCTCGTGAAGAAGCTGGCCGAAGATAACCTGATTCACGCTTCGGCCGGGAAGCCGGTGACCTACAGCTCACAGCCTCTCGAGTCCTTCATCACAACGATAACAGGGGCACAGATGCAAAAACTCAAGGGGATGGAGATGGCGAAAGAGGAGCTCATCACTCTGAGCAGAAATCTACCAAGGAGCCATTCAAAGGCTTCGAACCAGCAGTTCAGGATGATTCAAGGCAGGGAGCAGATTTATGGCCACCTCGGGAGGATGGTGAGGGGAGCGGCAAAGTCAGTCGACCTGATATTGACGCGGAGCGACTTGGCGCTCTCTCACGTCGTAGGTTTGACGGACAGCCTGAATCAGGCCGCGGATAGAGGCACGAAGGTCCGCCTGATAAGCCGCGTCGACGAGTCCACGATGGAGGCCGCAGAGGGACTTTCGAATAGGTGTGAGCTAAGGCACTCGAACGTAACGACGCTCGGCAGGCTATCGGTGGCAGATACGTCTCAGACTCTAATCTCGCTCGTCCTCGATAAGTCACTGGGGAAGAGGAACGCGAAGGACGTCGCGATATGGTCAGACAGCGGTGACTTCGCCGGGATGATGGGTTCGCTCTTCGATACGGCCTATCGTGCTTCTGTCCCGAGACAAGGAAAGTTGAGGGTCGTCGGAGCATCGGAAGAGACTGCGGAGTAGTCGCACTGCGCTGCGTTTTGTTTCGGTAAGGGCCCGTGGTCTCAGGCGGGAGGGCACCTGGTGACGAGCACGCGCGAGAGCATAGCGGCGCGTGAGGCGGAAACTACTCCCCCTTCGCGCTTGTAGCACAGGCACGCCAACTCGAAGAAATGCAATGCGTCGGAGGCGGAAGCAGTGGGACGAGTCCCCAGCTCGAGCAGGCATAAGTCCGCGGCTGTTTCGTACCAGCCTCCCGCTTCATCGAACTTCCCCACCCTCTCGAGGCAGCCGGCGATCCATTCGCAGAGTGCAACCCATTCACCCGTCGACACCGATTCAAGCAGCTCTGTCCTCAGGGCCTGCGCAGCCGTGCCGTACTCCCCCAGCTCTGAAAGAGCGTACGCCCTGGAGATGCTTCCCATCTTTCGCTCCGACTCTTCACATGAAGTAAAGAGAGTCGAACTCTACAAAGATTGATTCGCCTGTGAGTTTTGAAGAACGAATGAGACGGATGTCAGCTCCCGAGGAACCATCTTCCTATCTTCTCCCTAATCCCTGACGGGTTGATTGCGGTGGTGTCAATCTGGAACTGAAGGTCCAGGTTCTTCAGCGCTCGTGGATAGTTCGGGCCTCTCCCCACCCTGACGAGGGGACGGTTCGTGCAGAACTGCAGAACCGAGTCGATGAACTTCGCTCCGTCCTCTGGCGAGCCACTAAGGGAACATCTGAAGGTCATTAGCTCGCCGGTATCGGCGTCTCTAGCCAGCCAGAAGAATCCGACTCGTCCGCTGAACCTGGCCTCCGTCTCGTCGATCGCTATGCATCGTCTGTGCTTCTTCTCTGTAAGAGGAAGGGCTCTCGTCATCGCCGTGAAAGCGTCGTGTACTGCGACGTATGAGACCCCGCCCGTGAGCTCCGAGGCCTGCCGGTAGGAGAAACCGGACGCGCAGAGAATCGCAGCCTGAACCTTCCTCTCGATCGGGACCTTGTTTCTCTTGAAGACATTCCTGCCCCTGGCCCACTCGCAGACTATCTGTGTCACAGTTGGCGGGGGGGTTGAAGCCAAAAGTCGACTGTTAAGATAAGAGCAGGCGATAATAAATATGATTTAGTGCGAATTATCTTAACAGGACGGTTACGGGTCGCTGACCTACCCTCCACCCCCGGTGTTAAGATAAAGATGGATTTAGCATCTACAAGCCTTATTTACGATGTTTCAAGTGTAATATCTGAAAATGGAACTCAGCAGTGAGGGGCAGGACTTCCTAGAAAGTGAGAAGATCGAAGCAGTAATGCGGATGGCTCGACCCAACGTCACCGTGATAGGTGTCGGTGGCGCGGGGAGCAACATCGTCTCCTGGATCAAGCAGCGGGGCATCTCCGGCGGCAAACTAATAGCAGCCAACACAGACGCGGCCCATCTCAGTATAACCAAAGCCGACAGACGGATCCTCATGGGCGAGAAGCTCATGCACGGGCAGGGCGCGGGTGGATATCCGGAGCGCGGTGCCCTTGCGGCACGCGACAGTATCGCGGAATTCGCGAAGGAGACTCAGAACTCGAACATCGTCTTCATCTGTGCAGGACTCGGAGGTGGAACAGGAACAGGCTCAGCAGGCGTACTCGCACGGGAACTTCGGAGGCCGGGAAGGCTAGTAATCGGAGTGGTGACACTCCCGTTCTCGGTTGAGAGGTACCGGTACGAAAGCGCAAAGAACGGTCTGAAGGGGCTCAGGACCGACTGCGACACAGTGGTCGCAATCGACAACACAAAGCTATCGAAGGTTGCAGGGGACCTTCCGCTGCAACAGGCACTCGGTGTGGCGAACGAGCTGGTCGGCCAGTTCGTAAAGGGCATCACCGAGACAATCACTACCGCGAGCCTCATCAACATCGACTATGCTGACCTCAGGGCCATCACCGAAAGGAAAGGCCTTGCGGCCATAGGTGTGGGAGAGGCGAAGGGCACGGACAGAGTCGAGACCGCAGTTCGGACTGCAATAGAGGGACAGCTGCTGGACATCCGAGACATCACAAAGTCCCAAGGGGTGCTTGTGCATGTCACCGGAGGCCAAGACATAACACTGGAGGAGGTAACGAAAGCGGGTGAACTCGTCACCAAGTCGCTACCTTCGAAGGTGAGAATCGTCTGGGGTGCGAGAGTAGACCCATCGCTGGAGGGCCATGCGCGTGTCATGGTCGTCCTGACTGGCGTCGAGAGCACCTTCCTGAGCCAGCAAGAGTACCGCTTCTCGTTAGGCGCACTGAAAGTAGGACCGAAGAACTAGGGACAACCTAGTTCTTTCTCCCATTTTTACGAAGTTCGACAGAGCGGGTGTCGAAAGCCGCCCATCTATTCTCGGGCTCTTCTGGTACATGGATTTCAAATTAAGACCAGCACTCGATAACTCTTAAGTCGAAAGTCTGGAATTCCTTAAGCTGAGCCAGTTGCAAGTCTATCTTCAGTCCAAAACTGGACACAACCCAATTCAGAGCGCTCTCGTCAGGGGGGAGCACAGGCGGTGGGTAACCACACTTGAGAAGAACCGTTTTACAGACTAGTCGAGCTCTCCAGATACAGGAACGGCAAGACTGTTGATTAGAGAGGGAGGAATCATGCATGGGAAGGAGGAACGGTGACGTGATGCCAGCCAAGGAGAGTTCCGCCCACTATGAGGCTTTTTGCGCCACCTGCCAGATCAGCAAGTCCTTCCTAACTCCCCAAGGGATCAACTTCTTCAGGATCAGCCATGAGGGCCACAACATAGAGATAAGACAGCCCGAGGGGAGCGAAGAGATCGAACGTGAGCCTTCCACAATTGCCGTGAGCCCACTCGTCGGCGCTCCTGTCGTCGCTGCTCCTGCCAAGAGAACACCGGGGCTTCTTCCGGATGATAATAACAAAGAAACGATAGAATTGAAGAGACTCTCCGTCGACATGATCGACACCGACGGACACGACGTTTTCAGGGTTATAGGATTCTCGGGGAACTTCCATACCTTCTTCCGCACCTTCGAGCTCGCCGAGGTATCAGAGGTCGAGAAGTTTATCGATGGTGGCGTGCATGTTGATGAATACGGCAACGAGTACCACTGGAAATCCGATAGCGTTGAACCAACCCTCCAAGTCAAGGACTTGATGAATATCATCAAGACACCGATCGACGACGAAGTGAAACCTCTCCTTGCCGAAGAGAAGCCGGAACCCAAGCAAGCACCAAAGGTAGAATTGGTGAAGGAGGAAGAAACACCGAAGGAGGAGACGCCCAAGGCCCCGCTCAATCCAGCCCCCAAGCCCGCTCCCAAGCCCGCTCCCAAGCCCGCATCCAAGCCCGGGTCCAAGCCAGCGCCGGAAGCCCCCACCGGGAAGAATGTACTGAGAGGACCTCTTCTACTGGGCAAGTTCTCTCAGATCGAAGAGGGAGAGGAGTACAGCCAGGAGGCGTTGAAGATCTCTAAGGCGCTTGGGCAGTTCAGGTGGAACATCGAGCCGCCCTATGTGATAGGGGCGCTATTCGACGACATAGTCAGCATCCAGGGACAGGCTGGTTCGATAACCAAAGACGCCTTAGAGAAGGTCGAGGAGCTGGGATACAGATTCATCGCGGTAGACGCGCCGAACGGCTGCGTGACTGCCTGGTTCAAGAAGGTGAGAGAGGGCGACGCGGAGTCCGGCGAACCGTACCGTTCCAATGCCGCAGACATCCTGAAGCTGGGTTCATTTCGAGGCGCTTTCTCCCTTGGCGGAGAGAAAGCTCGTGTCAAAGTCACAGGCGACAAGGCTCAGCCCTGAACAAGGCTCCCAGCGTTGGAAGGTCCGTTCTTCTCTCGGTGGCGCCGGCAGGAGGGACGACGGCTGAAGAGCGTGTGAACCGTCCATGGACAGCAGAGCCTAGATGATTCTGCCTGCCCCGCTGCAACAAGCGCCTAGAACAGGCTGGTTCCTGAAGGATTCCGTTCTAGCCCAGATCTTCCCTCTTCCAGCTCTCTTCGAGACTAAGATCCGTGGGTCAACATTCCTCTTTCCCCGGAGTTCCGGCGTCCCTCACTGTCTTAGCAATGTGACATACAGAGCTAAGCCTAGCAAAGATGGAGGTTATTGGAAGGCGGTAAGAAAGGATAAATCGAGCCTCGCACCAGGAAGACCGTCCGACTTCCCAGCAAGCTGACCCGCATCCGATGAATCCGAGCTCAGTTCAGTTCGGGAGAGCGAGCACGGGTTTGCCGAATTCCAGAAGAATGAACGGAAAAACCAGCGGAACGTACGAACGACGAATATCATGCTCAGGCGCGTTAGGAAGGGTAGTAATGTATTCCAAGTCGCGTGTAAGCGCGGTTGCATCGCTCGCGATACTTCTCATGCTCACAGGGTCGAATGTCGCAATGGCGAAGCCTCATAACACTCTCACATTAGGACTTGCAGGCGGGTTCGTAGACATTGGGAGCCAGAAATATCATTCAAAGGGCACCGCAGCTGTTTCGATCTCATTCAATGGCACGTCGATTCCCTCTTCCGTTGGGTTCTCCTACTCGATAGACGCATCGGTTCAAGGCACTGCTGTGTCGGGGAAAGCACACTTCCAACTTGGCGGTGAAAGCGAGGAGGAAGAAGACGATGACAATGCTTCAACCAGCCCTGTCAATGTCAAGGGTCGAGTCCAGCTGTTCGACATGATTCCTGCCGTTGGACTACCACTCTCACCATCAGATCCTTCGAACCCACTCGCCTGCTTGCCTAGCTGCACGAGCGCAATACCAGGGTTCTACGTCGGGATTGCCGACATTCAGGGGAGTGTGCTCGGCACTCCGGTATCACTTTCCAACGTCACGATCCTCATCGAATCTGCATACCTTAGCCCGTTCGGAGGACCCATCTTCATAGGCACTCCTAACGGCTCTATCTCCATAGCCGCGACCTATGATTCAGCCATTAGTCGGTGGAGCAACGTTCAAACGGCTGGTTTCGTTATCGACGGCAACGGAACCCAGGTCGGCCAATTCGCAATGAAAGCTAGCCTGACAGAGAATCTCTTGAACGGAAAAGAGCGGGACCAGGGTCGGGTGTCACTCTTTGGACTCACAGGTGATCTGGCATTCCTTAACTCAGAGGGCAAGTTCAGCGGAAAATCAGTCGTTCCCAAGGCTGGTTCCTTCGACTGCACCGACGCCCTAAGTAGTCAGATTGGGTTTACGCTACCACCCAAGACATGTCTTGCGACCGGGTCTCACTCTGAGGGGTCCCACGGCCTACGAGGCGATAACGAGAAGACAGAGATTCAGGGAGACTACAGCTTGGACTGGAACGTCCCAGCCATAGGGTTCACGGGAGAAGTCACGGCTACAGTCGAAGAAGAAGACTGAGGGCCATCTCACTGGGGATTCGGAAACCTAGTCTCTCGCCTCTCAATCGAGTCTCGTGAACAAACGTCAGCTCTTCAACCTTCCCCGTCTTGTCGGAGCACCGATTCAGATTTTCGCGTCAACCTGGCGTATGAGCCGAGTCGGACAAACAATGAAAAGTCAGAGAACTTCGTCGTCAACCTTTTGGATTTCAGATTACACTCGCTTGCGAGGGCGAGGTGAATCGTATTAGCCTCGGGGCGTGTTCCTCTCACGGCCTTTCTGGTTGCCCTTCGTAGTAGTTGCATGAGCTAATCTTACATCGCATCCGCTCGATCCTTCGCCCCGACGGGGAATGATTGAACCATTCGAGCCGTTCTCTCGGGTACGACGAGATAACCTACCACTTGCGCCTGCGATTAGGGTTAGAGCTTCTTCTCCGCATTTGAATTGATAGCTTAGGAGGAAGGCTAGAGTTCCGGCTGGGGCTTCTAGCCAGCCAGATCCGCTACTCCCTTTGACGCTGCAGAAGCTTCTATCCACTTGCTTCCGCGTCGTTAGAGTTGGTCGAATTCGCGAAGGTCTTCGCTACAATCATCGGGGCTCACTGTCTGTCATTCGAGGGCGCCGCCGTCCCTGCGGTTGAATTGATCGCACCCTTCACTCTTCTCCTTCCCGGCCAAGAGCTCCCTCCACGGCTCGACTCCTCTCATTGTCGGGGGGAACTCATGGGGCGCTCCACTTGGTATCTTGTCGTTGATGTGAGCAATGGGGCATCGATCGTCGCCGTTTCGCGACCGCGCCGAACGCGGACTTTCGACTTAGAGACCGAAGAGCAAGAAGAGGTTAAGGAGAGCAAGAGGCGCGAAGACAGCCACCCAGAACAACTTGCTCCAGCTGAAGACCTTCGCTCCATCGAGGGGCATTATGGGGAGCATGTTGAAGACGGCGAGGAACATGTTGACGCTGAAACCTACGAGACCCAGGAGGTTGAGGGAGCCAGCAGCGATGAGCGCGAAGGGCAGAAAAATGGAGGCCACAGCGACATTCGTCAAAGGGCCCGCAAGGGAGATCTTCCCGTTCTGCGACTCCGAGGCTGAAAGACCCGAGATGTAGGTGGCGCCAGGCGCCGCAAAGATGAACCCTATCAAGGAGGTCGCAAGAGCGATGACGATCCCCATCGGCCACATCCTGAATTCCGCCCAGTATCCGTATTTCTCTGCGACGAACTTGTGGCTGAGCTCATGTAGGACGAAGCCCGATCCAACCGTCGCGAGCGAGATTGCGAGACCGGTCGGAACTCCCACATCGGAGAAGTACGCACTCCTCTGATAGGCGAAATAGAACGCAAAGCCGAGGGCGGCCCACGCTATCACGATGTCCCTCACCTCGATCCGGGAGAAGATAGAGGCCCTCCTTGCCTGGGCGGTGTAGCCTCCGCTGGTGTTCTGCCATGAGAATGTTGAGGGGGGTTGTGTAACAATCACAGGCCTGCTGGACAGATCACCCGTGCACTGATGAGCCTCGGGGAGCCTATGCTCCGAACAGAAGGTTCCCCCACAATAATTGCAGGCGAACGGGAGCGACTCCTCCTTTCCGCAAAATTGGCACTTCAAATGTGAACAACGAACCCTCTAAAGGGACTTGAGAAAGCTACGCTGAAAGTTATTTTAACGTTGCGTCTGTCACTCCTGCTGGGCCTGATGCCTATCACTAGATGCCGTCGTCGGCCGGTCGAGAGGGCACGACGAATCGCCTACACCACAGCTCGGACCATAGCGGTGGATTCGTTAACCCCGGTTGGCTTCGAACCGAAGAATATCCTGACTGTCCTTGCGTCTACGGACTAATGTCCTTGTATCGTGGCAGTGGACTGTCCCACGAACCCGATGGCCGGGACGAACCAGTTATCCACGTAAGTCCCTTTGATCTCGTTCTCGCCCTGAACACTCCTGAGCTCGAATCCCCCGGTTGAGGTCGCACCTGTCGCGGTGCAGGTGTTCGGAGGAAGCGTTATGGGGATTCCAATCGAGTTGAGCTGGCCGGTCAGCATCGAAGTGCAATCGAACTCTCCGGCGGTAGGAATCACCGATTTTCCTTTGAACTCCCCGGCGGAGTTGAGCGCTGGGGTCGAAGCAAAGCCAAAGAGCGTTATCTTTCCTCGATCGGTCTCTGTTCCTTTCAGCAGGTTCTCAGTGAGGTCCGAGACTAGGGTGAAAGCGCCTTGATCGGTGGTACCCGCTTGAACGGTCCCGCTCGTCTTGACGTTCGCCCAGTGGCTTATCGCCGAAGTATACTTTACCGCAATCGAGATTGAACCGTCAGGGGTGCCTATGAAGATCGGACCACCGAAGGGATTGAGGTAGGCGGACTCGAAGAGCATCGGCGTGCTCGGGAGGGTGATTCGTGAGTCGCCGATTTTCAACTTTAGGTCACCAACTCCTATCAGGAATCCTGGTATCTGACTGGTGCAAGAGTTCGGGAGGCAAGCCAGGGGATTGGTTGGGTCAGTAATTGGAAATCCGATTGCCGGAATCATGCCGGTCAGGTCAAAGCGTCCCGCCACCGAGAACTGGCCCGAGTTGTTGTCCTCGGCAGAGTTGGTGTCCTCGCCTGATTTGGCGCCGTGGCTCTTGAGTTGAAGAGTGGCCTGTCCAGCAACGTTGTTGCCCTGAACTTTTGCATCTATCGAGTACTCAAGATGCGCCGAGGTTAGGGAGAAGGTCTTCCCCGCGACCGTCACGGAGGCAGAGACCAAACTCCCACCACTCGAACGATAACTTTGACTGCCGATGTCCGTCATAATACCGGAATACGACAAAGTAATTCTCTGGTTCTCAGCCGCGATAGCGACGTTCGAACCTAGGAGCAGAATCAGCAAAGTCGCGGAGGTTGCCCCAACTAAGGCTGAGCGTGTCTTCAAGCTAATCCACCTAAATTGGTGTTAGCGTACTATATTCGCAGTCCTGCTACTTATACTGGTTCTTCCTGCCCTTTCTATGGAAGTCGGCAAGTTGATTGATTCGGTATCCAGAGCAGCAGTTGTGAGCCGCAATTCAGACGGAGGCAGCCACGGCCCGCAGGGCTCGCTGGCCGAGTCGTGTCGAGGTCGATAACATGCTTGATACCTACGTCCAACGCTGAGGCACAACCCCCACCATCATTTCCATGGGCGTCCAATCGCTCGCTCGCTTCTGTCCAGCCTTCCAAAGCGAGCAGCCTCCCACTTCTAATTCTTTCTCTGGCCCTGTAGTCCTCGCCGAATGAGGCCCTCGAGGACTACGCTCCTGCTCGCGAGGGGGGCCTTGCGATCGAGCGCTTCTCGCTGTTTCTTCCTCACGAGCTCGTTCACTTCGGCGAGCAGCTCCTTCTCGATCGTTATCGAGAGTCGGACCTTCTTCATACGCGCATACGGTATTACAAGGAACTATAAGAGAACCACCATGGTGTCACACCCCAAAAAAGGGGCCGCCTCGTCGCCCCTCCACGCTGGGCCAAGAGGGAGTGTCGTCAATGGGGGAACTACAACGGCGAGAGAAAGCAGTTCCCCTTCAGGGACACGCCACGCGACTCAATATTGGTTCGGCACGCCATCACCATCCTTTGCCCCCCAGGGCCTGTCTGTGTCCCTCCGGCATACACTAAACATATCCCCGGTTTGACCGGTCTGTGAACCCTGCGAGGGAACCAGCGGCATAAGAGCTGGGGACCAGTCGCCATATGTCGTCAAGGCCTGCTCACAGAGCAGCGCTCCGAAATAGTGTCGGACTAGAGAGCGAAATCCACGATGTGGGCCGCCCTCTTCCTGTCGGCATCTGTAAGTCTTTTCAATAGTTCTCGGTCGGCGGTGTACAGCCTGCACCCTATGAATTCCGCTAGGGCAAGATAACTGGCATCATGAATCGACACACCGTTCCGTCTCGCCGTCCCAACAACCCTCTCGAGGTAGGGGCCGCTCAGCCCTTGGAGGCGTATGCCGTACTTGGCTAGGCTCCTCGATGATTCCAGCAGAAATCTCTCCTCATCAGACGCTCGACAGAGTGCGTTGACGACCTCAAAAGGCATCAACGAAGGAGCGAAGAGATCCATTTGATCCCCTACGAATGCGTCTCTCAGAGCGAGGGCCTCGGCGCTGTTTTCCTCCGAAACGAACCATTTCACCACGACAGAAGCGTCTACTACTGCCTTTTCCATCTGACCGAATCCCTCCAGGCGCGGATTACTCTTGTACTGTCGTACCCCTTCGGAGCAACAATCCGAAACCTCTCGTTGAGCATCACGGCGAGCGCCTTGTTGGGGGCGTCTCCTTCGTTCATCCGTTCCCTGATCGCCCTGCGGACGACTTCGCTCCAGTTGACCTCCTTCATCTGTTCCATGCGCTTTTTGGTCTCTCTGTCTATCCTCACGGTGATTACGCTCATGATTACTTCGACCATTACATCTTAAGCTGGTAGCCTATTTAAGCGCATATGAGTGTATATACGTACTTACGCGCAATGACGAATGAAAGGGAGAGTCGAGTCGCGACAGCGAAAGCTCGAAATTGCCAAGGAATTTAGGGGGAGAATCGCTTCGGAGTACCCGAAGCCGGAGCATTGAAAACAAGACTAAACCTTTCGGCGCACTAATCGCTCTGGTAATATCTCTATTGTCCGCAGGGATGGGCCACGAATCCCTCGGCGCTTTCGCGACAACTAGGAACAAGTTCTGCCCCCCTTCGGACTAGTTAGGGCGAATCTTGCAGGTAGAGCCCCTTCCTGTACCTCAAGTAGAGTATCACCGGCTCTCCGAGCTTTGCCGACATGAGTCCAATATCGGTCAGTCGGTAGAGAACGCGAACGGGCCGCGTGCCCTGGACTTCCCTCCGGACGAGGCCGTTATCCTCGAGTCTCTTGAGCTTCTCTGAAAGAACCTTAGGAGAAATTCCTTTCAGATGCTTCCTGATTGCTTCGAATCCTAAAGCCCTCAAGGAGTACAGGAGGACAAGGATGTCGAGGGCCCATTTCCCGAAGATCGCCCGGCTTATCTGGAGATTCATCTGCGCCGATAGGGCGGGATCGTCGTTCGAGAAGGGAATCGTTGAGCTGATCTCCTTCGAGAACGCGCTCACGTCGTCCCGGAACCTGCGAAATTTTTCTTCCCACTCGGGGAAAAGTTCCATCGGTGGGTTACCTTCCAAATACGACCTAACCTTTCGGTAAGTGTTCGTCTTATAAAGAATTGTACGATTATCGACTGAAAATGACAGACCTGAGATTACGCATACCGAAGGTTCTTGCGTTAATTCTCCTCCTCGCTGTACTTCCTCTCGCACTCTCCTCCCTGCCCGCGGCGGGGAGTCCCGGCTTGAGTTTCACCACATTTGAGCTCGGGCGGTTTGACGTTCCAGGTACCAGGTGTCCAAGTTCGAACACTAATTGCTTTAACGTCAACGCGGAGCCGCAGATACGGGCTGACCCCGCAGGAAACTTCTACGCTTCATCTGAATACCTCCCGAGAGTGGCTCAGTGCAGCATCGTTCTCGACCTCTTGAACCCCCAGTGTGGAGGAACAGGAGCATGGAAGTCCTCAGATAACGGTCTTCATTATGTGACGCTTCCCTCCCCGAATACTCTCACAGCGGCCTGTAGCACTACGTTCCCCTGCAACACGAGTTTCTCGCCTTTCGGCGGTGACACCGACCTCGCAGTTGCTAGCCGTAAGAACAGCAACGGCTTCTACAACGTTTACGTTGTCAGCCTTGAGCGGGCGACCGGTCCACTGCTTACCGTGGAGGAAAGCACAAGCAGGGACGGTGGTCAGACCTGGACAATCAACCCGACGAGCATTCAGGCGCCTCTGAACGATCGCCCCTGGGTTGCCGCTGAGGGAGCGAACAAAGTTTGCGTCTCATCCCATAACATCGCCACTTTCTTTGAAATTCTGGTGTCGTGCAGCTATGACGGAGGCGTGACCTTCGCGCAGGTGAACACCGTCTTCGACCAGGCCCACCTGACTTGGTTCGGTCCCGGCAATACCCAAGGAGGAAACATAGCGATAGATCCCGCGAACCATGTCATTTACGACACGTTTGACTCGATAGTAGCAAGCGAAACCGAAGCGATACGGTGCGCAGCCCCCTGCAACAACAACTTCCACTCCGTCTGGGTCGCCGTCTCGATTGACGGCGGTGTATCCTTCAAGGATCACTTAGTCTACTCTAACCCGAACGTCAACATAGGTTACGACCATCAATTCTCCCAGGTGAGCGTGGACAAGGCAGGCAACGTCTACTCTCTATTCACCGACGACCACAACACCTACTACAGCTTCTCTACCGACTTCGGGAAGGACTGGTCGCGACCTATCCAAGTGAACCATTCACCGTCGAAGACGGCCATCTTCCCATGGAGCTCTGCAGGAAGCCGAGGAGAGTTGGATGTCGTGTGGTATGGGACGTCCTTCGATGGTACAGTAACATCACCAGAGTGTCCAAATAAGTGCACACCTGACAACTATCCGATGACCGCGGTGTGGAATGTCTATTTCGCGCAGACTCTGAACGCTCTCACAACGACAAGCAGCTTTACGCAGGTCGCCGCCACACCCATTGTCCATTTCGGAGGCGTCTGCGAGGCAGGGATAGGCTGCACCGGCAACCGCGACCTCTTCGACGACTTCGGCGTCGCCGCAAGCCCTACGACTGGGCTCGCATCGATAGTGTTCAGCGATGACCAACGCCTTAATCCTACGTCGGACACTCCGCCACCGACGTGCACGGATTCTTCGAAACCCGAAACCGGTACCAATACCGGTTCATGCGATCACACAGAGATTGCTACGCAGACCGCCGGCCAAGGAATCTTTCGTAAGCCGAAGGGCTTTGAAATCGAGCGAGAAGACCTCGAGGAGAGTAGCTCGAACAAACCCGAGTTCGACATCGCCATAACAAACACAGACAGTCAGAAGATAACCTCTCTCTCGGTTCAGCTTAACGGGCTAAATCTCGCGCTGAACTGGAATCCTTCGCTTCCACTGCAGCCCGGAGCGACGCTCTCAGCCTCGACCACTTCACTTCCCGTTGGTCTAACGACCGTAATCGGGGAAGTCTACTCACTGACGGTGACTGCTACCATGGCAGACGGAACAACGGTGACTCAAACCTTCTCGGTGATACAAACACTCCTCGTAGGACCCTTCTGAGGTCCTCACACTTCCTCTTTTTTCATCATGCCCACCGGGGGTGCTACCCGTTTCTCGCAATATGATGATATGCCTCTGAATTAACCAAGTAGAGAAGATTTTTGGCTCAATAACTAGTTCAATACCCTCGGGGGGAACTAGAGGGCGTGGTTTCAAAGAGCATCAAGCTCTACTGGAACGAAAGGACGGTGAACGGCGGGAGGGTCTTGGAACTCCTCTTCGGCGATAGGAAGGACACTCTCGCCGCGGCCAGACTCTTGATCAGTCGCATGAAGAGAAGCCGACACCTCGCGATGACCAGGCGAGAGATGCGCTTCTTCGCGAAGGAGCTGGAGGGAGGAAAATCCGGGGTAAAGTACAGCTATCACAACTTCTATGTGAAGCTGCTGAGGAAGCTCCTGGACATGGGGTTCATCGAGAAGGATGTGCTGATCTGGGATGAAAAGAGAAAGAAGACGGAGGCTGTGTATCAGATCAAGCTGCAAGGAGTGCCTGAGCGGCCTCCGCAGGGTGGCTTCGCGAAGCAGGCTTGGCTACTTGCCAGGGGCTGGAACGAGTACGTGAAGTAGGCTCGTACCCTGGCGCTTCCACGAAGTAATTCAGCATCAGAAGAATTTCTGCGTCCTTATCGCCCCGATGATCAGGACCACCCCCAGAATGATAAGCAGCGCTGGGAGGAAGGGGATGTTGACTCCGAGGAAGACAAGAGGGGCGAAGATGACGGTCAGGATCGTGCCGAGGCCGATCGTAAGAGGGCTCACCTTCGAATGTTGGATTGACCGGACGAAGTTCATAGCGAGGAGAAGTACTCCCGTCCCAAGTGCGAAGGTGGGACTGTTGATCGTGGCACCGAAGTTTCCCCCCAAGACTGCAGCGACAGAACCGAACCAGACAAGGAAGAGTCCCCAGCAGACGTTGGTAAGGGTCTCGGAACGCAACTCGCCAGTCGAAGTCCTAAGTGGCTGCCGATTTTAAATCCATGTCTTGCTTCCCTTTCATGAAGAATCGGGGCGGAAGCCTCGGATACACGTACCTGGAAAGGAAGATGACAGATACCACGGCCAGAGCTGTCCCAAGAAACGCACCCGCTAGGACGTCCGAGGGAAAATGGAGCCCTATGATTACCCTGCTAACGGCAGCCCCGACGGAGAGAAGGAACAGTAGCGCGTACCGCTTCCCCTTCTGCATCGTGATAAGAGCGGCCACAGCGAAGGCCCTCGTCGCGTGCCCAGAAGGGAAGGAAGACCCTTCGTCCAGCCCGAGAGGCTTGTACACGCCTGAGAGTATCTGGTAAGGTCTCGGCCTGAAGTATGCCCCTTTGAGAATTGAGAGAACAAGGTCCGAGATCGTGATTGCAAAGAGGACCCCTAGCAAGATTTTGGTGTTCTCCTTTGACGAGAGCAAGTAGAATATGAGACCAATCAGGGCTAGGATCACCTCGCTCCCGAATTGCGTCGTAATCGACGAGAGAATACCTATCCCGGAGTTTGCAGCCAATCCGTTCAGGCTCGAGAAGAGTTCGGTGTCTGTCTGAAAGGCAGACCCGCTCCAGACAAGGGAGAAGACCAAGACGTAGCTAAGGGCGGCCCCCAGAGCAAGTGGGAGGAGCCTAGAATTCAATAGGTCCGCCCAATCGCCTGGCGTAGATTAACATATGCATCTATTCTGGCATCTGGAAAATCGATGAGCCACATGATAGGCGACTTTTCCAACAAGTAAGACGCGTCAAGACGAACGCATGGTCTGCCAACTAGGCTCGCATCTTCTTTCGCAACGCATATAATTGGTGCAGCGTCGGCCCGAACTGAACCCCGTGCCAAAGATGTTGACGATTGAAGACGTCGAACTCGAGGGGAAGACGGTCTTCGTCCGCGTCGACATCAACACTCCCGTCCATCCCGAAACCGGCCAGCTGATAGAGCAGACAAGGCTGGAGGAGGCCGCGATCACGATCAGGGACCTCGCGAAGTCAAAAGTCGTAGTCGGCTCTCATCAGGGGCGGATTGGGAGGCCCGATTACATCGGCATGGAGATGCACGCAGCCATTCTCGCACAAATTCTAGGGAAGAAGGTAGAATACATCGAGGACGTTTACGGTCCGGCAGCTAAGGAGGCGATCGAGAAATTGCGGAACGGTCAGGTCATGATGCTCGACAATCTAAGGTTCACAGCCGAAGAGAATCAAGAATTCAAGCCGGGAGACGCCGGTAAGACGGTATTCGTCCAGAGGCTAAAGGGGCACTTCGACGCATGCGTCCTCGACGCTTTCCCCACCGCCCACCGCTCCTCCCCCTCCATCGTTGGTTTCGCCGACATCTTGCCGACCTGTGCGGGGCGGGTCGTCGCCAAGGAGCTGCGAAGTCTGGAGCGAATCTTTGCGATAGAGAAGGGGCCCTACGTCACCGTCCTTGGAGGCGCGAAGGTCGCCGACAGAATCGAGGCGATCGATGCACTGATAGCCAACAGCAGGGCCGACAAGGTTCTTCTCTCCGGCGTCGTAGGACTCCTCTTCCTCAAGGCCTTGGGGAGGTACTACGGCGACCTCGACGTCGATGGGGAACAGAAGTTGCTGCCGAGGGCGAAGCAGCTCTTGAACGACTACCCTGAGACCTTTGAATTACCTATCGACGTTGCTATCAAGGTT
>Ga0209761_1001208_pt1 | contig 16577 bp, 18 predicted proteins | sample GraSoi013_1_40cm_4_FD_185818 | JGI IMG/M metagenome (GOLD analysis project Ga0209761, IMG submission 185818) | Grasslands soil microbial communities from the Angelo Coastal Reserve, California, USA - Sample 09_25_2013_1_40cm (SPAdes) (version 2) | ecosystem: Environmental > Terrestrial > Soil >...
ACCTGAAAGCCTACGAGGACTTCCTGGCCGGAAAACTAATCGACTACGAACCCTCCAAAATCGAAGTTGAAACCTACGTCAATTAGAATCGGAGAAGCCAAGACTAAGCCAACAGAGCGCGTCTCGGCAAAAGAGCGCACTCCACTATTATCCCATCATCTTATATCCACATTGGTCCGTCCCTTTTTTGGTTGAGTTCTTGGCTGCACAGACGAAGTGGAATTGGGAAGCGGAATATATCCAGAGCTGCAACTGCGATTACGGGTGTCCCTGCAATTTCAACAGTCTCCCCACACACGGTAACTGTGAAGCACTGGTAGCCTACAAAGTGAAGAAGGGAAAATTCGGCGACACCAAATTAGATGGAGTGATCTTCGCTGAGGGCCTGTGGTGGCCAAAAGCCATCCACGAGGGCAACGGCGTCGGAGCCCTCTACATTGACGAGAATACGACCCCTGAACAAAGGAAAGCCGTCGAGGCGGTCTTCAGCGGAAAACACGGAGGCGGAGTCTTCGAGATTTTCCCAAAAACATGGACAAAGAAGCTCCCGACCAAGATCGCCAAGATCGACTTCCATTTCAACGGCTACAACAGCTGGTTCAAAGTCGACGGAATCGGAGAAGTACGGTCCACGAACATCACAAACCCCGTCACAGGGGAGAAGTTCAAGGGAGAAATCTACCTCCCAGGCGGCATCAACTGGAAGAAGGCCTTGGTCACAAGCATAAGGAAATGGTGGATGGGAGACCGAGAGCTACACGCAAGACACGACAACCGAGCCGGCTTCGTAGCCACCCTCAAGATGACAAACAAGGGCTGCATCGGATAGTTCAACAACCTACACTACCGAGCCAGCTTCGCTTCGCCTTGGTTGTCTTTCCGCTACAAACGATACTTGCCTGCGCAAGGCTTATCCTCGAAGCTCCAAAGAACAGTGGATTCGAGGTTTCATGGTAGACCCTCCTTCTGACATTGCCCATCTCCTAGGACCAAACGAACAAGTTCAGCTGTACATCCAGCAGAAAATATACCATCCAAAGATCAATGTCGATTCGGTTGTTCTGACCAACGAGCGAGTGATCCTCCGTCACCCCCACGCCTTGGGCTTGAAGAAAGACTATACTGACTTCTCCTATACGGACATTGCTAACGCGATCCTCGACAAGGGAATAATCCGTTCAACCGTGAAATGCGTCCTGAGGTTCGGCGGAGATCCCCTGATGCTGAACGACCTGCCCAATGAGCAGGCCGAGAAGGCCTATGGAATAATCCGTGAGAACCTGGCCCGGTTCCAGACGCCGTTCTCCACTGGCTACGCAGCCATGGGTCCCGGCGGCACGCCACCACTCCAGCAACAAATGGCGGCACAAATGAAGACATGCTCTAAGTGCGGGCAGAAAAGTGCCCAGGGCCTAAAGTTCTGCGGAGCCTGCGGCTCGCCCCTATGAGCATCACTTCTACACATGTCTAGCCGGACTGACAACCTACCTGAAAGCGTGAAATAGTCAGGCCACAACGCTCGGCAAGAGTAAAATGCCAGTTGGAAAGATAATCGAACTTGTCGGAACCTCAAGCAGAGGCTTCGAGGACGCGATCAACGAAGCGGCCAAGAGATCGTCAAAGACGGTGAAGAATGTTCGCGGAGTAGACGTTATGGGACAGAAAGCAATGGTCAAAGATGGCAGGGTAGTCGAGTACAGAGTCAACCTGAAGCTGTCATTTGGCGTAGAATAGTCATAGCACAACCTGTCCCCAACTCATCTCTGTGAGAGCATCCGAGAAGTATCGTTAGTCTCTCGGCCGGGTCTCCTATCGCACGGATTCTCGCCCATCATGAGAGAAACTCGTCGAACGGTCCAGCAAGTTCCAGCCGTACGATTTTCAGTGTTCCCCAAGTCCCCCTGGGGGGCCAAACTCTATGCTGTTTGAGCCATCTGCCCTTCGGGGCGACTCTTTAGCCTCGCAACCATCTCGTGTACTAACGCGTCGAACCCGCTATACGAGTCGGGATCCTCTGCGTATTGCTCGAAAAAAGGGTACAGCTCCTCCGCCTTGGGGTAGTAGTCGGGATTGGGCCTTATTCCCCGTCTCTCAAGGCTTGGAGGGACAGGCTTCACCATGAACTCCCTGACGCTGAAATATGCGATCATGTCAACGACTGTATGCGTTATCCCACGGCTGAGTCCCGACGAGGCAAGCTCCCGTTCCACAATGGAATGCGGAGTTATGAGTTCCGACAGCTCGTGGGCGAGGAACTTTTTCTGGACCTCACTATCCGGAAGAGGTGTGAAGGCTATGCAGTCCATCCAGGCAAACCCTCCCCACAAGCAGTCCACGAAATGAACCTGAATGTCCTTCTGGACCCAATCGCGCTTGGCCAGATCTGACAAGTTAGCCAGCACATTCTCGCTAATGGGATTCCACGCGGCCTCAAACCTCTGTCGATATTCTTCTAGCCGTCTATGGGTCTTATCCCAGATCTGTTCATAACCTATCGGACCCTTGCGAAGGGTTTCGACCAGCTCTTCTCCTATTCCGGCCACGGTAGTGCGCATTGCACAGGCTTTCTCCAAGCTATTTGTTCGCATCAGAGCCCTTGTGAAAGAGTACCATGATTCAGGCGAAATCTGCGGCGCCTTCTCTAACCTGTGAAAAACCTCATCCAGTCTCAGCGCAGCATTCTGTTGCCGGTAGCTCTTGTTGCCTAGCATTCCATCGGCTAGCTCTGGAGGTAGACAGTCCGAGGAGAGCACAGAGAGATGGCAGAACTCGTTCACAAGCCGATTGATGCCAAAACTGACCCTCGGAGCACTCATACCAGCCCGACTCATTTCAGAGTAGCTTAAGGATTGCAGACGTCACCGATATCGGGAATCATTCTCGCCAAGATAATGGACCTGCAGTCACAATACGGCGACAGCCCGCTATTCCCGCACGCTCATCTCGTGGGCTTGTACTCATTCCTAAGGAGACCTAGAACCACAATGTCGTGGAATCGGTTGTCGAAGAACGTAGCGTCTCGAAGCTTTCCTTCTACCTTGAACCCCACCTTAGTCGCCAGCTTCAAACTCGCAGTGTTCCCGGCGAACGTCCACATGCGGCGCGGTGGAGGTTCAGCTGTTCGAAAAACTCCTTTAGCAACAGCTGCACCGTCTCTGATCCATATCCCTTTTTCCACGCCCGCCTCTCGCCCGGAGCCAGGCCAACATCTGCGTCTGTCATTCTTCGCGTATAGCCGCGAGTACGGAGCGTAGTCCAGCCAACCGGCTTTCCATTGGATTTCTCCTCGATTATGAAAACCCTCCTCCCGGTATCTTCTCCCTTCAGTTCTTTCTCGAGCCCTGCTGCAAGCGCTTCCTTCGAGACCAAGTGATCTGGAAAGGACCTTGCAAGCCGCATAATCTGGTCGTCATTCTGCCACTTGTAAAGCCAAACTAGGTCCTCACGTTCCAGGGCCTGGAGAACAACCTTCTTTCCTGAAAGCATGGCCAAACAATTGGGCAAGCTAGATAGAAAATAATTGTATTGACTAGTGAAGCTTCAAGTCCGAGGGTAAACCAAACGCTTCACAAATCGCGTGCCATAATCAAGGAATCGACAAATGTGCCATTCCTGTAGACTTTTTTGGGAATCGTTCCGACCTTTTTGAACCCCGTTTTGCGGTAGGCACGCAACGCGGACTTGTTAGTGGAGAGAAACTCCACATGGACTGTTTTCAATCCGACCCTCCCTGCCTCCGTCAGTAGTGCCTTCAACATTTCACGTCCTATTCCCAAGCCTCTGTGCGTCTCATCAATCGTAAGCGCCAAACGCCCATGATGCCTTGTTTCAGCGTACTCGCCGCGCACTATCTCGCCGTTTCCGACAATCTCTCCGTCAACTTCTGCAAGAACACAGAGGACCCCACCGTCGCGGATTCTAGCGAGAAGCTCCCGGAGCCATTTCGACTCTTGTCGCCTATCGAGCCTAGACTCGAAACCAGTGAAGAGCTGTGAATTCTTGTCTTCCTTTTTCTCGGTCACAAGCTCATTGACAAAGGCGAGTAGTCCCTCCAAGTCTTCTGATTCCGGCTCTCGTAAGACGACCCTGGTACTGTTGTGAGCGATGAATCTCCCAAAGACTCGAGGTTTTCCCAAGAAACTCGCCTAATGACTCGACGACTCTTCTCTCGTGGTGCCGTGAACCCCCATCAGTGCCGCGGGCATGACCTCAGAATTCGCGGAGGGAGGCTGTCTAGGGTCTCTTGATATTCGTGACCCTCAACTTGAACTGTAGAGTCTTTCCCGCCATCTGATGCTTCCCTGTCTTTCCATAGGCTTTCTCAGGCGGAATCGTCACGTCCTTCTCCTCGTTGACCTTCATGCCATTCAATGCTTCCTCGAAACCCACTATCACCTGGCCCCTTCCAAGCACGACCTGTAATGGCTTGTAGTCCCGGGCCGGGTTGAAGAGACCCGCAGTTCTGGCCTCTTTCTCCATCGATGTGTCGAAAACCTTCCCGCCAGGATACCTTCCCAAGTAGTGGACGGAGACAGTGTCTCCTTTCTGCGCCTTTAGATCTGGGATGCTCAAATCAACCGTTTGAGGTGAAATCCATGTTTCATTAAATAGGTAACGGTCGGTGTTGCTTAATACTCGGAAACCAGGAACGTTTAGCTGGGTGTATTGGTTGGAGAGGCAGAAGTACAAGGCTCGATATTCAACGAAGCTCCCGAACGGAGACTTTCTCAGCTTAACAGTGTGGCCCGGGAAGACAGATCCGTCAGCTGAGGTTGTAACAATACAGGTCAGGCGACAAGGGGCCGAGGGCTGGGAAACTGTCGGACGGCTAGCGGTCTACAGGACCTCTGATGGACGGTATGCTCTCCTCCCAGAACGCCAGCAACCCGTAACTGGCTCCACACCAGAGCCAGAGGCACCCGCCCAGGCCGAGAGCTACGAGCAATAACAGAATATCTGACCAAGGGTACAGGTTATAGGCTGGCTCGGCCCTAACCCGGGCTGGTTGGGAGACCTGGCTACCAGCGAACTTCTTCTCGAAGAAACACCCTACCTCAAACTAACAACCCGGGGGAGGAAGACAGGCTCGGAGCGTAATGTCGAACTCTGGTTTGTATTCGAAGATGGGCGACTCCTGTTTCTAGCACATGAGGATTCTCAATGGTGGAGGAACATTGCCCAAAACCCGAAGGTCCAAGTTGAGGCCGGGGAAATACTCTTTGAGGGAATCGGCAAGCTCGTCCCAGAGAGGCTAGCCCACGCGTTCCAAGTGTTCAGGCGCAAGTATGGCGACAACCAAATCGAGAGGTGGTACGGGGGAAAACGGGCCAGGAGAAAAGCCGTTGAGGTCGAGCTTGGAAGGGTCCTCGGAAAACGGCCCACCCGAACAAGTACCGTGCCCCAAATGACCATATAGTCAAAGCTGAGACACGAGAATCGCAAAGGTCAACCAAACCCATGGCGTACGGATTAGCAGAAGGGCTGAGAAAGTCACGTTTCAGCCTCGGCTCGAAGAAAAGGAACAAAGCAGTCGTGATCGCAACCTTCGGAAACCACTTCTCCCTAAACGAGGCCGTTGCAGGGTTCACTAAACTCGGCTTGAAGAGCGAAGTTCAGAAGGGTCACATTGTGACCATCCACCTCAACAAGAACACGACAGAGGAAGCCGAGAAGGTCCGCAAGATAGTACGCGACAATTATGGCTATGTCGAGCCACTCTAGCGACGACTCCAAACTTCTCGCACAAACGAAAGGAAAACAATAGTAATCACTGAACGCGCAGCCCTATGCCTCTCACATCCTATTCCATGGTCTCATTCGACGTAGACGGGACCCTGTTCAGGAGAGCAGCGCTCACAACCGCCGCCCAAGCCTTAGGCATAGGCGAACGCTGGAACACTTACGACAAGATGTACCACCAGAAAAGAATCACTCTAAGAGAATGCCTCGACCAACAATACAAACTCCTAGCAGGCATGCGCGTCCAGGACATTCTGAGGGAAGTGGTAAAGGTCGAGACGATCCGGAACATACGGGAGACAGTCGTGAAGCTTCAAGGCCACGGCCTTGGAGTAACCCTCCTGACAGACAATCCAGACTTTCTATGCTCGTACCTCGTCGAAAGCTTCGGATTCAACGGCTACACCGCCTCGAAGGTGGAGGTCAAGGACGGAATCGTAACCGACAAGAACGAACCTTTGCCAGACAAAGCCGAGGGGCTCAAGAAGTACTGTAGCTGGATGTCAATCATCCCGAAGAAATGCATTCACGTGGGAGACTGGGTAAATGACATACCTGTCTTCAAAATAGTGGGCCACTCAGTAGCTTTGAACCCCAAGACAGAGAAGGTTCGGGACAGAGCATCATTCGCTGTCGAAACAAGCGACCTCATGGATGTCTACCGTCACTTAGCCACGTTGAGCTAGAGCAATAGCATACTTAGTAAATCAAACTGCTACTCAGCGCGAGCTTACTCCTATCAGCCACGAACGCGCACTCTTTCATACGTCTCCGTCTTGCAAGAGTGTGCGCTAGCATCTGCAGCTGAAAGCTTACTTCGATACTCCAGATGACCGGGTTTATCGAGGACCCTTCTAGAGTGTGGACAGTAGATCCGTGTTCCGAGAGCGATCTAGCCACCGCCCTAGCTTTTCGACCCGACTTCGGCTTGACGCTTACGATCAGGTCTTTGCTCGGCCGGACCGAGAAAAGCCGCGCATGCCCCAACTGCTCAGAGTAGACCGCGTCAGCTCTTATGCCAAGAACCTCTTGGACTTTGCATGCACCGTACTCGGCTAAAGCATGCCCCAGACCCGTGCCTACGAACAGGACCGATCCGTTCTTTGACAGCCTGACCCTCTGAGCCCATTGGTGCGCATGCTCGAGGGTTCCCTGGAGGAATGGGATTTTTGGGAGTCTCCCCATCAACGATGCGCATGCGAGCAGGCTCGAGGTGAAGCTGACGGTCCCGGCCGTTAATCTCTCAGCCTTTCGATATCTCAGTACAAGCGTCTCGGAAGAATTTCTCGCCAAGGGGCTGTCCGCGTTTGACGTTATTGCGATCGTCTTCCTTGCAATTCTGGCAATTTTTCTGGCCAGTAATATGTTGGTCCGAGTCTTCCCGCTCGTGGATATCACGACCACTACTTTCCCGCGGGTACTCGCGGGATGGTTCAACAATTCGTACGGGTCTTCGACACGCGCATTCCAGCCAGAGATTTCTCGCGCGAATAGGGCCGAGGCGTAGGAATCCCCAGACCCTGTGAAGATAGTCTCAGAGGCATCGATACTTCGACCATTCCTCTTGAACTCTAGAGCCAGTCTTGGAAGGTCTTCTGTCTGGTTCTGAATCTCCTCCGCCATCGCGTCAAGAGACAACGTTGCTCATCCTCCCGTTTCTAGTTGGTCTTGGCGGTAGACTCCCCCTGAATACGTCCATGACTTCCCACAGCTTTTGCACTTTAGCTTGAAACCTGTCCTCCATCCATCAGCGGACCTGACCTCTCCCACGATGACCAGCTCTCCACCACAAGAGCAGTGAGGAACAATTCTCGAAACCAGCAATCCCTCCTGAAAACAGACCCGGTGCTAGGACGCTGTTAACGACTTGTGCGCGAGAAAACGCGCCCCATCAGAAGTAGCCAGGAGAGTATCGATAGGCCCTCCCACAGTCGCAAACCGGGGCTCGAACCGCATCTGGTCAATGGTCGTCCGGATCAGATGACGCGAAAAGTCCACTGCATCTTGAAGGTTCAATAGTGGAAAAGGCGGGTTGAACACAGGCTGACTTAGTAACCTCCCCACAATGGAAGTGTCTCCACCCGCGTGAACTCCATATTCGACCTCGCCACTCTGAAGGTTCCGGTTTACCCGCTTCACCTCGTTCTTCTTCACATCCACCCCCATAACCCACGGCTCACTTCCATCATATCCGACAACGACGAATCCAAGGGTCTGCACCGAGTGGAACTGCTGGAAATATTTCAGGAGGCGCGCGGCCAAGTCGCTAGTAGTCGAGACTGTGGAACTCTTGGTCAGTTGAGACTTGAAAGCTTCGATGTGATGAGCAATTAGCAGGTTGTTTACATGGGCGTCGCCGTAGGTTCCGATGCCAAACCGGTTCATGAGACTGAAAATCTTCTCGTTAGCATCCGAAATAACCATGTTCGTCTGAACGCTCATTTGCGCCGCCGAGTCACTTAGGCTCGGAACCTGGGAGGAGGTTGTCCCCATCATTCGACTATCAGCCGACAGCACTATTCCCGTCGGCACGAAGACGGCTACTATTAGCGACAATTCAAGAAGTCAGAAGTCCCGAGGTGTTCGCTTAAGGCTTAGCAACTCTTTCCAAAGTTGATAGCTGCAGTTGCCACGTCGATGATGTTGACGATTCCATTATCGTCTAGGTCGGAGTACAAGTTCCAGTGTGGACTGCCAGGGGTGGACCCGAAGGCCAAGGCTACTGTTGCTATGTCGATTATGTCCACCTTACAATCAGGCACCACATCCCCCTGGAACTTCACATCAAAAACCGGCCCCACAGCAACGTTGTTCGCAATATTTGTCTCGGATGGAACGGTGGATGCATGGGCCAAGAGCGTGTAGTCACCTCTAGCCAGAGACTGTGTGTTCCAGGCAAACTTCAAACCTAGACTTCCGCCTGCCGCCAGTACAATATTCTGGCTCGTTATGATTATCGAGCTCGCCTTGAATGTCACAGTAAAGCTCTCCGATATGCTTCCTAGATTTACAGCAGTAACGGTGAGGTTGACAGGGTTCGCCGGGACGCCACTGTAGGCAAAGTCCCGAGACACGGCGAATCCATAAACTGACACATCATGGACCGGCTGCGCGGGTGTAACAGTGATGGTTCCGGTGAGGGCGTCCTGGTCAACACATCCATACGTGGCGTCCACAGTGTCACAGGCGAACCTGTTGTCCGCCCAGATGGGATGGACCATCGTCGGGCTAGCGGCGATGCCTATGTAGTCTCCCATGAACACCTCTCTGTAGTTCGGCGCATCCGTTCGATTGACCAGTTCAGGGTTGAACGAAACGCTTGTCACTCTTACACTCGGCGCAAAGGTCACCCCAGCATCTATAGAACCGGTATAGAACAGGTCCAACGTGTTAAGAGTTGAGCCTGGATTGAAACGGCTGTCGTACCAGGCGATGCTGAGGGTTCCGGCGGATGATGTGATGGTGGGAAAGAACTGCTGTCCCGTCGTGACGTCGTTGACAAGGCTTGGCGAGGTCCATGTCGTACCTCCATCGGTGGATTTTGTCAGGAGAACATTAGCATCGCCCGTTCTATAGTCGTCGAATACCAAGTAGACGCCTTGCGAGTCGGCTGCGATCTGAGGGATTGTGAAAGTGCGGAAGCGTCCGCCCGGAAGCGGTGACGGGAGACCGGTCGTAGGGTTCACGGCCTTAACGTTCGCTGCCACAACGGTTCCCCCATTTGTCACCTTAGTGACTTGCACGTAGTTCAGTGCAAAGCCTGTGATGTTGTTGAATGCGACGGTTGAAACGTACACGTTTCCCGCAGTGTCCACGGCGACCCCTGGAAGTCCGCCCGTCTTGTCCGTAGGAGCGAAGAATGGTGCTGAGAACGTTTTTCCGCCGTCTATGGAACGAGTGAACACGGTTGCGAAGAAGCTTCCAATGGTAGCATCGAAAGCAACGTAGACGTTTCCATCGTTCGGTCCACCCGTAGTGTCAACCGCGATCCACGGCTTGTCAGCGTCCGCAACACCTCTAATCAGCGTTGCACCATCATAGGTCGCTCCGTCATTCGTGTACTTGGCCACAAAGGCCAGGTTTCCACTGATAGTCGAGCTGGAGTCGGGTCCTGTAATGTTGAAGACGAGACCTGTGTAGTACACGTTTCCTTGCCGGTCAAAACTCAGAACAGGGTCCGAGGTTGCATTCGACCAGTGCAATGGTGATGCTATTCCTAGAGCGGAGTTGTCTCCGGGAAAGCCTGGAACTAGTCCCTGGGTCCAAGTCGCTCCGCCGTCTGTGGACCGATAATATCCATGCCAACGATGCTCGCCTGCGGCTCTCAACCGGTAATCCTGTGCCCCGGCGACAATGATGCTAGGGTTGCGCGGGTCTACTGCAATCGTAGTCTCGACCTGCTGCCGATCCGGAAAACCTTCACCGACAATAGGAACGTTCACTCCAACTGTTGCCTGTGCCGCGCGCCCCGTGAGAGGGAGAGCAGAGAGCAAGAGGGCCATAGCCAGCATGAAAGGAGGCACAATCCTCCAGGCTTGGAACCATAACCACCGACCCATCATTCGAGACCCCGTCTTTCTACAGAACGAAATCTTGCTTAAACCAATATCGGCCTTTTTCAGAAAACCACGTTATCCAGCCCAAACCTGACGGTGGCGCCATAAATCAGCCCATTTCGACGATCCAGGCACACGATTTCCAGACTCGCTATTTCCACAACTAACCCTTGGGGAATCCGCAGGGTTCGCTGACGGGCAAGTAAGCCCATAATCGGCTAATACTCGAGAAATAAGCCTAAAACAGCCCAGGCTAGCGGTCCTCCTCTGGAAAAATTTCTTGTCGTTTGGCGGCCTCGAGAGACAAAACCGGATTCCGCCGATTTGTTGCCGCTCTTCACCTGTCCATACCGCGATGTTCCAGACTGGGCGACAAGCGCGAAATAACCCCTAACACTAGACGCACTAAAATCCAGCCCTCTCAAGACGAATCCTCAAACCTGCAAGCCATGCTGCCGGTCACGAGTCGGCGCTACTCAAGTTTCTCTCCCTCAATCTCTTTTCCACCCGGCTTTCCTGCAGCCTCCGCCCTCTCCTGCAACGCCAACACCTGCTTCAACTCCTTCTTCATCACATCCACATCATGACTCAAGTTGAAATAATCAGCAAACGTCCCCGTCGTCCTCAACCTCTTCGTCCGCCCCAACACCTCGTAAGCGACCAAGTCCATGTCCTTCAACACCTTCACGTGTCCATACGCCAACTTCCCCCGAACACGGACCACGTAAGACTGGTTAACAGGCTGCCGCAAAGCAATGAAAGACAAGGTCCGCAAGGGCCCCGGCGTCAACAAAGGCCTGTTCGACAGCTTCTTCACAAACCTAGCAAACTCCGCCCTCAACTGCATCACCCACCTCCCATCAGGCAACTCCAAAACCTGAACCGGGCTCTCACCCGCCTTGTAGCGCTCCGACACCGCCACAGCTACACTCCTGATTCTCTGCTCAGACCGCGCGCCAATAATCGAGCCCAACGTCTTCAGATCCAAAGGCCGCCCCGAAACGTACAACGCAGCCTCGCACAACTGCTCCTGCTGAGCCTTCGACCTCCCAGACGAGGAAGGATTAGGCTGCGGTTGGACTTGCTGAGCCTCCACTCGACCTCAACTCGACCCTAATATCCCCGAACTCCTCGTCCTGGGACAAACCAATCTTACCCTCTGCAGCGAGGAACAAGAGCATGATGAAAATCCTGACAGCTTCTAACACGCTGCCTTTCCCGAGCAAACGTAGAAAGCTAATGCTACGCCCCCGCGAATGCTCCAAGATAACCTTGGCATAGAATGCTTTGATGTTCTCCTCAATCTTCACGAGAAAATCGTCAACCTGTTCGAACACTTCAGGAGTCCGAGACGCTTGCTGCAGCTGAGCTGGCAAGAGCCGCTCCGCCTTCAAAACCTCCAAAATCCCCTTCAACACTTGGTCCAGCGAGGTGGTCGTCGACTCGAACCTCAACGGGAACATGAGCGGAGGTGGAACATAGTCTGTCGGCCTCGCCACCGGCGGCTTAGGCGGATCCTCCATCTTCAAGACAAGCTCCGACTTCATCCGCAACAGAATAGCAGAAGACAAAAGAGCCGTCCCAGACACAGAGAAGTCGATAAACCCACGGCCCTTCATCTCCCTCAACAGCTCGCCGAGCAGGGCTGACAGATTTACGTCCCAAGGCTTCACCCTTTGCAGATGAATTAGGTCGAAGAGTACCGAGTACGGATGCTTCAGCCAGAACTGGTCCCCGACAGGCTCGCTCAATCAACAGCTACCGCCCGAGCAGGCAGCGAGATGACCTGGCTCATACCCTTCTCCTGGAAGACACCGTAGACCCTATCCGCCCGGGAGATCGTCGTGTCTTTCAGCGAGATGACAATGAACTGCGAACCCTTACTCCTTGAGCGGACCAGAGTCGCAAGCCTTTTCGTGTTGAGAACATCCAAGTGAGCATCAATCTCATCCATCACGTAGTACGGCATCGGGTGAATCTGCTGCAACGCCAGCAAATAGCACACAGTAGCGACAGACTTCTCGCCTCCACTTGCGCTGCCCATGGTCAACTCCGGCTTTCCGGGAAACTGTAAGAACACGTCCAGTCCACCCTCGAATGGACTGTCAGGGTTCTCCAGTGCCATTCGGCCATGCCCTTGACCATCAGTCATCTCCGCGAAGAGTGACTGGAACGTGTCGTTGACCCTGTTGAAGGCTGACATGAAGGCGTCCCGCTTCTTCGACTCGAGCTCGTTCATGAAATCGATGATGCCGAGCTTCTCCCGTTCTAGCTCCGTTATCCGGACTGACAGCTGCTTGTACCCATCTTTCTGCGAGTCATACTGCTGCACAGCGAGCTGGTTCACCGCTCCAATCTCGTCCATCTCGTCCTGCAAGACACGTTTCAGTTCTTCAGCCTCCCGGACAAACTCCTCGCCGACCTCCAACGGCGCCTCTAATCCCAGGCCTGACAGTTGGGACTTCCACATGGCAAGTTGGGTATCCACCTCTCTCAAGCCCGCCTTCAGCTCGGAAACGGTGGAGTTAACGGGGTCCATCTGCTCCAAGAGAGCCTGAAGTTTCTTCTCAATCTCCCCAAACTGCACATTGTATTTCTCCCTCTCCCCGCTCACAGCCCCCAGACTCTCGACCACACGATTCTTCTCATGCTCCAGCTCCCTCACTTGCTGCTGAAGCTGCTCCATTCTGCCCAAGGCTTCTTTGACTCGCGACTCTTCTTTGCCAATCTCGGACTCAAACGAGCGGAGCTGAATCCGAACCGGGTCATAATTCGGCCTCAGAGTGTCAAGCGAGGAGTGTTGAGAGGCCAGTTTACTCTCCAAATCCAGCTTCTCCCTCAACAATGCCTCCGTCTCCCCGGCCACTCTGACCCGCTCCTGCTCCATCTCTCCAAGAATCTGCCGTCTTTGCTCGACTCTCATCCTAGCCTTTTCCTCTTCGAGAACGGACAAGCGCTTCTTCAGCTCCACCTGTTTGCCAACCATCTCGTCGAGAAGCTGCTTCTCCCTCTCTATCGACCCCTCAAGCGAGCCGATTCTCTTCCGCGTCGTCTGAAGCACCTCCCTCAACCGCTCAAGGCTCTTGCGCGCTGCCTCCACCTCCTTCATCAGTGTCTCTCGCGTCTTCGCAGACTCAACTCGCTCCTCCCCCTGCCTGCGAATCTCCAAGTCCAGTCGGTCAATCTCTCCTCGCTGACGTTGCACGAGCGACTCCAGAGACTTGACAGTCTTCTCCAAACCCTCTAACGCATTATACCGGGGCACCAGAGTCGAGACGTCGAACGGGGCCCTGTAATACCCGCTCTCCAAGCCGCCTCCCGGCTCGTAGAGGTCCCCGCTGATCACAACGCACCTTCTGCCACTAGCCGCCGTGAGGAACGCCGCTTTCTGGTTACTCGCCAACACGGTATCACCGAACACAAACTCGACGGCGGGAGCAATCATCTTATCACATCTAATCACTGCAGAAAGTGGACCCACAACACCCACTGTTTCCGTGAGCTCGGACCCTTCGTCCTTCAGCTCCAGATCGTCCAATGGAATGAGCTTCACCCGACCTAGCTTTGTCCGTTTGAGACTTTCAATGCACTTGACAGCCACGGACAGGTCTTTCACGACGAGCGCGCTCATCCATCCGGCACTCGCGGCTTCGACCGCCTTCCTGTGTTCGTCGCCAAACTTGACAAGCTCCTCCAGCCTTCCCAGGATTCCGTCGAGGGCTCCCTGCTTCGCCATCTCCTCAAGCTTCTGAAGGGCACGCTCCTCGGCCTGCAGACTGTCCGCCAGGCTCTTCTGAGTATTGAACTCTATGACAGTCACACGTGCTCTCTTGGCTACGTCGAGAGCCTCTTCCACTTCCCTCTCCTTCTGTCCCTTCAGCTGCAGGTTCTGAGCCGCCCTCTCCTCTACACCCAGCAGTCTCTTCCCCTCGTCCTTCTCCAAACGCTCCAGTTCACGTATCCGCAGCTTCAACTCGTCAACCATCTGCGAGAACTCTTGCCGCCTAACCTCAAGAGATTGAAGCGTACCGGCCGTCAAGTCAAGTTTCGTCGAGCTACTTTTGCTCGCCACCGTATGTTCGACGAGCGCCCTGCTTAGCCCGTCAATTTCGCCTAGCAAATTGCCAAGTTTCTCCTCATCCTCAACAAGAGATTCTCGAGCGGCCTGGGATTTCTCGGCCAATTTCCGAACGGTCGCAAGCGATTCTACATATTTCTCCTCAACACTAGCTCCTCGTGCTGACAGTGAACGGATAGAAGCTGTGAGATCTTTGACTTTGCTCTCTATCCCCTGGGTTTCTAGGAGAAGCGCGTCATGTTGCTTGGTCCGGGTTGATAGAATATTCTTCCGAGTCTCAACCTCAGTCCTCGCCTTAACCATCTCACTGCCAGCTTCTGCAACTTTTCTCTCTATGTCGAAAAGCTCCTGGTTTCCCTTAGTGACCGTCGTCTCTTCGAACCGTTGCCTCTCCGCCTCTACACGCACACGCTGCTTTGTGAGGGCATCCCTCTCCACGCGCACGGCGTCGAGTTTCTCCTGCTCGCCTTCCAGCTGTTGGCTAAGACTTGTCCGCCTCCTCTCCAGACCGGCCACTTGGCCTGAAAGTATCCTGGCCTGCTGCCCGCCAATCTCCCGCTTTAAGAGTTGAAACCTCAACAAGTTGTTCCTCTCCAGTTCAAGCTGCTCTATTCGAGTTCGAACCTCATCAACCCTAGCCGCCGCAACTTTCAGGTTCACATCTGCCTGTTGGAGCTGCTGCTTCGCCTCGGCCTTCTTCGCTTCGAAGACCCCAATTCCGATCAGCTCTTCGAGAATCCTTCGCCGCTCCTCCGATCCAATCTCTGCCAACCGAGTTATCGCATGCTGTGCGATCATGTTGAAGCCTGAGACTTGAATGTCAGCGGAGCTGAGAATATCCTGGACCTGTTTTCTCGACATTCGTCTGCCATTAAGACGGTAGATACCTTCACCACCCTTCGAAAACTCTCGCGATATGGTTACTAGGTCTGATTCGACGGGAATCCTCCGATCTCCATTTTCAAACTGGACGGCTACGTGGGCCGACCGGGCACCTTCTGCCTGAGATTTGTGGACGAGATCTGACAAACTGGCACCTCTCAACTCTTTCGGGCTTAGTTCTCCCAGAGCGAACTTGAGCCCGTCGAGAATGTTGGACTTTCCAGACCCGTTTGGTCCGGTGATTACAGTAAATCCTCTGTCGAGGCTAATCGAGACCTTCTTGCTGAACGTTTTGAAACCGCGTATGTCTATTCTCTTGATAAACACCAAAGTCTCGGGCCCCTTCTGCCTGGCCTACGGATTACGCGCTGGACCGATCGGTCTAGGCTGAGGTCCCGTGAGTTGCATTGCTACCTGCCGAACCGGCGGTGCCGTCTTTGGTACAGTCTTATGGCTCGCAGGAAGTCGATCTTCCTAAACTCGGGCCAGTATACGTCCACAAATACCAGCTCGCTGTAGGCAGCCTGCCACAGGAGGAAGCCGCTCAATCGTTCCTCGCCGGAAGTTCGAACCACGAGGTCGGGGTAAGGGTTTGGCAGATGCGCGGTGTACAGGTACTTGTGGAAAATATCCTCGTCAATCTGGTCAGCCGAAAGACTTCCCTGGTAGACAGCCTCAACAATCTTCTTCGTCGCGTCGACAATCTCCGCCCTTCCCGTATAGGCTATTGCAACATTCAGAAAGTGCCCGTCGTAATTACGAGTCTCGTTTTCAAGCTGGACGAGAACATCTCTTAGACTGCTCGGGAGAAGATCAATCTTTCCAAGCACCTTGACCCGAACCCTCTGGGAATGAAGGCGCTGATCTCTGCGAAGCTTGCTTGCCTCCTCCTCGACAATCTTGAGAACTGCGTTGACCTCCTCGCTTGGCCTCTCAAAGTTCTCGGTCGAGAAGGTATACAGGGTAAGTGTCTTGATTCCTAGGTCAAGGCACCAATTGAGGACTTCTTCTCCAACCTTTGCTCCCACAGAGTGACCGTCGTTTGGAGTGAGAGCTTTCTGCCAAGCCCACCTCCTATTCCCATCTAGGATGATGCCGACATGCTCGGGCATTTGCTGCCCTTTGACCTGCTGCGTCAACCACTTTTCGTACGCAGTGTAGACTCCCGCCAACCTCAGCATTCGGTCAAGCAATTTTGCCACCCTCTCTTGCTCTCTCTGGCTTGGATAGTTGGGCCGAAGCTAGAGCTTTTGCGCACGGGCAGGTTCTCCTGTCAGGAATCTCTCGAACGGCTTCTGCGATAATATCGTTTAGAATCCTGT
>Ga0209761_1001209_pt1 | contig 16575 bp, 18 predicted proteins | sample GraSoi013_1_40cm_4_FD_185818 | JGI IMG/M metagenome (GOLD analysis project Ga0209761, IMG submission 185818) | Grasslands soil microbial communities from the Angelo Coastal Reserve, California, USA - Sample 09_25_2013_1_40cm (SPAdes) (version 2) | ecosystem: Environmental > Terrestrial > Soil >...
ATTTGCGCAGGGGTGGTCGTCATGGTCGCCGGCGCGACGCCCTGCAGGGCGGTGGACTACCAGCCTTTCGATTGGGTTCCGGCGCCTCGGGGCACGAGCGTCCTGATGGGATACTATCAATTCGCCACCCACGGCGAGCTGACCAACACCATCGCGGGCGCAGTGAAGGACAGCCATCTCGACAGCCACATCGGCATCGCGCGCTACCTCTACTACAACGAGGCGTTCGGCCTTCCTTTCGTGCTGGATCTGATCGTGCCGTTCGGCGCCCTCACCGACGGAAGGATCGGCGGCAATCCGGCCGGAACTGCTTCCGGGATTGCGGATCCGACCGTATCCGTGGGTGCCTGGCTCATCAACCAGCCTGAGCACGGACGCTACCTTTCCGCAGCGAGCTTCTTGTCCATCCCGATTGGGACCTACGACAGCCAGAGTGGCGTGAACCTGGGCCAGAACCGCTGGCAGCACGATCTCCAGGTGGATTTCACGCAGACTCTTCTGGAGAGCTTCACGATCGATGTTTCCGGCGTCTGGACGTACTACGGCGAGAACACCGATGCGGGACCGGCCCATCAAACCCTTCGCCAGGACTCGTCCTGGAACGCTTATGCGTGGCTGACATACGACGTCACGTCGGCGGTCCGGCGCGCGATGCCAACCGCGGGTCGGTCATCCCTCTCGGTCGGGTATGCGGGGACGTTCGGTGGCGCTGTGAGGCTCGACGGCGTCCTGAACGGATCCAAAACGGAAGAGCATCAGATCCGGCTCAGCTATTCGCAGTTCGTCGTGCCCACCTGGCAGGTATTGCTGTCGCTGAGCCGCGATGTGTCTGCGACGGGTCAGTTCAAGCAGGATTTTGGTCTGCTCCTGCGGATTGCAAAGGTTCTTTGAGAGGCCATCCATGATCCTCGTCACTGGCGGCACCGGCCTGATCGGGAGCGAGGTCCTACGGTTGCTTTCGCGCGCGGGCGGGCCTGCGCGCGCGCTCGTCCGCAATACCGGCCGGGCACAGGCACTGCCGGGCATCACCTGGGTCCAGGGAGATCTCGCGAAGCCAGAGACGCTGGCTTCCGTGTTCGCGGGTTGCACGAAACTGTTCCTGCTGACCGGCAACGTTGAAAACGCGTCCGATTTGCAACGACACGCGATTGCGGCAGCGCGCCAGGCCGGGGTTGCTCATGTCGTGAAGCTCTCCGCATTTGGCGCGTCGCAGCATTCGAATTCCGTGATCGGCCGGATGCATCATCAGATCGAGAAGGAGCTGCAGGGGTCCGGATTGGCGTGGACGATGCTCCGGCCGCACCATTTCATGCAGAACCTCCTCAGCCAGGCTGACAACATCATCAACGACGGTGTCGTCTATTCTTCTTCCGGCGATGGGAGGATTCCGTTCGTCGACACCCGTGACATCGCCGCGGTCGCCGCCGTCACACTGACCGAGCCAGGGCATACCGGGAAGAAGTACCTCATCACGGGGGGTGAGGCACTTTCGTACCGGCAAGCGACGGACATCCTTGGCGAGGCGATTGGCAGGCCACTGCGTTTCGTCGACGAACCCGTTGACGAGGCGCGCGCACGTCTCACGCGAGCCGGCCAGCCAGCGTGGCTGGTCGACAGCCTGCTCGCGATCGCCGCGTACCAGCGCGCGGGCGGTCCGACCGAGACGATCACCAGCGTTGTCGCCGATCTGACCGGCAAACCACCGCGCACCTTCGCGGCCTTCGCCCGCGACCATGCCGCCGCGTTTCTACCCGCTCGGGATTGATCGTGCTTCCGCGAACACCAGCGCATCGCTGCTACGGGAGCGTCGCGCGTTGCGAGGCGTTGCGCGCCGGCGCTTGCCCGGCTGGATGAAGCGTCTCGAGGAACGCGACGAGCGCGGTGTTCTCCGCAGGGCTCAGGTTCTTCCCGTACGCCGGCATGTTGCCGCCGCCCTGGACGACCTGTCGGATCAGCTGGTCGTGCGTCAGGTGGACGGCGACCTCGTCGAGAGGGGGCCGCGCTTTCCGCCCGTGTCTCCGAGCGCATGGCAATCCCGGCATTGCTTGAGCTGGAGCACGCGCGCCCCATGCCGTTCGATACGAGCGCGAGCTTGAGCGACGCGAGCGCGGAGATCTTTCCTCGCCGGCGGCGGCGTACTCCTGCAGCGGCAGCGCCACCTTTTCCGCCAGGTCATCGAGCTCCAGAGCGCGCGCCCTGGTAGAGCACTCCGAACCGTCGCAGGAGGCGCTCGCGGTCCGGCGGCGGCATCTGCCAGAAACCCGCGCTCGTGCCTTGGTAGAAAATGACGGAGAGCGGGCGGCGTCCCTCGTGCGCCGCCCGCCCGGTTGCCAGTCTACTTCCCGCCCTTCCCGTTGCTTTCTTTGTCCTTCTCCCCGGAACCGGCGGTAAACGCGAACACTTTGTTGTTCCCGATTCCGGGCGGGATGTTCCGATAACCGGAACCCCAGTAGACGAATCCGTCGAGAATCGACGGTGCATCGATGACCGAGCCGCCGCTGGGGAACGCCCAGAGGATTTCTCCGGTCTTCGTGTCGAGTGCATACATCTGCCCCGCATAGGAGCCTGCATACAGGACGCCGTTGGCGACGCTCACCGCGCCGGTGTCCATCGTGCCTGCCGTGGGATCCGCGGTCTGCCAGAGGATGTTCCCCGTCTTGACGTCGAGAGCGCTCCAGGATCCCCAGGTGATCGTTTGCCCGGAGGGCACGAGGGTATAGGGCAGATGGTCGTTGTTTCCGATGGCAACGTAGATGCGCTCACCGTCGGTTGCGGTGCCCCATTCGATCCCGCCCAGCGAGCCGCCCGGGCCGACCGCCGCGGTCCAGACGATCCTGCCGTCGTCGGGATCGAGCGCCCAGTAGATGCCGCTCTTCTGGCCGATGCCGACGATGTTCCCCACCAGATTCGGTCCTGACCCTCCGAAATCGAAATCCGGGCTGCCTGGGACGGGACAATTCGCCTTGGGTCCGGTCGGACGCAGACACGCCACCGTCCACACGTCGAAACCCTGCAGCCTCTTCGACCACTTGATCGCCCCGGTCTTCAGATCGAGCGCAAGCGCAGCGTCGAAGAAGTCGTCGGCCGCGGCGCAGTTCGCCGAGGGATCGGCGTTCTGACACGCTTCCACGTCGGCGGGCGCAGTGTAGTTGTTGCCCGTGCCGAGGAAGAGCGACCCGCGCTTCGGATCGATCGCCGGCGGCTCCCAGATCGCGCCACCGCTATATCCGCCCGGCACGCCGCCGTTCTCCGGCATGTCGAAGGTCTGCCAGAGGATCTCGCCGCTCTTCTCGTCGAGCGCCACCATGCTGCCGCGGAAGGTGCAACAGGGATAAGCCGGGTCGGTCGCCAGCGTTTCCTCGATCGAAGAGACGCCGACGTAGACGACGCCCTTGAACACGACCGGAGAGCCCGTGATCACCGCTGCGGGATGAGAATCCACCTGCGTGATCCACTGCAACTTCCCGTTCTTGCGGTGCACCGAGATCACGTTCGCGCCGTTGTGGACCTGATTCGAGCTGAGGATGTCGCCGATGATCACCTGGTCGCCGTCGAGCGCCGGGCTCACGCGAGAGACGGAGCCTGCGACGCCGTTGTACTCGGCGATCTTGTGAGACCAGATGAGACGGCCGCTCTTCTTCTCCACGGCGAAGAGGTTGCCGGCCCAATCGGGGAAGTAGACCGCGTTACCGTCGACGGTCGGAGTGGCCGAGACATCGCCGCCCGTCGTGAACGTCCACTGCGGACTCAGCGCCTTGACGTTGCCGGCGCCGATGAGGTGCTCCGCCGGCTGGTTGCGGCTGTTGCTCAAGTCCTGTCCGGCGACTCGCCACTGGCCGGATTTCGGGTCGGACGCGGTAGTCTCCGCGCTCGTTGCCGGCGCCATCATCAGCGCGCCGATCAGGAATGCGACATTTGTCAACTGTGTCTTGCGCTTCTGGATCCACTTCATCCGTACGTTCTCCTTTGTCCCCACGAAGTTCGTTCATCGCGTTGCAGGATGCGGACCAACGCCCGTCGCACGAGCGGTACCTCTGCGAACGCGCCGGGTCGGACGCCAGCGCCATCCGCGATGCCGACGCGAGCGTCGGTGATTCCGGCATTCTCCTTGTGGAGGTTCTTCGCCGCGTCGTCGCCACGAGCGGCTGTGGTGCGCTTCATGAAGCGGCCGGCAGCGCATGCATTGGCCCGTCTTTCGACGTGTTCGGCACGTTCCTTCCCGCCTGGATGTTGTGCGCGTTGATCGGCATCGCGGGGGCGATCGTCGCGTTCAAGCTGGTTTCCGCGCTCGACGTCCGTCTGATCGCCGGTGCGAACTGGAACGAGCTGATGAGCGGTACCAACGCGATCTGGACCGCGCTGTCCGTCGGCGGGCCCGTGTGCGTCCATGGTGGTGAGCACTTCTGCGCCGGCATCAAGCCATGGACCTGCTCGGCCACCGCGGTGCGCGATCCCGCTAACGGCGAACTGCTCGGCGTGCTGGACGTTTCGGGTCTGCGCGACAGCTTCAATCGCCATCTGCTGGAGCTGGCAGTCTCGTCGTCGACGCGCATCCAGGACCGGCTGTGGGCCCACGAATTGGAGCTGCAGCAGGGCCTGCTCGAGTGGGGACTGGGACACCTGTCCAGGACGCCGGATGGAGGTCTCCTGTTCTACGACCACGAGGGGCGCCTGGCCTCGAAACCGATGCGCGCACCCGCGCTTCGCTTGCCGCAATGGGGCTGAAAGCCGTTCTACACGACCAAACCGGACGGGATGGGCATCGGGCTCGCGATCTGCCGCTCGATCATCGAAGCCCATGGCGGGAAGCTGTGGGCGATAACAACTCGCCCCGCGGAGCGGTCTTCCTCCTCAGCCTGCCAGCGGCGTGAAGCGTCCATTGGCGGCCTCGCGGTTCAAGACCTGACCGCTCGGGAGCGACTCTCGCTCGGGCCTGGGTGACAGCAGCCGCAAGGTGACGGCGATCGCCGGGACCAGGTACGCGATCGTCACCCAGAACCACATCAGCGCGCCAGCGCACTGCTGGTCCTGCAGCGGCGTGAGGCCGAACGGCGCCGCCGGCGCATGATGACACCCGTACACGACGCGCCCGCAGAACGCGAGGAATGCCGACAACGCGTCGCAGGGGAACGTCGCGAGCAGCAGATAGACCGGGACCAGGGGCTCCATCGGACCGCGGGCCATCACCGGATGCCAGAAGAGAAGTCCGCCAGCCAGGAAGCTGACCTGCTGGAGGAGATGCCAGGAGGGCGAGCTCATGGTGAGCTGGTGCGCGGCGGGGACGTGCCACGCCAGGACGACCCCCGTACCCGCCAGCCAGCACGACACCGGATGCAGCAGCAGGCGCGCAGCTCTCGAGTGTTGGAGCTTCGCGGTTGCCGGAATCCCCGCCAGGATGAGAGGGGCCGCGATGGTCATCAGGACCAGATGCTGCACCATGTGGAACGTGAGCAGCTGGTGGTCGAGCGCCGATACCGGCGACGCGATCACGATGAGCGCCACCAGCAGTCCGGCCGCCAACGCCCAGCGCATTGGCTACGGGAGCGTCGCGCGTTGCGAGGCGTCGCGCGCCGGCGCTTGCCCGGCTGGATGAAGCGTCTCGAGGAACGCGACCAGCGCGGTTGTCTCCGCCGGGCTGAGGTTCTTCCCGTACGCCGGCATGTTGCCGCCACCCTGGACGACCTGCCTGATCAACTGATCCTGCGTCAGCCGCACGGCGACTCCGTCGAGAGGCGGGCCGCGCTTCCCACCCGTCTCGTCGAGCGCATGACAGTTCCGGCATTGCTTCGCCTGGAGGACGAGCGCGCCGTGCCGTTCGAGCGCGGTGCGTCCCTCGAGGTATTTCTGCGGAACCGGCTTGCCGCTCCACGCGTCCATCACGGGGCTCCAGGGCGTGTGCGCGCCGAGACCCGTCAGCGCCCCCCATGCCACCGCGACGAGAAGGATGGTGAGAACGGCGATCGGACGGCGTCTCCAGCTCTTCTCGCCTTCGCCGGCGAAGAACGGCAAGGCGATGAGAAACGCGATGCCGACTGCCGGCGCGATCAGCAGGAAAGGAGTTTCGGCCGCGGGCGGCAGATACGAGAGGACGGTGTAGAGCCACCAGAAGAAGAAGTCTGGTTTCGGCGCGGTCTGGATGATCGTGGGGTCCGGCTGACCTCCTGGACCGAAGGGGCCGAAGACCACGGCGCAGGCCGCAATCGACAGCAGCACCAGCCCGGCGAAGACCACGTCCTCCCAGATCGCCGCCGGAAAGTAGGGGATCCCGTCGCGCTTCAGGAGCTCGTGGTACTCGGCGACGTATGTCTCGCGCCGGACGATCCGCCCCGGCATCGGCCACTCGTTGATCCCGACCTTGATCACGAGCAGCAGGTGCAGGCTGACGAACGCGATGAGAAGGCCGGGAACGACCCAGACGTGGAGAGCGAAGAATCGCGACAGCGTCGCGCCGGCGATGATCGGTCCTCCCAGGAGCAGGTCGACGATGGCGTGGCCGATGAACGGGACGCGGCTCGAGATCGATGCGCCGATGCCCAGTCCCCAGTACGCGTCCTGGTCGAACCGGAGCACCTGCCCGGTGAACGCCATGCCGAGCGTCAGGAGCAGGAGCAGGACGCCGGCGATCCAGGTCAGCTCGCGCGGATACTTGTACGCGCCGAAGAGGAAGACCTGGACCATGTGGATGAGCACGATGGCGACCATGAAGTTCGATCCCCAGCCGTGCAGCGCCCGGATGAACCAGCCCGCCGACACGTGCTGATTCAAGGTGTGCAGGGTGTTCCACGCTTCTCCCGCCGACGGAACGTAGATGAGCGCGAGGAGGATGCCGGTGATGATCTGAAGTACGAAGACGAGGAGCGCCGCGCTTCCGAAGACGTAGAACCAACTCGCCGTCCGGTGCGGCACGGGGTGCGCCATGACTGCCTTCGCCGTGCTCGCGAGTTGAACTCGCGCGTCGAACCACCGGCCGACTCGTTCGATCAGGCGCACGACGACCTCCGGACCGACAGGGTCGCCAGGGCACCACCGGGCGTCGGCATTGCGCCTGCCTCTATGAACAGGGTATCGCCCTCGACCTTGTACCGATATTCGAACAGGCCCCGCTCGGGAGGACCGGAAGCGCGGGCACCGTCGGCATAGTACGCGCCGCCGTGGCAGGGGCACATGAAGAGGTTGGACTGGGGGAACCAGCGGACGGGGCAACCGAGGTGCGCGCAATTGATCGCGAAGATCTGGAACTGCCGGCCGTCGATGTTGCGCACCCAGCAGGAGACCTTCGCGGTCTCGCCGTCGGAGGGCGCCACGACCGGGTGGCGAAAGGTCGCAAAGCGCGTCTCGCCGGTCGGGAAGCTGGACACCGGACCGAGCGGGACCCAGGAGTCGTATCCGGGCCGCCGCTCGCGGATCTTCGGGGAGAAGAGATAGCGCAGGACGGGAATACCGATGGCGAGCGTGGCGGCGGCATTGAGGATCGTTCCGAAGATGATGAAGATCCCCCGTCTGGTCGGTCGTTCGGTCGAGCTCATTGTCCCCCTCCTTCATTCCCGGCCCGGGCGGCGGCCGGATATGGCTGCCCCGCGACTTGCGGCCGCTGCGCCGACAGCCAGGCCACCACGTCCGAGACTTCGTCCGACGACATGGCGCGTCCCGGCAGGTTGCCGCGGAAGTCGGGCGCGCCCAGATCCGGACGGCCCACGATGATCATGGTTCGCAACGACTGGTTGCTGACCAGGGCGAGGAACGACCCGTCGACGATGGAGCCGGCCTTCTCGCCTCCGCGGCCGCCCGCCCCATGGCACGAGGCGCAGTAAGTCTGGTACACGGCTGCGCCGCGCTTCCGGTCGCCTTCGCCCGGCGCGGAATAGGGTGGCGTGAGGACGTCGCCGACGGCCTCTGGCCTTGCCCACCGCTCGTGCATTCCGGCGACGATCGCATCGACCTGCTGTTGCGTCAGCATTCCGCCGGCTTCTCGAGCGAACGCGGGCATCGCCGTGCCCGGGACGCCGCTCTTCACCACCCGGCGAATCGTCGCGTCGTCCGCGATGGCGAGATACAGCGGATCCGCGAGCGCGGCCGCCGCCCCGCCGCGGCCGTTCTCCCCATGGCATCCGGCGCAGTTTGCTCGATACAGCGGCTCGAAGGCGGTGACCGCGTCGGGACGAACCGCCTCGGAATCCGCCGGGGGTCGCCCGGGGAAGCGCGTGCATGCGGCGGCGACCAGCAACGTGAGCGGAAGGAACCGGTTCATCGCTGCGTTCCCCCTCCCGGCTCGCGGTCGAGCCCGGTCGCTTCGACACCTGCGCGAAGGACGAGCGGGGCGCCTTGCCACGTTTTCACCCGCTCGCGTCTCGAGACGACCAGTCCGGCGACGACGCCGAATCCGATCTGGCAGACGACGAACCAGGGCCAGGCGACGTGCTGCTTGAACACTGGATTGACCACTCCGATGATGCCATAGAAGAGCGCCGACCAGACCAGGGGCACCACGAGTCCGCCGAGCAGGATCGGCCGCCGCGGCAACATCGGCAGCATCGCGCCGTAGAGGAGGCCGACGCAGAGCGAGCCGATGAGGTGGATCGCCACTGCGATGAGCGTCGAGCCGGCGTGGAAGCGGGCGAGCTCCGCCTCCGCGACCGCACCGGGAAAGACCGCCGAAAGCAGATTGACGGGGTACCAGATACCCCGGCCACTCACCGCGCCGTAGAGCAGGGCGAGGATCGCCATCACGAGTCCGCCGGCGAGACCGCCGCGGATTCCCGCGGAGACGGGATAGATCTCCACCGGGAGCCATGCCCGGCGGGAGCCGCCGACGATCTGCAGGTGCACGACGTCGCGTCGCGTGGTGAGCGGCGGGGCAGGCGCCGGCTCGGCCCTCACCTTCTCCTGCGCCTCGCGCGGCAGGACCTGGCGGAACCAGCCGACCACTCCGGCGATGGCGGCGACGGCGCCGAGCGCGCTCACGGCCGCGCTCGTCGCCAGGCCCCCGAACAGGAGCATCACTCCGAACGCGAGGACCAGCGGCCAGGGGGTCGACGCCGGGACGTCGACGACGTCGGGCGAGCTTTCCTGGAGCGGCAGACGGGATTCCACGGACACGCTTCGTTCCTCCTCAGCGACCGACGACGTAGACGACCAGGAAGACCGCGATCCACACGACGTCGACGAAATGCCAGTACAGACCCAAGAGGTCGACGCGCGCGGCATGCTCTCGTTTGACGTGGCCGCCGGCAGTCAGCAGCGCGACCGTGGCGAGCGCAATCAGGCCGACCGTCACATGGAACGCGTGCAGCCCGACGAGGGAGTAGTAGGTCGTTCCGAACAGGTTCGTCCGGATCGTCAGCCCTTCGTCGCGAATCAGGTGTCTCCATTCGAGCGCCGTGCCGCCGAGGAAGACCGCCCCGAGGACGATGGTGGCGACCCAGAATCCCGCGAACGAACCGACCTCGCCCCGGCGCAGCCCGGCGACGGCGCGATGGATCGTCCAGCTGCTCGAGAGAAGACAGACCGTCAGGAGCACGGGAAGGTGCAACACGCTGGCGGTCGGACCGCTGACGCTCTTGCCGGCGTAGAAGAGGTACGCGACGATGAAGATGACGAAGATCGCCGACTCGCTCGCGAAGAGCGAGAACATTCCGACCCGTCCACGGTCCGGCAGGACCCAATCCGGATTTGCGCTCGCTGTGCTCATTCGTATTTCCAGTCGGGATCCTCGGGATGCTTGAGGTCCCACAGCGGGCGGCGGCTCTTCACCACCGGCACCGACGCATAGTTGTACTCGGGAGGGGGCGAAGTCGTGGACCACTCGAGAGTCCACGCGTCCCAGGGGTCGCTGCCGGCGGGTCGTCCGCGCACATATGACCGGACCAGGTTGAAAACGAACGCCAGCACGCCCGCGGCCTGGAAGGCCACGCCGATGGTGGTGACCAGGTTCCATGTGTCCCAGCCCCGTCCCGGCTCGTACGTGTAGATGCGCCGGGGCATCCCGAGCAGACCGGGCACGTGCATGGAGTCGAATGTCAGGTGGAAGCCGATGACGAACAGCCAGAAGTGCGCTTTCGCGAGCGTCTCGCTGTACATGCGGCCGGTGACCTTCGGGCACCAGTAATAGAAAGCCGCGAAGATGCAGAACAGGATTCCCCCGACGATCACGTAATGGAAGTGAGCGACCACGAAGTAAGAGTTGCCGAGCTGCCAGTCGAATGGCGCGGAGGACATCATCACTCCCGTCAGGCCCGCGACGAGGAACTGGAAGAGGAAGGCGATGCAAAACAGCATCGGCGCCTTGAAATAGATCTTTCCGCCCCACATCGTGGCGAGCCAGTTGAAGATCTTGATCCCGGTCGGCACCGCGATCGCCATCGTAGTCAAGACGAAGAAGGTGTTCCCCGCCGCCGTCATTCCCACGGTGAACATGTGGTGCGCCCACACGCTCATGCTGATGAACCCGATTGCGACCGTCGCGGCGACCATCACCGGGTAGCCGAACATGGCCTTGCGCGAGAAGACCGGGATGATCTCGGAGGCGAAGGCGAAAGCCGGGAGGACGAGCACGTAGACCTCGGGATGGCCGAACACCCAGAAGAAGTGCATCCAGAGGACGGCGGAGCCACCGGCCTGGGTGTCGAAGAAGTGTCCGCCCAGATACCGGTCGACCAGCAGCATGATCTGGGCGGCCGTGAGCGGGCTGACCGCCAGGATGACGAGCCCGGCCATGACCAGGTTCAACCAGACGAGGAGAGGCATCTTGCCGAGCGTCATTCCGGGGCAGCGCATGGAGAGGATGGTGGCGATGATGTTGATCGCGGTGCCGATGCTGCCGAACCCCGAAACGAGGAGCGCGAGCGTCCAGTAGTCGGTGCTGTGCCCCGGCGAGAACGTCTTCGCGGTCAGAGGCGCGTAGGCGAACCAGCCGACGTCCGGAGCCGTCCCTGCGCCGTAGAGGCCAAAGCCACCGACGAAGCTGAAATAGAGGAACAGCCCGCTGAACGCGGTCAGCCAGAAGCTGAAAGCGTTCAGGCGCGGGAACGCCATGTCCCGCGCGCCGATCATGAGCGGGACGAGATAGTTCGCGAACCCGAACACGATCGGCATGGCGACGAAGAAGATCATCGTCGTGCCGTGCATCGTGAACATCTGGTTGAACACCTGCGGCGAGACGAAGCCGTTGTGCGGCCGCACCAACTGGAGCCGCAGGATGGTCGCCTCGATTCCGCCGATGACCAGGAACAGAAGCCCGTACCCGACGTAGAGGAGACCGAGTCGCTTGTGATCGACCGTCGTCACCCATTCGTGGAGGCGGTCGACGAGCGGCCGTGGCCTGGTGCCAGCATCGATCCATCCCACGTCAGTCGTCGCCAAGTCGGTTCTCCTCGTCGATCATTGCAGGGTCGACAGATACGCAGTGACGGCGTCCAGTTGCGATTCGCTCAGCCCCATCGGCGGCATGAGCGACCCTGGCTTGAAGTCGTCGGGGCGTCGGATCCACGCGCGCAGGTTCTCGGGAGTGTTGCTCGCCACACCGGCGCCGAGGGTCCCGCGCGACATGAGGTGCGTGAGGTCGGGTCCGAACCTGCCGTTCGCCGCCGTTCCCGACACGGTATGGCAGTTGATGCAGGCCGTTTGCTCGAACATCCTCCGGCCCTCCGCGACGCGTCCATCATCCCGCGCCGCCGCGGCTTGCTGGCGAGCCCAACGATCGAAGTCCTCGCGTGAATCGACGTACACGCGCAGCAGCATCTTCGCGTGCTGTGTTCCGCAATACTGCGCGCACTGGCCGAGGTACAGCCCGGTCTCCTGGGGCTCGATCCACATCCGGTTCGGGTGGTTCGGGATCAGGTCGGTCTTCCCGGCGAGTCGCGGCACCCAGAAGCTGTGATCCGTGTCGGCGGAGAGCAGGTTGAGAAACGTCCGCATACCCACGGGGACGTGGAGCTCGTTCGCGGTGACGACCTTCAGGCCCGGATATCGATACTCCCACCAGAACTGGTGACCGACGACGGTCACCTCCATCGAGTCCTTCGTGCGCGGCGCGTCCTGGACGGCGAAGACGACCCGCGCGGAGGCAAGGAAAAGGACCAGGACGATGATCACCGGAGTGATGGTCCAGGCCAGCTCCACCTGGAGGCTTCCGTAGACCTGCGCGGGCTCGCGTCCGTCGTCGTTGCGCTTCCTGCGGAACTTCACCAGCGAGTACACGAGGAGCGCCGCCACGACCACGAAGATGGCGGCGGCGATCGCGAGCACGAGGATGGAGAGCTCGAAGATTGACTCCGCGGGCGTGGAGAGCGGGGCGAAGATGCTCGTCGGGCTCATCGTGAATGGTCCAGGTTGGCGCGCATGCCGTGTGCTTCCGTTTGCACAGCCTGTGCCGGGCAGCATTCGCCGTCATTTCGCGAGTCAACCTCGGGTCGGAAGCTCGCCCCAGCCGGGCGGAGCCCGCCGTGTTGCAAACCAGCGCCATCCGGGATCCCGGCGCGAGTGTCGCCATTCCGGCAGCCGTGGAAGTCAGGGCGCCTTCGCAGTCTGCGTCGTCGCGACCACGCTGTCCGCCATCTGCTGGCCGAACCGGACGAGCGCCCTCTGCATCGCGGCGACGAGCGCGTCATAGCCGGCGCCGTCGATCCTCTCCGTCACGGTGGCTTCCCTGACGCCCAGCGACTCGCTGCTCTGGCCGATCAGCTCCCATCGACCCTGCAGGACGACGGACTGTCCGGGGATCCCGTCGAAGCGAGAGACGCTGACCGCAGCGCGGTAGCTGGGCCCGACGCCGGAAAGGATCGTCGACCTCCAGGGCGCGACCGCGATCTGCTGCGAGGCGAGGCGATCGCGCACCGTCGCGACGAGAGCGCCGCTGATCTCGCTGTCGAGCGAGCCTCCCCAGCGATCGAACTCCGCGACCTCGAGCTCGTTCGCGCCGGTGCGGGTCACGATCTGTGGCCGGTCGATGGACTCCGGGATCTCGACGGGACCGATCGCCAGCGTCGCCTCGGGTGGCGTCCCGCCCTGGCCGTTCCTGATCTGAAGGGGCGCCAGCGTGTAGAACCGGGACGGGCGCGAGCTCCCCAGACAGCCCGCCAGCGCCAGGGACATCGCGCAGGCGAACAGCGGCGGCAAATGGACATGGGTCATGCCGGTCACCTCTTTCCCTTCAGCACGGCCTCCGGGTGCAGCTCGAGATACTGGGCCAGCGAACGCACGGAGCGCGCGGCGGCATCGAGATCCGCGAGCGTTCTCGTCAGGTCGTATCCGACGTTGGCGTTCTGCACGGCCACCTTCTGGTAGGACCCGAGCGTCGAACGCATCTGGTCGAGGGAAGCGCCAGCCTTGGTCATGGCATCGATGAAGCTCGCCGCCATCTCCGCCGGCGGTCCTTCCTCCATGGAGAGGGTCTTCTCGGCTTGCACGAAGGTGCGCCGGGCAGCGTTCGACGTCGCGGTCAGGCTCGCCATCAGAGGTGTGACCTCGGTGGCGATTCCACGGATGAGCCCGTCGAGATCGCGCAGGCTCTCCTGCGCCGCGGGAGAATTGACCAGCCGTTCGATCCCGTCGGTTACGTTCATGATCTTCTCGGGGAGCTTCTGCAGCGTCTGCACGATCTGGTCCTGCAGGGAGAGGATGGTGGGAATCTCCGGATACCGAGGGTCGAGCCCGAGAAGCCTGGTGGGACGGTCGGGATAGAAATCCATGTTGATGTAGAGTTGCCGGGTGATGAAGCTCTCGATGTCGAGCTGCGCCTTGAGCCCCTTCTCCAGGAGCGGTTCGTAGAGAGTGTGCGCGGAGAACACGCTCGCCGCATCCTCGCTGCCCGAGACGACCAGGCTCTTCGGGTCGATCTCGACGTAGACCGGGATGGTGATGGTCAGCTTTCCCGGATCGAACACCGCGGCGATCTTCGTGACCTGTCCAACCCGGACGCCCCTGAACTCGACGGACGAGCCAACCGACAGGCCCGTGATCGAGCCGGAGAAGAACATCACGAACGTGAATCGCTTCTGGAAGAACCTGCCGGAACCGAAGACGGTGATGCCGGCCGCCGCCAGCGCCACCGCGCCCACCACGAAAGCCCCGATCAGCGTCTTCCTCGCTTGCCTACCCACGGCTGGTCTCCTCCCCGCGGGTCAAGAAGGCCCGCACCCGGGGATCCTTCGATCCGGCCAGGAGCTCCTTCGGGTTGCCCGAGGCGATCATCGTCTTGCTCTCGCCGTCGAGGAACACCGAGTTGTCGGCGATGGCGAAGATGCTCTGGAGCTCGTGCGTCACCACCACGATGGTGGCGCCGAGGCTGTCCCGCAGATCGAGGATCAGGTCGTCGAGCCGCCGCGCGCTCAGCGGGTCGAGGCCCGCCGAGGGCTCGTCGAAGAAGAGGATGTCCGGATCGAGCGCCATCGCGCGCGCCAGGCCGGCGCGCTTCGTCATGCCGCCGCTGATCTCCGAAGGGTAGTACTCCTCGAAGCCGGCGAGACCCACGAGCGCGAGTTTCAGCGAGGACACCGCTGAGATCTCTTCCGCCCCGGCCTGAACGTATTCCTGCAGCGGGAGGGCCACGTTCTCCGCCAGGGTCATCGAGCTCCAGAGCGCTCCGCCCTGGTAGAGCACTCCGAAGCGTCGCAGGAGGCGCTCGCGTTCCGGCGGCGGCATTTCCCAGAAACCAGCGCTGGTGCCTTGGTAGAAGATTGTCCCCCGGGCATGCTCGTGCAGTCCGACGAGGTGCCGGAGCAGCGTGCTCTTCCCGCTGCCGCTCCCTCCCATGATGACGAAGATGTCGCGCTCGTTCACGGTGAAGCTCAGGTCTCGCATCACGACCGATTCGCCGTACGCCATGGTGAGGCCGCTCACGGTGATCTTGGGGCGCGCCGCCTCGATGGTCGCGCCGCCGCGCTGTTCAGATGCCGAGGACATAGGAGATGGCCGTGATGATCGCGGTCGCCACCACGATGCTGACGATGCCGGTGACGACCGCGGAGGTGGTGGCCTCGCCGACGGCGGAGGCGCTGCGCCCGCTGCGGATGCCGCGCAGGCATCCGGTGATCGCCACCAGCACGCCGAAGACGGCGCTCATGAAGAGGCCGAGGAACAGGTCGTTGAGGCGGACGGCGTGCTTCGTCTCAAGGAGGTACTGGGTCGGGCTGAGGTCGAGCATCGAGCCTGCCACCACCATCCCGCCGAAGATCCCTGCTAGATCGGCGTAGAGGCAGAGCAAAGGCATCATCAGGCAGAGCGCGAGCAAGCGGGGAAGGACGAGGAAGTCCATGGGCGGAATTCCCAGCGTCCGCAGGGCGTCGATCTCCCCGTTTGCCTCCATGGTGCCGAGCTGCGCCGCGAAGGAAGCGCCGGTGCGGCCGGTGACGATGATGCCGGTCATGATGGGCGCGATGTCCCGGAGCATCCCGATGCCCACCAGGTCCGCGACGTAGATCTGCGCCCCGAACCTCCGGAGCTGGATGGCGCCGACGAACGCCAGGATGAGTCCGACCAGAAGATTGATGAGCGCGACGATGGAGAGCGACCGCGCGCCGCAATCCTGGACGGCGAGCAGGAGGTCGGACCGCCGGAACCGGGCCTTTCCCGCGAAGAGGCGGAGCAGCGAAAGGCACGCCTCACCGATGAAGCCGAGCGTCTCGCCAAATCCGGTCCCCCAGGCGATGGCAGCGCCGCCGACGCGCGCGAAGATGGCCTCCGGCTCCGGGATGCGGCGGCCGGATCTCGAGGGCACCGCGGTGGCCAGCGCGAGGAGCCGCCTCACGCCCTCGGGCAGCCCCTGCCGATCGACCTCGACGCCGAGTTGCGTGCACCGCGACAGCACCGAGGAAAGAAACGTGAGCAGTCCGCTATCCCAGCTGGCAAGGACGCCCGTTTCGAAAATCACCTTTCTTGGAAGAGGTGATTTTCCCATCTCTTCGATGATGCCCTGAGGCGCCGGGATCCCGCGCCCGAGCTTCCATTCGCCGGCCAGCGCGACGTGCAGCGTGCCGTCGGGTTTTCTCGCGTACTCTAGATCGAGCTGCTTCATGGCTCCGGATCCCGGCGTCCTCAGCTGCACGAACCGTGCCTCGCGCGGCGCGCCGCATGGAGGACCGCGCCGGGTCGGACGGCACCACCATCCGCGTTCCCGGCGTGAGCGTCCGCGATCCCGGCATTCGAAATTGCCGAGTACCTGTCATCACTCGGTCAGCGTCTTTGGCATGCTTTCTGTAGTCGACGGCAGCGCATGCATTGCCCGTCGTTCAACGTCTTCGGCACGTTCTTCCCGAGCTGGATGCTGTGCGCCTTGGTCGGCATCGCGGGCGCGATCGTGGTCTTCAAGCTGATTTCCGCGCTCCACGCGAACGGGCTCGTGCGCGTGCCTCTGGTCTTCTATCCGTGCGTCGCGCTCGCGATCACCTCGCTGGTCTGGCTCGGCTGGTACGGACACTAGATGGGCTCCGGCGCCGCGCAAAAGGGGAAGGCGGCGATGCAGGCACTGCTGCCCCTGTCTGTGCTCGCGGCCGCCGTTCTCGCGGTCCTCGCCCTGCGTCGTCTCGACGTGCGGCCGCGCACGACGGACGCGATCGTCACCGCCAACACGATCCAGGTGGT
>Ga0209761_1001210_pt1 | contig 16575 bp, 19 predicted proteins | sample GraSoi013_1_40cm_4_FD_185818 | JGI IMG/M metagenome (GOLD analysis project Ga0209761, IMG submission 185818) | Grasslands soil microbial communities from the Angelo Coastal Reserve, California, USA - Sample 09_25_2013_1_40cm (SPAdes) (version 2) | ecosystem: Environmental > Terrestrial > Soil >...
CATCGCAGTTCAACCTTAGACTTAGCGTGGCCAAAGATCTGCTGGAAGATCTCGAGAAGAAAAGGCTTGTCAGGTTGGTCGGCGGAAACGCGAGGATCAGAATCTACCAGCCAGCCGCCGCCTAAACCTTCCTTATCGTTATTACCGTACCCTCCTTCACCTGCTTGAACAGCTCAAGCCCGTGGGTTATTCGGCCTAAGAGATTAACCGGACTGTAAGGCCTAGTTGGCCCATAGAAGACACAAACTGCATCACCCTGCGGCCAATAACCTATCGATCCCACTTCCATGTTGCTGCGGGGCTTCTCGCCTGGAGCCTTCACTGTGACTTGGAAATAGATCTCTTCCCCATATCTCACTGCCCTTCCGTTAACAGGAAGATTACGCAGAAGAGCATCAGATGTTCGAGGGGCGGCAAACCTGAAAAATTCTCCTTGTGCCTCACCTAATCCTTCGATCGAAAAAGAGACTTTGGGTCGGGAAACCTCTGATGCGAGTCCTTGTGACAAGACTCTCAGCTCCGTGGTGAACCAAGTTATATAGCTCGCTCAAGGCGGACCGCCGCCAAAGCGAGTTCGCATGAAACGAGTGATCATAGTTGGAGCTGCAGGCAGGGATTTCCATAACTTCAACATGGTCTTTCGGAACTCGTCCGATCACGAAGTAGTTGCATTTACAGCGGCCCAGATCCCGGGAATAGAGGGAAGAACCTATCCGCCCGAGCTTGCGGGGCCGAGATACCCGAGAGGGATTCCCATATTCGCGGAGAAAGAACTTCCTCGTCTGATCAAAGAAATGAAAGCGGACTTGGCGATACTGTCCTATAGCGACCTGTCCTACGGAGATGTGATGCACATTGGGTCCTCTGCGCTGGCTGCAGGAGCGGATTTCCAGTTGCTCGGCCCGAGGAACACAATGCTTCGCTCAAGATTGCCAGTGGTCTCGGTTGGGGCGGTGCGGACCGGAGCTGGGAAGAGTACCGTCTCGAGAAAGATTTCTCTAACTCTTCGAGATGCTGGCAAGAAAGTCGTTGTAATTCGACACCCGATGCCCTACGGCGACCTCACTAAGGAGGGAGTTCAGAGATTCGCTTCGTTCGAAGATCTAGACAAAGCGGATTGCTCTATCGAAGAGAGGGAAGAGTACGAGCCGCACATTGAACACGGATTTGTGGTCTACGCGGGCATAGACTACGAACAGATTCTGCGATCTGCAGAGAAGGAAGCTGACATAATACTCTGGGATGGAGGAAATAACGACATACCCTTCGTCCAGCCAAACGTCCACTTCGCAGTCCTAGATCCACTACGCGCTGGGGACGAGCTGACACACTATCCAAGCGAAGTCAATGTCAGGCTTGCCGATGTCGGAATCATCAACAAGGTCAACGTTGCGGAACCGGAAAAAATACGGCTAGTGGAGTCAAATCTGAAGACATTGAACCCAACGGCTATTGTCATCAAGGCGGCGTCAGAAGTCACGGTAGACAAGCCTGAGCTAGTTAGGGGAAAGCGAGTCCTGATCATAGAAGACGGCCCGACCGTCACCCACGGCGATATGGCCTACGGGGTCGGGTACGTTGCGGCGAAATCCTTCCACGCCAAAGAAATCGTGGACCCGCGCAAGTATGCCGTTGGAATCGTGAAGGACATTTTCAAGAAGTACACTCATGTCACCGAAGTTCTTCCTACAGTCGGGTACGGGAACCAGCAGATACGGGACATGGAAGCGACCATAGCCAAAGTGGACTGTGACACCATTATGATAGCGACACCCGCGGATATCAGGCGGATAATCAAGTTCCCGAAGCCGACAGTGAGAGTAGGTTACGAGCTAATGGAACAGACTAAGCCAGGAGTCAAGGACGTACTGCACTCGAAAGGGATCATCTAGAACTTAGCTAGTATCTAGGCAATCGTCTTCCGCAGAGTTTCAGCCACATACTCTATCTCAGTCTCCCCCAATCGTGGATGAACGGGAAGGGAAAAAACCTGCCTGGACGCCTTCTCAGTCTCTGGCAGTCGCCCCCTTCGAGCAATGTTTGAGTCGCGATAGAGCGGCGTAGAATGTACCGGGGAGGAATAGTAGACTCCCGCCTCGATGTTCTTGTTCCACAGCTTATCCACAATCTTGTTCCGCTTTGCGGCGTTCACACCTCTCAATCGAACAGTATACAAGTACCAGCTGTGTCTTCTGCCATTGGGCTCTTTAGGCAAGAACAGTTTTCCAGTCATGCTCAATTTCTCGGTGATCAACTCAGCATTCTTCCTTCTCTTCTCGAGGAAAGATGGTAGCTTCTTCAGTTGCGCGTAACCGATCGCTGCAGCAATCTCGGTCATGTGGTAATTGTGACCTGGGCGGACGGTCCAGTATGGACGTTGTTCTCCATGGGAACGAATCATTCTCAGGGCCTGAGCATACCCATCATCGTTTGTAGTAACCATGCCTCCTTCGCCGGTTGTAATATTCTTGCCAGCGTAGAAACTGAAACATGTCATGTCGGCAATGGACCCGATCCTCTTGCCGTCAAGCTGAGCGCCGTGCGCCTGGGCCGCATCCTCAATTACGACGATGTCTTTGCCCCTAGCTAGGCTCGCAACGGATGCAATGTCAGAAGGAAGCCCGTAGAGATCTGTGGGGATGATCGCTTTCGTTTTTCTTGATATGCATTCCTCGACGCTCTCGATTCTAAGGCAGTACGTGTCTTTGTCAATGTCCGCAAACACGGGGGTTGCACCGGTCAAGACGACTGCATTGGCTGCTCCAACGAATGTGAAAGATGGAAGGATGACTTCGTCACCGGGACCGACATCCGCAGAGAGTAGTGCGGCGTGCAATGCAGCAGTGCCATTCACTACAGCCACAGCATGCTTTGCTCCGACAAATTTGGCGAACCCTCTTTCGAATTCTAGTACTCGGGGTCCCATTCCGCTCTTGTCAGTCAGGATTCCGCTACGCAATACTTCGACTGCGGCGTCAATTTCTTCTTTTCCTAGAAATGGTTGATTTATCCTGATTAGTTCCCGCAATCCCGAGTCTGGCTCCGGAACTCAGCGCTATCGGCCGTGGTGCTAAAAAGAGTTGGCCCAAAACGAATCTGAAGACTATTCGTCAGAAACGAAAGTTCAGCACTGGATTGGAGATACGTTACCGAAAATGGAACAATTCGCGGCCACAAACTAGTTGGATCTGCAAGCCCTGATCACTTCATCAACGAGGGGAAAATCGTCAGAAATGAGCTGATAACAGGGAATTAGAGCCGCCTAACCCGTCTAGGCTATGTTTGCTTCCGGTTTCGGAGCGCTAGCGCTTGATAAATTTTATATTGCACGCGAAATCTCTCGCCCGTCAAGACTAGGGGATAAAGAAAATTGTCATCAGAATTAGCAGGTCAGCAAATAATTATTCTGAGAGAAGGAACTTCTAGAAGCCGCGGCCAGGATGCGCTTAAAGCGAATATCATGGCCGCGAAAATAATTGCCGAATCTGTCCGATCCTCATTAGGACCTAAAGGCATGGACAAGATGCTCGTGGACGGATTCGGAGATGTGACCATCACCAACGATGGGGCGACTATACTCGATGAGATGGAAGTACAACATCCCGCCGCCAAGATGATGGTAGAAGTTGCAAAGACTCAAGATGATGAGGTTGGAGACGGAACAACTACTTCGGTCGTAGTGGCCGGCGAGCTCCTCAAAAAGGCGGAAGAACTCCTCGACCAGGGAATCCACCCGACAGTAATAGTAGACGGTTACAGAGAAGCCTCAAGCAGGGCTCTAGAGGTCCTTAACCAAATCGCGATCAAGATAGAACCGAATGACAAGGCGTTGCTTCGAAAGGTTGCCGAGGTATCCTTGGCGAGCAAAATACTCGCCGAAGATAAAGAGGCCATGGCAGAACTCGCCGTCGACGCGATTCTCCAAGTTGCCGAAAAAACCCCCGATGGATACAAAGTAGACATCGACGATGTGAAAGTTGAGAAGAAACCAGGCGAATCTCTGACCGACACCTCCCTCATCAAGGGAATAGTCCTCGACAAGGAAATCGTTCACCCGGGAATGCCCAAAAGAGTAGAAGATGCGAAGATCGCACTAGTCGATGCGCCATTAGAGGTAGAGAAGACTGAGTTCGATGCAAAGATCAACATCGAGAATCCGGAACAAATGAAGGCATTCCTCGACGAAGAGGAAAAAATGCTCAAAGAGATGACAGACAAGATCTCGAATTCCGGAGCAAACGTCCTCCTTTGCGAGAAAGGAATAGATGATGTCGCCCAACACTATCTGGCGAAGAAGGGAATACTCGCAGTCAGGCGAGTAAAACAGTCTGACATGGAGAAACTTGTTAAGGCAACGGGCGGAAAAGTCGTCAGCAACGTAAACGATCTAAAGCCCGAAGACCTTGGATTCGCCAAGCTAGTTGAAGAACGTAAGGTCGCAGACGACAAGATGACCTTCGTAGAAGGAAGCAAAAACCCCAAGGCCGTCACAATCCTTGTGCGTGGAGGAAGCGAGAGACTTGTTGACGAAGCTGAGAGAGCGATCCATGATGCACTGTGCGTTGTTCGGGACGTTGTTCTGGATCCAAGAGTCGTTGGAGGCGGTGGGGCCCCTGAAGCGGAAGTCGCAAGGCGCCTAAGAGAACATGCGCAGAAACTTTCTGGGAAGGAGCAACTGGCAGTCATAGCGTTCGGCGAAGCCCTCGAGACTTTGCCCACAGCCCTAGCCGAAAACGCGGGGCTCGATCCGATCGACATCCTCGTCCAGCTTCGAGTTGCCCACGAGAAAGGACAGCTCTGGGCAGGGGTAGATGTGAACGAGTCAAAAGTGGCGGACCTCAAGGAGAGAGGTATTCTCGAACCAATAGGGGTAAAAATACAAGTGATAAAATCGGCCTCTGAGGCCGCAGGAATGATACTAAAGATCGATGACGTGATCGCCGCTGCGAAGTCCAGCCCCGGTGGTCAAGGTGGCCCGAAGGGAAAGGACGAGGGTGACGACGAGGGAAGCGGCGATTACTAGAGAGCCCGACAGCATCGAGATCGGACCCCCAAAACTCACACGCTTCGAGAAAGCGAGAGTAGTCGGGGCTAGGGCCCTCCAGATCTCAATGGGAGCCCCGGTTCTGCTCGACCTGAAACAAGGACTGCTCTCGCCTATTGATGTGGCTCTGCTGGAACTTGACGAAGGCGTTCTACCTATCAGCATCCGTCGATCCTTGCCCGACGGAACCAGCCAGAACATCCCCTTGAAATGGCTCCTCCATCCGGTGGAAGAAGAGAAGAAGCCTAGGTCAAAGAAGGAAGACGAGTAACCATTCAGCCGTCTCAAGAACCGGTCCTCCTGACAGGGGTAAACGCAGCTGACGAGCGATTCTCGTGGAGAGCCGCCCTTGTATCGATGATAGTATTGTCTGCGGTAGCGAGCCTTGCTTATGCCTTGAATGTGAACCCTTTCGCACTTAGTTTCAATATCTCGTTCGTTTACTTGCCTACAGCGGTCTTGATCCTAGGGCCGCTTGTGACGAGGGCCAGGAGAAAAGCTGAGAAAGCCGGCTAGTTCATCGCCGGGTTATGAGGCAACTTGATGCTCATAACGTAGGCATCAGCACCATCATGATAGTAGTGTGTCGCGACCTTGGCCGTGTCAAAACCCATATTCTTGTAGAGTCTGACCGCGTCCTCGTTGGCAGTCCTAACCTCCAAGAAGCACTCCTCAGCCCCGTGCAGTTCTAAGGCCTTCATCGCTGCGAGAACCAGTTCCTTTCCTATTCCTTGCCGTCGATAATCTGGCATGACCGCAACTGAAACCACGTGTCCTTTCCGAACCATTCTGAATCTGCGAACATCTGAGAAACCGAACTCAAGCCTGCACATAATGTACCCCGCCACCTTGCGTTCTTTCTCCGCGATGATGAACGCCTCGGGACAGCTCTTGTAGACCTCCATGAAAAAGTACGGGCTGTAGTTCTCGGGAAGGCAGACCCTGTTGATCTCGATGACGGATGATAGATCGTCCGGGCGGAATGGACGCAACAGGTACGGTGCTTCGAGCAACTCTCTTTCTAAGATAGTTGGGAATCCTGATGTATAATATCTTGTCGTCGAATTCGATAATTTCTATCAGTTTGACAACACGTTTAAATCGCTCAGAACGGAGCGAGCCGCGAAAGACAGGCGACTCTTGAGTGAGTGATGCGGCCCCACCGCCGACTCCTTTACCGGCGACTCAAACTACATTCGCAGTCTATGCTGGGCCCCCGCTTGATTCCATCAAGACGATGGTCGCTACAGAGTTTCACGTGACGGACGCGTTCTTGGACCCGTACGGAATCCCCACGGTTCAAGTAACTCCGGAACCAGCTAAGGAGAAATTCCAGAGATTGTTGGACCAACTGCGTCAACAAGGGCTGATAGCAGCCATCAGAGGAGCGACAGACGGGCTGACAATCAAGGTCTTCCAGAAACCACAAGTCAAACCATCTCTCAAGACCATCAACCTAGGACTTTTCCTCGCGACTGTCACCACAGTCTTCATCGCCGGGTACTATCTTTGGACAACGGGCCTATTCGGAACCCAAGTCCTCCAGGAACAACTTATCGCGATAATTGATCCTACGGCGAACCCGTACCTTAAGGCCGGGCTGTTCGCAGGGGGTCTTCTTTCAATAATAGGGCTTCACGAATTCGGGCACAAAGCTGCAGCTCGACATCACAAGATGGATGCAACCCTTCCCTATTTTGTCCCAGGCCCCCCTCCAATCGGGACCTTTGGGGCACTCATCTCTCTCAAATCGCCGCCAGCAAACCGGGATCAGCTCTTTGATCTTGGCTTAAGCGGGCCCGTGATCGGCTTCATTGTAACAATAGCTGTTGCAGCGCTGAGCGTCTTCATAGGAATACTCCCCAACGCCAGCCAAGCGACCCAGCTAGATACGTGGAATGGTACGTGCGCTGCACAGCTCGGAGTCTCAAGTTGCTTCTCTAACATCGACTTTGGCTTGATCGCGAGACAACCTCTTATTCTGATAATCGTTTCTCAAATCACGAGTATGGTTCGGCCCGGCGTGCTTCTTGACAGCCAGCTTTTCTTCGCGGCACAAATCGGGGCTTTGCTGACCTTCCTCAACATAGTTCCAGCATGGCAGCTTGACGGCGGCCATATTTCCAGGGCAGTCTTCGGTCCGGGCGGACACAGAGTTGCCAGCGTGATCGGATTGGCCCTGCTGTTCCTTGCCGGGTACTATCCGTTCGCCCTGCTCGTTTTGGCCTTCATGTTCTTTTCACGGCGAGGATTCGCGGGCGTTGAGCCGCTTGACGATATCAGTCCAGTAAGCAACTCAAGAAAACTGCTCTACATCTTCGCTCTCTTTATGTTGGTACTTACCTTCGCATACTCTCCATTCTAGAAGAACCGCAATGAATCTTCCTATCAAAGGAGGCGGGTCAAGAGTCTTGACCGAAACTCTCAAACTAAGCAAAGACGGAAACAGAGTAGAGCTAGAGGATATCGCATTAAATGCGAAGACCACAGAATCCTTTGCAAGACAAGTCCTGACAAGCGTAATAGGAGATGTTAACACTCGGGTTTCTCTGAAACCAGAGCTTCGAATCCAGCTCGCCCTAGAAATCGCCCGAGCTGGACAGCTAAAAGAAGCCGCGCAACTTCTCACTTGGCAGGAATTCGAGAACTTCGCGGAGAGATGTCTGGAGGAAGCAGCATTTCAAACCCAGAAGAGTGTGCGAATCAAAGGAGACGGTAGAGTTTGGCAGATCGACGTCGTTGGATTTCGCGGCGAGCTAGTGCTGGCGATTGACTGCAAGCATTGGAATACCCCAAGTAGTCTTTCCAGATTCAAGCCTGTAGCGAATCACCAGCGAACCGCGACCTTGCATCTCCTGCCGAGACTTCGAGAAAAGATGATTCGAATAGACAACGATCCGCACGCACTCCCTATGATTCTGACGCTATCCGAGCCCCCAGCTCAATTCGTCGAAAGCGCGGTTCTCCTTTCGGTTGAGAAGCTTCCAAACTTTCTAAGCGACGTGACTCCTTATGACGAGAATCTTCCATTCATATCCTCACCCGCTTCCGTTGTGGAAAACCCTATGAGCCAATCCAACTAACGTCAGACAGGAGACACATGAACGTCGTCGTTATTGGAGCAGGCACAATGGGCTCAGGCATCGCTTACGCTTCCGCAGCTTCCGGACACGCAGTAACAATTGTCGAGCAGGATCAGAAGCTCCTCGACCAAGGAATGCATCGAGTCGACGACTACGTCCAGAGGAACCTAAGTCGCGGGCACATCAACAAGGAGCAGGCCTCTCAGATCCACTCTAGTGTCAAAGGGAGCATCGACTTCACAAAAGCTTGCCACAACGCTGATCTAGTGGTGGAAGCGGTATTCGAAGATCCTCAGATAAAAGAACAAGTCTTCGCCACCCTGGACAAGGTCTGCCCCAAGAACACGATACTAGCTTCGAACACCTCTTCAATAAGCATCAGCAAGATTGCTTCGGCCACAAGACGACCCGAAAAGGTCCTAGGACTGCACTTTTTCAACCCCGTCCCAACAATGAAGCTAGTGGAGCTTATCAAAGGAGAACGAACGTCCCCGGATGCTGTCAAAGCCGCCACATCTTTCGTAGAAACCCTCGGAAAGACCGTTGTCCAATCCGCCGACAAGACAGGCTTCATAGTCAACAGAGCCCTGATGCCGTTCATCAACGAAAGCGTTAAGCTTCTGGAAGAGAACGTCGCCACACGCGATGACATCGACAAAGCATTCCTTCTCGGAACAAACCATCCCATGGGACCTCTACAGCTCGCCGACTTTATCGGAATAGACGTGGTCCTATCTACGTTGAAGGTTCTCGAAGCAGAATTCGGCCAAACCTTTACACCAACACCCTTACTCGAACAAATGGTCAAAGAAGGAAAACTCGGAAGAAAGACGAAGAAGGGCTTCTATGACTACTGAAGAACAGGCACAGATCCCAGACGATGGGTCGAAGCAGCTCACTGACCTCATCTTGAAGGGTGATCATGAAAATGCTGCCCGAGTTGCTGTCGAGATAGTCACCAAGAGTGGAAGCGCAAACGACGTGGTCGACACGATCTCAGACGCGATGAACATTGTCTCCGACCTTCACGAGATGGAACGATATTCCGTAGCGGAAGTGGAAAAGTGTGAGATTGCGGCCGAAAAATCCTTAGCCGCTGTTAGGCCCAGGATCAAGATCGACCATAGGAAGATTAAGGGACGCGTGATGGTGTCCTCCCTTGTTGAGGATCCTCACAGCTTTGATAGAACCCTCCTCCTAACAATGCTCGAGATTGGAGGATTCACAGCCATCGATGGTGGGACTGATCTCTCGCCGGAACAGGTAGCCGGCAAGGTAAAGCAGCACAAACCCGACATCCTCGCGGTACCGCTGATAACGGAAACGGCCGCGAGAAAACTCGTTAACGCGAACACTCTCATCGAAGACACCGGCGGCAAAATAACAATCATCGCCTACGGAAGAGGCGCGCAAAGCCTCTCAGGACAGAAATTCACAACTGTAGAAACAGACTCGCTCAGCGCTTTCAGCAAGATTGCCGAAATTCTGATCTCGAAGGCCTAGATCTCTGCCAAGCAACATCGTACTTGCTCTCACGAGAGCTGACATTCTACGGTTCAATTGCTAGTTTTTTATCGTTCCCGCCCAGGAGGCCGAGACACGGGACCGTAGTCTAGATCACGGGCAACCGCAATAAATCCCCGCGAGGACAACCAGGATAGGACATCGGGCTCCGGCACGCGTAAAGTGGAGAGACCCGAAGGTCGTGGGTTCAAATCCCACCGGTCCCGCTACAAACACATCTAGGAACACTTAACCTCAACGAGCTTAGCCAATGTCATTCAACCAGTAGAAACTGCCAAAGGCAAAGAAATGTGGCTGAGGATGGTGAAAATGGGCCAGGGCCTATAAGGCGATCAAACGCTCATCTTGTCATGCGGTTAGTGTGAACGTGAATATGTTGTTCCGCATGGTTGTCAGAGCTATGTTGTAGGTGTTTTTGGATTGGAACGTGAACGCGGTTCCATCTATGATTATGTTGATTGCCGCGAGTTGGTTGGGGTTCATGAAGGGTGTTGTCCAGTTCATCTTTGCGTATTGATTGCCAAGTGAGTCTTTGACGACGTACGAGGTGAGCGTTATGCTCCCCGAACCCACGTTCCTGACGCTCAAAGTCAGATTCGTCGGAGAGTTGACCTGTGAGGTCTCGATGTTCAATGATTCTCGTCCCGGGCAAGGGGTAACAAAGCACCCAGGTGCATTGTAGCGATAGCATCCCCCGCATAGGGGCGACGGACCAACAGTCTCCCACATGAGTAATCCTCCAAAAACCCCTCCTACCACAATGACAACTAAGAGGATGCTCGAAGGCTTCACTAGGTCTTCCTTGCAGGAATGGGCAGGGCTGAGACAATAGTCGAATTGAACCGAAGTCCTGAGAACTAAGTTACGTCAATGACTCGCGACGTGGGTTCAACGGTGTACCCACCTTCCCCGCCTCTGGGTTGAACTACGCTATTATCGTTGTTTTTCTCAATCATTTGGAAAGGCTATCGGATTGGGAAAGGAACTTGAACATTGCGAGGGAGGTTATGCGGGCCAATGACCAGCAACGCAAGCTTCTGGAAATGTGACAATTGCGAGTACTCCAACGATGCGAGAGATATCATCTGCGAGAACTGCAAGCGGGGGGTGCGTCCAGAACATTCGGAGATTGACGATTATCTCGCCAATTCAATCGTAAGAGAGATGTGGAAGAGTCAGAAATAAGCCAGGCTCGTTCGGCGAGGTCACAGCGAGATGAAAACAGTAAGCTTGATAGTCGGAATCGGCGTGATAACCGCAGGAACCTTCTTCTTCGTATCTTCAGTGTTGGTGAATTGTCAACGTAGCCTAACTGTTGCGGGTGGATGCGAGCAATGGAGGAGCAACGCGTTCCTTACGTTACTGTACACTGGAACCTTGTTCTTCTGCGGGGCTGTAGGAGTCCTAGTTTTCGGAAGGACAAGATGAAGTTAGACCCCGCCCCGATTCAGGAACGATTAACCGCCTGCACATTTCAAGATTCGAGGCCGTCAACAATGTGTTCATCCCCCGATCAAATCAAAGACTGGGTTCTTCTCTATTCTTGGCCTTGTTTTGGTTTGTTCCCCAGAATAACTTCAATTTGCTCTAGTATACCCGAATCGAGTTTTGGTGCGACTTCTAGTGCCTTCATGTTTTCACTAACTTGCTCTGGCCGGCTTGCACCGGTGATGACTGTGCTCACGTTTGGATTCTTCAGGCACCAAGCAAGAGCTAACTGAGCTAAAGTACAACCAATATCTCGGGCAACTGGCTCAAGCTGTTCGGCCTTTTCGACGTTTTCTGACGTGATGACATTTTTTCGGAGCCACTCGTACCCAGGCAACGTCGCACGGGAACCAGAGGGAATGCCTTTGGCATATTTCCCGCTCAGGAGCCCCGAAGCAAGCGGACTCCATATAGTCGTGCCCAGTCCTATTTCTCGATACAAGGGCAGATACTCTTTCTCAACACGGTCACGATGAAGCATGTTGTACTGTGGTTGTTCCATTTGTGGAGGAGTCAGATCATATTCTCGAGCAAGCGCGTGCGCTCGCATAATGTCGGCAGCACTCCATTCGGAGGTGCCCCAGTAGAGTATCTTTCCCTGATGAACCAGATCGTCCATAGCACGAACAGTTTCTTCGATTGGCGTGTTCGGGTCCGGGCGATGACAGAAGAAGAGATCGAGATAATCCAGCTGCAATCGTTTGAGGGACTTGCGGCAGGCCTCGGAGACGTGTTTGCGAGACAAGCCGTTGTCGTTTGGTCCGTCGCCTCCCCAGAAGACCTTACTAGAGACAACTATGCTCTCCCGAGCCCACCCGAGCTTCTTGAAAATGTTCCCCATTACAATTTCGGCTCTCCCGTCAGCGTAGGCCTCGGCGCTGTCGAAGAAATTGACGCCCATATCGTATGCGATGGACATGCACTTGACTGCGACTTCTTCGCCGACTTGTCCACCGTAGGTCACCCAGGAACCAAGCGACAGTTCGCTTAGTTTGAGCCCTGCCACACCAAGTCTTCGATAATTCACGCGCCGACACCGATCAGCAAAATCGGCGATTGCCCATTAATATGTTCATTCTAGAAGATTACTGAATCACAGTCCGGCGGTCATCTGACTGATCGGGTCTTCGTCATTCTTTATGAACCACTCATGACATGTAGCCTGCCAACCCTTGGCCCTCGAACCACCTCAGATCATCGGAAGAGGAACATGGCTTGACAAGGTCGCCTCAGATATTGTCGAGCGGGAGAAGAAACTCGGACGCGGGGGAAATTCCTTGCGAGTGGAGAGTGGGCTTGGAGCATCTGGTATCCCTCACATTGGGAATTTTGGGGATGCTGCAAGAGCACACGGGGTCAAGATGGCGCTGGAGAATACGGGCATCACAACAGAACTGATCGCTTTCTCTGACGACATGGATGGGTTGAGAAGGGTCCCTGCCGGGTTTCCAAAATCACTGTCAAAGTACCTCGGATTCCCTGTGTCGAGCATTCCAGACCCGTTCGGTTGCCATGACAGTTATGGACACCACATGAGTTCGCTCCTTCTCGATGCTCTTGACAAGACTGGAATAGAATATCGTGCGGTATCTGGGACTAGAGCCTACAAGGAGGGTTTGTTCAATGAGCAAATTGACAAGATTCTTCGCAATTCCGCAAAGGTTGGTCTGATCATCAAAGAAACCATGGGGCAGGAGAAGTACACGGAGACTCTGCCCTACTTCCCTGTTTGCAAGAATTGTCGCCGAATATACACGACCAAAGCGCTCGAGTACATTCCTGAGCGGCACGTCGTGAAATATGTGTGCGAAGGAATGCAACTTCGGGCAGGGACGCTTCAGGGCTGCGGCCATCACGGCGAAGTTGATGTTAGAAGCGGAGATGGAAAGCTCAGTTGGAAGGTGGAATTCGCAGCCAGATGGTCAGCACTCAAGATCAACTACGAAGGGTACGGAAAGGACCTGATCGAATCAGTACGAGCAAACGATCGGGTGATGGAGGAAGTCCTGGGCGAGCCTCCTCCCTTCCATACCAGATACGAGCATTTCATCGACAAGACAGGCTCAAAGATCTCCAAATCGGTCGGTAATGTCATAGCTCCTCAACTATGGCTGAAATATGGTGCTCCGCAAACACTACTTCTTCTCATGTTCAAGAGGAGCGTTGGTTCTAGAGCGGTTTGGGTCAAGGACATTCCCATGTTCATTGCCGAACTGGATGAGCTGGAGGACGTCTACTTCGGCCGCAAACAGGTGAGAGACTCCAAGGAACTCGCAAAGCTCAGAGGACTTTACGAATACTGTTGGAACATGAAGCCGCCATCAGCACCTTCGGTTCATGTTCCGCACAATCTGTTGGTTTACCTTGTCAAAGTTGCTCCCAAGGGCAAAGAGACCGAGTTCGTTCAAGAAAAGCTCGCTAGCTACGGCTACAAAGTGAACCCTACAGACCCTGACTTCTTAGCGAGACTGGAAAGGGCGTCAAATTGGGCACGAGACATTGAGACCATCGCAACCAGAGAGATACAAATCGAAGGAAAAGAGAGAGACGCAGTACTCGAATTCGCCGGAATAATCAACGCGAGCACCGACGAGGTCTATCTCCAAAATGCCGTATTCACCATAGCTAAAAAGCACGACCTTGAACCAGGCCCATTTTTCAAGACACTATACCAGATACTGATTGGAGCCGATTCTGGACCCAGACTGGGACCATACATCCTCGCCATGGGCAGGGAGAACGTAGCATCCGCTCTGGTCGCGGCCGCAAGATCTTCAAAGGGATAAGGATCAGTTGCAAACAACCGAGGAGGTTAACATCCGAGCAGTACACCAGGACGACATTGAACGGGTCTCAATGCTCGAGCAAGCAAGCTTCAACGATCCGTATCCATCTTACTTTCTGTCTGAACTCGCGCGAGACAATCCGGAAACCTTTCTCGTGCTCACCCTCAACAACGAGATCGTAGGCTATGGGGTTGTCGATCGATGGGAGGACCATGATCACTTGATCTCGATCGCGGTACGCCCGGATAGTAGAAGGAAGGGCTTGGGGGAGGCATTGCTTGTGGAGCTCGAAAAACGGCTTTCCAACGAAAGGCCATTGAGGCTCGAAGTACGCCAAAGCAACTTTGCCGCTATCCATCTCTATTCGAAGAGGGGGTTCACGAAAACCGGGTTGGCAGAAGGATACTATGGCGACGGAGAAAATGCAATTGTCATGGAAAAGAGGCTCGTCAAAGACCCCTTAGTGGGGAGTTAGATTCTGAAGCCGATCCTCACTAGGTTTTTCTCCATTGGACGTCTGGGCCCTTGGCCGGTTTCAATATAGGAGCCATTGAGAGTCCCGCCTTTTGCACCCACTCAGGAATTATTACTGCTCTGACCAATGTCTGAACTCGTATCCCTTTTTCATTGGCAATTTCTTCTAGTTCTTTGAACATTTCATCACCGATAGTTTGCATGAATTTGTGTTTAAGATCGGGCTCAGTTTGGCCTGGCTTGCTTCGTCGGAACTGGTTGGTTTTGTTGTAACTAGATAGCGGAGCTTGGGCAATCATACTTGGTAACTATGAATGACTGTCTCAAATCCAATGCGAATTTAACAGTTTACCCGTAAACATCCAGTAAAATGCCAAAACAGGTTCATGATCATCAGCTCTGCGCGCCTTTGACCTCCGATGGCACGTTATGCTGGTTGTTCTCGAGGATCGGAAGCTTGCTAGGCTGAGAGGCTCGCTGCGGGCGAACCCTGTGGGGCTGTTGATCATGGAGCGTAACCTTCGTTGCCTTTACTAAGCCGAGCCTTTTTAGAGTCTCATCCAGCATTTCAATCTGCTCGACAGTCAAGTCCCTATTCACTTCGATCACTATTCTTCTTACTCCAATTCGCGTTGTCATCGACAATTTGGTCATTCCAGTTCTCCTCCTCTTGTTCTAAGTCTTGTTAGCTTCTCGGAGCGGGTCGATAAGTTCCGATTGTTACTTTGGCTTCCTGGCTCAGTTCGAGCTCGAAAGCGGGCCGGGCGGTTGGCTAGTTCCTTAGGCGAGCCTAGGGTCTCCTCTCGAAGACCGGCAAAGGGTTACACTACGATGGGCTCGCATCCAAGAGATAGCGTGCCATCCCAATAATTGTCGCCTATGCCAAGAAACAGGCAACTTAGCGACCTTCGATAATGAATGCAACAGCTAGAGCCAGTTGCCGGGTTAATTACGGCACCAGGCGATTCAGCACTTTGTATCGGAACTGCGAAAACAAATGCCAAGACGCAGACCACAACGATGATTACAATCTTTCTCTTCCACATTTTGAATCCAACAGAGAGGACCCCGATTGATTCTAAAACATAGCGGCCCCGAGCGTTGCGCGAGGAAGGTCTTGGGACAGTCCGGAATAGGGTGTTTCGAGCCCGAGGTGCGAGAAACGGGCCGGGTGGGATTCGAACCCACGATTTGCGGCTCCGCAGGCCGCCGTCTTGGTCCTGGCTCGACTACCGGCCCCTCGCACCTCAGCCGAATCATCACCTTATAACGAGTTAAGATGAAGGGCGGGCCCGCTCGACGTCCTGGGTGGAATAGTTAATAGCTCATTGAGCTTTGCAACTGCGCCATGCCCGACCAAACGATCGCCTGGAAGATCAGGGTGAAGAAGGGGAACTACGAGGTAGAAGTTGCAGGTCCATCCCACGAAATCGTTCAAAAAATGTTCGAGGAACTCGTAAAGAAGTACATGACCAAGCTCGCCTCGTCCCGGTAACCCTCAGCTACGGTGGGTCCGACCGTCCGGTCCGAGTCTGATTATCGGACCGATGCTCTCTAGTGGTACGGGATGCGAAAGAATATTCTCGTGGCTGGAGTCACTTTGCTTGCTCTGGCTCTTCTCTTCGGGGTCACGGATCCGACCGGTCTTTTCTTCAGCATACCGATATCGATCCTCAACATTATCCTCGGGCTAGTCACCAGAGCTCCTCCAGGATTGGAAATTCAGCCGGAATCTGCTAGCATCAGATTTGTGATTGACAGGGGGGTTGTCCGGGCCAGCATTTACCAGTTTGTCTTCCTAAATTCCAAGCTTATTCTCAAACGGCTGAGTTCGGTCATGGTGACTGTCGTTCTAGCCTTTGTTCTTGCCGTTGTCGGGTTGGCGTTTCTCTTTATTGTTGGAGCCTTGATGGGGGGAATTACCGGGTTCTCTCTGCAAGAGTTTCTCACGCAGAGAATGCGGAACAAGATCGGGAGTGAAATGGAGCTGACTTCCGTTGGAAAGAGCGACATCGAGATCGAGTACGATGATATATTAGAGGTTAGACTAGTCAAGAGCCGGCTTTATTTGATAGCTGGAAACAAATCTCTCTCGGCGAGCTTCCCAAGGGGCTACTCTCGAAAGATGGAGCCAGTGCTGGAAAACATTTTCGAATCGAGATTCACAACCGAGGAG